>Ga0247684_1000042_pt1 | contig 43961 bp, 61 predicted proteins | sample CNK25_metaG_FD_190129 | JGI IMG/M metagenome (GOLD analysis project Ga0247684, IMG submission 190129) | Soil microbial communities from Purdue University Martell Research Forest, Indiana, United States - CNK25 | ecosystem: Environmental > Terrestrial > Soil > Temperate forest > Bulk soil... | reverse complement strand
CCCTCATTTTTCCCCGGGGGTATATTTGGGCAGATGTTTTTGGCGGGGAAGTGCACAGGAAGGAGGTTGGATGCCGAAACGCAAGATCCTGGACGCTGATGTGCCCAAAAAGTCACGACGTCCGGCCTCAACACCTGAAGGAAGAGAGGGTCAACTAGTCAACCTCGCCGTTGACCTTGCCGAGAAGCAGCTTGCAAATGGAACTGCCTCAGCGCAAGTCATAAGTCACTATTTGAAACTTGGTTCAACAAGAGAAACGCTGGAGCAAGAACGTCTTGCTCGTGAGAATGATCTCCTCAGAGCCAAAGTTGAGAATCTTGCCTCGGCAAAACGTGTCGAAGAGCTGTACAAATCCGCACTCGATGCGATGAGAACCTACGCAGGACAAGAACCACTAGAGGATGATTATGGCGAGGATTAGAACTTACTCAGAACTAAGCGCAATCGAGACTTTCGATGATCGTTTCGACTACCTCAAGCTGGGTGGGTCCGTAGGGCGATCCACTTTTGGGTTTGATAGGCATGTGAACCAAGCATTCTATCATTCTACAGAGTGGAGAAGCGCTCGTCAATACGTCATCCTCAGGGACAATGCCTGTGATTTGGGCGTTCCTGGGTACGAAATCAATGGTGGAATCCTGGTCCATCACATCAACCCAATGGAAGTTGGGAATCTGGTTCATAATGAAGAATGGGTTCTTGACCCAGAGTACCTAATCACAACCACACAAGACACACACAACGCCATTCACTTCGGTGATAAGTCGTTACTCAGGCGAATGCCAGTAGAACGACAACGTGGCGACACCAAACTTTGGTAAAGGAGAAAGCCATGAGTGACACACCAACACCACCGGTCGAAGTTCCACAACACGGAACAGAGCCAGAGGCAGTCGAAGTTCCGACACCGCCGGAGACACCGGAAAAGTCGATCGAGCAACAGCATCGGGAAGCAATCTTCGGTGACACCGAATCCGACGATGCCGTCGATGCCGAAGATGAAGGTGCATGAGCCTGTATTTGACTGAACTCGCGGACTGGTTACGAGCGGCAGGTTTGTCTGTGATCGAGTACCCAGATTGGCAAGTCAGAGCACGCGGTTCAGGCGGCTACAGCGCCAATCCATTGTGTGTAATGTGGCATCATACAGCTTCTCCTGCTAGTTGGGATGGCGAAAAGGATGCTGGTTACATCGCTGAAGGAGATGAGAATTCACCCATTTCCAATCTCTATATTCAAAGAGATGGAACTGTTTGGGTCATTGCTGCAGGGGCAACCAACACAAACGGTAAGGGAAATTCACTCTCCTTCTCGAGAGGAACCGTTCCAATGGACAGTATGAATTCATATGCTGTCGGCATTGAGATGGGGAACGATGGGATTGGCGAAATCTGGCCACAAGCACAAATCGATGCTGCATTTAAGGCTTCAAACACGGTCAATCAGCATCTTGGAAACACACCAGAAGACATTTCCACGCACAACTACTACGCGCCGACAAGGAAGATTGATCCGGCTACGGCAGCGGCAGTTCAAGGTCCGTGGAAACCACGTTCATCTACAAGCTCTGGTACATGGAACGTGAGCGATATTCAGACAGAGTGCCGAAGAAGGGCGACATCAGCCCCAATTCCACCATCAGGAGAGGATGACGAAGAGATGATTCGTTTCGTACGTCAGAAGGGCTATGTCAATGTGTTCTTGGTTGGATCAGGAAGCGCAGTGGCAATCAGTGGCGAACTCATGGAGTCATATCCAGCCGACACGCCTCGGGTACTTCAAGATCACTACCCAAGTTTCAAGGCCATGTGTTTCCAAAGTGGCCTGGACATGACTGACCCGGAGGATCTTGTTCCGGGCGGTCCCCAAGATCAGTTCTAGCGCGACGGAAAGGATCGTCATGGAAAACAGCATCCTACTCAGCACAAAGAAAGTCCTTGGAATTGCTGATTCCTACACAGTGTTCGACCTGGACATCATCACACACATCAATGCCACATTCAATCTGCTGTACGAACTGGGTATTGGTCCGGTCGATGGCTTCATGATTGAAGACGATTCGGCAGTATGGGAAGATTTTGCAGACGTCCCAATGCATCAGCTCAATCTGGTGCGTACGTATGTGTTTCTCAAGGTCCGAATGCTGTTCGATCCGCCTGGAACGTCTTATTTGATCACGGCGATGAACGATCAGATCAAGGAGTACGAGTGGCGGCTCAATTGCTTCAGAGAATGGGGTCTCGACCCAGTCGATCCAATGAACCCACCGAAGGAGGTACTGCGTAATGGAAGTAGATGAATTTCTCAAGCATTTCGGTGTGGCTGGAATGCACTGGGGTGTTCGAAAGGGTCGAGGCGGAAAAGTCTCACGACAATCTGTCGACTCGAAACGGGCAAAAGAACTCAAAGCTCGACCCGTTGGCAGTCTGTCGAACAAGCAGCTCAAGACAGTGAACGAACGTCTCAATCTTGAGACGAATTACAAGCGCTTGAACCCAGGAACAATTGCCCGAGGCAAAAAGGCGGCAACTGAAATCACCGCGACTGTCGGTGCTGTTACTGCTTTGGCTGCTCTTGCCACCAATCCACATGCCCAAGCAGCAGTCAGACGAGGAGCGAACTTCCTCAAGAACACAGCAACTTGGAGAATGATGCAAATGTCGGAGGCTCGAGATGGCTCTGTCGAATTCAGCAACTCCGATCTACTACGGATACTTCCGGGACTCAGTACTCAGGGGTGACATACCTGTAAACAACGAAATCTCTATGGAGATGAACAGGATTGACGATCTCATTGCCAATCCGAACATCTACTATGACGATGGCGCTGTTGAAGGGTTCATTAAGTTCTGCGAATGGGAGCTTACGCTGACAGATGGTGGAGATCTCTACCTTCTAGACTCGTTCAAGTTGTGGGCAGAACAACTCTTCGGATGGTTTTACTTCATCGAACGAAGTGTTTACGATCCGAAGAAACGAGCATACGTCAAACGGACAATCAAGAAGCGTCTAATCACGAAGCAATACCTGATCGTGGCTCGAGGCTCTGCGAAGTCCATGTATGCCGCTTGCATTCATGCATATTTCATGTGCGTTGATACCACAACAACGCATCAAATCACAACTGCACCTACGATGAAGCAAGCCGACGAAGTGATGTCGCCTATAAGGACGGCTGTCACAAGGGCGCGTGGACCTTTGTTCAAATTCCTGACCGAAGGATCGCTTCAGAATACCACTGGGTCACGATTCCAGAGACAAAAACTGGCGTCTACCAAGAAGGGCGTCGAGAATTTCTTGACAGGATCTCTGCTTGAGGTCCGCCCGATGACGATCAACAAACTTCAAGGTCTTCGACCGAAGGTTTCAACGATCGATGAGTGGCTTTCTGGCGATATTCGTGAGGACGTCGTAGGTGCAGTTGAGCAAGGTGCATCAAAACTTGACGATTGGCTGATCGTAGCAATCAGTTCAGAAGGAACTGTGCGTAATGGATCAGGTGACACGATCAAGATGGAGCTTCACACAATTCTGAGAGGTGAGTACCTTGCTCCACATATTTCAATCTGGCACTACAAGCTAGATTCGTTAGAGGAAGTCAATGATCCAGCAATGTGGGTCAAAGCAAATCCGAATCTTGGTCTGACTGTCACGTATGAGGTCTACCAATTGGATGTGGAAAGGGCTGAAAAGGCACCCGCTTCTCGTAACGACATCCTCGCAAAACGATTCGGAATTCCAATGGAAGGGTTTACGTATTTCTTCACGTACGAAGAGACATTGCCGCATAGAACCAGAGAATTCTGGGGAATGCCATGTGCTCTTGGCGCAGACTTGTCACAAGGTGACGACTTCTGTGCGTTTACGTTCTTGTTTCCGCTTCAAAACGGATCATTCGGCGTAAAGACGAGAAGCTACATCACAACTCTTACTTTGATGCGCCTTCCTGGCGCTGCACGAATGAAGTATGACACTTTCATCGCCGAAGACAGTCTTCAAGTTCTTGAAGGCACTGTTCTTGACATGATGGAGGTTTACGACGACCTCGATGCGTTTATTGAGAACTCGCAGTATGACATTCGATGCTTTGGGTTCGATCCATACAACGCAAAGGAGTTTGTCGGTAGATGGGAAGCCGAGAATGGTTCTTTCGGAATCGAAAAAGTAATTCAAGGAGCAAGAACGGAATCAGTTCCTCTAGGCGAATTGAAGAAGTTAAGCGAAGAAAGAATGCTCATATTCGACCAAGATTTGATGTCTTTCGCAATGGGAAATGCGGTTACGCTCGAAGATACGAACGGAAACCGCAAACTTCTTAAGAAGCGAATGGAAGAGAAGATCGACAATGTGTCGGCCATGATGGACGCTTACGTTGCCTACAAGCTGAACAAGGAGGCATTCGAATGACACCAGAAGAATTCCTCACCCATCACGGCGTCAAAGGGATGCGTTGGGGTGTGAGGAAGAGTGAGCATCGTTCTGGAACCGCTGGCGATAGAGCAAAGAAGTTCTATCGCCGAAACGAGCACACCATCAAAGAAGGTGCAGCATGGACTGCAGCAATAGTTGGTGGCGCTGTAGCGGGGCATTATTTGGCAAAAGCTGCTGGAAAAAAGCTTTCTGACGTTAGGGCGACGACGGAGTTTCAGAAGAATCTGAGAGTAATGTCGGAAAACTTCGTCAAATCAAATGCGCAGATGACGCAAAGTGGAATGCGACGATCTCGTCTTTCTGCGCAGGCCATGCACAATGCACGCAAGTTGGCTGATTTCGACAAATTCCACAAAGAGATTGTGTCGAAAGCAAACGCAGATCTTCTTGCCGGCTACACAAGAAACATGACCCCATTCCCGTTACGAGAGTTCATTTGACCGAAGGAGGTGAATCTTGGCAATTATTGCACGCATAAAAGACGCCTGGAATGCTTTCCGTGCAAACGAAGAAACAATTTCAGATTACTCCTACACAGGTGGGGCTATTTCTGGAATGACGCCATACCGATCTAGCTTTCGGTTCTTCAACGAAAAGACAATCGTCACTTCGATCTACACAAGAATTGCGATTGACACCGCAAGCGTTCCGATTCGTCACATCAAGCTCGATGAAAACGATCGATACTTGGAGGACATTGACAGCGGTCTTAATCAGTGCTTGACGCTGGAACCAAACATTGATCAAGCACCAAGATCATTCAGGCAAGACATTGTCATGACACTCTTCGATCAAGGTGTTGCGGCGATTGTTCCTGTTGACACAATTCTTGATCCGAATGAAGCGGCCAATTTCGAGATTCTTTCACTACGTGTTGGGGTGATCGTTGGTTGGTATCCGAAACACGTTCGTGTCAGTCTCTACAACGAAGACAAAGGGCTTCGGGAAGAGATCGTCGTCGAAAAGAGATTTGTTTCGATCATCGAGAATCCGTTGTATGCCGTAATGAACGAGCCGAACTCGACTCTTCAACGATTGATTCGGAAGCTCAGTCTTCTGGACACGGTCGACGAACAATCTGGTTCCGGCAAGTTGGACATCATCATTCAGTTGCCGTATGTAATCAAGTCTGAAACCAGACGTCAACAAGCAGAGAAGAGAAGGAAAGACATTGAGTTCCAGTTGAAGGGTAGTCAATACGGCATTGCCTACACGGATGGAACCGAGAAGATTACTCAGCTGAACAGACCTGCGGAGAACAACCTCCTCAAGCAAGTTGAGTATCTGACCAGCATGCTGTATAGCCAACTCGGCATCACCGACGAGGTCATGAATGGCACTGCTGACGAGAAGACCATGGTTAACTACTTCAATCGCACAGTCGAGCCCATTCTTGTGGCCACGGTAGAAGCGATGCAGAGATCGTTCCTAGGAATTCTTGGGACGAAGAACAGAGAACAGATTCGGTTCTTCCGAGATCCGTTCAAACTGGTTCCGATTGGTGAAATCGCTGAGATTGCTGACAAGTTTACTCGTAATGAGATCTTGTCGGCGAACGAAATCAGAAGCTTCATTGGCGTTCCTCCATCCAAGGACCCGAAAGCCGATCAGCTTGTCAACAGCAACATGCCACAACAAACACCGGAACTAACAACACCAACTCCACCATTGCAATTGACAACTGGGAAACCACAGTTGCAGTTGGCAAAAGACACTGGGTCTTAACCTTTGAAAGGACATGTCAAAATGAAAGCAGATTTCAGCGGTTACGCCACCAAGGCGGGACTCAGGTGCTCCGATGGGAGGACCATCATGCCCGATGCGTTCAAGCATCAGGACAAGATGAAGGTTCCGTTGGTTTGGCAACACGGCCACACTGATGCTGAGAACGTTCTCGGCCACGTCATTCTCGAAGCTCGATCGGATGGTATCTGGGCCGATGGTTTCTTCAACAAAACAGTGAAAGCTGTTCACATGAAGGAAGCTGTCGACCACAAAGACATCACCATGCTGTCGATCTGGGCAAATCAGCTCATCGAACGATCCAAGATGGTTCTACACGGAACAATTCGTGAGGTCAGTCTTGTTCTTTCGGGGGCAAACCCAGGTGCTCTCATCGAGAACATCACAATTCATCACTCGGAAGATGATGACACAGTTCTGGAAGATGAGGCAATCATCTACACCGGACTCGAATTCCAACACGCAGATGGAGATTCGTCTTCAGACGGTGGAGGCGATGGTGGAGGCGATGGAGAAACCGTTCAGGAAGTCTACGACTCGATGAATGACGCACAGAAGGAAGTTCTTCACTACATGCTTGGCCAAGCGTTGGAAAGCGCAGGCGTTGGCCAATCCAGCATGGAAGAGGACGACAAAGAGAAGAAGCAAGAAGACGACTCAGCCACCCACGGCGAAACAAACACGGAAGGAAAGCAAATGACCCGCAAGAACGTTTTCGAGAAGGATGGCGATCAAGCCGGCCCAACCCTCTCGCACGCTGACATGGAAGGGATCTTCGCCGATGCAACACGAAACGGTGGGTCGCTCAAGAAAGCCGTCGAGGACTACGCGGTCGCGCACGGGATCAACCAGATCGACACGCTGTTCCCGGAGGCAACGGCCCTCACCAGTGCTCCCGAGTTCTGGAGTCGCCGCACCGAGTGGGTGAATGTCGTTCTCAACGGAGCCCGCAAGACGCCGTTCTCACGGGTCAAGACCCACTGGGCAGACCTCACCTACGACGATGCTCGTGCCAAGGGCTACATCACTGGCACCGAGAAGCAGGAAGAGTTCTTCGCCATGTCTCGCCGTGAGACGAGCCCGCAAACCGTCTACAAGAAGCAGAAGCTCGATCGAGACGACATCATCGACATCACCGACTTCGACGTGGTCGCCTGGATGAAGGGCGAAATGCGGATCATGCTCGACGAAGAGATCGCCAGAGCTGCGCTGGTCAGTGACGGTCGTCCAATCGCCGATCCCGACAAGATCCTGGAAGATCGCATTCGTCCAATCGCCAAGGACGATCCGATGTTCGCCGTTCCGGTTCTCTGCGACTTCGCCGCCGGCGGAATCGCCGCTTTCGTCGATGCGGTCATTTCGTACCGTCCGCAGTACCGGGGAAGTGGTCAACCAACGATGTTCACGAGCGAAGCGTTGATCGCTTCAGCCATGTTGCTGAAGGACACGCTTGGTCGTCGCATCTACACGTCGGTCGAGCAACTGGCTGCGGAGATTCGGGTTTCCTCGATTGTCCCAGTCGACATCTTCGATCCGGCAGCTGGTTCTCCTTTGGCGATCATCGTCAACATGAACGACTACGTCTTCGGCGCCGACAAGGGCGGTCAGGTCAGTCTGTTCGACGATTTCGACATCGACTGGAACCAGTACAAGTACCTGATCGAGACTCGGGTCTCCGGCGCCTTGGTCAAGTTGAAGTCGGCACTCGTCGTCAAGCAGGGCACGTACGTTGCTCCGGCTGCTGGTACCGGTCACATCATCGTGCCCGAGCCGCCCAACGAGCGTCAGAGCAATCCTCCGGTTCACGGTTCGTTGCCAGATGCCGGCGGAGTTGTGGAATAACTCAAGCTGGGAGCAACAATGGCAAAGTTCTATGGAGAAATCGGGTACGGTGAATCCGTAGAAGAGCCGCCTGGGTCTGGCGTATTCGTCGACAGCATTACTGAATTTGCCTACTATGGCGATGTCATCAGAAATTCTCGAAAACTGGCAAGTGGCGAGAGTCTCAATGATGATATTTCTGTAGGAAACACAATCAGCATTGTTGCCGACGAATACGCCGTCAAACACTTCTTTGCCATCAGGTATATTCGATGGGAAGGAACTTTGTGGACTGTCCAAACAGTGGAAGTTCACAGTCCTCGATTGCTTCTATATTTGGGGAGTGTTTACAATGGCCCGTCAAAGAGCTGATCTTCAAGCCCTTTTAGTAGGGCTTCTCGAGTCCGACAACGTCTACTTTCAACCTCCTCCCACGATAAAGATGACCTATCCGTGCATCGTCTACAAGCGAGATTTTGCATTGACATTTTTTTCTGGGAACAAGCCGTATAAGTATGGAAAACGCTATCAGTTGATGGTCATTGACTCAGATCCTGATAGCAAAATTCCAGACAAGATCGCTGAATTGCCAATGTGCGTTTTCGATCGATTTTTCACGGCTGACAACCTCAACCACGATGTGTTCAACCTTTTCTTCTAAGGAGAAAAACAATGACAGCTCTTGTCTGGGACCAAATCGGCGAGCATCTCTATGAGACTGGCGTCGATCACGGAGTCCTCTACATCCCAAATGCCGGCGTCTACGACAGCGGTGTAGCTTGGAACGGTCTCACGACTGTCACCGAGTCACCAAGTGGCGCCGAACCAACTGCGTTGTACGCAGACAACATCAAGTACCTCAACTTGAAGTCGCTGGAGGAATTCGGTGGCACCATCGAGGCGTACACCTACCCTGACGAGTGGGCTCAATGCGATGGAACCGCAGAACCGCAACCAGGCGTTCTGGTTGGCCAACAATCCAGAAAGTCGTTCGGTCTCAGCTACCGATCCCGAGTTGGCAACGACCTCGAGGCAGATGAGTTCGGCTACAAGCTGCATCTCGTCTACTCGGCTTCTGCGGCTCCTTCGGAGAAGGCATTCGCCACGATCAACGACACACCAGAAGCGATCCAGTTCAGCTGGTCGTTCACAACGACTTCGGTTCCGGTCACGGATCTCAAGCCAACGTCGCTTCTCGTGATCGACTCGACCAAGGTGCCTGCTGACAACCTCAAGGCGCTGGAAGACATCCTGTACGGCACCGCCGGTGTCAATGCACGACTTCCACTCCCGGATGAAGTCATCGGCATGTTCGCAGGATCGTTGACCTCGGTCACTACTGTCGAGCCGACCTTCGACCCAGTCACTGGCATCATCACCATCCCAACGGTGGTTGGTGTCCAGTACAAGCGTGGCGACACTGGTGCCAACGTGGCTGGCGGCACAACGGTCACCATTGGTGTGGCTGGTGCATCGATGATCATCAATGCTGTTCCGGTTGGCGGTCATGTGTTTGCTCCTGGCTCGGACGACGACTGGAGTTTCACCAGGGATCTGTAATGATTCGATAGGGAGGTCAAAGAATGTTGAGAATTCAGATCGAGGGAGAAGAATTCTTTGATGAGGTAGACAGCACTTTCTCAACAGTTGGTGACATTGTTCTCGACCTTGAGCATTCTTTGATCTCCCTGTCAAAATGGGAGGCAGAATTCCAAAAGCCTTTCTTGGGTCCAGGTGAAAAGACGACCGAAGAAATTTTGGAGTACGTTCATGCCATGATCATGACCCCAGATGTACCAGGGAACATCATGAAAAGGTTTAATGCTGATCATCTTACGAAGGTTAACGAGTACATCGAGTCGAGTCAATCGGCAACAACCTTCGGTCAGATGCCAAGAACTCCAGGAAGATCGGAAATCATCACTTCAGAGTTGATTTACTATTGGATGGTCGCTTTCAACATCCCATTCGAGTGTGAGCAGTGGCATTTGAACAGACTTTTCGCTTTGATTCGCATTTGTAACGTAAAGCAATCGAAGCCGAAGAAGATGTCCAGAAACGAAATCGCAGCTAGAAACCGAGAACTGAATGCCCAACGAAAGGCACAGCTCGGAACGACTGGATGAAAGGAGGCGATGTGACAGCAATTGCCTGGGATCAAATCGGACAGCGATACTACGAGGCTGGTGTAGATAGAGGAGTTCTCTACATGCCAGACGGGAGTGGTGTTGGTTGGAATGGCATCATTTCAGTCAACGAAAAGTTCGAGGGAATGGAAGGAACGCCGATCTACTTCGACGGGACCAAGTTTGGTGCTGTTCATGCGCTTGGTGAGTACGCATCTACGTTGAGAGCGTATACCTACCCCGACGAATTCATTCAATTCGAAGGAATTCGAGAAGTTGAAAACGGGCTATACGTCACAAATCAGCCGTCAGATCGGTTTGGATTGACGTATAGGTCCAAGGTAGGAAACGATGTGGAGGGTTTGGATCTTGGATACAAAATTCATGTTTTGTACAACTTGTCGGCCGTTCCAGCGCAAAAGAACTATGCGACATTGACCTCCGATACTGCTGTTATCGAGTTCGAATGGAACATTACATCGGTTCCAGAGGTAACTCCTGGTTTCCGAGCAACTGCGCATCTCATATTTGATTCGACAGAAACGCCATCCGATTTGCTGCAAAACATCGAAGAAATTCTTTATGGGAATGAGGTAAATGATCCGTCTCTTCCACCGCTTTCCGACTTTGTTGGATTCATTGACAACTGGGTTCTCATTCGAATCATTGACAACCTTGACGGAACGTGGACAGCAGAAGGTCCAGACAACCTCATTACGATGTTGGACCCAACTCTCTTCCAAATCGCACAAGCAAACGTCAAGTATGTCGATGCAGTGACATATTTGATCACCGACACGACTCGTTAAGGAGAATCCATGGCCACAGTGACCGCATTCACGGCGGAGAGGATGAAAGAAATCGAAGATTCCTGCATTGTCGATGGTGCGGTTGTACTTGACAACCTTCACTTGACGCAACGTGATGGAACAGTGATTGACGCAGGAAACGTTCGTGGACCAACGGGCTCTCCTGGTGTCAGCAACGCAGAACTCGATGCGTGGATGCATGACAATCTTCCGATTTGCACAATCGTTGACTATCTTGGCGTAGCCGCTCCAAATGCCAAATGGCTCCCAATGATGGCTCAGGTTGTTACCGAAGGAGCGACCTTGTATCCCGAGTTCTGGTCAAAAATTCCTGTTGCAATGAAACAGGGAAACAACATTCTCATGCCAGAAACCAGAGGTCGAGTCACGGTTGGATACGACGCAACTCAAGTGGAGTTCAACACAATTGGAAAGCTTGCCGGTGAAAAGCTACACGTACTGACAAAGGCAGAACTTCCTGCGTCTACGGTTGCTATCGATCCTCCAGCGACCAACGTGTACATCGACCCTCCTAATGCTGGATTTTCGGGAACTGCTTTGGATGCTGGTCCTCCACCTCACGCTCATGCTCCATACGACAGCACGGGGGAGTTCATTGCGCAAAGAAGAGATGGTGGTCCTCATGCCATCATGATCAATGCTGGTACTGGTGCAACTGTGTTCTCGTCACCGGTCACATCAACGGCATATTTGAACCACACACACCCAGTTAGCGGAGCTGTTGACATTCCAGCATTCTGGGCAACGTGTGATATTGCTCCATTCAACTCTGGCGCGTTGGGTTCTGGTGCTGGTCATAACGTCCTGCAATTGTACATCGTCACATTGAAGATGATCAAAGTCCTATGATTGGAGGTTCTGGTGAGTGACTCAGTCGTTGTTTACGTAGGTAGAACCAACATCATCACGGTAGGTCTTGGCATTGACGTGTCCAAAGACACGATCACAAGTGAAATCAGAACCCAATCTGGAACTTTGATTGCCACATGGGATGTCGTATTCGATGGTGATGGAACTGATGGCGAATTGATTTTGACGCTTGACGATACGGTGACTTCACCAATTGAATACACGTCAGGTCTCATGGATCTAAAGCGAGTGATTGGCGTGGAGCCAGTCAGCGTTTTCATAGATGCATTGGAGGTCGAATTCAGAAAGGTGGTGACACAATGACTGAAACGGTTCAAAGAACACAGAGAATCGTTGTCAATGCTGCAATTCAGCACATCGAAGTAGATAGTTTGCTTCAAAAAGTCATTGTTTCGCCGGCGATGAGAGGTGTGAATGTAATCAACGCTGGTCCAATCGGCCCAGCCGGTCCTGCTGGCGCTGCGTCAACGGTACCTGGTCCAGAAGGTCCAGAGGGTCCCCAAGGTCCTCAGGGTGTAAAAGGTGACACGGGTTCTCAAGGTCCTCAAGGTGTAAAGGGTGACACTGGTGCGCAGGGTCCAAAGGGTGACACTGGTGCGCAGGGTCCTGCAGGCGCAGAAGATGTGACTGTTACGCCAGATCCTCCTCCATTCACCTACGATTTGTGGGTAGACAGCGATGCTGTTGCTCCTGATCCGAATCTGTATGCCAACATCGGTGGTGTATGGACCCCAATCAGTACCAGTGGAGGTGGAACTGGCAGTGATGAAGTGTTTGTCGGTCCAGCCGATCCTGGCACAAGTGCAGGATTTGAATTGTGGGTAGACACTGATGCCACGGCGGGTACTGAAGGTGGCGCCAAAGTAGTTTGGGATTCTCCAGGTGTTACTGGGGCTCCGTATAAACAACTTGGCGAAATGTATTACCCGCAAGCAGGCTCGCCATTTCAGTCGTATTATCAATGGCAGCTTAGTTCACGCATAGTGCAACGTTTTGCAGATGTTGCAGCTCGTGATACATATTACGCAATTGGTGATGCTGGCATTGGAGCGGTGTGCACAACACGTTCTCCAACTCCTGCAATGTGGTTGGCTGTTTCAGGAACTCCTGCTAGATGGGTACAAATTAATCTACCAACGGATTGGACCAATCTTCCGTTGCAAGGAGTTTGGACAAATTATGCTGGGTGGCAAACTTGTCAGTATCGAAAAGAAGGCGATCGCGTATATTTGCGTGGAGTTTGTTCAGGTGGCGCAATTGGCAATGTTGCTGTTCTTCCAATTGGATTTCGTCCGCCAGCGAATGTTATTTGTTCTGTGGATGCTAGTAACAGTCATTCCAGAGTTGATATTCGAACGGATGGAATTGTGTACATGCAAACAGGAACTCTTCCCGGATGGTTGTCTCTTGACGGAATTTCGTTCTCGACATCGGTTCTTTAGTTAAGGAGATAAACCATGGCCGTTCTACGAGCACTTATCAATGGCGTATGGGTAGATGTCGGCGGAGGAAGTGGCGGCCCAGAAGAAGTGTTTGTCGGTCCAGCCGATCCTGGTGTCGGCGCTGGATACGATTTGTGGTATGACACAGATGCCGTAAATCCGGCTCAGACGATCATGCAGATTTTCCCAATGCGAAATTTGCTTGATAATGGTCAGCACATGATCAATCAACGACTAATCGGTGGAAACGTGGTCGTTGGAGCAGCAAATACTTTCCTTGCCGATAGGTGGGCATGCTGGAACGGCGGAGTTGGAACCGTAAATTTGTATCACAGTACTGCGGCGTCTTTCGGTGTATTTCCTCCGGCTGGACGTCCTCGACCTGGATACATTCAATCGATTCAGATGCAAGTCGCCGAAGCCGCAGGATCTATGGCTGCTGGCGATTGGCTTTACTACAAGCAAACCGTCGAAGGTCAGAATTTGCAACATCTCAACTGGGGGAGTGCAGACGCAAAGCCGTTGACGCTTAGCTTCGATGTATATTCTCCAATCGCAACGACATACGTGGTCGAGTTTGAGCGTTTGGAAACAACGGCCAGATCTTTGTCAAAGTTGTTGCCAGTTCCAGCTGGATTTTCCACACAAGTGATAACGATCCCTGGTGACACGGTGACTGCAATCACCAATGACAGTACCGGTCGATTGGCTGTCAACTTTTGGCTTGCTGCAGGATCGACCTGGACATCTGGGGTATTGAACACAGCTTGGAACAACAGAGTCGATGCCAATCGTGTAGGTGGCATTTCAAATGCCTGGCAGGCCACTGTTGGTGCTCCGGTTGCATTCACCAACGTTCAATTAGAGGTTGGATCGATCGCCACTCCATACGAAGTTCGTCGATTCGATGATGAGTTGGCTCGCTGTATGCGATACTACGAGAAGTCGTATGCATATGGAACAATTCCAGGATCTAATGCCGGGTATCAAGGCTCTGCATCGTGTATGTTGTTTGACATTGCAGTACCGACTCGTATGCGAATGACGGGTGTTGATTTCCGTGTCACAAAGCGAACAACGCCGACTTACCAGGCGGGATGGTCGACCGATGGCACTATCGGTTACATCAATGCTTACAATGCACCGGCAAACAAGTTCCAGATCGCCGTATATGGAGCTATTTCTGATCGTCAATGGGCCTGCGATTACATGACTCTTGTTACAAACGCAGCAGCAAGTCAGTATTACCATTTCCATTGGGCCGCAGGAGCCGAAATTTAAGGAGGAACAATGGGCGTTCTACGAGCACTTGTTGGCGGACAGTGGGTTGACGTTGGGGGTGGAGGAGGAGAGGTCTACGTTGGGCCAGATGATCCGACGTTGCAGTATCCTGGTACCGAATTGTGGTATGACACGGATGACAATGTGTCTGGAAATCCATGGAACATGCCGTGGGGACTCATCGGGCGCACTTCGTCGATCGCGGGCCATACGGGCATAGGCACGACACCGGTCGACGTCGCTGGCATGTCACTCACTGTGCCAACTGTTGTCGGCAGGTTGCTGCGCGTGTCAGCTCAAATCATGTCGATCCCACCATCGGGTGCAGCATTCGTCATGACAATCAGTCATGGGGCCACAGTGATCAGCCAGTGCAACGTGTTACCGGGCTCAGCGGGCGCTGCCGCTCTGAGCTACTGGTCAGCATTGTTCACGACGACGGCGATGTCGCACACCTTCAAGCTGACAGCTTCCACCGGAGCTGGGACGGCGTCGATCCTGGGCAGCGTCAACTATCCCGAATTGTTGTTCGCTGAAGACATAGGAGCTGCGTGATGGGAACACTAAAAGCGAAAGTCAACGGGGTGTGGGTAGCCATTAATGGTGGATCTGGAAGTGACGAAGTGTTCGTTCAACCAGATGATCCCATTACCGCAAATCCAACCGCAGAATTGTGGTACGACACAGATGCTCCAGCACCAACTAGGGAGTTGCTGTATTCACCAATGACGGCAAACGTCAATGTCACAGCAACTTCTATTGCTACGGCTCAGAATCTGATCAATCCAGGGAATGTCACTTACGACGGTGCACCTATTTGGGTCGAGGCATATTTTCCAGGCATTACGCAACCAAATGTTGCTAATGGGCAACTTGTTGTCAATTTGTTCGATGCCAATACCGATCTTGGTTACATGGGAGCAGTCTATGCACCAGCAGCCACGGGTCTGCAAGTTCCAATGTTTGGTCGTCGAAGAATTACACCAACGCCAGGTGCTCACAATTACAATCTTCGAGCTTGGGTGAATCCGTCAGGTTCCGGGTATGTGGTCGGTGGCGGTGTTTACAACTACGGCTACATTAGAGTGGAGAGAGTCTGATGGGCGTTCTACGAGTTCGTGTCAATAATGCTTGGGTAGATCTAGGAGAGGGACCACCAGGTCCAGCGGGTCCAGTGGGTCCAGCAGGTACTGCTCCAGTACCAGAAGCATTTCAGGCGCTTGCGCCGTATTACCAAAACGGATGGACTAACTACGGCGGAGCGTATCAGGTAGGTCGATTTCGCAAAACGCCAGACAACACTGTTCAAGTTGAAGGTCTTATGAGTGGTGGCACGTTCAACGCTGTCGCATTCACCCTGCCGGCAGGGTATCGCCCAGTCTACACGCATCAGTTTATCGTGGTCTCTAACGGAACAGCGTCAGGTTGTCTTCGCTTAGATGCCAGTGGCAACGTAATCCCATTCGCCGGAGCCAGCAACATCCAACTCAACTTCTCATTTGCCGTCGGCTACTAACCAAGGAGACACAATGTCATACACCACAATCCACCAAGCGGCCAACGACCTTGAACTGCAAAACCGGGTAGAGGCCGGTGCTTTGAAGGAGGCCTACAACAATCCGACCTATGGCGATACTGCATATGGTCAGGGTTTGCAAATGGGGAGCATCACTTCCTGGAGCACATTCCGTTACCCAGTGGCCATTGCCACAGAAACTGAGTACGAATACGCCATCACTGCCGAGAATCCAAGTCCTGGCGGCGATCCAACAGTCATCACCGATGCTCAACTTCTCGGCATCATTCAACTCTATTGGCCAATGCCGCCAACTGGTACTCCAACAACTTAGTTTCACCCGTCAAAATGGGAGCGATTATGCCTGGAATGATCTCAATCGAATCGCCTGGAAGTTTCAAGAACACTGACAGGTTTCTTGCTCAAATGGCGAAGGAAGATTTGTTCACCATGCTCGATCGCTACGGCATGATGGGTGTAAACGCGTTGTCAAGTGCAACACCGAGACGCAGTGGAAGAACTGCTAATTCTTGGAAGTACGACATCATCAACAAGAAGGGCTTTCACGGAATCATCTGGCGTAACACAAACGTCCACGAAGGCATTCCAATCGCAATACTCATTCAGTACGGTCACGGAACTGGAACTGGTGGATGGGTTGAAGGGTTCGATTACATCAATCCGTCAATTCGTCCGTTGTTCGACAAGCTTGCAGAAGAGGTTTGGAGAGGGGTGACAAATGGCTAGTGTAGACGATCGTGTTGTAGCGATGAAGTTCGACAACGCAGAGTTCGAACGCAGAGTTCAAGACACAATCAAAAGCATGGACGAACTGAAGAAGAGCTTGGACTTCAGTGCGTCCAAGAAGAACATGGATGATCTTCAAAACGCTGGCCACAACTTCAGTCTTGGTGGAATGGCTGATGCAGTTCAAGGTCTTGCTGAGAAGTTCACGTCTTTGGGCATAATCGGTTTCACCATTCTGTCCAATCTCACCAACAAAGCTGTCGATGCTGGCATACAAATTGCCAAATCGTTGAGTTTGGACCAGGTCATCGCTGGTTTTCAGGAGTACGAACTGAAACTCGGTTCAATTCAGACCATCATGGCTGGTACTGGCGCTCCGTTGGATGTCGTCAACCAGAAACTCAATGAGCTGAACACCTACTCGGACAAAACCATCTACTCATTTGCGGACATGACCCAAAACATCGGCAAGTTCACAAACGCCGGCGTGGATTTGGATACAGCTGTTGCATCCATTCAAGGTGTGGCAAACGTCGCAGCTGTCTCCGGGGCAAATTCGGAGGAAGCTTCCAGAGCGATGTACAACTTTGCTCAGGCGCTATCCAAGGGTTATGTTCAGTTGGTTGACTGGAAGTCAATCGAGCTGGCAAACATGGGTACAAAAGAGTTCAAACAGCAGCTGATCGATGCGGCTGTAGCGCAAGGAACTCTGACAAAACGTGGCGAAGAATATGTCACCGCTGCTGGAAACGTCACCAGTGCAACAAAGGGATTCAACGATTCCTTGACCGATCAATGGTTGACAACGGATGTCTTGAACAAGACTCTTGGTGACTATGCCGATGCCTCAACAGACATTGGTAAGAAAGCCTTTGCCGCAGCACAAGACGTCAAGACGTTCAGTCAGTTGATGTCAACTGTCAAAGAAGCCATCGGCTCTGGTTGGGCTCAGTCGTTCGAAATCCTCATTGGTAATTTCGATGAGGCAAAGACATTGTTCACAGACATAAACACCGCTGTCAGCAACTTTGTCGGGAAGAACGCAGACGCTCGAAATCAACTACTTCAAGGTTGGAAGGATCTCGGTGGTAGAGCACTTCTGATTGACTCGCTCAAGAGAGCGTTCAAGAACTTGGGTGAAGTCTTGGCCCCCATCAAGGAGGCATTCCGAGAAGTCTTCCCACCGATGACGGCTCAGAGACTGATGGATTTGACTCAGTCTTTCTCTGACTTAGTCGACAAAATGAAGCCCAGTGAAGGAACAATCGAAACCATCAAAGGCATATTCTTGGGATTCTTCAACGCTCTCGAGATTGGCTGGGAGATCATCAAGCAAACTGTCGGCTTTATTGGAGACCTCATTGGCGCAATAACACCCGATAGCGCCTCAGGTTTTGTCGATTTCGCTAAGAAGTTTGGTGATTTCTTCGCCGATTTGAAGACAAAGCTTGTCGATGGAGAGGGAATCAAGCAGTTCTTCGTCGATCTACTCGAGGCGATCAAGCATCCCGTCGAATGGATTCAAACACTCAAGGACAAGATCGTCGATTTCTTCAGTGCAGACCACAGCGAAGCCGGCGACAAGATTGCCGGAGCGTTTGGTCGCATTGGCGATCGATTCGAGAGCCTCAAGAAGATCTTCAAGAAGATTCAAGAGCTGTGGGCGCCTGTTCAGAACGTGTTTGAAAACGTTGCTGAGGTCATTGGACGAACTTGGGACAAGGTCAAAGAGTTCTTCGGAGACATCGGAAAGAAAATCGCCGAAGCAGTGAGCAAAGGCGACTTCAGTGAGGCTCTTGACGTCATCAACACAGGCCTCCTAGGTGGAATTGCCTTGTTAGTGACACGATTCTTCAAGAAGGGAATCAACATCGACTTCGGTGGCGGTTTCTTTGCTTCGATCAAGCAGTCGTTCAGTGAGCTAACCGACGTATTCCAAGCCATGCAAACCAAGCTCAAGGCTGAAGCACTTATGAAGATTGCAATCGCAATCGGCATCTTGACGGCTTCGGTTCTTACGTTGTCCTTGATCGATTCGGGGGCTTTGACAAAGGCGTTGGGTGCAATGGCTGTCGGTTTCGGTCAGCTCATGGCTTCTCTTGCCATACTCAGCAAGATTGACATCAAGCCGAAGGACGCACTCAAGTTCACGATCATTGCCTTTGGCATGACGGTGATGTCTGGTGCCATATTGATGCTCTCATTGGCAGCCAAGAGTCTCGCGGACCTGGATTGGAACGAACTAGCCAAGGGTCTTGTTGGCGTTATGGCTCTGCTTGGCATGGTCGTCGGCGTTGTAAAGCTTCTCGAAGGCAACGAAGCAAGTCTGATCAGTGCTGGTATCGGAATGATCGGGATTGCAGTGGCAATCAACATTCTCGCCGGCGCAGTGAAGATATTTTCCATGATGAGTTGGGCCGAAATGGCACAGGGTATGGTTGGAGTCGCTACCAGTCTTCTGATCATTGCCGGCGCCATGCATTTGATGCCAGATGGTTTGGCACTTCAAGCTGTCGGTCTTCTTGCAATCTCGGTCAGTTTGCTCCTCATATCTTCGGCGCTCAAGCAATTTGCTGACATGAGCTGGACCGAAATGGCGTCAGGATTTGCTGCGCTTGCCGGTGGTCTCGTGCTCATTGCTGGTGGTGTGCAACTTATGCCTGCCTCATTGCCGCTCATTGGCTTGGGCTTGGTATTAGTCGGCGCTTCACTCCTGCTCATTGCCAAAGCGATGAAGTCTATGGCCGGAATGTCCTGGGGAGAAATTGCCAAGGGACTAGTCGCAATGGCCGGATCTTTGTTGATTCTCGCCGTTGCCGCAAATCTGATGACAGAAGCAATTCCTGGGGCAATCGCAATTGGAATTGTCGCTGCGGCTCTTTACGTCCTTGCCGGTGTCATAAAGACACTGTCCAATCTCACTTGGGGAGAATTGCTCAAGGGAATCGCAGGCATTGCGTTGGTTCTTGGCGCTCTTGCTATTGCGGCGTTGCTCATTCAACCAGCTCTTCCTGCGCTACTTCTTCTCGGAGTAGCACTCATAGCAATTGGCGCCGGTTTCGCCTTATTTGGCCTAGGAATAGGTTTAGCGGCGAGTGGGTTCGCAGCATTCGCAGAAGCCAGCAAAGCAGGCTCAGAAGCCATTGTAGGGGCTCTCAAGGCAGTTGGAATGGCACTACCAGCATTGCTGACTGGCTTTGCGATGGGAATCATCGAATTCGCCAAAGTGATCGGAGCTGCAGCGCCAAGCATTGTCGAAGCGCTTGGCAAGATTCTGTCTGCTCTACTCGACAAACTGATCGAGCTTGTTCCGCAAATTCTGGAACTCATCGGCACTCTTCTCAGTGGACTTCTCGATCTTCTGGTTGAGAAAGTTCCTGAGATTGTCGATGCTGGTCTGAAGATCATCGTTGGTCTACTCGAAGGCATTCGGGATCATATTCCTGAAATTGTCACAGTTGTTGGTGAGATCATCACTAACTTCCTCGACGCGTTAGCTACGCAAATCCCGGCAATTGTTACTGCGGGTGTGAATTTGTTGACGGAATTCCTTGGAGGAATCTCGGACAACATTCAAAGCGTGGTTGATGCTGGTGTCGATATTCTGGTCAAGTTCATTGAAGGAATTGGTCAGAACATTACTGACGTAGCAACTGCTGCTGGTGATGTGATCGTCGAGTTTATCGAGGCAATTGGTTACAACCTGTTCCGTATCACTACGGCTGCAGTAGACACCATTGTCAAATTCATCGATGGTCTTGACGACAACTTCTTCAGGGTCATTGACGCAGGTTGGGATTTGATCATCAATCTCATCAATGGAATTGCAGACAGCATTGACGGCAACATCGGTGATCTTCGTGAAGCAGGCAAGAAACTTGCTGGAGCGATCATCAACGGTATGACTTTGGGCCTTGCGTCAGGAGTCGGCGACGTTGTCAACAAGGCAAAAGAAGTGGCCGGAAAGATCGTCGGTGGAATTGCTGACGTTCTCCATGTCGGTTCACCGTCAAGGGTGATGATCGAAATGGGTGGTTGGGTTGTAGAAGGTCTTGCTATCGGCATGAATGATCCGGCAGCTGAAAGAGGTGCTACAAGTATGGCCGAGAAGGTAACAACGGCTATATCTGACACACTTGCCAAGCTTCCAGACATGCTTGCCAGCATGGATAGTCTCAACCCAACGATTACGCCAGTTCTCGACTTGGCTCAGATCAAGGCAGCGGCTGCGCAAATCGGTCCAATTCTTGATCCTGGTGCGATTGGTAGTGCTGCATACAACCAAGCAGTGCTTGTTTCCCTGACCACTCGTTCTGAGACAGAGGATCAACCAGTAACAACAAAAGAACCAAGCACGGTGAAGTTCGAGCAGAACATCTACGCTCCTGAAGCGTTGACTACTGCTGATATTTACCGTCAAACACGTGCTCAAATCGCAATGGCGAAGGAGGAGTTGGCCGTCCTATGAGGATCAACAAAATTCGTCTGCAAGAAGAGCACCCAATGTCCGCACCGTCAGGTGTGCCAGCGTGGCCCCTCCCCATCTGCGATCTCAGCCTAAACCAAATGGCTGGAGAGAATGGTTATATTCTCAAGGTTGCAGATGGGATAGGGCCTCCCTCTTTTACGGCAGTGGTAGAAGGATTCGACGTCAACGGCGTTTCGGTCATGACCAGCATTCCACAAACGAGAGAGATTGGACTTCGAATTGGTCTGAACCCACAGCTTGGGCAATCATTCGGTGAATTGAGAGATGATCTGTACAAGCTCATTTCTCGATCCATATTTGTCAAGTTCATGGATAATTCCAACGTGCTTGCTCAAGGCGTTGGGTTCATCAAACAATTCGATGCGGCTCACTTTACGAATCTTCCAGAGATTCTGATGATTGTTGAATGTCAGGATGGTTCGTTTTCGTCTCCAAAGTCGATTGATATTCCATTCGATGAAATTCAGACGGTTAACCCGGTCATCAACTACGAAGAGGGCACAGCTCCAACTGGCATGGATCTTCAATTCAGCGTTCATGCTCCATTTGGTGAATTTGCTGATGCTTTGAGCGTAACTCCAGCGGCAACCATGTTCAACATCACGGAATACTCCAAGTTCTGGGCTATGAGTGGTGCTGAGGTACACAACGTGTTCCAAGTGAGTTATCCGTTCCTGCCAGGAGACATCATCAACATGTCGACATACCCAAAGAAGCGACGAATCACAGTGACACGTAGTTCTGTGGTAACTGACTTGGCTGGATACGTCAACGCAGGCGCGGTTTGGCCGAAGCTGTTTCCAGGAGTGAATGCGTTTCACTGGACGTTGGACTCGACTTGGATGACATGGGTGAGTGCAAGCTACATACCTAGGTTCTGGGGGGTGTAATGGAATTCTTCAAGCTTGATAGCGCATATTTGCCAGGCACAACGTTCGACAACTTCGACAGTTTGGGGTGGGTAGAGCGTTATCAGGCTCCGGGGGAATTTCAGCTGAAGGTCAAGAACGACCTGAAGATGCTGAGCAAACTTCCGCCAGGAGCACTTGTGTCGCATACGGACACCTTGGAAGTCATGCTTGTCGAAGATCAACAGTTCGAACGAGACGAAAATGGCGTTCCGATCGTGACGATCTCTGGGCGCAGCTTCGAGATATTTTCGGAGAATCGTACGACGGCCGGCTGTGAATCGGCTTTGACGTCAGACGGTAACACCCCAATTGTAGAAACGATCACAGGAACCAGTGCTGCAGTGGCATCACAAATCCTCAAGGGTCGTATGGAGCCAGGCACAGCTTCGGCAGCCAATGCAATTCCGAATCTTCGTGTTGTGTCGACCATACGTGCACCAGATGCGTCTATGACACAAGTCGTCAAGCGTAGCGATGTATATTCTCGAGTCAACGAACTCATGGGGCTCGGGAAGTTTGGTCTTGCGAATCGTCGCCCAAATGGTGCACAAACCACACTTGATTTGATTATCAGTGATGGTAGGGACCTTAGCGCAACAGTCACGTTCTACGTTCTCAACGATGATTTGACTGATTGTAAGTATCTCTGGTCAATCAGAGACTACAGGAATTACGCAAGAGTTGCCGCAAACACCGCAACGAGGGAGTATCGCACTCGAGCCCTTGCTGCCGACGTAACAGGTCTTGAACGACGAGTGATTTACGAGGACGCAAGTGATCTCAAAGGTGCATTTTCTCCTCCAACAGCTACTGATCCAATTGCGTCTAGAGGACAGAATGTTCTCGACGCTCAGGTGAAGCTATATTTGATGGAGGCCAAAGTCACAGAGACCGCAAGGCCAAAATTCAAGATGCATTACGACGTAGGTGACATCGTGACCGTTTTGGATGAGTTTCAAGTCTCACAGAAGATGCGTGTGACTGAACATATTCTAACCGTGGACGAAAAGGGTGTCCGAGGATACCCGTCCCTAAGCGCGTTGTGAGGAGGTGCCATGTTGTTTGCAGATGGGTTGGTCATCAGCGGTGGAGTTCTTCTCCTGATCGTCATCGTTGTGATCCTCGTGCTGATTCTTCGATAATGTAGGAGGCTATATGGCTACCGAAAATCGAAAAAGTCCGCTCATTCCAAGGCCACCAAAGCCGAAGAACACTGTCGAATTCATCGTCGAAGTGTTCATAATCATAGTCACCAGCTTTCTGATGGGCAGCATTATCACGGTGTTTTTACTAATAGCTTTTCGTCCTGAAACTGACGTTGGGCCGTTAATAAACGTGCTTGCTGACATCATGACCACGCTAATCGGCGCTTTAATCGGTTACATGGCCGGTAAAGGATCTAGCCGCATCGACGTGGAAGAAGAGGTAGCTAGACTGAAGAAAGAAGAAACCGATGAGTCCTCGTAGCGGATTTATGGTTGTCGCTACCGTAACGCTTCTCATTGGCGTTGGCATTGTTTCTGCACTTATTGGTCATGCCTCTGGCCAAGAATTGCTCACGACAAGTTTAACGACGACAACCACCACAACAACCGTCCCTCAAATCGGCCCACAAGGTCCTCAAGGCATTCCTGGCCCGCAAGGACCGAAAGGAGATGCAGGAGAACAAGGAATTCCTGGTACGCCCGGAGTAGATGGTCAAATTGGACCCCAAGGACTTCCTGGCTCGCAAGGAGTAGCTGGACCAGCTGGCCCGGCAGGTGCTAATGGCCAAAGAGGCGTTCAAGGCAACATTGGACCTCAAGGTGCTCCTGGAGCAACGGGCGCACAAGGCATTCAAGGCGATATTGGTCCACAAGGACCTATTGGGCCTCCAGGACCCGTTTGTCCATCTGGATTTGAAGCTCGTGTAGTAGGAGTACACGTACAAGATCCAGTTAACGCGACAATTCCGTCTGTAATCTGCATAGAGGTAGGGGCACTACCTTAGGAGGTAGACATGGAACGAAAGCAGATAAGCATCAGTCTTCCTGGACTGATTGACATTCTTCTCAAGATCGTGGCAATCATTGCCCTTGGGAAATACATTGGGTGGTGGTGATGAACGCAATCGCGATTGTCATAATTGTCATTCTTGTCCTAGTGATTGTGTTTCTCGTGTATCGCCTTCTCGATAAGAGAGAGGTGGAAATTGATGGGAACATCGTAATCCTCGAAAAAGACGGTGGTGGCACGTTATATTCTCTCGAACTGATGGTCGATCCAGATGAGATCGCAAACAGGAAACTGTTGCTTTTCAAGGTTCGCAAGTAAAACATCGCACATAATGAACCAACAGAAAGGACGTTCATGTTCGGAAGAACGCAAAAGAACGAAGATCAGAAACTTGAAGAAGCAATTGACAAGATCCTTGTCGAAATGAACGAGTATGGTCCAATGTCACCGGAATACAAACCGTTGCTGAAGCAACTGGAAAGGACGATGGCGCTTAGAAAGCCGAAAAGCCACAAAGCGCCAAGTCCCGACGCAGTGCTGATGGTAACGGGAAACATTCTGTTAGCACTGGTCATAGTCGCATACGAGAAGAGGAATGTCTGGACTTCCAGAGCTTTCGGTCTTATTCGAAGCAATAACCGATAATCACCGTCGTTCAACTGGTGTAAGCGTATAGCATATGTGTAAGTAAAGCATGTGCTATACGTTTTCGCCCGTTTTACATGCATTCCTCATTTTTGCCCCTAGAAAATCCCCGGGGGGAACTTTCCGAAAATCGCGATAAAAACATGGCGTATAATGAACCCAACCCGAAAGGAATGTAATGAATCAAAACCAAAAGGCACTCGCCTATGGAATTGCTACAGCTGCATGTTTCGTTGGGGTCGCCGCAGTAACCAATTACTTCGACAAGAGAAATGAGCGCAAGCATTCAGCAAAGATGCGAGAGCTCAGAGCTCATAGTGCGAAGATAATGACATACAACGACAACCTCAATGAATTCAATGCCCAGCTGGACAAGGCCATAGAGACAGCCAAGTTTTGGGACATCGTCACCCGAGAGGATTGACCAAAAAGGAGAGCCCAAACAAGGGTTCTCTTTTTCTCGCACGAAAAACATTGCCTATAGTGAGAAATCACCAACCGAAAGGAAAGCAATGTTCAAAAATCGAAAAGTTGAAATGAAAGTCGTAAAGACCCCGAAGAACGAGATCTCCGTCCCCGAGACAACTCTTGCCGAGAAGACTGCCGCAGCGCAGGCCATCGTCAAGACAGTAATCAAGGAAGGCGGAAAGGTCCTCGTCGCCTACGTGGCCCTCGACACATTTCGCAAGTTCATTTTGATCGGTCTAACCACCCAGGCATGATCATCGAAGCCAAGTACCTAACAAGGTATTTGGTTTTTCCTTTCGCAAGAAAAACATCCCCTATAATGAACCACCACCGAAAGGATACCAACCATGAATACTTGGAAGAAGAAACTGAAGGATGAATGGGACCGCAACCCAGTCGGCGTTGTCGTCGTCGGAACCCTCGCACTTACAGCAATTGCGAAGACCATCGACGCGCTCAGCGCCGCACAGGGTCGTCGTGCCTACGCCCGTCAGATCGACTACAAGATCCACAATCCGTACCCAATGAAGTAATTCAAAGCCAGATGCCAATCACGGCATTTGGTTTTTTCAACCACGAAAGAGGAATGCAATGGATTACCCAACAGAGTTCACCGTCAAAAACGTTTTCACCGTCAAGCACGGTTTCTTGTTCGGCTTCGGCTTGACGCTCGGCAGCGTGTTTGCCCAGTCCATCATCAAAGGATTCAACAAGGCAACCAAAGAAATCCTTGGCGATTCCAAAGACGATTCGCAGGAATAACATCCTGTATAGTGAAAGGAGAAGCGTCAGTTTCTTCCTTTTTAATTTTTCACCATAATCAAAGGAGCACGCATGGTCGAGATAATCCAAAGCATTATCGCAATGGCCGGCATCTATTTCATCGTACATCTTGTGCGTACGACAGGAAAGAATGCACGTAATAATCAACCAAGTGAAGCTCATCGCCTACTTATGGAGATTGAGATCACGGACAAAATCTCGAACATTCTTCCACTCGATTTGAGGAACGATGTTCGTGAATACATGAAACGCAACTCACTAGAAAGGACACATAATGCGTAAGTACGGCATATTTAATTTTGCCTTGGACGTATTCATGGTGATGGTCACGTGCGGGGCCTGGGTCATCTGGATATTCGTTCGTGAAATGAGGAGGGAAAGATGAACGCTGCACACGTGGTCAAGACGCTCGAGAAGTTCGTTCGAGCAAATTCGCCTGTCATTTTGACGGCATTCGGCGTTTCTGGAACGCTTTCGACCGCATACTTGGCATCAAAAGCCTCGTTCAAGGCCGCTGAAGAGCTTCGAGTGGCAAACATTGTCTCTGACAATCCACTCACGAAAAAGGAGAAGGCCAAGAAGGTCTGGAAGCTGTACATCCCTACCGGGATATCTGCAGGTCTGACAATCGGTGCCATCATCAGTGGGACACGACTCGGAATGAAGAAGACTGCTGCGGCATATTCTCTTCTGACTGTGTCAGAGAAGGCATTCGAGGAGTACAAGGAGAAGGTAGTCGAGCAAATCGGGAAGAACAAGGAGCAGGCGATTCGTGATGAAATCGCGCAAGATGGCGTTACAAAAGACGGCGTTGGTGTTGTTGTGGTTGGCACGGGAAGTGTTCTATGCAAAGAACTACACACGGGTCGATATTTCAACAGCGACATGGAAACTCTCCGTAGAGCCGAGAACCGAATCAACGCCAAAATGATCCGAGAGATAGACGCCACCTTGAGTGACTTCTATTGGATGGTCGGATTGCCAGTTACGTCATATTCATCGTCGACAGGATGGGACTCGGACAAGCTCATGATGCTCGAGTTCACAGCGACCATGACAGATGACGGGAGGCCTTGTTTAGCGTTTGACTACAACTACGTCAGACCGTTCTGATGACTGCGTCCCAATGGAGGGCGCAACCCGGGAGTGCGGAGTATGAGATGATGGTAAAGTCTCTACTCCTCGCTCTGGAGCGTGCTAACTCATATTTGACGATTCATCCAGAATCATGTGGGATCTTTCCTGGAAAGAGGCGGCGTAAAGATCGCAGGAAAAACATGCGATATAATGAAACCACCACCGAAAGGAACTGAAATGGAAACCACAGAAGTTACCGAGATTTCAAAGCCGAAGTTCAACAAGACCTCGTGCATGGAGATGGCCTCGACCACCACAACCGTCATTCAAGCGACAGTTGCCGTTGGATCGCTGGTCATGCTCGTGCTCGACATCAAGTCGCGCTACAAGGCCTCGAAAGCAAGGAAGCTCGCTGAGAAGCCCATCACACCCGAAGAGGCGTGATCATACCCCTGAATCCCTTAAACAAGGATTTAGGGTTTTTCTTTTTGTCTGCCCAAAGGAGAGGGATGTTCACGAAAGCAATCAAATACAAGGACTTCAACGACAACGAGGTCACCGAGAATGCATATTTCAACCTCTCCAAATCGGAGTTGATGGAATTGGAGTTCAGTCAGCAAGGAGGCTTTGAAACGTTCTTGAAGAGGATCATCGAGACAAACGACAACCCTGAGTTGTTCAAGTTGTTCAAGAGCATCATTCTGATGTCCTATGGACGGAAGTCTGATGACGGGAAGCGATTCGTCAAGACACAAGAGCTTCGAGACGAGTTCGAACAGTCTCCTGCCTTTGGTGAACTTCTCATGGAGATCATCATGGACCCAGAAGAGAGCATGGCAGCATTCATCAAGGGAGTAATGCCGGCAGATTTCGTACCAGCAGAGGTACTTGCGCAACCAAAATCGCAACTGCCGCCTCCGCCATCCACATAACAAAGGAAAGAAATGGAAAACTTCCCAAGTAATAGCAAGAATCCAGTCGGTGACAACCAGAAACCGCCTGAGAAAATAATCGAAAGCGTCGTCACAACAGAGGTTGTGATTCGTAAGCAGTCGTTTGGTCGACGGCTCAAAGGGATTTTCCTTGGTCCGCATATCAAAGGCGCTGCGAATTACGTCTTCAAAGATGTTCTGATCCCAGCGGCAAAGAACATGATTGTCGATGCCACAGCCAGAGGAGCGGAACGAGCTGTGTATGGAGAAGCACCCAGACGCAGATACGACGAAGGTCGACCACGCATTCGCTATGACGCCCAACCCGAGCGATACGACCGTGGCAGCAGTCATAGAGGAACGCTTCCTGATCAGCCGCCGCTTGGTGGAGTGCCACGACGCAGACAAAGCGGTGACATATTTCTGGTTTCCAGAGAAGAAGCAGAAAACGTCATCGAGCGACTTGGCGACATCATTGATGTGTACAAGGTTGCAACCGTTGCAGACTTGCACAGTTTGTGCAATCTCCCAAGCACATACATCGACAACAAGTGGGGATGGCAATCCATTACCTACGCCAACGTTCGACAAGTCCGTGAAGGATTCTTGCTCGACCTTCCACCAGTAGAACCACTCACCTAAGGAGACATAATGAAACTTCCACAAGGCCTTACTAGAACTTTCGGCCGAAACCTACTCATCGCCAAGAAGAATGCACCAACGGGCTTCTTCATCCTCGGAGTTGCTGGTGCCATCACGGCAACAGTTCTGGCTTGTCGAGCCACATTGAAGCTAGAGGATCATCTCGACGACTTCAAATCAGATCTCGACACGGTTCCTCAGCTGTATGGACCAAACGAAAGCCGAAACAAGCAGTTGGCAAAGGTGTACACCGTTCACACAATGCGAATCACCAAGCTGTATGGCCCAGCTGTTCTTGTTGGGACTGCGTCGATTGCTGCTTTGACTGGTTCGCACGTCACGCTGATGCGTCGGAATGCGGCTATTGGTGCTGCATATTCTCTCTTGAATGCCAGCTACGACAACTATCGTGAACGGGTCAAGGAAGAACTCGGCGAAGAGAAGGAACTTGACATCTACCACGCAGCAACCACAGAGAAGGTTGCGATTGATGGGAAGATGCAAGAACTCAAGCGAGTCAACCCTGACTACTGGTCGCCGTATGCTCGCATATTCGACGAGTACAACATCAACTGGAAGAAAGATCCTGTGTACAACAAGGTCTTCCTCACAGGGATGCAGAACTACTACAACCACGTCTTGAAATCTAGGGGGCACGTGTTCTTGAATGAGATCTACGATGCGCTCGGATTCAAGAGAACCAGGGCTGGACAGGTTGTCGGTTGGGTTGTTGACAACGGAGACAACTTCATCGACTTCGGGTTGTTCGAAGCGGCAAGTTCTGAGTTCCAGCAAGGATTTGAAGCATCCATCATCCTCGATTTCAACGTCGATGGAATCATCTACAACTTGCTTGGTTAGGAGAACCATGGACATCGCACCAATTCTCAGAAACAAGTGGGTGCAAGCATCAGCAATGTCTGCTGTCACTGGCGTTGCGGGACTAGTTGCGGGATATTTCTGGGGTCGTAAGGAGGTGAAGCTCGTGGTGGTCAGAGGCGGATTGCAACCACAAGCTGAACAACTGTCGATATTCGACGTAACTACAACTACGACAGAGACAATAACTGTCGAAGTTGAGGCCGCAGACGAAGAAGAAGCTGCTGAGAAGGCGGAAGAACTTCTGCCAATCAACGTCTTTCGAACGGAAACAGACGACTGGGACTACGAGGCAGAACTGTCAACTCGTACCAAAGAGAGACCGTATGTCCTTCATCAAGACGAGTTCTTCAGCAACGAGATGGAATTCCATCAAGACACGCTGACGTACTACGAGAAGGATGACATCTTGGCGGACAGTGATGACACTCCGATGTACGACTACAAGAAGCTCATGGGTGACTTGTTGTTCGGACATGGCACAACTGACCCGAACGTTGTCTATATTCGCAACGAGCATCTCCAATTGGAGTGGGAAATCTTGTTGCATACAGGCAGCTTCTCTGAAGAAGTTCTTGGTGTTGAAATTGAAAGAGAGGAAGACACCAAACTTCAACACTCGGTTCTGAAATTTAGGCGGGAATAACATGAGCGAGCCAATTGAAGAGGTATATTTCAAATGGCTCTATCAACAGGTAGCTTCCGTAGAACATCCAACACCGTCCCTTACGTTTTACACATTGCTCAGAGATCTGCACAGCACGGAATTCGTGTGGCTTCTTTCTGGTGATGATAATCGTGCAGCTGATGGTTTGGATCTTCGGAAGGAGTTCCTTCGTCAGACACGACGTGAAGACGCAGCATGGTTGAGTATTCCGTGTTCTGTCTTGGAGATGATGATTGCATTCTCCAGAAAGGCAGAATGGAATACTGAAATCGAAGCGGAGGAATGGTTTTGGATATTTCTAGCCAACTTGCATCTTGATGGTTGTAACGATGCACAAGAAGACATCACTGAGTTCGTATCGGACATCATGGATAAATTCTTGTGGCGGACATACGACCCAAGTGGAGTTGGTGGAATGTTCCCGTTAGATAGACCCGAGCACGATCAGAGAAAGGTTGAAATCTGGTACCAGTTCTGTCAATACTTGGTCGACCATGATATCTCGTGAGGAGGTTCCGTGGATTTTTATAAGATTGGGTTCAAAGAGAAGAAGGGCGGAACCTTCGACATATTCCCAGATTGGAAAGTCGAGAAGTCAAAAGACTTGATGATCCGAGGCAAATCATTCTACGCAGTTTGGGATGAGGCAGCTGGGTTGTGGTCAACCGATGAGTACGACGTAGTTCGTCTTGTCGATGCAGATTTGTATGACTATGCGGACAAGCTCAAAGAAAAAGGAGCTGTCGTCAAAGTCATGGATCTTCGATCGTTCAGTACGAATCAATGGGTTACGTTCAAGCGACTACTGCAGAATGCTGCGGACAGTTACCACACCTTGAACGAGAACATGATGTTCGCTAACACGAGTGTGAAGAAGACCGACTACGCCAGTCGTGTACTTCCATATTCTCTCGAGGCAGGATCTACAGCAGCATGGGACGAACTGACAAGCGTTCTGTATGCTGAAGAAGAACTCGAGAAGATTGAGTGGGCCATAGGTGCTGTGGTATCTGGTGACTCGAAGAGAATCCAGAAATTCATGGTGTTCTACGGACCAGCAGGCAGTGGAAAATCAACGATTCTGAACATCATTCATCAACTGTTTGACGGTTACGTGGCAATGTTCGAAGCAAAAGCATTGGGTAGTTCAAACCACACCTTTGCAACAGAAGTGTTTCGACATAACCCACTCGTAGCAATCCAGCACGACGGTGATCTGTCCAAGATCGAAGACAACACACGCCTCAACTCACTCGTAGCTCACGAAGATATGACCATGCACGAGAAGTATAAGCCCAGCTACACAGCTAGATCTAATGCTTTCTTGTTCATGGGAACGAACCAGCCTGTGAAAATTTCAGACGCAAAATCTGGAATCATCAGGCGCTTGATTGATATTCATCCGACAGGAATGCACATCGATCATGATCGTTATCATGTCCTCATGAACCAAATCACATTCGAACTCGGCGCAATTGCACATAAATGTTCACAGCGATATTCGAGAATGGGTAGAAACTACTACAGTGGTTATCGCCCAATTGAAATGATGCTGCAGACAGATGTGTTCTACAACTTTGTGGAAGCGTATTTTGACATCTTCAAGCGGCAAGATGGTATTACGCTCAAGCAAGCATACGAGTTGTACAAGCAGTTCTGCGTCGAGACAGGGATTGACAGACTCCTTCCTCAATACAAGTTCCGAGAAGAACTTCGGAACTACTTCGAGCACTTCGAACCAAGAGCAACCCTGGAGGGAGGCCAAGTGCGAAGTTACTATTCGGATTTCAAGGGGCTCGCTACCCCGAGTCCGTTCAAAGCACACGAGAATTCACTCGACTTGACTGTACAGGGATCGATATTCGACAAGATGTATTTCGATCAACCTGCTCAGTACGCAAAGCCAAGTGGATACCCAGGCAGGACATGGAAGAATTCACATTCGAAGCTCGGAGAATTGGATACCACCCAGCTTCACTTCGTGAAAGTTCCAGAGAATCACATCGTGATCGACTTCGATCTCACCGATGAGAATGGAGACAAAGACCTAGAACAGAACATGAGAGAAGCTTCGAGCTGGCCTCCTACATATGCAGAACTGAGTCAGAGTGGATCTGGCTTGCACCTTCACTACATCTACAATGGTGATGTGCATGAACTTGCTTCTGTGTATGACACGGGTATTGAAGTCAAGACGCTCCTTGGTGATGCGTCCCTTCGGCGAAAGCTTACTAGATGCAATGATCTCGAAATTGCTACCATCAGTAGCGGTCTGCCGAAGAAGGACAAATCCATGATCGATGCCAAGAGTATTCAAACCGAGAAGGGTCTTCGTGATCTGATCGAGAGGAATCTTCACAAAGAGATTCATCCAGGCACAAAGCCCTCGATTGATTTCATATTCAAGATTCTCGAGGATGCGTACAACGAAGGTTTGAAGTACGACGTTCGTGATCTGCGTCCAAATGTTCTTGCGTTTGCTGCCGGTAGTTCGAATCACGCTCTGACCTGCATCAAGCTGGTGCAGAAGATGCATTTCTTCAGCGAAGATCAGATGCCAAAGCCAGTCGATGAGAACGACAGGCCAATCGTCTTCTTCGACGTTGAGGTGTATCCAAACCTCTTCGTCGTGTGTTGGAAGTATGAAGGCAATCCGAACGTTGTCAAGATGGTGAATCCAGAGCCGGGAGAGATGGAATCGTTGTTCCACACTCGCCTTGTTGGATTCAACAACCGTCGTTACGACAACCACATTCTCTACGCTCGATTCCTCGGTTATCCAATCGAGGAGTTGTTCAAGCTGAGTCAAAAGATCATCGTACAAGGTAGGGAGGGTGCCTTATTCGGAGAGGCGTACAACATCTCCTACACCGATATCTTCGACTTCAGTTCGAAGAAGCAGAGCTTGAAGAAGTTCGAGATCGAGCTTGGAATTCATCACATGGAGTTGGATCTTCCGTGGGATGAGCCAGTCGCGAAGGAGAAGTGGGATTTAGTGGTGGACTATTGCGTCAATGACGTGATGGCAACCGAAGCGGTCTTCAACGATCGCAAGCAGGACTTTGTCGCACGACAGATTCTTGCAGAATTGTCTGGGTTGAGTGTCAATCACACGACTCAGGCACATACAGGAAAGATCATATTCGGCGAGGACAAGAATCCTCAGGGTAAATTCAATTACCCAGATCTAGCAAAGGAATTCAAGGGGTACAAGTTCGATGGAAAAGAAAGTACATATCGAGGCGAGACAGTGGGTGAAGGCGGATACGTCTATGGGGACCCAGGGATGTATGAGAACGTGGCCCTTTTGGACGTGGCGTCTATGCATCCGACGAGTATCATCCAACTTGATCTCTTCGGACCATACACAAAGAACTTCGCTGGGTTGGTCGAAGCGAGAATGGCAATTAAGCATAAGGACTACAAGAGAGCCAAAGGTCTCCTTGAGGGTAAGCTCGAGAAGTTTCTGGGCGACCCTGCGGATGCTGAAGCTCTGGCCTATGCTCTTAAAATCGTCATTAACATTGTCTACGGACTTACCAGCGCAAGGTTCCCGAACCTTTTCAAAGACAATCGAAATGTCGACAACGTCGTTGCAAAACGAGGTGCCCTTTTCATGATCGACTTGAAGCACGCGGTGCAAGCCAAAGGCTATACCGTGGCGCATATCAAGACAGACTCGATCAAGATTCCGAACGCAACGCCTGAGATCATTCAGTTCGTTGTTGACTTCGGTAAGAAGTATGGGTACGAGTTCGAACATGAGGACACGTACCACAAGTTCTGCCTGGTAAACGACGCTGTGTACATCGCAAAGACGTTTGTTCCAGGCAACCATTCGTACACGGACGACAAATGGAAATGGATTGCTGTTGGGGCCCAGTTCCAACATCCGTTCGTTTACAAGACGTTGTTCACACACGAACCACTTGTGTTCGACGATTACTGTGAGACGAAGTCTGTCACACAGGGATCGATGTACTTGAACTTCAAGGACATTTCAACAGACCCACCTGTCAGAGAGGAGCTTGTCCATGTTGGTAGGACGGGCAGCTTTGTCCCAGTTCTCACTGGTGGTGGAAATCTGTGGAGGATCAAGGACGACAAGCACTACGCCGTCGCTGGTACCAAGGGATATCTTTGGGCTGAACGGGAGATAGTAGCGCAGAGGAAAGAACCCGACATCGACATGTCGTATTTCGAGAAGCTACGTGATGATGCAATCACAGCTATCGATTTCTACGGCGACTTCGACAAATTCGTAGGAGGATGAGCAATGATCAACATGGAGTCACTGATCAAAGAGATCAGAGCGGCGCTTGATCGAGATCCAGGAGCAGACGACACAATCATCAAGACGGCAACCTTGATGGTCATCCTGGACCTCTTCACCAATTCACCAGGAGTTCAACCGGAGGAACCCGATGCCAACACAAATACCACCAGGTGACCCAAAGCCCACGGTGTACTGGTGCCCTCGTTCATGTCATGAGGGCAGGGCGTACGAAAGTCTTGACGAAGTGAAGAAGCATGTCGCAGGACAACACCCCGAATACGACCCACATTGGGCCGACGATCTAGAAGAAACCACATAATCAACAAGAGAGGTACAGATGCCGCGTAGCGACGAAGAAGCCAAAACCTTCACAATCGAAGACATCAACGGAAGACATCTCATCTGGCGGAATTTCGCCGGCAGAGAGAAGATGTACAACACCGCAGGAGATCGCAACTTTGCGGTTGTGTTGGACGAAGAGACAGCGCAACAGATGCTCAAGGACGGTTGGCCAGTCAAATGGCAGAAACCCGATGAGGAAGATGTACCTGGAGATCCATTTCTTCCGGTCACTGTCAAGTTCAACAAATACCCCCCTCGTGTGGTGATGCTCACCTCGAGGGCCCGGACCACACTCGACGAAGACTCAGTAGAAGTTCTCGACTGGGCCAATATCGAAAAGGCAGATCTCATCATTCGTGGGAATCACTGGTTCGTGAATGGCAAGGACGGGTGGAAGGCGTACGTGAAAACCCTCGTTGTCACAATCGAAGAGGACTACCTCGAGCGCAAGTACGACCTCAACGGAACCGACCAACAACAAGAGGAGAAGTAATGAACGCAGATCAAGCAGCACGAGAGGCAATGGACGTTCAGAGTGTTGAGCGACCAATCAGTCCAATCATGCGATGGTTTGACTACAGCCATCTCCCAGAACCGCAGGCCGAGGTGAGCAATCTGTTCGCAGACCTCGCCATGACAATCGAGGAAACCCTCCCCGTTGGCCCTGAGAAGTCAACTGCTTTGAGGAAGCTCCTCGAGGCAAAAGATGCCGCAGTGCGGTCATCGCTCGAAGCGTAATCCCCCCAACACGGAAAGGAAATCATGAAGTTCAACGAATATATTCGAAAGCCGTTCACCATCGAAGCGCTTGAAATCACACGTGACAACATCAAGTCAGTCACGAAGCTTCTTGGTGGAACGCTCTGCCGGAATGATGGAGTCACCTTCATCTCTCTGGATCATCCAAGCGTTCCTGGAATTGACCGTGCATATCTTGGCTGGTTTCTTACCAAGCTGGACGGCACATACCGGGTGTACGCACCAAAGCCTTTCCGTTCGCAATTCATCGAGAAGACTCGATTCGGAAATGCCGGTCAAGAAGAACTGGACAAGATGTTCGAACAGGTGGAACCGGAGAAAGATCCAACTCCGCCACATGGGATTGAGCGTCCTGTCTCCGTCGACTGAGCGACGTTAAATAGGTTTTAGGCTCAGAGCGGTAATGGGTTCAATAGCGGTGCTGATGAGGCGGACGGGTCTTGTCGAACATTTATTGGAAGTAATCAGCGTTAATTCATCTGTCTTCTCACTCCCTACCGGGAAGAAGCTGACGCATCGTTGCCCATTACATAAACTGTGAAGGACACACAGAACTTATAGAGGTGTAGCTACCTCCATATGGCTAAACAAAAAATCGGTTCGTGACAAGCTTTGGCTTTGGCAATTGCCTAGCTAGAAGTGGACTTGGTACTTCCGCCAAGAAAGCGACGCCTGCATCGGAGATAAAACGCTCCGGGAAGATGTTAGGGACGAACGACGGCAGGAGGGGGTGAGGGGATTGAGAAATGTCCCCCGCCCCTTCCACCTAACCTAATCAACCATAACGAAGGGGAAAGTAATGGCAGATACAGGACCGCCACAGCCTTATCAACAAACTCGTACTGCACGAGCAGAAAAGTGGGCACAGGAAATCAAGGATTTGCGTGCGAAGATCGATGCGTTACAGGAATATTTCAATGCACATCAGATGTTCGGAACCTTGATTGAGGAGGCGTTCAAATCAATCCCTCAGAGCGATTCTAGGGAAATCGCAAGGTCAGAACTCATTGAGTTCTGTGCAAAGCGGCAGACGGCCGCACAGAGGGCAATCGCGGCACGTTTGCGGGCAGTTCAAAACCTAGAAAGCACGGGGGTGGAGTGATGGGAGTCTTCAATTACCCACCAGACCCAGAACCAACTAACGTTGTGTACTTCAAGGAGAGGAAACTGAAAGCCCGTGAAATCGACCCAGGAATCCAAATTGCTGAAGAAGTTAGTCGTCGTAATCATCCTTCTAACGTCAATGGGGGGACTGTTACCGCTACAACACGCAGAAGCCGCACCCACGGTCAGCAAACAGACCACGCTGGAAGTCCAGATGATTCTTTCATCTCATGGCTATTCCGTGAAGGTGGACGGTAGTTATGGCCCACAGACACAGAGAGCAGTACGTGCATGGCAGACAGCAAACGGACTATATGTGGACGGGGTATCGGGTCCTGTCACGTTGCAGTCTTTGCGGAGTTCCATTACGGGTCCGGCAACTAGTTCCAAAGTTGCGACAAGGCTCAATCCTCCAAAGCCTGTTGGCATCAATGGTCTCGAGCTGGCTCCTGAGGGGCTTGATGCTTGTGCAGAGATGGTTTTCTACATGCGACAGGCCGGACTACCTGATCGATTCGGTGACTCAGGGAGGCATTCAAGTTGGGTCCGATCGGACGGAATTGGATGGCGTGAAAGCAAGTGCTCGAATACAGCTGTCAGTGGAACTGGTTGTTGCGTTGGTTATTGGCAGAACTATATATCGAGCCATCTCTCGAAGGCGTCGCAATACCGCGAAAGGATCATCAACGAATGCGGTGTTACAAGCCGCTCAGACATTCTTGGCGATACTCCAATTCAGAAACAGAGGCAAGCGTGCGTTACAAAGGTTGTCTTCGACATCTCTGGATACTCGCCTTGGGGTGGGGGGTGATTAGTTGTGCGAACCATTCGACCGACCCAAAAACGTGCAGGGAGCGGACTGCTCGTGTTGTTGTTTCTGTCTATCCTGATCCAGCAAATCTGGAAAAGGCGCTTGCGAGCATTTGTCCAGAAGGAGCGCCGTGACGCCATATGACTTGCTTTGGTGGTGGATCAAAGCAGCAGTCTTCGTCCTAGTTGCGGTGTTGATAGCGCTTGTCGTCTTCTGGGACTAATCGAAGGAGGTGGTGCGCCATGCCCTAATTCGACGTATACCAACAATCTGCGCTTTCACACAGCTACTTCAAAATCGTAAGGGGGTCTAGGTCTCTGAGTTTTCCCTCTCGACCTAGGCCTCCTTACACCTTGGAATGCCCTTAAACAAGGCATTTCCTTTTTGCCACGTCGCAGAAATTACATGTCATATAATGAAGAGAAACCTACCCGAAAGGAACCGCAATGATCGTATCAATCATCCGTTTCGCAGTCAGGGTCATCTTCCTGACCATCGTGCTCAATGCAGCACTGTGGATTGGGATGAAGATCTGGAACTGCGGAGCCAAGATTGGCCGCTTGCTCACCAGCAAGTAAGTTAATCCAAAGGAATGCCCTTAAACAAGGCATTTCCTTTTTGCCGCCTAAGGAGGTGAATAATGGAACTAATGGAGCATCAACTCGAGGCAGTGGAGAACCTCAGTAATGGGAAGATTTTGTATGGTGGGGTAGGGATAGGTAAATCCGCCACAGTCATGGGGTACTACGAGAAGAAAGAGAAAGGAAAGAAAATCTATGTCATCACCACAGCCAAGAAACGAGACTCCCTTGATTGGGAATTTGAAGCTGCAAGAGTGGCAGCTGGAGATCTTCTTACGGTTGATTCGTGGAACAACATCGCCAAGTACAGAGATGTTGAGGACGCGTTCTTCATATTTGATGAACAGAGACTTGTTGGATCTGGTGTATGGGTTAAGTCGTTCATCATCATCGCAAAGAAGAACAATTGGGTAATGTTGACAGCTACGCCTGGAGATACGTGGATGGATTACATCCCAGTGTTCGTAGCGAACAATCTGTACAAGAACAGAACTCAGTTCATCCGTGAGCATGTGGTGTATGCGCCGTATTCCAGATTCCCCAAAATCGTGCGCTACAACGATGTAAGGACGCTCGAGAAGTACCGCAACATGTTGTTGGTGGAGATGCCGTACGTCAGAACTACACATCGCAACGTGGTGGACGTGAAGGTGGAATTTGACCCCACCCTGTTTCGAAAGGTGTTTGTAGACCGATGGAACGTATACACGGAAAAGCCAATCCAAGATGTGGCAGAGTTGTTTCGGGTCATGCGGAGGGTTGTGAACTCGGATGCATCGAGATTGCGTGCTGTGAGAACTCTAATTGGGGAACATCCTCGTTTGATTGTCTACTACAACTTCGACTACGAATTGGAGGAGTTGCGGAAGCTGAGCCTGGAGATCGGTGTAACAGTTGCGGAATGGAATGGACATAAGCATCAATCGATCCCACAAACGGATAGATGGGTGTATTTGGTTCAGTACATAGCTGGAGCAGAGGCTTGGAACTGTACGGAGACTGACGCGATGGCGTTCTACTCCTTGACGTATTCGTACAAGAACTTCACACAAGCGATGGGGCGTATCGATAGGCTGGACACACTGTTCACAGAGCTGTATTACTACGTGCTTATGAGCGATTCTGTGATTGATCGAGCTGTGCGGAATGCTCTGAACGGCAAAAAGATGTTCAATGAGAGGGTTTGGTTGGAGAACATGTCAAAAACCAAGAATTTAGGGTAAAAAGTTTCTTGAAATGTCATATGTTGTACGGTTTTCTACTCATTGCGCGAGGTCAGAGGCTATATTTATACCCAAAACCGTACCCAGTTGAATTTCCCAGAGACTTTCTCAAACCACTTTTGACATGAGGATTTGACATATTTGACATCGAAAAGAGGCAAAATGCGTGAAATTTGGAAGCAAATAGGCGATTTTCCCCGTTATGAGATCAATAACCGGGGGGAGATAGCAAACATCTTCACGGGTAAAACCATGAAAAACCGTACAAATGGACATGGTATATTGATGGTTGATCTTACAAAAGATGACGGTCAGTACACCAGATCGGTCAAAACGTTGGTAGCAAGAGAATTCGTCGATGGAAGGAACGATATTTTCAATACTGCTATCCAAAGAGATGGTAATCGAGAGAACTGCGATGCCACAAATTTGGTTTGGCGTCCTAGATGGTTTGCGATCGAATATGCCAAGCAGTTTCGGGATGTGCATCCAAAGGTCAGAGAGTATGGACCCATCGTAGATGAGCAACATCTCAAGTACCAAACACTACAGGATGCTGCCATTGTGAATGGTGCGTTAATGATGGACATATACATGGGGCTGTTTACTGGTCAGCCAATTTTCCCTGATTGGCACACGTTTTCGCTCATGTAAACCGTACAACTTCGGCGTAAAAACATTCTATATAATGAGAGGAGATGTCATTTAATGTCGTTTTTGCCTTTTCTGGAGGTGGATGTGAGAGAAAATGAGTTCCAAGCCAATGTAATTCGAAGGCTAAAACGAGAGTTCTCATGTGTTGTGATCAAACAAGATCCTGAATACATGCAGGGAATTCCAGACCTACTCATTCTTTGTGGAGATCGATGGGCTATGTTGGAAGTGAAAGCTTCTGAAGATGCCCCAGATCGTCCGAATCAGCCATATTACATCTCGATGTTCAATGAGATGTCGTTTGCGCGTTTCATTTACCCAGAGAATGAAGATGAGGTATTTAATGAACTTCAACTCGCACTACAACCTCGAAGGTAAACACGCTTTTCTCAGCCCCAGTGTTTATCACTGGATTAATTATGATGAGCAAAGATTGACTGCTCGTTGGGTGTTAGCTCGCGCTGCCGCAAGAGGAACAGCGCTTCACGCTTTGGCTCATCAAGCAATCAAACTTGGCGTCAAACTTTCGACAGCAAACAAAACACTATCCATGTATGTGGCAGATGCAATCGGATACAACATGTCCGTTGAGCAAGTGCTATATTACTCGGATAATTGTTTTGGAACTGCTGACACAATCTCGTTTCGTAGGAGTCAACTCAGAATCCACGATCTCAAGACTGGCGTAGCTCGTACATCAGAAAAGCAACTAATGGTGTATGCTGCCTTGTTTTGTCTTGAGTATGGCATTTCTCCCTTTGACATTGAGATAGAACTTCGCATCTATCAAAATGATGAGGTGAGAACATACAAGCCAGATGCTGATGAGATTGTTCACATCATGAGTACCATAGTTGCATTCGACCGTCGCATCGAGATACTGAAAGAGGGTGAACTGTAATGATAATTAGTGAAGCCGATTACCTTGCACATTATGGCACACCTCGCCACAGTGGAAGATACCCTTGGGGTTCTGGTGGAGACAACATCACTCATCCAGATTTCCAACTTCCTCGCAACATGACTTACAACCAACACGTGAATCATTTGCGGAAGAAGGGTTTGAAGGATACTGAAATTGCAGAAGGTTTCGGTATCACAACAACACAACTTCGTGCAAGAATGGGAATTGCCAAGAAGATCGATAGGCAGGCAGATATTGCTCGAGCAACTCGATTGGCAGAAGCCGGCAACTCCAACACCGAGATCGGGAAGATCATGGGTAGGAATGAATCTTCCGTCAGAGCCATGCTCGCCCCTGGCGAAAAGGAGAAGGCAGATATTCTTGAAGCAACAGGAAAGATATTGAGAGACCGTGTTGCGGACAAGAAAATAGTCGACGTCGGAAAGGGAATCGAAGCTCAACTTGGTATTTCGAAAACCAGGTTGGACAACACCGTTGCCATGTTGAAAGAAGAAGGCTACGCCGTTCACACAGTGCCTATCTATCAACAAGGAACAGGGCATGACACCCCAACCAAAGTTCTCTGTCTTCCGGGAACAACCCAAAAAGATGCGTTCTTGATGCGAAACAGCATCGAAATGCCAACTGATTGGTCGAATGATGGTGGTCGTACTTATGAGAAGCCAAAAGCTCCGGTTTCCGTAAGCACAAACAGAGTTGATGTCATTTGGGGACCAGATGGCGGTGCTAACTCTGATGGCGTTATCTATGTTCGTCCTGGTGTACAGGATCTTTCCATGGGTTCTGCCAGATACGCTCAAGTTCGAATCAAGGTTGGTGATGGCCATTACATGAAGGGCATGGCCATGTACAAGGATGGACTTCCTGATGGTGTTGATCTTGTATTCAACACGAACAAGAAGGACACCGGAAACAAACTCGATGCCTTGAAGAAGATTGAGCCAACAGCAGATGAATTCAATCCGTTCGGAGCAATTACCAAACAAAAGAAACTCTTGGATGCTCATGGAAATGAAACGGACAAGATCTCTGCGTTGAACATTGTCAACGAAGAGGGTGACTGGGGAGAATGGTCTAGAAATCTTTCATCCCAAATGCTTTCGAAGCAAAATCCTCGTCTTGCCAAGGCTCAATTGGATTTGGCATATGATTCCAAGAAGAATGAGTATGAAGAAATCTCTGCATTGACCAATCCAACGGTCAAGCGAGATCTACTCATGAAACTTGCCGATTCTGCCGATTCGTCATCCGTTCATTTGAAGGCTGCCAATCTTCCAGGTCAAAGCATTCACGCAATTCTTCCGCTTCCATCGATCAAGCCATCGGAAGTATACGCTCCAAACTATGAAAATGGCACGAATGTTGTTCTCATTCGCCATCCTCACAGCGGACCGTTTGAAATTCCGAAGCTTGTTGTGAACAACAACAACCGAGAGGCAAAGCGTTCGTTCAAGAATGCGCAAGATGCTATTGGAATTCACCCAGATGTAGCAAAGGTTCTGTCTGGCGCCGACTTTGATGGCGACACAGTCTTGGTGATTCCAAATACTTCTAGGAAGATAGTTTCTCACCCCGTTCTAGAAGGGTTGAAAGACTTCGATTCAAGATCCTCATACCCTGGGTATGATGGAATGAAGGTAATGAAGAACACGCAGATGGAGATGGGTAGTATTTCGAATCTCATCACAGACATGACGATTCGTAATGCATCTCAAGATGAGATCGCTAGAGCAGTAAGACATTCAATGGTTGTGATTGATGCTGAAAAGCATGAACTCAATTACAAGCAGTCTTACCTTGACAACGGAATCAAGGATCTCAAAGAGAAGTATCAGTTTGAACCTGCTGGTACTAGAGGTGCATCGACTCTCATCTCGAAAGCAAAGGCCAAGACCTACGTTCCTGAGCAGAAGCCTAGGAAACAAAGTCAAGGTGGACCAATTGATAAGACTACTGGGGAGTTAGTCTTTACACCCACCAACCGAATCAACAAGGAGACTGGAAAGCCCAGGCAGACCAAGGTAAAGGGCCTTGCTGGTGTAAGTGATGCCCACCTGCTTTCGTCTGGTACCCCAATCGAACGCATCTATGCGGATCATTCAAATCAATTGAAGGCCTTGGCAAACCAGGCCCGCCTAGAAGCAATTAAAACCCCCCGCTCCAAATACAATAGCTCCTCTGCCAAAGTGTATGCCACAGAGGTAGCTCGTTTGACCGCCGCCCTCAAAAAAGCAGAGGCCAATGCCCCACTTGAAAGAAAGGCCCAGGCAATTGCAGCCTCCACCATCAAAGCAAAGAGGGATGCTGATCCTGGAATGGACAAGACAACCTTGAAGAAGGTTAAGTATCAATCACTAGAAGATGCTCGTCAAAGGATGGGCGCCAAGAAAGATGTGATTGAGATCTCCCCCAAAGAATGGGAGGCCATTCAAGCAGGGGCCATCAGTAGTAACAAATTAGAGGGCATCCTCCGTCATGCAGACCTCGACGTGGTTAGAGAACTGGCCACTCCTAGGACTCATCTGTTGATGTCTTCTGACAAGATGGCCATGGCTAAGCAGAAGCTGGCCCTTGGCTACACCAGAGCAGAGGTAGCAGACCAGTTGGGTGTGTCTATCAGTACACTAGATAGATCATTCAATGAAGAAGCAAAGGCTTAGTGAAAGGAGAAGTAGTTGGCTACTGTAGCACTGACAACATTAGACAATCCATACGATCCTTTCGTTGAGTTTGAGGCCTGGTATCAATTTGATACCGCTGCTGGCTACCACACTAGTGCCTTCCTTGCAAGGATCACAAAGAGTTCAGATGAATTGTCCGAGACTGATCAAGATAGAGCAGTTGAGTGGGCAATTGATGAAATCATCACTGAGAACGTCCTTGGGATCTATCGAAAGGTCAAACGTGAAGGAGACAAGACAATCATCGACGTGACTTCCAAACCTGGATAGGGGGGGAGGGGTCGCAGAAGATACCCCCCCTATGCATCGC
>Ga0247684_1000037_pt1 | contig 47020 bp, 59 predicted proteins | sample CNK25_metaG_FD_190129 | JGI IMG/M metagenome (GOLD analysis project Ga0247684, IMG submission 190129) | Soil microbial communities from Purdue University Martell Research Forest, Indiana, United States - CNK25 | ecosystem: Environmental > Terrestrial > Soil > Temperate forest > Bulk soil... | reverse complement strand
GCTTTCGATCGCCGCGTGGCTATCTACGCCAAGCAGGACCGATACCGCCGCTGTAACGGATGTGGCGCAATGACGGAGCACACCCACCGATTGCCGAACGGCGATCTGGTTGCGCTGTGCGCCTCCTGCATTCTGGACGGCGAGGTTGCCAAACTGTCAGGCGAAATCAATCAGGAGATCGGCCCACACATTGTGAAAATTCCGTTGCGCGTGGAGTATCGGGCGCTCTTGCAAGCGGCAGCGGCTTATGAGGCGAACGCGGAACGGTTGCGGCTGTTGGCACAACAAGCTCGCGAACAAGCCGCCAATTTGAAATCACAAGCGAACCTATGAACGAAGAAAACCTAAACCTAACCGTTGTCCCGCCAACTCACGTTGCGGACCTTCCTGCGCTGATGCAACTGGCATCGCAACTTGTCCCCACTGGCTTTTTACCGGACCATATTAAGACCCCAGGCCAAGCGGTGGCTATCATCCTCTCAGGCCGGGAGCTTGGGATTGGGCCGATGTTGGCACTGCGTTCGATTTACATGATCAAGGGCAAGATTGAGCTTTCCGCCGACTTGCAGCTTTCCCTTTTCAAGCGTGACGGCGGAACGGCAGAGTTCACCGAGCTAACGGAGTCCAAGGCCACGCTGAAGCTGAAGCATCCCAACGGTGATCCGCATATCGAAACCTTTTCAATGGACGATGCAAAACGGGCGATGCTTGGCGGCGACAACTGGAAGAAATACCCCAAGGCCATGCTTCGCTCTCGCGTTATAACGGCGGGTTTGAAGTCCATCGGCTTCGAGCCGAAGATGAGCGGGTGCTATGCTCCGGGCGAGATTGGCGGTCCTGAAACGATTGTTGATGTTCAGGCTGAACCTGTGACCCAGACGCAACCCGAAGAACCGCCAAAGCAAAAGAAGCAGGAGAACCCTGACAAGCCCCACGCCGAACGGCTCAAGGTCTTTATCTCGTGGCTATACGATCAAGTCGGCGCTGAGATTGCAGGATGGGCCATTCCCTACTTGCGCAGCCACACCCCGGACGGCGGGGAAGCGTCATCGGCGCTGATGCCGAACGAGGATTTAACTGGACTCAGCGAAAACAGCTTGGCGGCGATCCGTAAGGACATGGCGGGGTTTTTGACGAGGTTGAAAGCGTATGCGGAAGCGAACAGCCAACAGATTCCCGGCGCTGAGGTTGGCGAGAAGCAAGTGTTCGTCACAATCGGCGCAGTAGTGTTAAAGGAAGGCGTCACCAACAAAAAGAAATGGGCGCTTTACGAGATTCAAACGCCGCAGACTCAATTCAACACGTTCAGTAAGAGCGTCGGCGAAGCAGCAAAGGCCGCACAAGGCACAGAAGCAACAATCTTCTTTTTGCAGGACGATAAGGGCCATACCGCAACCGCAATCAAAGTCGGCGACAAACTAACTAGAGCAGGAGAATCGAAAGAGAAATAATTTATGGGCGCGTGCTGGAATAAGACAGACGTGGTTAAGTCGGGATGGGATAGCAGTAGCCTGTTAAGCCACTAAGCTATCGTGTAGAGTGAAATTCTCTACCGCGCTCACTTTTTAGAAAACAAAACTATGGAATACCTAAACAAGGAAGGCAGTTTCGACTGCACTGTAACATTACCCACGGCTGGCTGGATCGGCGAGCAGGGCAAAAACGACACGCCATTTATCCGCATTCCTGTTGTCGTGAGCGAAGGAACCGAAGTCGGCAAAGGCGCTGTGTGGCAAGGCTGGCTGTCCAATAACGCCTTTGAAGGCACGATCAAACGGCTGGCCGAAGTCTTTGGATTCAACGGCGACCTGGCGAGCTTGGCCACTGGCAAAACCACACTGGCCGGTAAGGCGTGCTCGATTACTACCGAGTTCGAGGAATACGAGGGCAAGCGCAGGCTGAAAATCAAATGGCTGAACGCTCCTGGCGGTGGTGGAGCGAAGCCGATGGACCCGAACCGGTTGAACGCTTTGCTTGGCTCAATGAACAAGCGGGCGATGGCGATTGCGGCGATGAGCGGCGATAAGTTGGGAACAAAGCTGGCTGATGCCATTGATGAATCGGACTCCGTGCCCTTCTGAACACTCTCGGCACGGCGGGTCAGGTAGAGACTGGACGCAGGCTGGCCCGCCGTTTCCGACCAAAAAACCATGAACTACATGCGCGAAGCTAACGTAGCAATCACGAACCAGACTCGTTGGATGCTAACCCGCATCGTCCGCGCTCAATCGCAAGTCGGCGAGGCGCTGGCCGTCCCGGCGACGGTGGACGCGCTGGCAGAGCAGATTATTTCCGGCTGGATCGCGCAGACGCACCCGGAGTTGCCGGAACTGTGGAAACAACGAGAACAACTAGACACCCAGGCAGAGGCGCGGGTGAACGAAAGGAAACCAGAATGAAGTCCAAGTTTTTGTGTCCGTCATGTGAGCATCCGTTGCAATGGAAATTCGCTCCTGAAAAGAGCGATAAGAATCCAAGCCCGTACGCGATAGTTTGGTGCGGCAACTCCCGTTGCCCATCGGACGCTGCCGCGAACAACGGCGGCAGCGGCCCCACCGAGGAAGCGGCGTATCGTGCGCTGCTATTATCCGTGAAGCACGAAGAAGACAAAGAGATTGCAGAAGAAACACCGGAACTGTCCGCCGAAGACTGCCGCAATCTAGCTGAAGACTGGAAGGCGGAACACGCTAACGATATAGAAAGATCAGGGGGCGTATGATCGCTATTATCATAGTCGCTTTTACTTTGCTCGTGGCCGGAGCTTGGATGCTTTTGGCCTTGGAATACTAATTATGATCCCCGTGCAAAAACACTTCCCGCCTGAATTGCTTCGCCGTTGGCGCAAGGTGATGCGTGAAGACGTGATAACTCAACGCAGGCAGTTCGATGCCGATTGGATTCTTGAGCAAGTGAACGACCCCGAAAAAGCAGAACGATTGACCCAACTTGGGTGGGACGTTCCAGCCTTACGGAAAACCGCTGAAGAAGCGAAAGCGCAAGAGCAATCTCCGTTCGACCGCTGGAAGCTCTCACAAGAGCGTCAACAATGGATTTACACCATGATCGCAGGGATGGTCCTGGCGCTGGTTGCGTTTGTGGTTTCGGGAGGGTGCAGGTGAAATTTACACATTCCAATGTGATGAATGCGAGAAGGATTTCAAGGGTGAACCGCCTTTAGTGTTGCTTGCTTCAACATGTGACCTTTACAGCGCAAAAGGCGGGTTATTGCTCCCTCGCTTAGACCATCATTTTTGCTCTACGAAGTGTGCTGCATCTTGGCTTACCAACGCTTACTACAAAATTGAATTATTCCCGTATCCACCAATGACATGAAAAATCTTAAAGACTCTACAACTCCTGTTGAAATACTTGTCACAGAAAAGCATTGCCGACGCGGTAAACGCGGCGACAAAGACGGCTGCATTATCGCTGTTGCGGCAAAGGACCAGACGCATGGATTCGTAACAAACGTCAGAGTTGGATTGCGATACACCACATTTTCAATCAGCAGTGGGGATAGGCTTCGCTATAGCACGAGCGGGATTCTCAGGAAGCAGCTTATGGCGTTTGACGGAAAAGGCGAACTACTTCCCCCAGGAACCTACAAGTTTAATCCTCCTAAAAAATCGGAAACCATCGCTTACCAGCGTAAAATGTCGAAGAAATACCATGCCAAAGGCTACGTTGTTAAGCGGCGGCACAAGGCTCGGAAATGGGTTCAAAGCAGGAAGGTAATCAAAAGCAGTCCAAAATAATGGGAACTCTCATCAAAGTAAAAATCACAGATGAGTTTTTTGAATCTCTTTTCAAGGAACAAAATGACCGAAGCTTCCGATGTAAAAAAGGAATTCCAATGGAAGCCAAACTTTTGGAAATAAAAACCAATGGAGAAGACCATTACACGGCTGTATTCCAACTTCCAGACGAAATGGAAATGGTTCCGATTTTTGAATACATAACCATATGAAGACTTATCAGATCACTTTATTCGAGCAAGGAACCGGAAATACACGCGTCATTTTCATTCGCGCATTCTCAGCAGAAGACGCGAAGTTCATCGCGGAGCACAATCATTGTCAGGTGACAAATATGAAGGATGAGCGAATGCTGTTTGTTCAGCATATTGAAGCCTACGACACCTTCGGGGATATTTATGAAAACAAGGTAATCCCGGAACGTAAACAGGTTCGTCCGTTGCCGTCGATTGATAACGTTTACGGCATAATTGATAAAATGGTTGCGCAGAAACAGGTTGATGATCGATATATGTGTGACCATGCCATGTCGCAGTTGTGGGAAATTCTATCTTTACTAAGGAGGGCAAACAGGACATGAAGCGTCTCGCCTTTATAGCACTGTTCTACACCGCCACTTTCAGTTTGGCATTTTGGGTTGATTGGAGGCTAATTCCAATTTTAGTCCTGTTTGGGACAGCCATGAATCTGGAGAATAAAAGACGTGGATAAAAATCCAACTCTCAAATGGTGGGAACGCGCTATTGGTTTTGGCATCACAGTTCCGCTGGCGTGCTCTTGTTTTTGGTTATGTTGCCGAGCCTTGATTTACATTTTGTGCAGGGTAAACGACTTAGCGGATATGATATTCGGAAAATTTTAGCAGCGTGGGCGAGCCTATTTCAAGCCTGAAGGCAAGATAAAGTCCTAGTACGGCATTGGTTATTGTCAACCAAACGAAGGAACGGACTCGCGGGTGGGAATCCCGTCGCTGCGTTCACTTCCGCGCCCGCCGCGCCCAGAGAGCGGTGAAGTTATCGCGTCGGCACGTTCTCGCGCAGTCCAGGAATCCCGCTTTCCAATGTCTGCCCAATCGTGTGCGGTTTGCGCTTAACTCCGTTGTCCATCCATTCCGCCGTTCGTTGAACCAATGACGGAATCAGAATCGACTTGGCCTGTTCGTTCAAGAATTGGCCGCGCTTCTCCGGGTCGTGCAGCTTGTCGAGTTCGACCATCTCCCGCACGAAAGGCGCTTCTTCCACCACACCCAACGCCCCGGCCAACATTCCCGCGCCAACCCCCTGTGGGTCATGCTGTCCGCGTAGCTTGGAATCCGCTACACGGCGAATTGTGGCCCCCATCTGCAAAGTTTCCAATAGCGGATTATGCAAGAGCCAGCTTGGTATGTCCGCCCCATAAACCCGAATCCTTCCCGCTTTCACGTCACCTTGTTTGCGCTTCTGTCCCGGCTGATAGTAACCGCCAATCGCATCGGCGTTGAAGTAGCCAAGGGCCAGCACAGCGAAACCGATGGAACCCTTCTTTAGTTCCCGCATAATCAAATCGCTCTGTTCTGGCGTCAGCTTATCCACGCCTTTCGCCAGTGCCACGGCGAGCCGCGTTCCACCTGAACCCAGGCCAGCGGCATATTGCAACGTCTCGGCAACGATGTTTGTTGGCACCTTCACAATCGGCAATGCAATCCGGCCTGCGGTTGCCCAAATCTTGCTGCCAAGCGTGGCATGGCCGGTTTCCTTGGATGCTTTCTCGGATAGGAATTGGCTCACTTTGGACGCCACGAAATTATCTTGCAGGAAGATAGCTCGATTGGCGGCTTGATATGCTTCCACGCCGATCCGAGTCCGAAGCAAATCGTCTGTCAGGTCCAGTTTGTTCTTGGCGTAGTAATCGCCCAGGCGTTGCACGCTCCGTTCAAACACGGCCCGTTTGACTGGCGCTTTCAGCATCCCGTGGAGACGGCCAAAGAACGTCAGCAAACGTCCGCCCACTTCCGATTCTCCGGTGTAGCTTTCGCCGCCGTGGCCGTAGAGCACATCCAGATCGCTCTTGCCGGTCTTGAGCACCTGATAGGCGTCTTTCATCCCGGTCGTGAAAGCGTTCTTCCATCCGGTCACTTCGGATTTAAGATTCAATCCGCCGCCTTCCAATGGTGCGCGTTTCGCTACTTCCGAGATACCGGGGATTCGGCGCAAACCTGCTCCTGCCAAATCTTCCAACGGCAATCCGCCCAGTCTTTGCAATCCTGCCGAAATCAGTTTAGGAACAACGGTTGGTGAACTAAGCACCCCGGCGCGGCGATAGAGTGCGCCCCAATCGAAAACCTTTTCCCACCACGTTCTGTTTTTCATCCGTTCGGCGGCTTGCTCCTGTAGCCATTGGTCTTTCAGCCGCTCATTGCGAGCCTTCAGGCGCATCGCTTCCGGGTCCAGTTCGAGCTTTCGGCGTGGCTTGGTTGTGTAGTCTTTCGCGGCCAGCTTGGCGGTGAGTTCGGCGTAAGCCGTCGCAAGTCTGGTTTTGTAGGCTTGCAAGGCACGTTCCTCTGGCGTTTTGGTGCTCTTGCGCATCTCGGCGATTTGCTTATTGAGCGCATCCAACTTCTGGCGAGCGGTTTCCAGTTCCGGCGACGCCAATGGTCGATTCATGGCCCGCGAGGAAGGCGCAACATTGCCGGAGGCAATCTTGGCTTCCTTCTCGGCAATGGCTTTGTTCATTGCCTCAACGCGCTTGGCCAACTGTTCAGCCAGTCGCACGCCTTCCGGTTTCTTTCGCGCTTCGGCCAACTGTTTATTGAGCGCGTCTCGTTGCTGCTTCAACGCTTCCAGTTCAGGCGAAGCAGGACGATTCACCGGCTGGCCCTGCGGAGCGGTATCCCCTTCGCGCAGCTTACGTTCCTTCTCGGCGATGTTTTCCTGCAATGCGCGTTGTTGTTGCTCCAAGGCTTTCGTGGCTTTTTGCTGCTGAAATTCCTGATTCAGATCGCGCAGTTCGTTGCGCTGTTCTCGCAAAGCTTCCAGTTGAGCGCGTTTCGCTTCAAGGGCTGGCGAAGTCACCTTGGGCTTGCCTGCTTTCGACATCACGTTTCCGCTGCCAATCTGCTTTTCCAGATCGGCAATCTCGCGGTCCAGTCCACGACTCGCCGCCGCGATCCGTTGCTCTTCGGTGAGTGGTTGCGCCTGCTTAGGAAACACCTGCTCGTGTTCTTCCAAGACCTGCTTGTATTCCGCCTTCAACGCTTCCAGTTGCGCATCAGTGGGCTGGGGCGTGGATTGCTTGACCACCTTTTCTCGCGTGGCAATCTCCTGCTTCAAATCCGACAATCGGTTCCGGTAGTACGTCTTGCGAGCGGTGAGCGCAGAGGCCAGTTGACGGGTTGGATCGGTGACAACGAATCCTCCTTTCTTCTTCGCTTCATTCACCTGCTTAATCAGCCTTCGTTCCTCATCGCTTGGCGTGCGGCGTTCAATGCCAGTCTTGGCTGGCGCTTGCCCTGCCTGCATGTCTTCCAGTTTGGCAACCTGCTGCATCTGGCCTTTCAAGTCCCGCACCCGCACGCTGATTTCGTCCTTGGTAAGCTGCTTGAATTTGCCGTAACCGCTGATGGCGTCCATCGCTTCCCGGCGCGTAATCTCCGGGTCCACGCCTTTCAACACGTCCCAGACCTTATCGATCATGGTGTTCATGTCCTTTACGCCTTCCTCAGCAAATCGGCGCACCAACTTTTGCACGTCGCTTGTCACGGCATCCAACGCACCGTCTTTCATCTTCTGGCTGATACGGGTTTTTACTTCTTCGACCGTAGGCGGTACGCCGCGCTTTATCTGCGCTTTGATCGTGGCGTTCAGGTCCAGATTATCGACAACCTTTTGGCTCGCTTCCCAAATCTTGGGCAAATGTTCCTGCACCCAATCGCCCACGTCTTCAACCATCTTGGCAGACCATTTGGCGAAGTCATATCCGACATTGGCCAAGTGTTCGGCTCCGATTTCCGCCACGTCTAGCAGGATAGTCGGATCGATGCCTGCTGACGTGCGTTTCAAGCGTTCCTTCAGGCGCACCCTGGCCGCATCGGCGCGGGTGTGGAGCGTTTTGACAACTCGTTCGGCGGCGGCCAGCACTGGCGCAGTTAACCGGCGTTCGGCGGCTTGCTTGCCCATCTCGGCAACTACGGCCCGCGTTTCCAGTTCGGCGGTTCGCTGGTCCTGTTGCTGCTTGTATTCATCAAAAGCTTTCTGGCTATCCTCGATTTGCTTTTGCAATCGGACGATCTCGCCGCGTTCCGCATCGCTCAGTTGTGCGCCTCCGCGAACGGCGCGGCGTTCCAATTCCATCTTGGCCAGCGTGAAATCCTCGTAAGCCATCATCTTGCGGGCAGCAAGGCCGCGAGCGGTTTCGGTTCCGGCTTTCTTGTTGATGTTGTAGAGGTCCAGGAGTTGATCGCTCAGAGCGGCAGTGCGTAGCTTTTCCCGTGCAACATCTTCAGTGCGTCCGTCATCGTGGGCTTGAGCCAAATCGCGTGTGGCTTTGCCATATTCGTTTTGCAGGTCCACTTGCCGGTGGAGCAATAGCGCGTCTTCCTCATCGGTGATGGCGCGAGGATGATCGCGCAGTGATTCAATCAGGCGGTCTTGGACCTGCGGATCGCGATCAATCGCGGCCATTGCTCGGTCCCAGACGGTTCCGAAGTCTTTACGCAACGGCTGAATGGCAGGCGGCAAACCGCGTGTGGCGCGTTCCTGATCGACGGTGGCGTTCTTGATGCCTGTGGCCGTCCTTGGGCTGTTTTCAAACTCACTCGGCACCGCGCCGCCCATGCCGATGATTTCCCCTTCCGCCCCCGCTTTCGGCGGTTCGGGCGGGGGTTGTATCACACCCTTCTCAACCAGCTTGTCATAAAGCCTTCGCTGTCCTTCTTCGCCTTTGTTGCCTGCCTTTATTTTGGCATTCAACGCCGCTTCATATTCATCAATGATTTTCTTTTTAGCCTTTGATAATCGGCGAATGTTCGCTTCGATATTGCTGCGGGTTCCAGGATCGTTGCTTGATCGGTCGTAAATCCATGATAGCCCTGCCTTTTCTATGGCTTCGGTCGCTTTGGTGTCTCTTTCTTCGGCTGCTATTTGCTCTGGCGTTTTCGGTTCTCGCGGGAGCTTGCGCAGTTCATCAAGCAAAACGCCTTCTCGTGGCGCACTTTTGAACTGCTCGAAAGTCATTGTGAACTTCGGCGTTTCCCCCTGAGCTTTGGCGGCGGGGGCGGGTTGTTCGGTTGGTGGATTTATTGGCGAAAACCTTTCATCACCAACCATTTGAACGACTTGATGCTGCGGAAAATCCTGCGTAAATGTTCTACCAGCGTAGCGTTTAGGTTTTCCACGCTTATCAAGCTGCCAGAACTCATGCCTCCCGTTAGCGTCAACTTTACCAGTAAATTCAAACAGGTTATCCCCAATTACAAACTTAGTTCCTTTGGCAACAACAGCTTTAGTTATATCTTTCGGAACTTCAAACTCTGGTTCAACCGCCGCTTCTTCCGCCGGTTTGGCTTCCGCTGGCGGGGTGGGTTCAATTCGTTTGCTGTACTTCAGTTCCGGCATGTCGCCACGTTGACCGATGAGTAAGCCCTTTACTCTTTCCTCAAGTTCGGTCGCTGGCAGTTTTTGACGAAACAAATCGCGTGCCGTTTCAATGGCAGCGGCCTTTTCTCTCAATGCAGCCTGAAGTGTTGAACGGTGGATTTTATTCGATTTAGGAGTTGCATCCAATTCCGCCTGTAATGCGTTTATGATTGTGCGCTGATACGAGTCCACCGCACCTTGCGCCCGTCCGATGGCTTCTGAATCTGCGGCTGAAACTTCCGGCGTGGCTTCCTCTGTAACCCCAAGAAATTCTTTGGCTTGGCGCAACCTTTCAAGGTTGGCTGGCTTGGCTGTTCCCGCCTTCACCATTGGTTCAATCAAATCGACAACCTCTTGAGCGTGCGCAGCGTCTCGAAATACTTTTGGCGCGGGCGTAGGTTGAACCACTTCCGGCGCTTTCGCCTCACTCGGCGTCGGTTCGGTCACTTTAGATTTTGTCCCGGTATTTTTTGTAAGTTGAGCTTCTTCCAAGGGATGAAGGGTGTCGCTGAAAACAACCCCTCTCTTTTTGCCATCAGGGGATTCAACTCTCCGCCATGCCCTGCCATCTTCGGAGATTCCGCTTTCCCCTGTGAATTTCCAGCCCTCAATGTCAGTTGATCCGATGGATGTGCTCCAAGGGGAGTCGCTCACGTTGACTGCTGAGAGAGGATTATAGGCTTCGATCCGTTTTGCTGCCAGACGTTTCGCTCTGCCTTCTGGCGAGTAGGCTAGATCGTTGTGCGCTTCGCGTCTTTGACGCGCCTCCCTCATTTCTGGAGTACCTGCTTTTGATTGAACTTCCTGATTTAGAGCATCCAGTTTTTCCCACCACGCTTGCGACTCAGGATTTTCATAATGATAAACAGGTGCAGGTGCAGCCACCGTTGCAGCCACCGTTGGCTTGTTCGGTTCGCTCACCGCAGGCGCTTCGAGCGCGGCCTTTTGTTCGGCGATGTAATCGGCGCGGGCTTTCGCCGCCAAAATGTCCTGTCCAGTTGCCTCTGGCGGAAACGGAATTGCTCTTGGCGCATTGGCTGGCGCTTCCGCTGGCATCCGGGGCGGCGTTCGTAATCCGCGTTCAATCAAAGCAGGCATCGCCACTTGCGCTCCAAGCTTCAATCCTGCTGCCGCCCGTTCAGCCGGTGTTTGCGCATTGATCAATTCCTCTGTGGCCTGCGGAATCTCCGCGATCATCGGCAACTGGAACAACGGTCGCGCCAATGCCGGATAGCGTGTCACTGGCCCCAGGGCCATTGCGTTCTCCGGTTCAGCCATGCCGCTGATAAATTCATCGACCACGCGGCCCGTGGCTTCGTCAATCGGGTTAGGCTTGGCGTTGATGTTGTCGGGCAGTTGTGGCGTCGGAAGGATGTTATTCAACGCCTCTCGTCCAGAGCGCACTAGTTCAGGCGGCAACACTCTGGGAGTGACAGCATTGGGCGGCGTCTCTGGCATTCCCAGTATCAGGTCCAACAGCTTGCGTGTGCCAAGCTGCGCCAGATCGCGGGCGGACTTGACGAGCAGATCGGGGCGTGTCCGAGAAAGAACGTCCAGAGCGGTTGCGCCCGCGTTGGCCAGTCCGTAAACGCTCGTGGCGCGATCTGCTTCTTTGCGGGCTTGTTCCTGCTGAAGCTCGGTTGTGTCCCGAATCAGTTTGCGCGTATCCGCCAGAGACGCGGCGGCTTTCTCGGTTTCGGTGGGTTCGGCAACTTGATCGAACAAATCGCCTTTCGACGGCGCTATCTCGTCAAAAACGTCCGTCTTCGGTTCATCAAGCGTGTCGAATACATCCGGCATTAAAATGAAAATCCAGCCTGACGGGCCAACTGGCGAGCTTTTTCTTTGTCCCCGCCCGCCTGTTTCAAGAAGGCAGCGGCGCTCTCGCGAGTCAACGACTGTACTGCTTTTGGCGGAACACCCATCGAAGTTCTTCCTGTTGGCGGCGGTGTCGCGGGTATTCCTTTAGCCTGCCCAATCTTGTCAAACTTGGTCTTGAGATAGCCCAACTCCTGATTGAGTGCCTTCCGTTCATCCTGCTCGTCCTGCGATGGACTGGAAACCTTGTCCAATTCCTTCAGTTGAGCCAGAACGATGTTCTTTCGCTCCTTCAACACCGTGGCCATCTGGATCGGCGTCAGGTCAACCGTCTTGCCTTTGTCCTTTCGCTCAAAATGGCCCGTGCTCGGATTGACCACATACTTTTCGCCTTCCAGTTCGATAATCTTGGGCAGGATTTCCTTATCCTCCCCCGGCATTGATCCTTTCGGAATAAACTGCACGTGACTTTGCCCCTTCTCGTCTTTGGTAATAAAAACAGGAATCTTATCTTTCGATCCGGGCATCGAGAAATTTTGCACCGATGGCGCTGACGGCGGCGCTCGTAACGCATTGAACGACGGCGCAAAATGGGCATCCCCTGGATTGGTGAAATAGTCCATGTTACGCAAGTTCGCCTCGCGCATGTCCATCCCTGCGGCTTTATCCTGTTGCACTCGCATAATCCCCAACATGGTTCGGGCGGCAGCTACATCTTTTACGGCTTGGGCGATGTTCTGCGCGTGCTCGTACGTGGCTTTTAAAAAGTCCTGTTCCTGCTTGTCGCGCCGGGCTTGGAATGATGGCGATTGCAAGGTTTCAGCAGGCGCACTAATCGTCTGCACTACAGGGGGTCGAATCAACTGCGGTCCCACCGGCCCAAGGGGCGCAGGCGCAGCTACAGGCGGGGGCGGCGGGGCTGAACCAAAGTCTGGCACTTCCGGCCCCAGATCAACCGGGGAGGCTTGCGCTTCTTCGTAATCTTGAAGTTCAGGCATACTTATCCACCTTCGTCATACCAATCTGGCCAGCCTTCATCGGTTGGGCCATACTCAGACTTCCAATAACCGGAATTTATTGTGTTGGCGAATGGATCATCCATGTACTCGTTGATTTTTTCATTTGTCCATGTTGGCCCAGATGTTCCGCCGATGTTCGCCCAATTCCCTTCATCACTCGCCCAAGGATTAGCGCCATAATTGGCCTGATTGCTGCGGTACTGTGCCGCATAATCAGACTGTTCTTGTGGCGTCATCTGATCCCAATTATCGGGTGCAACGATTGGCGCTGGTGCCGTGGCACTGGATGCACCGCGAGGCGTAAAGGATGGATATTTCAACGGCTGCCACGATTGAAAAGCTGCTCCGGTGCGAGGGTCCGTCTCAGGCGCAATCGGCGCTACGCCACCGCCAGCACGATTGCCTTGATTGCCTCCAACCCCGCCGCCGCCTCGAGTACCACCGCCTGCAATCTGCTGATACCATTGCAACGCCAATCGCGCCCGTTCAATGTCCAGTTGGCCGTTCTGAACCTGACGCTGCAATTCCAGTCGGGCTTGATCCAAAGTAAGCTGTCCGGTCTGAATCGCTGTGGCCAAAGTAAGCTGATCGCGGCCAAGCTGTAACTGGCCAGCTTGATTGACCAGACCTGCGCCCAACGCCAAACGGCGCTCAATGTCAGCCTGCCGCAAGCGTCCGGTGGTTTCTGCCGCCACGCCGCTTCCTGGCACGCCGCGAAAAACAGCGTTCTCCGCGCCGTGCATCGTCACATCGTAATTGGCCTGTGCATCGTTTGGGTCCAGCAAACGATTTATGCCGGAAGTCAACGCAGGCGCGTTGCCTGAGCCGTAGAAGTCGCCATTGCCTGTTCCGGCCGTGCCCGGAAAGCCTTGCGGCAAACCGACACCCGGAAGTGTCGGCGTTGGCGCAGGGGTCGCAGGCATCCGATTGATTCCAAGAATGCTATCAGCCGCCGTTGGACGGTTCATCCAATCGTCTGCAATCGTCCTGTAGGGCGTCGAAGTAGTTGGGGCAACTGGCGTGATCGGCATAACGTTCAACTGTGATTGCGTTTGGCCTGGACCGGCAATCGGCGAACCGGCGATCATGGAGCGAATGCCGCCGTTCTGTTCCTGCTGCTTTTGCCAAGCATTAAACGCATCATTGCCGGGGATATACATAAATCAGAGCATCGACCCAATCTGTTGCCGTTCAAGTTTGGCACTTCCGAAAGGGTAAAATGAAATCGCAGGCCGATTCTTGCCAAGGTAATGCACAAGCTGGCCCTGAAGCAACCGAATGGCGTCAGTATGATGTTTGACAGCCAACTGTGCACCACTCGGCGAGTCCATTGTCGAGTATCTCATGCTTTGCGCTTCTTCGGTTATCGCTTCCAGATTCGGGATGGCTAACCAATCCGTATCGACTGCCACCGGAATAAATTCCAGTTTCACCATAGCCGACACGAGGAACGGATTGCCGCATCCATTGCACCCGCATTGATTCGGAATTCCGTTGATCAGGTATTTTCTATATGAAGCCACTTTCTCCCCCGGTTCCATCGAAAGAATCAGCCGTTCCACTCCGGCAACAGTGTCCACTTCAAAAAAGTTCACCGTGCCGTTGGTTACGTCCTTCTGAATCCCGCTGATCGAATTGATCACCATGTCGGTATCAGCAAACGGCGCATCCAAGGCTACGAAAGTTCCGGTAATTTGCACTAGTGAATCGAGCGAATAGATCGTATTTCCATTTTGGTCTGTGCCTTGAATCAGGACGCGCTTGCCAACATCCGTGGCGTCAGTCACGTAAACGCGCACCTTCTTATTCGGCGGCACCAAATCAGAAAACGTCGGCACTGAATCACGCTCGTAGGCCTGGAGGTAATTGCAGACCGGTTGAGGTTGCAGGCCGATTCCATAATCCAAAAACTCGAAGAAAGCATTCTGCACCTTGATCGCTCGATTGCAGACGGCGATTTGTTCCAATCGAGCCACGTAGCGCGGCGTAACCAGAATCCCGTTGGCATCGACCGTGAAAGCCATCTTGGCCCAGGCACCGAACCAGCCAGAGTCCCCGGCCTCGCGGGCGAGAATTAAACGCTGCTGGACGGCGTTCACGATGTTGGCGCAATCGGCGACATTGCCTTGGCAGACTCCGACCGTGGCTGGGCCGCGAGAGTTTCGCCAATCTATGAGTCTGTATCTTGATGGCACAGGGTTAAGAGTAGTAATCCGGCTTGCGCGATTTCTTTTTGCCCAGCGGTTTGCCCGTTGCAAAACTTTGGTGGGTGCTCGCCTGACAAATGGCGTAGGGATTGCCTTTGCCGCCTTTGGCTTTGAGTTTATCCACACATCGGTGAACTCTGGTATTTTTAGGCATACTCAATCCAATCAATCGGGGCAACGGCGCGGATTGTCAAGCATAGGGTCATGGGCAATCGGCTTTCAAAGCCATGTCAAAAAAGCTTTCCAACCCTGTATCCCGAACCCTCACGGCAATGATGTTTGTTCCAGCAATGACCAATCCTCCCGGAACATTCACGCTAATATCATCGTAATGCGGGCAGAAATCGTGAGGAATCGAACCCGAAATCTGCGTGCCATTGAACCAGACTTCGACGATCTTATTATCGACTGCCGCCTTGAACTTGATATTGGTCATTCCGGCTTGCATCTTCACCTTCCGGCGCACGAGTAAGTCACTATTGACCGTCCAGATAGATTTTACGGTAGATTGCAACGGACAAGCCCCACCGCTACCGAACGCAGCTTGGCCAGTGTTCCACGTGGAATCATCAAAGGCTAAATCTTGCCAGCCTGTAGTCGGCACGCCATCGGATGGAATCTGGAAATACTTGTAACCACTGTCTTGATATTTGATGGGATCAGGCGAACACCCTATCACAATCTCGTAATCCTTGGTTTGCGTGGCCCCTATGGCATCGGTGATTTTCACCGTAAAATCATAATTTCCGTTCGTGGTGGGTGTTCCAACCAAAACTCCAAAGCAATCGAAGCTCAATCCAGTCGGAAGCGCCCCATAAACCACTTGGTAATGGTATGGAATGCGAGTCCCGAACGGCAGTGTAGTCACCGTGCATTCTGTTGGGAAATTGATATTACCAACGTCAGTTGGTGAAATGAATGGCGTGCCACCTTTCGCTTTTATCTGAACCGGATTTCCTGCATCATCTTTGTAAGGAACGCCAGCATGGCCAATAGGAAGATCAACCGTCGTGAAACAAATTTTGTTCCGATTGGCCAACTGGCAGGCCAACACTTGCGCTTGCTGATCCGCTTCTGCCTGACTGAGTGCGGCCACTGTTCCGTAAGGCACAGCCCAACTGAAAGATGATCCGTCACCGCAATTCACCGAGCAAACCTGATACGTATTCAGGTAGAGATTGATCGGGCAGTGCGGCGGACAATCAGGTGGACAGAACGGCGGACACGTCGGAGCGCACAACGGCGGACAACCCAAATCGCAGTTCGGTGGACAACCCGGAGGCGGGCAAGTTCCAGTCAGCCATTTGCTCCATATTTTTTCCTGAGCCTTGCGGAGAGCGCACAAGTAAGCGTCCTGATAGGATACTGTAGAGCAACATTCTTCTGTGGCGCTGAACCCGCTGCCGCCATCGCATACGCCAAGCCGTGGCGGCGCTTCGTAAGTCACGACCGCACAGAATAACTGTAAATCCGGCCCTTCGGCGCTGTAGTTGGACACAGGATCATCGTCGCAGGCACAATCATTGATCCTATTTTTGCAGAGGAACTTAGCAGCGATGGCAGGGGGAGTCGGGGGCGTGAATCGAACAATGACCGCATCGCTGGTCAAATTTAGTTGGACTATATTGGAACGAATGACCGCATCGGATAGCAGGATAACAGTTTCTCCTGATACAATGTAGGCGTCACTTGCAAGGTCGAACGTCTTGGGCGCAACTATTGTTGCATCAGTGGCGAGCGTGAACGTCTTGGGCGCAACAATCGTCGCGTCCGATAACAACGTGAAGGATTGGGCGCTCACGGTTCCATCCCTTGCTCAACGCGCCCGTCTTCGTAAAGCCTGCAACCGAATCGTCCTGACTGGTTTTTAATGCCAAGTCCGTAAAACACGCATCGTTTATTAGGCGTGCCTACTCCATTGGTTGACAATTCCATCTGGACGCGCCTAAACCAAATCAGTTTTCCGGGAGAAACGGACAGAATCGGCTGAAAATTATGCCTTATTTCGCCGGTCTTGGGCCTGCAAACCAACTGCGTTCCCTTCAGTCGAACGCTGAACATGTCGGCGTCAGGCAGATTCCATAGCGAGGGATAAAGCAGTCCTGCGCCATGTTGCGCTGTATCGCCCAACTCAAATGTCCATGTTGGATCAAACATTGGATCGCAGTTGTTCGCGGAATACCTATATTTCGTGGCGAAAATTATGTCTCGTCATACTGTAGGGTAATTGTCTTGGTGTTCACCGGACCAACCGGAGTAAGTGCGGTTGTTGATTCAAACAAATTGAAATAACCGGAGTAAGCGGGGGCTGCAATGATTGTTCCAGCCAAGTTTCCGCCAATGTCAACAACAGCGGTTCCTGGGTCGCTGGTTGCAATATTCGCGTCTCCCGCTACAGGCGCAGCAGACGTTGGAGTAGCATAAGGCACAGCCGCCCCTGTGCTGAGCATATTTCTACCGATGATGTTTTCTCCTGTAAGAAATACACCGGCACTTTTCCATACACGTAAATCCTTGATAGTGGTGCTGGTGCCAAGCGAAGCGACTTTGAAACGCAGAAATTTTCGATAGGCATATTCTCCCTGAATAATCGGATGGTTCGCCGCCACAATGTTCGGCTGATCCACGCTCCCGAAATTAAGGTTGCTGATGTTATCGGTGACTACTTCACCGGCTCCGTTGGACTCGCTAATGTAAACTGTTGCTGCTGCCATAATTTTTCTTTCGTTAAACTAACAAATTAAACCCTCGAAAGGGGGCTTTTCAGTGGACAATCCATAAACTAAAAGCCCTCTCAATCTGGCCCATCCGGTCACAACAATTTTTAGTTGGAACTGGTAAGCGCGATTCGCCGGTCGTCCGCTAACCTTGATGCATGGCGTAGGCGGTTTTGGCAAAACTGCCGTAGCCTTGAACGATTCGCAGTAGGGCTTGTCCGGGTAACAAGACGGCAAATCCGGGTCTTGGCTGCAATCCTTGGCCGTGCATTCCGTGAACCGATTCCAGAATATCCAGCAGGGATACTCGTCAGGACGGTAAAACACTTCCACGGAAACCTCTCCCAACATTTTATCAAACCAAAGTTCCAGCGACTCAAGTTCCTTGAGCGCCATCGGATTGCCCCAGGTGTAAGCTGGCGTTTCAATGGTCATCTGAATCCGATTGGCTGCGCTTCCGCCGTCGAAGCGATCTGAGTCCGTGATCTCCCAAAGCTCAATCTCGCCTGTCTTACGCGAGACGCAGACGGCAAAGGCCCGCTGCAACCCGCCAAAATCACCTTCCAATAGTTGCAGGAAGTCCAATCCGTCCAGCAACCCTTCCCATGCAGGCGGAAGCTTTTCGTCCAACGACGAGATTAAATCGAAGTCCAGTGGGAGAATGCCGCGATGAGCCACACCGACCGGGGATTGGTACGGCAAAACGCTCTGCAAGAGGCGGTTATTGAATTCTATCCCACTGGAGTACCGAAGAAGCGCCCTGTCATTGAATCGCAAGGCTCGGTTCTCATTACGCGAAATGGGGACATTGCCCCATTGTTGAAAGTATCGGATTGAATACGTGAGGCTGCGAATGGACGGCTCAAGCGACTGGTAAAACATATCGCCGTTCACCACTACGGCGCTGCGGTCACTGACTGGCCCATACCGAATCTGCGCCACGGTCTGCAAGGGCTGCTTATTGGCAAAAGCGGGATCACTCCAATCGTCACGAGTCACCGGCACATCGCAACGGTAGATGGCCTTGGGTGTCCCAATGAGCAATCGGCCCTGGCCAAGCGCCGTGTCCAGTTCGGCGGTATGGGCAATCATGCGAATTGCGCCCGCATTGCTTGGAACGGTTAAACCGTCACCAGAAAAAGCCAATGGGTTCTCGGTTGTGCCTAGGATTCCGTGCGTTCCACCCACAATGTCACCGGCGATGTACTTCCGATCCCGCGCATACCAGAGACGGCCCATGAAATAGTCCATCGACGTAGCAGGCGGTATCTGGTTGTTGGCGTTCCCATTGGAAATATAGCCGTTGGATTGGGTCAGCGTCGTCCCATCCCAGAACAGCGGATTCGTCACCAAATCACCCGCTTGAATGACAAGATATTGTTCTCCCTGAACGAAATGATAAAGCGGCTCCAATGGCGGCAGGCTCTTTCCGAAGGCAGCCGAAAGGTTCGTGACGGCATAAGTGTCCAAGTCCACTTTCCAGATGTTCCCGCCAATGGCCAGTATGGCGTAGGCAGTGGATGCGTTGGCATCGTAGATGTAGCCGCCGTTGTAGATGCCGCTCCACGGTGCGCCTTGGACTCGTGGGGCAAAGCCGGTTCGGGTCAGGATGCCGCCGCCGCGCACAGTGCCGTTTATCAGCCACGCCAACATGTTCGGCTTGATGCCGATGGGGTTGACCGTGCTTTGGATGGTAGTAGGACGGCCAGAATCAACACCCCCGGACCAATCCATTTGTCCAGTTACAAGGCGCGTTGCTCGACCGTTGTTGGCGTTGGCCATTGACGAATCAATAAGTCAGTCTAAGGTCTAGCGCAACAGCAATATGCTACTCCGATGGCCAGCACCTTAGACCGTTCCAAGAAGTATCGGCTGCTTTACTCGATGCATTGGCCTATCGACTGGCATCCTGCCGAGATTGAAATGGAGTGCATTCGGCGCGGCGGACGCTGGAAAAAGTCTAATGGGGACTTCGCTGGCGAGAGCCTTTTCTACCATCACAAACGCTTGCAGCAGATTCTCGATCCAGCCAAAGTTTGGCATCGGTGGAACGAATTGCTTCTGCAAAAGTTTATTGAGCACCGAATCATTGGCGTCATAGGACCGGCTTCATCGGGCAAAACGCATGAATCAGGAGACTTCGCCCGCATGTGCTATTACATCTGGCCACACGAGACAACGATCATCGTTACCAGCACGGAACGGGAAACGCTGGAAGATCGTGTTTGGGGTGAAATTAAATCAGGCCACAAAGCGGCGAGAAGAATTTACCCGGACTTGCCGGGACATTTGATTGAATCACGTCAGAGGCTCGTGACGGATGATCGGGAAGAAACAGGCGAAGAAGGCCGGGATATGCGCAATGGCATGGTGGGTGTAAGTTGCAAAAAGGGCGGCAATTATGTCGGCATAGGCGCTTTTTCAGGACGCAAAAATAAGCGCGTCATGCTGATTGCCGATGAAGGTCAATTCATGCCTAGAGCCTACGTCGATGCGCTGTCAAACCTGAACAAAAACAAAAACTTTAAAGCAATCGTCTTGGGCAACCCCAAAGAAACCACCGATGCCCTTGGGATTATCTGTGAGCCATCGGCTGACTTAGGCGGCTGGGATGGCGGGATTGATCAAGGACCAAAAACCAAGTTCTGGCCCATTCGATTCCCTGAAGGAATTTGCGTGCAGCTTGTCGGCAGCGACTCACCTAATCTGGACGGCAAACTTGGCATTCCGCTAATCAATCAGGAACAGATCGACGCCGATATTGCGTTCTACGGAAAGGAGTCACTTCAGTTCACGATGATGGACGAGGGCAAGATGCCGCGTGGGCAAGGATTACGCCGCGTCATCACCCGCCAGATGTGCCTGAAGTTTGGGGCTATGGAAGCGCCAGTTTGGAAGTCCGAGAAGCGCACCAAGATATTCTTTTTGGATGCGGCTTACGGACGTGTCGGCGGGGACCGTTGCGTAGGCGGGGAACTTCAATTTGGCACTGGCTTGGATAAAGACGGTAAGGAACAGGAAATCCTGGCTTTGATTGAAACCTTCCTCGTGCCAGTCAGTGCGCTCCTGCCAGAGATGCCAGAAGATCAGATTGCCCTATTCGTCAAAGCTCAATGCGAACAGCGAGGCATACCGCCTGAGAATGTTTTCTTTGATTCGACCGGACGTGGCACACTCATGTCGGCTTTCGCTCGTCTCTGGTCGCCTGCGGTTGGTTGCGTGGAGTTTGGCGGAGCACCGACTGAACGGCCAGTGAGCAAGGAAATCGACGTGACCTGCCGGGAGTATTACAAAAAGTTCGTCTCTGAGCTTTGGTATTCGGCGCGGCTGATTATCGAGGCGTGCCAGTTCCGGGGACTGACCGAGGAGGTGATGATGGAGGGTTGCCAGCGGGAATGGGGCTTTGTCGCAGGCAACCGGATTGAGGTAGAAACCAAAGATGAGATGAAGTTGAAAAGCGGCAGATCGCCTGACTTGTTCGACGGCTTAGTTGCCGGAATCGAAGGAGCACGCCGAAAGGGGTTTGTGATTACTCGCGGCGGCATCTCTGGATTAAGAGTCAACCATACTTGGAAGAAAGATTTCAGAAAACGACTCTACGCCATACGCGAACGATATGAGTTGACGGAAACCACGTAAAAGTGGATTTGTTAGGCATGATTTTCAAATGGTCACGATGGCGCACTTACGGCAGCATCCTGCGAGACGTGCGCTATCACCGGCTAGAAAATCTCATCTCACCCGAACACACCGAACGCTGCGTGCGTTTCATTTCTGAAACCTCAACGTGGCTGAATCGGAGCAAACGAACGTGGCTGCCGTAAAATATCCACCCTATTTCGGTTGGTGCCGAAAGTGCCATCGTGCAATTCCGATTAAAATGGTTCGCTGTCCGCATTGCAAAATAAAGCTCCTTACTCAAGATGAACACGCTTTCTACGAGCACATTACCCTGCGCATCCATCGCAGCCAACAAATAAAGGACGAAACATGGCCCAACTGAAAAACCGAAATAAGGACATACCTGGCGGATTCCAATTCCGCCAGCCCCAGAGCAATTTCACGATCACCGCTTGGCGGTCTTTTGACTCCGGGGTGAAAGAGATCATCGCGCATCGTCAGGGCAATCCCTACATCACGCGCAAGCACAACTTGGCCACGGATTACCAGTCCGTCGCTTCTGAGATGGATGCTTTCAACGCCAAAATCTGCGAGTCCAACGGCTGGACGGAATTCATCGTCCAACCAGCATCGGAGGCCCCGCCCCCAAAATTCAAGGCCCTGTCCAACTTCAATACAAAGCAACTAAGTGTTGCGGCAGATAAAGTAAAAAAAGTTTGGCAGGGCATGCGCAGTTTGAATGATTGGCTGGAATCAAAAGAACCCGCCGTAGACAAAGCGTTAGCTCAGAAACGCGCTGAGGTCTGTGTGAACTGTCCAGTCAACGGCAAAGGCGGATTGGAAGAATGGTTCACCAAACCGGCTTCCGAAATCATCAAGCGCCAGTTCGAGAAGCTTTCGGAACGTAACTTGAAAACCACCGTGGACGATAAGCTTGGAGTCTGCCAAAGCTGCCTTTGTCCCTTGCGACTCCTAACGCACGTTCCTTTGGAGTTCAAGCTGGCTCACATGGGACCGGAAACACGTAAGGCATTGCACCCTGGGTGCTGGATTCTGAGCGAGGAACAAGAACGCAATTCCAAATGAGTTTGTTGGATGCGTATTGCTGTGATTTATGTTCACCCGACTGTTCTAGCTAAAACCTACGCACCGATGGCTCGCCGATTCGTCCGAACCTACCTTGAGCATCCTCCCGGTGAATCCGATCACACGATCCACGTCGCGATTAACGGAACCATCGAGATCGGGAAATGGTGCAGGCAGTTGTTTGACCCGTTGCCGTGCCAGTTCTTTCAGCACAACAACGCAGGCAAAGATATTGGGGCTTACCAAGCTGCCGCCGATTTAATCGACTGCGATTTGATGCTTTGCATGGGTTCGCCGCTTCATTTCCACAAGGCCGGATGGCTGGATCAGATCGTGCGCGCATACGAAGAATATGGACCAACGGTCTATGGAGCTTGGGCTTTTCCGGTCCCGCGTCCGCACATACGCACCACAGCGTTTTGGCTCCCGCCTGAACTGCTAAACTCCTATCCCAAACGTGTCGGCGACAATGATCGATACTCCTTTGAACACGGGGCAAACTCGATTGCGCTCTGGTCAAAGTCGGTTGGCTTTGACCCACTTATGGTCACATGGTCAGGCGTTTACCGGATGGAAGCATGGCAGAATATCTCGCGAGACGAGGGATTATTTATAGATCAACACTGCCAATGAAACCGATTGCCATTTGGTACCATTGCCTGCTTTCCAGTAAGGAACGCGAGATTGATCCTGATTACGCTCTGAGCCTAATCGAATCGCAGATGACCGCACTTAACAAAAGCGGGCTGTCCGACGCCGCTTCGTCCATCACGGTTGGCGTCAACGGCAACGAATCCGACGCACTGGCTGTTGCCTGCCTCTGTCCACCAAAAGCAACGATTGTCTGCCACGGTCAAGGTGCCACTACCGAAATACCAACTATGGTTGTCCTGCGCCAATGGGCTATTGATCATCCCGGTTTTTACGTACTTTACCACCACTCCAAAGGCATATCGACTCCCAACCAAGCGGACGGATGGCGCAGGCGCATGGAGCTTTACAACGTCTGGCGCTGGCGAGATTGCATCTCTGCTTTGGATAATGGATCGGACGCCTGTGGTTGCCACTGGCTAACCCCTGAACAGAATCCCGAATCCATCAAGACTCCGATGTTTGGCGGCACGTTTTGGTGGGGGAAAACCGAATACCTCGCCACGTTGCCGCCGCTTCCCGAAGCCAAATGGCAATTCCGCTATGAAGCAGAATCATGGATTGGACGCGGGCCAAGGCGTCCAAAAGTAATGGACTTCAGCCCCGGTTGGCCAACACCATATGATTAAATTATGAACTACAAAGACACCGCTGAACGGTTAGAAAAAGAGTCTATCAATCCACCCACACTGGACGAAATTGCCCATCGCGAGAAAGACTTTAAATTATGGACGGACAAACGTTCGGGGGATGGTATGTCCTACTTGCCAATATACGAACGCTACTTTGCCCCGTGGCGAAACCTGCCGATTACTTTGCTGGAAATCGGGGTCAATATGGGCGCATCCGTGTTGCTTTGGCTAGAATATTTTCCCAACGCTAAGATTATCGGCGTGGACATTGAAAAGAAGGAGCGACCTGTCCACGACCGTTACCAGTTCATCCAGGGCGATCAGATGGACAAGGACTTTTGGCGAGTGTTCATCGAGAACCAGCCCAAGCTCGATATTCTGATCGATGATGGCGGTCATCGCAACGACCAGATTGAAACCACCTATTGGTGTCTCTGGCAGCACTTGAAACCGGGAGGGCTGTATTGCATCGAAGACCTGGGCGCGGCTTACAACCCGGACTGCAACCGACCTGGGTTTGGCAGCACGATTGAATTTATCAAGTTGCTTTGCGACCGAATCAACATGAGTCGTGGGGACATGGAGACACTTCATTTCTACCGAGAGCTTGCCATTATCAGGAAACGCGCATGATCGTTCAGGTTATAGCATGTTTTTACAAAGAGGAATTTCTTCTGCCTCTTTTCACAAATCACTATGATTGGGCAGACCGGATTACGCTTATTACCCAGAAGCGAGACGATCACCTGTTCGATGACGATGACAAGCAAAATTGGATCAACGAAACGATCCGTGAGTCCACGGCAGATTGGGTTGTGTTGGTTGATATGGACGAATTTCTATGGCCAATGCCTTACGGTCTAAATCCCCGCGTGGCCTTGGAACAGGAACAAGGCGATCTCATCTACTCCCGCATGGTGCGCGTCTGGCGGCATAAGACCGACCGGGACATTGACCGAACTCGCCATCCTGTTCCGCAACGACTGCACGGGATAGCAGATTTACGAGACGATGGCGGACATATTAAGCCGTGTGTGTTCCGGCCAAATCCAACGATCCAGATGGGCACTGGAAACCACGACATACATTCCGATACGCCACTCTGGGTTGGCCGGGAATGGTCAGGTGCTCATTGGGCAAACGCCGATCCGTGCTTCTGGATCGAACGCGAGACGCGGGATCGAGGGCCAAGGTTAACGCAGCGCAACAAGGAACGGGGATTCGGAACCCACACACTGAGGACCAAAGAGCAGATTTTAGCGGAGTGCAGGGCGCATGAGAACGATCCTAAGATTATCGAGTTATGATTGACGGCAGGGCTGCGCAAGCGTAAGGGTTGGCTGTTGGCCGTTACTCTCTATGAAGTTTGAAACATCCGAATCGGTGGAGCAAGTTTGTTGGCAGATGAGGCTTTCTGACTACCCGCGAGCCGTCAACCGTACCAGAATTAACGATTTGTTCAACGGGGTGGCCCCTTACACCCCTGATGAAGTCACTAGCAACGGCATCGCGATCAACGTCAATTTCCTTGAAGGAACCAAGTTGGCCCACGATGCCCGACGCCAATACTATTCCGCTTTCCTGAAGCCCGGACGTTTCTTCTCCGCTACTACCGATTACGGTCCCAAGCACAAACGGCAGGACTACTCCGCTATCGTCAGCCGGGAGATCAACAAGATTATGAAACGGTCCCCGAACTACTTCGAGACGTTCCGAAGCAAGTTCGCCTTGGCTGTCCTCCACGGTATTGCCCCCGCCGCCTGGGATGACCGGGATTGCTGGTGTCCCGATGCCCTTGGCGTTGAAGACGTGTTTATTCCATCGAATACGCGCCTGACGATGAAGAACCTTCCGTTCTTCGCCATCTACCGGAGCTACACCGCGCACCAGTTAAGCAAACTGATTCATGGCCCCAAGGTTGATCCGGGCTGGAACGTTCCGTTGGCCGAAGACGCGATCAAGTGGGTTGACCAAGAGGCTCAAACCCTGATGGGAACGACGTGGCCGGAAGTATGGTCCCCGGAGAAGATGGCCGAACGAATCAAGAGCGACGGCGGGCTTTATGCCTCGGACGCCGTACCAACGATTGATTGCTACGACTTTTACTTCTGGAACGATGACGAGAATGACGCGGGCTGGAACCGGCGTATGGTTATCGACGCCAACGGCACACCGGGAGTTGGCGGGGCTGTGCGAATGATGCCGCGCACCAACAGCAAAGGTGAAGCGATGCCCGGAAAAGGTGACTTCCTTTACAACCCGGAAGGCCGAAAATACGGCGAGAAGCTTTCGGAGATGATCTCGTTCCAGTTCGCCGATCTCTCTGCCGTGGCTCCGTTCCGATACCATTCCGTGCGCTCGCTGGGCTATCTGCTTTACTCTGTCTGCCATCTACAGAACCGACTCCGCTGCAAGTTCAACGAAGCCGTGTTTGAGGGGCTTTTGATGTATATGCGCGTCAAGTCACTGGACGATGCTGAACGCGCTCTGAAGATCGAGTTGATTTCACGCGGCATCATTGACGAAACAGTGCAGTTCCTGCCGCCGTCCGAACGCTGGCAAGTGGACAAGGATTTGGCCCTGCAAGGATTACTCCAAAACTCCAACATCATTCAGGAAAACGCTTCATCCTTCCGACAGTCTCAGGATTACTCCGATCCTGGCAACGTCAGAAAAACCGCGTTTCAAGTTGGGGCGGAACTGAACACGACAACCGCTTTAATCTCCGCTGGCTTGCTTCAATCTTACAAATATCAGACCTTCGAGTACATGGAAATTTTCCGGCGCTTCTGCAAGCCGAACAGTCGTGACCCAGATGTGCGCGAATTCCGCAATAACTGCCTCAAAGCGAAGGTGCCAGAGAAAATCCTTAACCCCGAATCGTGGGAAATCCAGTCCGAACAAGTGCTGGGCGCGGGCAACAAGACTTTGGAAATGTCCATCGCCACGCAGTTGCTTCAGATGCGCAATCTTTACGACCCGGAACCCCAACGGAAGATTCTGAGAGATGTAACCCTTGCGATTACAGATGATCCGGCGCGGGCTAACGATTTGGTCCCTGAAGCCCCGATTCCGAGCCATGCCACCGAAGACGCGCAACGCAGTGCCGCCGTGCTCCTGGCCAGCTTGCCGATGGTGTTCAAATCAGGTGTGGCCCATGACGAATACGCAGGGGCGTTGCTTCAGGCGATGCAGGTTGAGATTCAGAAGATTCAGCAGATGCAAGGTTCGATGGCCACTGCCGATCAAATTAGTGGGCTTCAGTCCTTGGCTGGCGAAGATACCAATGGGAATCCTATCCCCAATGTGCAAAACGGTATCCGGCAGCACTTGGACAAGCTGGCTGAAGACCCGCAGGAAGCACAGAAGGTCAAACAGATGGGCGATTACCTTGGAAAGCTGCTCAACGAGGTCAAAGGCTATCAGCAAAGGCTCATGGAGCAGATGCAATCGCAGCAGGGCCAAGGTGCAGGCGGCATCGACGCCGAGACGCAGGCCAAGATTCAGTCCGATCAGCTTATCGCCGAAACCAAGGCGAAAAACATGCGCGAAAGCCACGGGATGAGGACCGCGCAAAAACAGGTTCAGTTTGACCAGAAGCAGCAGCAGGACGCGCAGAAGCACGCCGCTGAAATGGCCAAGCTGGCTGAAGAACATCGGCTGGAAATGGTCAAACAGTCCGAACAGCACCGATTGGACATGGCCAAGCAGGCGGCACAGATTCGCGCCGATGTAGCTTCCAAGGCTGCGCAGACGCAGGCGGATATTGCCCGACAAGATGCAACACCAAAACCAACGTCTAAAGATGCCACGTGATACCTTAGGGATAAGCCGAAGACATACAGCTAAATTACGAAAATCAGGGTGCTGTATAGAGTGCGGAAAAAACGTCCCAGCATCGGAATCCAGATTTCAGCTAAATTTAGGCGAAAAACAATGGATGTGTCTCAAGTGCAACCAAAAACGCTGCACTCAGGCCAAGGAAAAATATCGCAAATCTATTGAAATCGGATTATGCGGTCAGTGCGGAAAACGACCGCTTGTAACCAAGTCTGTTTGCGAACCGTGCCGGATATTGGCTAATGTGCGGCATCAAAAGATTGCGGCTTATTTGATTTCGGTTGGAAGATGCACTGGATGCAGGAAACTTAACGATGGTCCTTTTAGAAAATGTTCCATGTGTCGATGGAGAGAGAAATTCAATAAACAAAAAAGGCGACGAGCGGAATGAACTCATTTATGCGAATCACAGATATTCATGGATGGGGCGAAACGTGCGTCAAATACGAAAAGGAAGACGTGGAGGAAATTTTCCTATTTTTGAAATCCAATAAGTGGAATGTGAGCAAGGTTTTTACGTGCGTTTGGGAGGGCCGATTCAAAGATTCTCCAAGAGAGTTCGCCCCACTGATAGTTGACTTGATCCAGCGAATCGCCGCCTACCGTTCGGACGATTTGAAAGATGTTTTAGATTCGATGGCAAAAGATTGTGCTGGACAGTATTGCGAGATTACTCCACACCTTTCGTCCTGAGCAAATGATGACGCCGAAAGCCAGATTTCTTACCAGCCCGGATCGGGCAGGTATTCACAAATCGCTTTGCTCATCGCCGCCCTTCCTCGACTCCACCGATAGCGCCCTTTTGCAAATGGCCCACGAACTGGCCGAAGGCGCAGCCGTGGACATTCAGACTGCCGCTGCCAATTTCCATAAGATCGCCGGGGCCATCCAGTATCGTAAGACACTGCTGACGCTGGCGGATACGCCTACGGTGCCACAACGCAAACTACCAGGGACATTGGAACCAACGTGAGCGAACCGATTACCATTCTTCAACAGGCGCAATCGCTAATATATGGCGACCGTCAAACCGATTATGGGGACGCTTACAAATCGTTCAGCAAAATCGCCGCCATGTGGTCAATCATTCTGGATACGCCAGTAACACCGGAGAAAGTATGCCTTTGCATGGATGCGTTAAAAACGGTTCGGTTGCTCCATCAGCCCGAACACCGAGACAGTATTATCGACAAGGCGGGTTACGCTGGATGCTACGAAAAGGTGTTGCGCTCCAAACCAATGCCGCAAATTCCAGAATGAACAACGGACACACCACACAAGCCGAACCAAAACTGGAAAAGCAACCGTTCTCGCCCCGGCTGAAGATTGCCTGCCAGCAAATCAATTCGGTCTGGATCGCACAAGTCATCGTAGCCTTAGAAAAAGGTTCGATGGAACAGAATTTCAAGTTCGATACCTACGAACAGATGATGCGGGGTATTCCCCTGATCCTGACAGAAGTGAAAGAAAAATTCTATGCCGGAAGCACCTAGTTTAGCCGCCCCTTCCATCTCTCAAGCCGCCTCCGAAGCTGCCGCCATGGGCGGCGGCGGGGGAACATCCTCCGGCAAGACCGGCTCCAACATGGATTCGGCGTTCGCCAACTTGGAAAAGTTTGGCAAAGCCCCCACACCAGAACCAAACACCATCCCGCCCCATCCGTCCCAGAAGAACAAGGCCGAACAACCTGCCGCCAAGACCGAGGAACCGCCCAAGCAACCAGAGTCCAAAACTGAACCTGCCAAAGAACCCAAAGATGAAACGCTTGATCCGGCCAAACCCGCTGTCGATCCGACCAAGCCCAAAAAACCCGCCGACTTCCTACGGGAGAAGCTACAAAAGACAGAGACGGAACGGGACACTTTCAAAGCCGAACTGGAAAAGCTGAAGACGGCGCAACCGACCGAACACCCGGAGATAAAAACGCTCAACGAACAGTTGGAAGCTTTGCGCAAGGAAAAGACCCATCTCGAAGAAGAATTTCGCTACGTCAAATACGAGAAGTCCCCGGAATACGCCGAGAAGTTCGTCAAGCCCTACAACGAGGCTTGGAATCGCGGGCGGCAGATGATTGCCCGCCTCAAGACCACCGATGCTGAAGGTAACAGCGTTGCCGCCACTGCCGAACAGTTTGACCGGCTGATGGAAGTTTACTTGCAAGACCCGGAATCGGCTGCGACCCAGCTTGAACAGATGTTTGGCCCTCGTGCTGCGCTTATCACCCCGCACATGCTGGAAGTGGAGAAAGCCGCTATCGCCGGGACCAATGCCGTCGCTGAATACCGAAAGTCCGGGGCGGAACGGGAAAAGCAATGGCAGGAATCATCGGCCAAGGTGCAAAAGGAAGTCGCCCAACACTGGCAGGAATCGATCAAGCCCGAAGCTGTGCCGGATCAGTGGAAACCTTACGTGCTGCCCAAGGGAACCGACAAAGACGGCAACCCTATCGACAAGGAAGGGGATGATTTGCTGGCCAAAGGATTGGCTACCTTCGACAAGGCGGCACAGGAGAACGTCAACGACCCGCGCATGACCAGCGAACAGCGCAAAGCGGCAATGGGACGGGCAGCGGCGATTCGGAACAAAGCAGCGGCATTCCCAAGGCTGATTCGGGACTTGAAAGCACGCGAGGCAGAGATTGCTGAATTGAAGAAGTCGCTTGAATCCTTCCAGAAGTCCGAACCTGGCGCTGGCGAAGGCAAAGGCGGCGAGAAGAAAGGTCAGGGACCAGCCGCCGACACGATGGAAGGCGCTTTGGGCGCTCTGGACCGCAAGGCTACGCCAAAGTTTTACTGAGCCATGATCGCGTGGATTGTTCTCTCACTCCAAATCGCAGGACTGGTCCTGACGGTGCTGTTTTTCTGGATCATGTTCCGGGTGATCTTCGTCCGCATCCACAACACAGCGGCACGAATCCACCGCTTGGAACAGATGGAAGAACGACGCCACGGGTTTAACGCAGCGATGGAAGAAACCGACCCGAATACTCTGAAACTGCGATGCAAACCAGACCCTGGCTGTCGAAAATGCAAAGGACGTGGAACCATTGGTCGAAACGTCGAAACTGGCAGGTGGATTGCCTGCGTCTGCTGCGGCTGAAATTTATGTATAAGAAACCTACTCTCGTTGAAACGCCGTTGCCGCCTGAATTCGTTGCAACCCCGCCAGTAGTTAAGGCCATGATCGAAAACAAACTGTCTGCTGCATTGACTGCTCCGGTTCAAGAATCTGTCGCCGCCGATCCTCGTCCAAAGGACATGCCCGACGTCGTTCCACCCGTCACGATGGCCGATCTCATGCTGGAACTGGAAATCATCGGCGAGGTCTTCAAGAAACGGAAAATCTTCTCCGTCCAATCTCTCAAATTCGAGAACGGCAAGTTTCGCTTGACCTGCTCCTGGCAACCGGAAAAGGAGGGCGAAATGAAACGCTACATCGGGCGCTCCATCTCGTCCAGTTTGACCGCCAAAGGGCTGGCGTTGGTGATTGAGGAACTGAAGGCGGCGGCGGGGATATGATGAACGCGCACATACCTATCATCATTCAGGAAGTAGGAAACGGATTCATTGTAGTTCCAAACAACAGGTATCCTGATTGCGGGGTGGTTAGTGTATCAGATAAAGAAACTCTTGTCTTCGCTGATATTACATCCCTGATTCGATTTGTTGAATGCCACTTCACCACAATTCCCAACATTCCGTTCGACAAAATAAGTTGACAGCCAGCAGTTAATTTGCTGAAATCAAGCCATGCTTAGAGCGCATGTGACTAATCCTTAATTTTGCTCCGCTCAACTGCGCAGGTCTCCCGACTTGCGGCTCTACTTTTGGGCGGGGCATTTTTTTAATTATGAGCCTAGAAAAGAAAGCTGCTTACCGTTTTCGATTTTTGAAATCGGAAGAATGGAGCACGATAAGGTCTGCGGTTTTAGCTTCCGAAAAAGGATTGTGTTTCATTTGCGGAGTGGAGGATTCATCCAATGACGTACATCACATGTTTTACCGCAAGTCATGGATAGACACCAAAGTTGAAGACTGCCACGTATTATGCCGACGATGCCATAAATTGATTCACGACTCCATGGTGAGCGATGAATTAAAAGGGATGACAGCAATGGAGCTTAAGCGGGTATTCGCATATCTCGCAGACGGGATAAGGAAGAAGCTGACCGATGGAAAATTTACTCCATCGTCAAATTTACCTCATATAAAAATCCGAAAACCAGCCGACTATTTGAGGGAGGCCCTCGCTCAAGCTCGCGCTGAAATTGAATCCCTAAAATCCGCTCCGCTTGGAGTTGATATGAAGGATGCGAATTCTAAACCATCGGACCCTGATTTCATCGGTCCAATCAAAAGGAAAAGACCATCCGACTTTTTAAGGGAAAAACTTTACAAAACTCAAGACGAACTCAAGGTGGCCAAACAGGAGTGCGAGGCATTGCGCTCTGAATTGGATTCTCTTAAAATTCACCTAGCCCACACTTGGTCTAATTGGTCGGTTTAATTTACCAGTTGACACTTCCGCAATTCTCACTTACAAGTCCAACAGTTGCTTGATTAGTCGGACGGGGCTTAGACCGAAAGTAGGCCAGCCTTCCTGCAATGTCCAACGATCTGAACGAATCGTTAAAACGTTCTGATTAGACTTACTTCGTAAGTTCTTCGGGTCAATTCCTGATGTTTGTTTCCCAAACCGTTAGCGCAAAAACCACGTCTGCGCTTTGTCGCGGACAACATCAGAGAAAGATTGAAGAATTTATGGTTACGTTACTTTCAGTGTTCGGAGTACTGCTCGGAGCAGCTTGGCTCAAATCCGTTTTCCGTCTCTACAAAAACGGTTTCGATTTCAGGATGGGAGCTTGCCCCCCGGCCACGATTGTCAAAGCTTGCGACTTCGTGCAAAATTTGGTTGACCAACAGCCGGTGTATGACCGTCTAATTTTAGAGGATATTACGCCAGTGGACGGATGGATCGGGAATATGAGTATGGGAACTTTTGAAAGTTATTCAGGCGTAGAGCACACGTTAGACCGTTTCAACGACGTGTGGCCCGACACGACCAAGCAATGGACCCGAACGCAATCGGGGAACTGCTTGGGAACACCGTGCGACAAGACCCGCCATTCAATTGGCTGGGGCGCTACGCGGTTGACCTACTTCCTTGAGGAACAGAACTGGAAGACGCCGTTGCTCTGCTACGACCAGGACATGCACGTGACGCACGCGAAGGAGCATTTCCGGCAGATCATCTCGGATATTTTGAAACCGGCCACGTCGGCGATTATGTCCATGTTCATGCGCAAACGCGCTTTGATTAACGCGGGCAAGACCTGGGCGGCGGACAAGACCCAGAGTGATTTCACGTTCGTTTTCTCGACCGGCCCGCTGGGTAACGAGGAAATCTACTTCGATTGTTCGGTCAACCCGAATCTGACCGGCACGAGCACTGGCCTTGGTTTGCTCACCCCGCAGATGTTGCAACGGCGCTTTGAACCGTTAATGCGCATTGGTTACGGCGGCAAGAACCCGTTCAAGGAGACGGCCCCGTTCATCGAGTTAGTGACGGACATTTCCACTTGTTGGAGCTTGGATCGCCTTGGCGGTTCCGTGGGCGTCGGTGGCGGCAATAACCCGACTGTGATCGGCAACTGGCGCTTCGAGGAATGGGGCGCGACCAACAAGTATTGGCGCTACGGTTTCAGCGGGCAGCTTGGCAACTTCATGGTGCGCACCGATTGGGCTGGACTCCGGTTCAACTTCAAGCAGGACTTGGGCGCGGGCGTGGGTGCCAACCGATACCGTTATCAGGTTGTGTTGCCCTACAAGAACGTCGTGTCCAGCGGGGCTGGCGGCGCACAGGGAATCAAGCGTATCGCCAACACCGATTTCGACGCCGCGCAGTTCGCGATCAGCTATATCTGGCACAAACGAGGTATGGAAGCGTTGGTTGCCGATGCCACGCCGGTTAACCCGGAGATGCCGTTTAGCTCGCGCAATTTCGGCGGCAAATGGCAGTTCGTGATGGACAACCTGGGCGCGGATCAGGACGGAAAGGTGATCGAAAACTTCCTGCGCAACAAAGGAATGTTCGTGGCTGACTTCAAGCTGGCTATTCGCCCGCTGATGACTGAATTCGTGGAAGGCATTTTCCACAAACGCGAACCGCAATGCGTTTACGTCATCCAGCCGTGCAATACGGACCCTGGCTATCCGGCGCAGACCTACAACAGTGCCAACGGCACCTGTGCCACGACCTACACGCTCACGTTCACGCCGGTAAAGGCCACGCACGCCGATGGCAGCACCAGCAGCTACGAGATTCTGGCGGATACCATCGTGTGCGACGGTTCGCCCGTCAGCCATGCGGCTGTCACTGGGACAACCACCGTGGCGGCACTTGTGGCGCAACTGAACATCGTGGCGGCGTTCCTGGGAACATGGACGGTTTCTGGCGAGAATATCGTGGTCACTGGCACGACCTGCCAGAACCTTGATATGCCTTTTGAAGAAAACGTTCCGTAACTGTCGGTTAACTTGAGGGGTTGACGGGTAACACCGTTGACCCCTTTAATCCATGAAACCGCTTCCTGTCAGTTGGTTGGAAGCCGAAAATATATGGCCGACGATTATTACGAACCAAACAGTCCCGATGCTGCTACCGCACAAGCGCAGCAGGAAGAAGATCAAAACGATCAGCCTGATAACACCGACCAAACGGAAGGCGATGAGCCTACCGCGCTCGTGGACAAGGCGTTTTGCCCGGACATGAAGGTTGGTCAGAAGTTCACCGGGGAAGTGGTGGGAGTCCACGAGGACGAATACGAGATCAAGTACCTTTCGCCTGAAGAAGACGATAGCGCCAAGTCTGAGTCAACCATGTCCAAAAGTGAAAGTGCTCTGGACAAAATGGCGGTTGCGCCGGAGGCGGCGTAATGGCCGATGTGGCTACCCTGCTGGCCCAAGGCGGGTGTTTCGCCTGTTTGACGGCTGGAATGCGCAACATCCTGCGCCTGGGACTGCTTGAGCAACTAACCAAATCTGGAACTATGCCCGCTGACATTGCCACACTTTTGAACAACGGCGGGTGTTTCGCCTGCCTGCCGGTTGGAGAACAGAACATAGCCCGATTATCCATGCTGGCGAGGCTGGCAGCAGGCCAATCTCCGAATGTATCGGTTGCTACCCTGCTTGCTGAAGGATCGTGCTTCGCGTGCCTGCCTGCCGGTGAACAGGAAGTGTTGGAGTTAGGCTATCTTTCCGAACTAACGTGAGCAATGGCAGTCAACGTCAACACTTTGATGGTGGAAGCCAGTTGTTTCAACTGCGTGACACCGGGAATGTGGAGCATCATTCGGTTGGCATTACTGGCCCGAATGGCCGAAGGAGATACTTCCGTGGCTGATGTGGCTACATTGCTGGCGGAAGGTTCCTGCATGGCCTGTCAGGCACCAGGGCAACAGCAGTTGTTGGAACTGGCTTTGTTGCAGTTGATCCAACAGAACGGCGGCGGGGGCGGCGGTTCGGGTTGTGTTTCGTGCGTTTCGACTCCCCCAGTTGCGCCCCCTGATGTGGCGCAATGCGATTGCTCCGTGCGCATAGGTATCGGTGATTGGGTAGGATTTTTTTGGGTCTGGGATCAGGGATTTACCAACGCTTGGGTTCAAGTTCCAGGAGGACCATGAAGAATCTGATCCGTAACTGGCTTGGTATCGGCGGTGAACTTGAGAAAGCAAGAATCGCTCTAGGTGTGGCGCGAGAGATCGCGGACAACTGGAAACTTATGTCTGAAACAAATGAAAACCAAGTGCGCCAACTGATGGTTGAAAACGAACGGTTAAGATGTGCGCACGACGCATTGAAAAATGAACACGAGATGCAGCAACGATGCGCGTCGAAAGTGACTGAAGCTCTTGGGCGTGTGGTTGGACCGACTATTACAAAGAAATGAGAACACTGATTTTTACTTTTCTGCTGATCGCGGTAACTTCCTTTGCCGCACCGCAACCAACGACTTACCTGAACGCTTGGACAACCAACAAAAGCGTGCTGCCGGTGTTTGGGGACAACAATCTGGCTATACAAAATCGCATCTCAGGACCGGGGGGATTCACGAATTGGAATTTCTTTGGAATCGGACCGAATACTGTGGCTCGGCTAAAAGACGCGACGAACATCGCCAATGCCATCGTTTCCTCGTCACAAGTATGGACTCAAGATTCGGGATTTATCTTTCCGAACGGAACTTCACTGAATGATTCCACTGCCGGGATCGTGATCCGCACCAATGATGGAAGCCTATTCTTGGGCAAAAACGAATATTTGGATACTCCGATCAATGTTCCATATCCGCTCATTTCCTATCAAGGAATATTAGCCAGCAATGACGTTAACCAGTTCCAGTTTGACTTTGCTGTTTTCGACGATCCAGATGACTACAATCTATATTCTGTATTCAATGCTACTGTTAATGCTGATTTCAATGGAATTCCAAGAGCTTCAGCCAGTATTGCCTTATCCACCAAGGATACCAATTCCCCTTCGGCATATAGCCTAAGGTTCACATCTCAACCAAACACAAATAGTCGGCCCATTCGGTGGCGCATTGGAAGTTCAGATTTGTTCTGGTTTGGTGGGGATGGATCACTGACCTTGAATGGCATTTTGTCTGCCGTTAACCAAACCAACTCCGGCACGCTGGACGTTACGGGAGATGCTACCTTTTATTCTGACCTTTTCATTAAAGGTGGGTTAGGCGCGACAGGCGGCGGGACATTGGCGGGCGGATTCAAGATCACTGATTTAACTGCAAATCGTTTGCTGACTTTGGATGGCTCAAAAACTATTGCTAGCAGCGCCTATTCCGACGCCGACATTGCGGCGTTGCAGGCGGCGACGAATGGGGCGTTTATTCGCACGCAAACCGGAACCGGAAACGCCACGACATTAACGAATTCGTTTTTCGTGGTGGGTTCGTCCAATTTTTATCAGCAGTTCAAGACGACAACAACAAATACAGGCGGGATATTGGACCAACGTGTGCCTATCGGCTGGTTTCAATTCGCTAATAACCAAGTCAACGGCACCGACCCCCATCAAGACGTGCAAACGGTTTTCGGCTACAACTTCACTGGCTCTGGAGGGCAAGCGAATACCAACGAAGGCTCTTTTGGATATGTATTTGAAAGTGACTGGCAGAACTTCAACAACCTTATTCAATCTGAATGGTATCTGAGCTATCAGTTTCCATACACCAACTTTTCGATTCGCCCACTCGGATTCAACTTCCAGCGCAGCACGAACACTGCTCCCGGTTCAGTGTTGACTGGTTCTAGTATAAACGGAAACATCACAGCAGACTCATTCAGTTTTCAGGATCGATTCCAAGCAACGGCTCCATGGAACATTACTATGGACACGGCAGGAAAAAACGCAACTGTCACCGAGTATGGGCAGCACTTTATTTCAGGCAATTATCTCAATCAGGCCATTCTTACGATTGGAGGGACAGATGGTTCAGCAAACGGTTTTTTGATCGTTAAAAATTCATCGGGCGCAGGCGGGGAAATAACGATGAGCGGAACGACAATGCTGTTTGATCAAACTTCCGGTGTCACCCGATTTCGGTTCTCAAATCTTGGACCACTTGAGGTGGACGGATTGCACACCAATGCCGCCGCCATGAATACCGCTGGCGGTGTCACCAATTACAGTAACCAAGGAACTTACGGGAACGTTGAGATTGGCAGCTTGGGAGCAGCCACCTCCACAATTCTGAGCAACAGTTCTTCCGCAGCAACATTCTCTATCCAAACATCAAACAGCTTGCGATCTAAAATCTTCCAGAGCGGAACTGCCGTACTAATTGGCAGTTCCGCCGCTAGTTCCGTGAGTGACGTTTTTGAAATCTTGAACGGAACTACGTCCTACCAGTTTGATCTAAACGCCAACAACGGATTCACGATAAACAACAACGGATTCACTTTTGGTATATCTGCATCCTCATCACTAAACTCGCTTACTTCCAACTCCAAACCGATTGCAATGGCAGTAGGAAGCGAGACGGCCCGCATAACTTCAACGAATGTTCTGATCGGCACGACCGCTGGTTTGGCAAAACTGCATATTACAAATAGCAATGTCCAAGTCGGATTACGTGTGGACACGATTGCGTCGAATGATATTGCGGTTTTTTACCGAGGAACAACTCTGGTTGGTGGAGTTTCTTCAAACGGAATTTATTCACTCGTTTCAAACTTAGTAGCTCCAACCGCAATCACTTTCCCTAACTCCACCGTCAACTGGACCAACCCGCTGAATTGTAACATCGAGCTTTACATCGACAACACGGCGGTCACAGGCACAGCGATCAAAAAGAACGGCACGCAAATCTTTGGAGGTTTGTCCAATGATGTGACCATGCACTTACAGCCGGGGGAATTTTTCAGTGAAACGTACTCTGTTGGAACGCCAAGTGCAACGTTCTCTCCATTCTGACGTATGACAACCGAACCTACCAATTGGGTCCAAATCGGACAAGCTATCGGTGGTATAATCACCATGTTGGCCGTTGCTTATAATACGTGGAAGCAATCCCACATCGAAAAGAAAGTTGAAGCTGTCCGCATCCAAGGCAACTCCAACTTCGGCGATATGCTCCAAGTCGGCATGGTTGCAGCAAAGACACTCGCTGAGACTACCGGTAAGGTGGAACACCAAGCTCTTGCGGAAGTGGCAACGAAGCGTTACGACCAGCACATAGCCAATCAACTCCAACTGGAAAGTAAAACGACGGGAACGAAAGGGTAAACATGCAATGCCGGATGAAGATCGTGAACGCAGTCGGGACTCTGAAATCCAGAAGCGCATCAGGGACTTACGCGCCGAAATCGACCAAATGCAATCCACCGAACAGATGCGTCAAGTCTATCGTGTCTTCAACCAAATCTTATCCATTCTGAGCAGCGAGAATGGAACCCATGCCCGAATGCTGGATCGGATGGACAAAATGACTGAGAACCAAAACCAACTGGCAGAGAGCCACGCCAAAGTGAACAAACTGATTTTCGGAAATGGAGACGCCGAAGAAGAATCGTTCCTGGACATGATGAAAGCCCAGAGGAAAATCACGAAGCTCATCAGTAAGGTTATGGTAGCGGTGCTGGTGTCCCTGGTGCTTTTCGCCGGAAAAAGCTGGTATGAAGGCGTGAAGACCAGTGCCATTATTGCGGGACAGAAAGATGCGGCCACGAAAGCGTTGAAACAGCCATGATCTATGATTAGGCCAGAGCAGGGATGCTCAGGTAGATGGTTTAAGCCAATCCCCAGATTGGATCGGTTCGGGGAGTTGTGCGAGCACTGCGGGTGGGAAATTGTTGGCTGGTTGCCGGGACAGACCCAATCGAAGCAGACCAATGTTTATTTCCGTGCCATCCGTTGGGCTGATATTACGGCCAAGATGGACCTGCTGCTAAAAGACCCTAAACCAAGGCCGATGAGTGAAAAGGCTCTGGACAAAAGCTGAGAGCAAGGCTTTAGATAGGCCGAATCGGAAATTTGCGGCAGTGGCCATGCGCCATGCCAGAAGAAATAGAAAGTTGAAAGATGAAAAGATTGTTCCTGCTCCTGCTATCGATCACGATCCCGGACATGATTGATGCGCAGACCCCGCCGATGCCGCCGGTGCCGACACCGATAACTGAACCGTGGCGGAACCAGTTGCTTCCTGGTCATGCCTGGCAGACAAACATTGTGACGAATACAAGCATCATCGTTTCAATGGTGAAAACTATTCCGGTTGGTCCACTTTTTTCTTTCACCTGTACGAACTGCCATCAATATCATCGAGGCCAACCAGCTATGAACATTACCACCAATAGCTGGCGAGACACACCAGACGATAAGCGAATTATTGATCGAACGGTGGTTTTGAAATGCACAAATGGTCCCTGTTCCTGTGTGATGAAGGCAGCAAATCAGAAGGTTATTGCACTGTTACCGAACCCTATCGCAACGGAAGATGAACCGTTGCCAATGGGCGGACCTGGGGGCGCTTCAGTCCTGCCTGATACTAATGCGCCAATTGTGACCATAACCAACTTTGGGCAATCACGGATTACCGATTTCACAAACCAAGTTCCGGTTTCCTACAGCATCGACACGCGGGGATTCTATTGGCTGGACGCGCAGACGGGACAACAAGTGACCAAAGCTTTTGAGTTCCGATTTCAGGCCCACAGCAACCATTTTTACACGGCTTGGATATGTTCGCCGTTGTCTGAACGGGCATCGAATTGGGTCGAGTATCCGATCCCTCAAAACCTTCATCCGGCACGAGGGGATTTTCTGGCCGGTATTTCGATACCTATTTACGAGACAAACCGTTTTTACGCAGTGCGTTCGTTTGCAGGCGGTAACCGAGTCACTTGGCAATGATTATGAAACTTCTCTTTATCTCGCTATGTTTGTTAGCCCTGTGCGGCTGCTCTACGGTCCAAAGATTCCATCGCACACCATCCCTGACGGTTGCCAAGGCCAAGGCCCAGATTGATGAGGCTTACTTGGCTGGCGAGATCGACGGCAAAGCTCTCGAAGAAGCGTGGGCGGCTGTTGGGCGATACGAGGCGGCGGTGAAGGTAGAGCATTTTGAATTGCTCAACTACCTACATGGTCCCACTAACTCTTTGCCGCAGGCGGTTATCAATCGCGAGTGGGCCAAAGGAGCGGCTATCAGCGAAATGATTCACTTGCTTTCGGCGGATCGCGTAGCACATCTTAAAGGCTTATGAGATACTTGCTTCTGCTTCCCCTGTGTTTGATATCCGCCTGTTCAACAACCAACATCACCAAGCTGGCGCAGGCCATGTCTAAGGACAACGCGCATATTCACATCGAAGTGAAAAGCATCTACGGCACTGTGACCTTTGACCGAGAGATGCCAGTCGGTTGCGCTACCAACGTCACGAAGACTGAGACGACGATTTTGCGGCAGTAAGATGGTGCGTCAGGTCGGATTTGAACCGACACGAGAAGGGTTTAAGCCTCCTGCCTCTGCCAATTGGGCTACTGACGCATCAAAAATTGGTGAAAGTTCTTTGAACGTTTTCGGATACCTGCCGGAACGCTCCCAAGCTTTGACCTTTGGAACGCTGGATTGTTCTTTCTCGTTTCGTTCCTGATTGCACTTATAACAAGCTAGTACCGTGGATTCTGTTTTGTCTTTTCCGCGTTCCTTACTCCAACGACTACGAAGGTGATCGACTGTGGCATCATTGGGCAGTTGCGATTGATGCGGTTCATATTCTCGAATGACCGTCAAAATTCCGCACCAATGACAATGCGGATCGATTCTCCACAATTTTAGCTTTCTTTTTCGCATTCCTTAGTCCCGCCTAACATCGCCTCTTGAATCTCGCGCCAATGAGCCGCTTCGCTGGCTTTATATCGGGCACTGTTGCGCGGCATGTCCTTCTCAGGCACGGCGCATTCGTTGACATAATCCCAAACCATCCACACGTCACCACACTTCATGCGTCCGTGATCGCGGCAGAGCCTTTGGAGTCCGGTTAGGTGTTTCATCTGAAAATTAAACTCGCCAGCCACTTGCGCGACTGGCGGTTGTGCATTGCGGACTTAAATTGACGGCTGCGATGGCGGATCGCGCCGAGCATTACCTACTACTCTCGCTGTGCCAATAAACGATTTCATATCCATCCAATTTCAGCTAGGACATGTCCGCCCACATAATGCTGAGGTATGGTTTTCAGGACTACGGGAATTGTTTACGCCGTCGGAATGGGTTCCAACTTGCCAGTCACGGATTTGAACTCCGTCGCATCGGGCGAAATGACTTCAAAGGTGTAGGACTGAACGATCTCAACATCGTCCGGGCCAACGTGGCCGTCAACGGCAACATCGGCGCCCTTGGCACCAACTGCGCCATCTCCATTGAAGTAGATGAAGCTGCTCTTGGCCGTGGATCGGCGTTCGGGGATCGGGTCGCCCTGTCCAGCAACAACAACGGTGGAATCACCGCTGGTTACGGTTGCTGACGCAAAGTTGCCGTCGCTTTTAACATCAACTGGCTCGTCAGGCACGATTTGCACCGGGAGCCGTTGACCGAGTGGGATTTGTCCGAGGTTAATCGGGTCCATTTGTTTTGGTTCTTTCTTTATTGGCTCCAACGGATGAATCACTACGATCCCGTGGAAGCTTTTTGGTTTACTGTTACTACCTGTGATTGCGTTTACGACCTTCTCAGTCTGTTCGCGCAAAGCGTTTTCGATGGTGCGGACGCCGTGTTTGATTGCGTCCACCACTGGTTTCGTTTCGTCACGCATGATCGTCACTCTACGCGGGCGGCTGGTGTTTGGCAACCTTGTCGAATCTTCGCAAGCGCAACTGACAGCATTCGAGCAGACTGAACGGCATCGCAATAAGGATCGTGCTTTGGCAGTTCCGATGGCGTGCGGTCATAGGTTGCGATTGGGTCCATTCCAGCAGCTTGCAGGAAGGAAGCGATCTCCAAGAATGGATAGGGAGCATCCACCAATCTTTGCGCGTCATCTCGAATACAGGCAGAAATAAAATTCGCTTCCACCGGCCAGAGACAATCAGCAGCCATAATGCTTCCTTCCCGCTTGGCCTTCATCCAGTGATCCCAAAAAGCCATTCGCAGCCCCCAAGTTCCGTGATGAGTTACATCCAAAACCGGAACATTCCGTTTCACCCACGAACGATCATAGTCGAGTCCTTCGGCCTCATCAATCGGGCACGCCAAACAGAATCCCCACTGGATAGCGCCGTTCGCAAGAAAGACTCCACCGCCGACCGCGAACCCCTCGCCATGCAGCCCAACCGATTCAACGTCGAAAACAAAATATGAATTCATAAAATCAAAATCCTCCCCACACGTTACCCGACAGGGGCGAGCGAAGTCTTCCCAAGTAATTCAGGCATGGAGAGCCTTCGGCCTCGGTTAGATGATTCGCTGCGCATGGGGAGAAAGTCATAATTTGGTTATCTCTATTTCCGTGCGTTCTTCTTCTTTCGTTGAAACTTTTCTCGAACGCACACGTCCTTCAAGCTGATGCCATGCGTCGCCAGGTAAGCATCCAGCATGACAGAGGCAGTCGATGAGCGGTTTAACATGCCATCCGTCCCAATCGCAAGGTCTGACTGCGTAGATAGTAAACATAATTTCAAAGCGAGGGCCGCTCGTTTCTTTTCGTGGAACTCGGCGGACCAGTGAGCGCCTTTTAACTGGTTCCGACTCGACGGCACGTAATGGTTCAGGACGAGGCGCACCGCTGATTTCTGGGTTTCGTTGGGCCAAGTGTCGATTTCGGGCGAAGGCATCTTGCAAATCCTGTTCGGTAAACTTCACGCCGACAAAACTCCCTCCATCTTGAGTTGGTCTGGATCGGGGATGTTCGCGTCCTTGGACACTTTGTATTTCACACCAAACGTCAACGCTGTCTCCATCTTGTCCTCGTCCAGATCGAGCTTGATCGAGAACCCCAGGTTCAGCTTAGGTTTAGTTTCTTGCGTCTGTGCCTCGTCCACGCAGGCGTTCCAAGCCTCCATGATCTTGTCTTCCGACTCTTTGATAAACGCCCGTAAATCCTCAGCGGCCACGGACCCGATTGCCTGCAATTTGCTGTTCATTGATTCAGTGTTTCAGGTTTAAGTTTGTGCTCACTAGAGGGATTCTGCCGATTGCTGGAAAAGTTGCAAGATATTTCTTTCATTATTTTCACTTTTTATTCTTGCATGTTTCCAACCCATTCGATTATGGTTCGCTCGTGAACGTAAAAATTCAATCCGGGCCAGTGCCCCCGCGCTACAAAAACTGGATGCGCGACACGCTTAAAAAGATGCGCAACGGCCAATTCTTCGAGGTAGCCGACGATTCAGCCAGGAAGTCTGCGCTGCGTGTCGCCAAGGACGCCAAGATCAAAGTCACCACACGCAAGCAGAACGGCAAAGGCTACCGGATTTGGAGGACTGAATGACCGCGCAACTCTGCCCGTGCTGCAAGGAAAAAGGCTATATCATGTGGGATGGAGATTTTGCATGCAGCAATCCGGTTTGTGATGTTCGGACGTTCAGGCCAAGGCATCGCCAACGACTCCCGATTGCGAAGAAACCCAAAACTCGAAAGGCTCACCGTGCTAAATAAACTCGAAGGACTCAGGCAGATTTGCAAAGCCAACGATGAGCGGATGAGAACCGATCTGAAACCGTTTGTCGCGAATATTTCTGTTTGTGCCCGCAATATCGAAGGGGTCGCTCTAGCACTAGAGGCGATGACCGATAATATCCGCGAATGGAACGGAAGCAACGCTCACGCCATTGATGTTCGGAAACAACTTAAGGAAGGCGCAATGAGAGCGCGAGAGGCAGGTTTTATTTTTACTGCTGTGCTCGCTATGGCGCACCAACCCAAAACTCGAAAGGCGAAGAAGTGAACGCTCCACCTACTGACAGAAAAAGCCGCGAAGTTGAAATGCGGAACAAAGCCTGGAACGAAACTGTTCTGCGCCTGCAATCACAAATCGAAGGGCTGAAAATAGAATTGTCCAATACGGCTCGTGTCCGAGACGCACTCCAAACCGAGAACACGATGTTCAAGTCGGCGCTGATTCGGATACATGACTTTCCGGTTCACAGCGAACCTGTCGGCGGGGCATTGGAGATGCAGGACATTGCGTATAAAGCTTTGACGCTCAAATGAAAACTGAAATTGGAAGGAATTGTCCACAGCCGGCCCCTAGTCGCGGCTATTCTGTGTGGATTGAAAATGGCGTGTGGTTCACGGCTAAAACCGTAAGCACGAAGAAATTTGGCAAGCACGCCTACGATACCAATCCTAATACGGATCGTTGTCCGTGCGGATGCTTCATGTTTTCCTGTTCATCCAGTGGGCCAGTTGATCCGTTCGGCCCATGTCCAAGTAATCCGAAACGCCCATGACTCCCGCCGTCGATCCACCCCGCTTCCGAGGCGCACCGCCGCAATGCGTGAAGGCGAACCTGCTGAGCTTCGAGAGCGAGAAGGCGCTGCGCAAGTTCATGTTCGATAATGCGCCCAGGTGTCCAATTAGGAAGATTTGGAATTGCTCAGATTGTGGGGGCGTCCACGCTGACATGGGCGCGTGCAATCCTTCCGGCGACTCATCAGGAACTGGACGCAGCCAGAAAGCGCGATATGGCTAACGAATCTAAACCATCATTCGATGCGTGGTTTTTGGAACTTAGAAAACTAGCCGCCGAACACGACCTGCTTTGGCTGATTGGCGATGATCCAAGAGATTTTCACGATGCTTACCAAAGTGGACAGACACCGGCAGAAGAACTCTCAGAACAAGTTGCAGCCTGTAGCGCCGATTAACTCCCTTCCGGCAACTACGAAAACGAAGTAGCTCGGTGTTAGAGCGATTACAAAAATAGTTTCAGATTTTTCTTCCAATCCTTTCTTCTTCTGCGGTAATTTCTTTTTGTCGGCCTGGAGTTGAGCAATGAAACTCTGGCTGGCAATGCACTATAAGGCTCTCACCAGCCTTTGAAAATTATCGAGCTAAATGTTACTATCACTCAAGTTCCGAACCGGCACCGCCGCCGTGGTTAACTTCGTCGCGCAACGCGGCAAGCTCGATAGCCAGGTGACGGTTGGCGGTGTCCGTTCGGGATTGGAGGGGCGTGGAAACTACTTTTTGTAAGTCAGGCTTTTGCCTTGGCTGTAAAAAACGAACCAAAGCCCAACTTCACCTTTTTGTATATCAATCAGGCGCAGAAAGCTTCGTTTGGAAATGCACTGAGTGCATCCGATTGAATCCGTTCGGAGCACCTGGCGTGTTCATTGCTAAAGAAACAATCAAAGGGTCTTTAAACGAAGAACAGATCAAGGGGCTGCCCGTGATCATGCCCAATGTTTCAAATCGCTGTGTTCGCTGCGGTGAACGAACAGCCGAACTGCATCATTGGGCACCTCAAGCTATCTTTGGAAAAGAGGAAGCCGACAAGTGGCCAAAGGATTATCTCTGCAAAGTCTGCCATGACTGCTGGCACAAACTCGTTACCCCTCAACTCGTAAAATAATGAAAGAACTCCCTCGATTCCTTCAGGAAAAAATAAACTCCCCCCCGGCAGCAGGTGCAGGAGTCCACGACTGGATGTTTGATGTAGCCCGCAATCTCCATGCTCATTGGCCCATTGGCGAAATCGAAACCTTGCTGCGCTCCAAGCTAGCCAAATGCGGACGAAAGGTTCCTGACCGTGAAATCAAAGCCGCACTAGCCAACTCCATCAACTTTGCATGGCAACCCAAACCCGATCTGGGTTACACGGTTGCCGCACCCATTGAACCCGACCTGAAGCAAATCGAATTTGAAGCTTTACGAGGCAGGGGGCAAGCCGATCTGTTCCATTATTCCCCATTTACCTTCGATGACGACTACAACTGCGAAATCGTTATCAACCAACTCTTTCCCGACAATCCATTGCTCTGCTGCGGAAAGACGGCCTATCAATTTGAAACCAAGACCCGCGAAGAATGGCGAGGCTCCCTGGAACAACAATCATTCATCGTTCCATCGCCGATGAAGTCATTGACCGGCGTAACCCAGGAAGGGAAAATTTCAGCCCACTGCCTAGACAACACCGGACCTCGCCGTTTTCTGGTGGTTGAATTTGATTTCCAAGAGAAAGACAAACACGGCAATTTAACTCCATTCACCCCCATGCTTCGCCGATTGTCTGCCAAAGGCATCACCGTCCACGATGTTTGCGCGGCCCTGCTATTTGCTTTGAATGATGTTACGCCGATGACGCTGGCCGTTTCTTCCGGGGGAAAATCGACCCATGGTTGGTGGTACTGCATGGGCGTCTCCGACGACAAGCTGAAGCCATTTTGGAATCATGCCCTGAAGCTCGGAGCCGATCCTAAGACATGGCTTAAATCCCAATTCATACGGATGCCAGATGGCACCCGCGACAACAAAGTTCGCCAGTCCGTTCTCTATTTCAATCCCAACACGCTGCCTTACCCGCTAAAACCATGAACGACCCCGAACCCGTTCCCTCTTTCCCTGACGCGCTGGAAGTTGCCACCGCCCAACGCCGACACAATACCGCCTTGGCTGAGTATTTCCCTGATGAAACCGAGGTCGTAGCCGAACCCGCAAAATTAACCCTGCGCCGGCCCGCTGAACTGGTCTCCATGGTGTTTGATGATTCAGACAACATCCTTGGGGACCGCCTGTTTTGCCGCGCCCAATCTTTGGTCATAGCCGGACAAGGCGGCATCGGCAAAAGCCGGTTTATCAATCAAACCATTGCGTCCGTTGTCACCAAGCGGGACTTTTTGAAGTTCAAAACAGGGGGTTCGGAGCAATCCTGGCTGATCCTGCAAAACGAGAACTCCAACCGCCGCCTTCACGATGATTTCACCCGAATCAAGTATTGGCTCGGAACCGATGCGATGGAAATATTCAACCAGAAGGTCACGATTCAATGCTTGGAAAAGGATTCTGACAGCTTTGTCTCACTCGATCTCATTGAGAATCAGCGAAAGCTGGAAGCTGCCATTGCCGAGGTCAAACCGGACAATATTGTCATCGATCCGCTGGCTTCTTTCGCCATCGGGGACATCAATAAAGACGCCGATATGCAGGCTACCCTGCGCACCCTGTCCAAAATTTGCAGGAAAGATAACCCCCAACGCGGTATCATCGTCGCCCATCACGCCTTGACCGGAAAAGCCGGGGCAGCAAAAGCTGTCGGGTATGATCGCTCATCCTTTGGCCGAAACTCCAAAGCCCTGTTGGCTTGGGCACGCGGCCAAATCAACATCGCCGCCGTGGGAGAGGAAAACCATGACCGTATCATCGTTGCCTGCGGAAAATGCTCCAACGCCCGTGAATTTGAACCATTCGCCGCAGCTCTTAATGCTGACATGATCTACGAATGCGATGATTCCGTTGACGTTAAAGCATGGCAGGACGGGATTGTTGGAAAAGAAGCGCCCCTAGCTACCGCTGAAGACGTAAAACGTATGTGCAAAAT
>Ga0247684_1000032_pt1 | contig 49666 bp, 67 predicted proteins | sample CNK25_metaG_FD_190129 | JGI IMG/M metagenome (GOLD analysis project Ga0247684, IMG submission 190129) | Soil microbial communities from Purdue University Martell Research Forest, Indiana, United States - CNK25 | ecosystem: Environmental > Terrestrial > Soil > Temperate forest > Bulk soil... | reverse complement strand
TCTATGGCTTTAGCTACCGCTACCAATCAAGGAGGACAGTATGGTTCTGCCTTAGGAGGAGCATATGGTCAGATCTCCGGAGGAGCAGGAGTAAATCAGCTGGGTATTACTCAAGCTCTACAATCTGGTGAGCAGATGTTTGCTCTCAACGCTCAGATAGACCAACAGAAGATGGCTATTGCAGATGCCAAGACACAACAAGCAGAAGGTGCAGGTATATCTAGTTTTGGTAAATCTCTCTCCGGCTCTATAGATCCCTTAATGAGATTGGGAATGTTAGGGGCATCGTTACTTTAATGCCTATTAATCTAGCTCCTGAAGCTCAAGAAGACCAACCCACTATTAACTTAAACGTTAATCCTTCTCCCGAACTATCTCAAGATGTGATCGAGAGGAGATCTACTAATGCTGCCTTCGGTCTCTCCGATAAGATAAACAAGTCTAAAGACGATTATTATCGTGCTTTAGCTATGGGTAAAGAAGGAGAATTAAGACAAGAAGTAGCTTCTAATCTAGACTATCAGAAGACTCTCAAGAGATACGATGCTATTAATGATTTAGCTAAATCAAGGGGATCATTCTTATCTCCCGATGATTTAAACAATCTCAAGAACTTCATAGATACTCCTCCTGTTGATCCTTCTTCTGTAATAGAACATAACTATGCCAATGAATATGTTGATGTCTTAAAGAAGACTTCTCCTTTTGGCTGGTATGATAAAGCACGTCAAGATAATCCTGAACTCGTACAACAAGTAGAAGAACAGGGTAAAGGTCTTCTCGCTATGCGTGAATACGCACGTACGCGTAGGGAGAATGCAGAGAGTGTTGAACATCAACAGGGATGGATACCGTGGTCATTAGACAGAGCAAAAGAACTCTTCCCTGGCTACACAGAAGCTAAACTCAGGGGTAACGTTCCTGGGTCTTCATTTGCAGGTCTCTTGGGGAGTCAGCTCAACAGAGACGCTCTCACGCTCCTACAATCTAAAAACTTAGAAGAGTTTAGATCTAAGTTCGATCCTGTAATGGATCGTCTAGAGAAGGATGATCCTGCTCTTGCAGCACAGTTTGCTCGTGCAATAGAAGGAGCATCACAAGATGAAACAGTTCTCTCCAATCTCTTCTCTGCTGCTGATATTGCTGGTCTCTATGGAGCAGGTAAAGGTGTAGGAGCTTTAGGACGTAAGCTCTTAGGCAAAGCCGTAGAAGCTAATGACGTAAGACAAGCTGTTAAAGAGATGGTTAAGTCCAATGCAGCTACTGATACACAACCTCCTGAAGTAGTAGCTAATGCAGCTGCAGGAGACTTAAATAAAGCTTCTACTGAGAAGATTGCTCAAGATATTACCTCAGAAGCTAAAGGAACTCTTGATCCAGCTAAAGATGGAGTAGAGAGACTTACTTCTCATCTTGTTGCTGATAGAGATAACATGATCACTACCTTTGGTAGATATGGTCAAGAGATTGTCAATAGAGTTAAAGAAGACTACTCTGGCTTCATACAGAAGGTGGAGAAAGCATTACCTGATCTCACTAGAGTAGAACGTATTCCAGAAGTAATAGCACGTAAAGAAGCTATCCAAGCAGTCAAAGAAACCATTATCAAATCTTACCCTGTCTCCGTACAGAACTCTATTCTCGATATTAACTCTACTCTCCTACAGAATATAACACGTAATGCTCTCACGAATACTTATGACATTGTATTAGCTATAGGAAGACATACAGGAGAATACTTCTTATCTCGTGCAGAAGCTGAACAAGCTGCTGAACGCATGGGATTAGTTAATCCTACTATTGTCCCTAAGGGATGGGCTTATTATATTGCTCTCAAGCATCCTATGCCCGAGACCTCTAATGTCGTAAGAGACCTACTCCTCACTACTAAATCTTCAGAAGAACCTAAAGGTCTCCTCAATAACTTCATAGGTTGGTTAAGGACTCCCGAAGAAACTCTCTCCTTCGAACACAGAGCCAATCGTAAAGCTGCTGTCTATACTAATTCTGTTGTAATGAACGTAGCTAAAGACGAAGCCAAGCAAATAAGACAGCTCACTAGATTTGCTGTCCAAGGTACTTCTAAATATCAAAGGTTTAAGGATTGGGAGAAAATCTTAAACTTACATAAGTCTACTCCAGATCCTGTAACTGGATTACCCGGAAAGTTTGTAGACTCTCCCGCAGAGTTAGGGGGAGACTATATGACACATATAGGTCGTGCTCCTGAAACTGATGAAGTACGAGCTTACTTCGCTTATAAGCGTTTAGTAGAATTAGATAGGATTACAAGAGAGTTAGACCTCTTTAAGTATATGCACCGTATGGGTGCTCAAATGCACTCAGTGAAGCTCGGAGATGAATTCTCCCCTGCTTTTGCTGGTGTACGTCGTAACATCTTTCCCACAGGTACTCAAGATACTATCGCTGTCTTAGGAGACAGTAAAAATACCACCGTAGTAGGAACGATAGGTTCTAAGGGTTTATCTACTTCCACTATTGAGAAACTAGCTAAAGAAGTATCAGAAGGTAAGAAGTTTGTAATTGAACCCTACGATACAGATGCTCGTCCTTTATCTGAGTTCTTAGACAATCCCCATAACATCAGATACATCGTAACTGACTTCGCAAAGACGGAGGGTCTGCCTCTGGGCAATCTAATTCCCCGTAGAGAAGGTGGTCACTTTGTCTATGGAGAAGGTACTAGAGGCTATAGCCACTGGATTAAGCAAGCTAATATGACTTTCAATCCTTATACCAAGATGAATAGGTATGAAGGAGACACCACTGTAATGGCTCTCATGAATAGAGCTATGGGTAAGGATATAGCAGAGCATTTAGACAATATAAGACTAGCCATCAAGAACAAAGACTTAGCTGCTGCAAAGAATATTGCAGATACTAAACTAGCAGACATAACCTGGAAAGAGATTAAGTCTTGGTTCGAACCTCAGATCTCTCCAGAAGGAAAGAAGCTCCGTCCTCGTCTCAATCTGAATGAACCCATCCAAGTAGTAGCTGATGGGGAGACTATTGCTTCTCGTAATAACGAATTAGCTAATAGATACGTCAGGACAGACAAGAAGGGTAAAACGCTCTCTACCTTTGAAGATGGTACTAAGCACGGTAACATGGCCCGTCAGTTTCAGATTGAATATACTGGGCGTAGAGATGCTTACGAAGTATATACCATGAAGGACGTAGGTTCAGCTAACAATCCCATCTACAAGTATGAACCCGCTAAGTTTGTTGATCCTATTCCCACGATGAATAGAGCTCTCTCCAAAGCTGTAAATAGCTTATGGATGGATGATTATAAGCTTTATTCAGTAGAACACTGGCTCAAGAGTGCAGAGAACTATCTCAAAGAAGACTGGAGAAATGCTCCTTTCTGGGCTTTCCAGAATGCTGAGTTTCTCCCCAACACTCCTAAAGATGTCTTAAACAGACTAGAAGACTCCCGCTTTAAGATTAAACAACTCTGGGGTGTTCCCTCTAGGTTACAGGCTACGTTAGATCTAACTGCACAGAATTTAGCTGATACCATCTACAGGAAGTTTGGGCCTGAAGGTGATCCTCTTACTCAGATAGCTAGAAGAACAGGTCTTGCTAAACCGCATACTGTAGTTCCTTCTCATATGTTATCTCGTGTTACCAAACCCATAGATTTCTTACATGCTGTAACTTACCACGCTACTATAGGTCTCTTTGCTATTCCTCAGTTCTTAGTACAGAACATGACTTATGCAACTATCCTAGGAATATCAGGAGGAGAGATGGCTGGTAAAGGCATGATTGGTGCCACGCTCTCTCAGTATGCACGTATCAACTCGCATCCCAATATTCTCCGTAACTTAGATAAGATTGCTTCTAACTTCGGATTTAAACCAGGAGAATGGTTAGAGTCTCACAACTCAATGCTCTCCACTGGATTTCACAACGTAGGGGGAGAACATATCTTAAGAGACTCCTTCTACGCTCCCAAAGTAATATCTAACGGTTTCCAGCAGTTCCTAGACATGGGTCAGGTTTTCTTCAAAGAAGGTGAGCGCAATGCTCGCTATGGAGCCTGGCATACAGCTTACTCTGAGTTCAAGAGAGATAATAAACTCTTAGGTGCTCTGTCTAATCAAGATAGACTATCTATCTTAGAACGAGCTGATCTCCTATCGGGCAACATGACTAAAGCCTCTAAGTCTACTCTTCAAATGGGAGTAGGCTCCTTCCCCTCCCAGTTCTTGTCTTATCAGATGAGACTTGCAGAACAGTTTTTAGGACATAGATTAACAGGAGTTGAGAGAGCAAGACTCTTCGGCACTTATGCTGTCTTATTTGGAGTACCCACTGCAGCAGGTGTAGCCGGTATTCCTTTTGGAGAGATGTTTAAGAAATATGCTCTTGAGAACTATGGATATCAAGTGGGAGACAACTGGATTACTTCTACCTTTATGCAAGGATTACCTTCTGCTATGGGAGCTATGGCTACTGGTAACTGGTATAACGTAGGAGAGAGATTAGGAGCACCTGGATTAGATGTCTTCCGTGATATTCTCGAAGGAGACAAGTCATGGTGGCAGATGGTAGCAGGAGCTTCTGGATCTATGATGGAAGGTACTTGGTCTCATTCAGAAGGCTTGAGATCAGGTCTGCTTTCGTTACTGAGAGGAGATTCTATATCAGGTCACTCTCTAACCCCCGATGATTTTGTCGAGCCCCTGAGGCAGATAGCCTCTGTAAGTAAAGGTATGCAAGTAGCAGCAGCTATCAACACTCAACGTTGGATGTCTCGTAATGAAACTTACATAACTGATACTTCTCCTCTCAATGCTATCTTCCAAGGACTAACAGGATTACAGACACAACAAGCACAGGACATAGGAACTGTTACCTGGTCTCTTCACGATAGGAAAGAAAATGAGAAGCATGTAGAGCAGATGTTTGTTAAAGAGTTCCGTAGAGGACTCATATCGATGGACAACAATAGTCCTAACGAAGCAAAGAAGTTCTTTGATAATGCTTCTGCTTATTTAATACTGGGAGACTTCCCCAATGAGAAGATAGCTGAAGCTTACTCTACAGCACTCAAAGCTAATGAGTCTCTCGTCCGTCGTCTTAACTTTGATCTACTCCTCAAGAATGTACCTCCATCCAAGAAAGAATTGTTTATGAGAACTTACACTAATATGTACCGTAGAGGAGAACAGTAATGGCTGCATTCAATCCTTCAGTTCCCGATATGAATGATCCCAATTGGTTGGGATGGTCTAAAGCTATACAGCAACCAGAGGGAGATAAATCTAAAGGTGTTCTCTTTAATGCTGTGGGAGATACTCTAGAATCAGGTCTCAAGATAGGTGATAAGCTCGTACAGAAGTACGCTGAGAATGAAGTAGAGAAACAAGCTCAGCCTATTGTAGATGAGCAGATGAAGAGCATGCAAGCTCAATCTACTGCCATTAAAGAGAATAGGCCATTAACTCAGAATGACTTGATGCAATATGCTCAAGATGATTCTCAACCCAAAGGAATAGACACAGCAATAGGCAGAGCAGAAAGTTTAACTAATGCTCGTGCCAATGGCAAGCTCTCTGAAACAGACTACTGGGGTAAGCTCTACTCTACCCTCAAAGATGTACGATCCCACTACCCAGGATATCGTCAATACATAGACCAGGAGATGGAGAGAGTAACAGGTAAGAACGTAGCTAATGCTTATATGACTTCTCTCTTGGGAGACATCAATGCTGCTATGTCTAATACACAGAAGGATCAAGAACATATTGCAACAATGTTTCGTCAAGCTATTGATAAAGGTGTCCCTAATGCAGCTAATGACTTCGATATGTTTAGGTCAGGTAAGATGGATGCTTCTCAAGCACTTCATAAGCTGAATGATTATTATGCTAAAGATTATCAATATAAAACAATACAACAAGGAGCAGAAGTCCGTAAACTAGGACGAGAAGAAGAAACTATTCAGGCTAAAGATATGGCTGATATGTTAGCTAACAAAGGAGCCGCATCCTACTTCTCTGCTTTGTCTCCTACAGAAACTCAATTCAACAGTGTTGTTCAAGGAGTACGTTCAGGACAAGATATATCTCCCGATCAAGCTCAAGCTTTCTCCACTCAGATAGCTACCTCTAAGTTACAAGCAGAGAGACAGCTCCGTAAGGATTTCAATGATCCTCGTCAAGGTATGGGAGGAAGATCTATAGCTTCTATCATAGGACCAGAAGAGACTAAGAAGAGAATAGAAGCACAGCTTCAAGACTTTGATGGTCTATCTAATCTCATGACTAACAAAGACTACGGTCTTGTTCATGCTGCATTTAACGCACAGAAAGCTATTACTTCTGCAGATCAGCTAGGTCTATTAAAAGATCAGACTATGGGAGGCTTCTTCAGACTTCAAGCTTCTATGAAGGACATGTCTCCTGAACTTCAGAAGCAGATGACTAATTACTTCTTGGATAAGAACTTTGGTCCTCAAGGAATGAACACCTGGATACAAGGTAAGATATCTGAATTTGCTACAGGACAGCCAGGAGCAACCTTAACTCAAGCTGTTAAAGATGTTCAGAAGGAAACTAAACTCTCTGATGGTAACAAAGCTAAGACTTCTCAAGAACTCATTAATTGGGTAATGAAGATAGCTGATCCTTCTACTCCAGACCAAGCTAAGATAAACTTTATTAAGTCTGCTTATGGGTTTGCTAATCTAGACCTCATAGAACAGTTTGAGAAAGGACAATCCCAACAGTCTATCTTCTCTGCCATGACTTCTCCTGAAGTAACTAAAGAGATACGGAAACAGAGTGCTTCTGATCCCTCTCTCTGGTCTGGCTATAAAGAATGGGCTTTACGTTCAGTTAATCAAGTCTTTAATAATGAACTGAGACAGCTCACTGGTCTTACTTCTACTAAAGGTATGGTAGGATGGGATAGCACTAATGGACAGTTTGTTCCTTCTCCTGATCTACAACGTAGACCACAAGAAGGTACACTCTTGATGAGAACTATCAATAGACTTAACTTTGCTCTCCACAATACTGGAGAGATAGCTAAAGCAGAGGGACAAGATCCCAATGCCTATGCTCTACAGATTATGCAACAACTGAACGCTATTAATCCTGATACTATGAAGGGTCTCCCTCAAGAATTCTACGATGCTGTTAATAAGCATAGAGAAGCCGAGAAGAATGCAATAGAACAGCAGAAAGCAGCTCAAGATAAGCTCTTAAAGCCCCGTAAGAAGGATCAGAGTAAACCCTAATGAAGCGAACTCTTGTGAGCGGTAGAGGAGCGTAGCGACTATGCCCATTAGCTTCCCCAACGGTGACTATTATGAGGATCATTTTGACATGCTCTCACAGTCTGTAGCAGCGTCTCCTGTCACCAAAAATGAGCCTCAAGAGGTACAGCAGATGCCTCAAGAGGAACCTAAGCATGCTCAGTTCTACCTAGTACGTCATGGTTCTACCGATATGAATGCAGAGGGAGGTAAGAACTCTGCTGATACTATCCGTGGATGGTCTAATGTACCCTTAAATGATAAGGGAAGACAAGAGGTAAAGGATACTGCAGATGAGCTTAAATCTCATGGCATCACTGCTATTGTCTCCTCTGACTTAGATAGAGCTAAAGAGACTGCACAGATTATAGGAGACTCCGTAGGTGTACGGCCCTCCTTCTCCCATAAGCTTAGACCATGGGACCTAGGAGAGTACACGGGTAAACCTGCAGCTGATTCTGCGCCTGCCCTCCGGGAATATTCACAGAATCCCGATAGAGTAGTCCCAGGAGGAGAGAGCTTTAATACCTTCAAGGATAGAACCTTCGAAGGTCTACGTGAAGCATTTCAACAACATCCCAATGACAATCTAGCTATAATAGCTCACCACAGGACAGATAGACTCCTCAATTCTATGATTGAAGGAGACGGTGAAATACATGAACCTACCTTCATGGCTAAAGGAGAACCTCCAGGATCTTTCCAAAAGATGTCTCGTGAAGACATCATGTCAATGACCCATCAGGAAGAGCAACCTAATACAGCTAAACCTATTATGAATACCTTTGAGAGATTCCTTCATGGAGGTATTTCAGAAGCTATGTATGGTGAAGATCGCTCTGGTCTTGCTAAGGCTCTGTCTTCTCCAGAGGCTAACGCTGCTCTCGGTATGTTCGGGGGTAGATTCTCTCCTGAAGCTTTACTCTCAGCTAAAATAATGGAGAACAAAGGATTCTCTCCTTCTACCATTAAAGAGATGACTGGTCTCGAAAGAGGTGCAGAAGGTATGTGGAGAAAAGAATTCTCCGATGCTAAAGCTAAATTAAATCTCGATAATTTAATATCGACGGGTAAAGGTTTTAAAATAGGTCAATTAGGCGATCTATTAGAGCATGAAGAGTTGTTTAAAGCTTACCCAGAAGCTCGTAGTATGATGGTTAGAATATCAGAAGATCTAAGAAGTAGTGGTGGTCAAAGAGCCAGAGGACTCTATAATCCTGAGTTTAATTTCATAGCTTTAAATAAATCTCTTTCCCCTCAAGAAATGAAGAGCACTCTGATGCATGAGATTCAGCACTGGGTTCAGAGGAAAGAAGGATTTGCTGTTAGCGCTCCCTCTGATTTTCTTCCTGAGTTTAAAGAACAGTTTATTAAAGAAGCCACAGAAAAACTGAAGGGAAATAAATTTGTTAGTCAAAATCCTGAGAGTTTAAGAGATTACGCAGAATACATATTTTATAAAGCTCAGGCTTCAGAAGTAGAAGCGAGAAACACACAAACTAGACTTGGTATGTCTTCTAAAGAACGTAAGAGTTCTTTGGGATCTTCTACTGAAGATTTAGGGAGAGAACACCAAGTAATCTCAGGTAAGCCGAGTGATTACAGATCTCCTTTTGAGTCTAGAGTAAGAGGAAGCGCATCCGAAGGAAGTGGAAGAAGATCTTCTCTGTCTTCTTCAGATATGCAGAATATTATCAATAGATATGATCAAGCTGAAAATAAAGGTAATGTAGTTAAAGAATTAGCTAGTAAGCACAATATGTCTGAATCTCAAATAAGAAGAGTTGTACAAGATCCTCAGAATATTGTGGATAGGTTTGAGCAGGAAATGGGGGATAGGCTTAAGACTATACAAGCAGAAACTAAAGAAAGAGAAAAAGCAGAGAAGCTTAGAGTTGAAAACTTACGTTTTAGAACTCCTGCGCAACGAGATGAAGAGCTTTTAACTAGACTCAAAAGAGAACGATAGTAGCCTAACCATTCAACTAGACACAAAAATACCCCCTGGCTTTCACCAGGGGGTATTTAGTTTTAAGAGGGTTTGTTATTTAGTTGATGGTCGGCTTATAGGTCCACTGCTGGAAAGCAGAGAGAGTAGCCTTACCCTCATCAAGAGTACCGAGGACAACGGTATCCTTGGCAGACTTGTAAGCAGTGTCGAGAACCTTCACTGCAGCATCGAAGCCTGGACGGTCTTCCTTGATGGAAGGATCACGCCAGATGATGCGGTTCGAAGGATCGAAGACCGGCTCATCCTTATTATCCTTGAGGATATACTTACCCGTGAGGATGCGATCCACGAAAGACTGTGCAGTTTTCGGATACTGGTCATTCACGAGACCGAACTGCTTCTCCAAGTTATTGTAGTGAGCATCATTCTCGATAGCGAGTCGACCGAGAATATAGTCTCGCTGAACGCTCTCCGTATTCAAGCTCACAGTCTGATCACAATCGTTGATGCCGTCATAACACGTCCTGTTGAACATTTTCTTCTCCTTCTTCTCTACTACTTGAGGGACAATAGGATTGACTCCTAAATTGTCTAAAGAATACGATACACAAGTATCTGTTGTCGTTACGTAAGGATACGCGTAAGGATACGTATAGAAGTAGAAAGGATAATAATTCATTAGGTCACCTTAGTTTCCTCGTTCTCAATACCAGTTTCTTCAATAGTCTGTGTCTTCTCTTTTGTGTTCTCTTTTGTGAGATCAGCAATTACTTGAGCTGAACTATCGGGTTTAAACTGTAGATCAGCTTCCTTCTCCTTATTTGCAAAGAGCTCTTCACTGTTCTTCTGGTCTTCATTACGCTGTTCAAGGTTATTCATTTCATTCTCCTCAATGTCTAGGTGGCTGTCTTATTCTGTTTCTGTGTCTACTCACTACCTTCGTAGGTACGTTAAACAAACTACCCCTACGATGGTAGCCTACGTGATCTAGCTCTTTCTTGTCTCCTTTGTGAACTAATCCTCTCTTGAGTGCTCTACGACGAGCTTTGTTACGAGCTTCTCTTCTGAGTACCTGGGCTCTTGAGTCCTCCCATTTGTTTTCTTTCATATAGTTGTGTGTCATAACTTAATAGCAATTGCTCCTTTTCTCCAACGTTTCCTATCTTTCTTGATAGTTGTATCCCCTCTTCTACCATTCTCTTCTTGAATGGGATTAGGAGGAGGATAGTCTTCTCCCTTTGTCTTGATGTAAAGAGAGTAAGTATCTTTATCTCTTATGATTTGAAGAGTCTCTACTTCTTCTTCATCCTTCAAGTAATTCATGTTGTAGAGAAGAGGAGCTAGTGTGTCTATTAGATGTCCCTTTGACATCTTTATCTCGAAGGTGCGCATTCCTCTTCTCCTTCTTGGTCTTATCAACTAATAATCTTTCTTTACGGTTTTTAGGGTGATGTCTAATCATAGATGATACCAGAAACTACAAGCTCTTCCAAAACAGATAGAATACAAATAAATATACACTGACACAGATATGGCACCTAAACAAAAGGATAAGAAGAAGAGTTCAAACCTGTTCATAACCCCTCCAGCCATTCTTTGGGTATCTTTTCAATGGCATACTTAAAGCCATACTTCTCACACCACTTAACATATGATCTAACTTCTCTATAAAATACTATTCTTATATCGTACTTAGGATTACATCTCTTCACTGCTCTTAGTTTAGATTTATCAGCAGGTCTAAAGTATCCCTTTAACTCAACGTATATCTTACCCGTAGGTGTCTTGATAGTAAAGTCTGGGGTGTAGTGACCAGCGAGAACATAGGCAATCTTGTCTGACTCATACTCGAACGATACTTTTAGTCTCTTAAGACGCCTATGTTCTGCTTTCTCGAATATATTACGGGGTTTCTTCTTACTCTTTATCAACTTACAATATTACCAAATCTATCAATCTCAGGAACGTCCGGTCTCCTCATAACTTTGGAGAGGTGGACGGGACCATCAGCGTAGAGGAAGGTACGAAGATGGGGGAAGCAGCAGTGTTTGTAAAGGGAATAAGATGCTCGTGTATCGAGTTTAAGGTTTCCAGAGCTGCCGTGTTTGACTTCCTCACACGTGCAAGCTGGTGGAGAACTTTGTTCAACAATTCTTCTATATTCTTTAATTCTTCTTTTGATATGTTCTTCTCGTATGTCATGTTCATATAATACCATATGTCCTAGTTGTTTGTCAATAGCTAATAAGTAACCTTTATCTCTCACGGTAACAATAGGGTCTCCGTAAGAAGCCACCACATACCCATCAAGTTGATCCAAGTAGCCAAAGCTATCATTATCTTTGAGAGAGCCATCTTTGAATTTACGAAAAGAAGGGCTGGAAGCAGATTTAACATCCACAACGCACCCGTCGATAACGCAATCTCGGTGACCCTTAACTCCGTCAAGAACCACCTCATCCTGCTCTCCCCTTACATCGTGTCCTGCCGCTTTGGCGAGTGTAATTGCCAATGCTTCAAGTACATGTCCAAACGCAAACTTAACATCAGTCCATGGCGGAAGAGCCTCTGCTTTTTCTGGTGTATGGATGCTGTACCATAAGGCTCTTGGACATCTCGGACCCATTTGCGACAGTCTAAGTGAAGTCTTCTGTCTCTCTCCTCCAAGGCTGGATCTGAGGCGTATGGTAATATCTTCTGATAGAGCTTTCGATAGTTCATGTGTAAACCATCCCTCCCCTTTCTCACTTAAAAGTGAGTAGATATCAGATACTAATGTTTTAATGTTCTTCATGGACTCATGTGAGTGAAAGCATACTTCATAGCCATACCTACGAAAGGACCCAATGATGTGAGAAGCAATAACATCTCTAGCATATTAAAGGTTTTCATAGGAGGGTTCTTATTGTTGTCTTTCTTCTCCTCCTTTTTAGTTTCTGCGTACTTCTTTAAGAATTCATCGTAAGCGTCTTTAAATTCAATGGCATCTTTAAAAGGGTTGCTCTTCTTACTCTCTCTCCTCATCCAGCTCTTCTTACCCTTCTTCTCCTCATTACTATTAACGGGAACAGGGATATAAACAAAAGGTGGAGTAGGCTGATTTGGACCCTGGAAAGGATAATTAGGATATGGAGGCCAATTGGGGGGATACATTGTTATCTCCTAATATTATAAAAGGGGGCCTTGCGCCCCCAGAACTTAGGGTGGTCTCTCCTGGTAGCCTTTTAACCACTTCGGATGCTCTCTTTGGAGTGCTCTGTCGAACATAGGTTTCACCTCTTTATGTTAGAATGGATACCTATTGTTCCTCAGTCAGAAGGTTTACTATCTCGTAGTGTCTGGTGCTCATCGGTAGCTTCCTGTGTATTTAGGTTACTCGCACAGCATCCACTAGGATAAACTTCATTCGCTAAATGCTAGCATCCCAGCTTAGATAGCTTAGACCGAGCCTTATGGTTGGTGGTTCCTGCTTTAGGATCTTCCTTCAAGGGGCGTCTTCTTCAGCGAGTTATCACTTCAACCTTCTTTCAGCGGCCAGTGTACGTTTGGGTGTACAACTCTCCACATCTCATATGGCCAATCTCTAACCGAGAGGTGATCTTTACTCACCATAAACTGTGTTTCACCACAGTTCCATTAACGTTTACGGACTTGTCCCTACCTGGAACTTCAAGTGAAGAACTGATGGCATCCCTGGACATCCGTCTTTCTGGCATCTCGCTACAGTGATCGTCCTACCATACTTTTACTCCTTCATATCCCTACCTCGCACCCGTAGTATTTTGAAAGAGTAGATGCTTCTCTATTGAGAGAGAGCCCGCTTACTTGTCTCCTCTTCCCCTACTTCACCGCCTCTACGCTGTAGCGACCGCTTAGGACCACAGGCCACACTGCGTCCATAGGACCAATTCAGAGACCGTTGTTGCACTCCCGGAGTGAGGCTCCGAGCAATACTCAAACACCACCCATATAACGCTCTCCGCGATATATGGCTTATACGACACATGTCGAAGGGTTGCCATCCCTGCGGGTGTGTGGAGTATTGTCTATCCCATTCCACTTACGGAGCTTGGCCTACCGTTTTCAGAGGGAACGAGAAACAAGCACCTGGGGTCCTGTGCCCAGTGACCCTACCTCTCTTTTATAAAGGTTGGAGAAGATGAAGCAACCTTATTGCTCTCCTATGAGAGCTGCATACATAGCCATTACCCCGGTCTATGTATGGTTCTGCGCCTCTCTAAGTTTACCCTCCCGAATGAAAGTCGGTTTACCTTAGATGTCGCAATCCGCGAGGATGGTCAGCACTCCATCGTAATTGTGGTAAACAACCACTGCCTCTGAGCTGGTTCTAGGCTACTCGCGACTAGAGGTACGGGCGGGTCTACTGAGACTCTATCCTATGCAGTAGTCACACGTCTGTGCCGCCCGATAATTCTCAGAAGTTATAAGAAGGTTGGGGAGCTGTATCCAGCCCCCTCACCATCTTCTCTGTATCAGGATCAAAACTCTCCTTGTTAAAAGGAACTAAATTATCTATTCTTACACTCTCAAGTCTCATTGCCTTCTTCTTGGGTTGGTCTCTCCCTGGTGCTCTGTATTCATAAACCATTAGCTTACAAGTGATATCACTCCCATCTCCTACGTTTACATCTCGTAGAGGAGTAGTACCATCTTTATTTAAGATTTCAGGAGGAGCAAAACTAATGGGTCTACCCTTCATCACTTTCTGTGATGGACGTTTAGCAATAATGAACTCTCCTTCTTCGTCCATACTAAGATGACTAGCTAATCCCTCTTTCTTTAACTCCATAAACTTATCTTTGGAGGGAGGATCGAGATAAACCCTCGTCTTAAAGTTCCCCCATTGGTCAGCTTGGTTCACTCTGAACCACTTAGCTTTACCACTCAAATATACAAAATCAACCAAGTTCTGTTACTCCCATAATCTCAATCTTTGCATCTGGATAAAGAGTATCCAACTCATCTCGCAGATCAGCTTCTGCTTCATCTGCATCAGGAGCAAAGGTGCTTATGATAATCTTTGCTTCTACTTCATATTGCTTTGTCATTAATGGGTTACTCCCCAGTTAGGTCCTATTGTAAGGACTCCATCGTTTTTATATGATCCTGCTAAAGGACATTTGAGTTTAAGTTTCTTTCCTACTGTTTTCAAACTATCTGCTACCATCTTAGCTATTTCTCTTGCTACTCCTTCATCATTGGGGACTTCTATTTGCCACTCGTCGTGAACCATATTAACTAATAACGCATTATAATCTTTTAATCTATTGTGCCACAGCAATGTGGCATGTTTCATTACTACTGCTTCTCCGTTTTGGAGATATCCAGACATTGCAAGATGTTTACGATATCCGACATCTTCACCGGGGATGACAACTCTACGACCGTCCAACCCAATGAAATACCCAAGTTCTGCATCTCTCGGAATGATTGTATCTTTGAGGAATTGGAAGCCTTCGTATCTTCGAAGTAAACGAGACAAAGCTTCTTCTGCTTCACCCACCCCACATTCCAGAATTTCAGCCAATTTAGGAAGTCCTGCACCCAATAAGAGAGCGTAGATAAATCTCTTGGCAGCCGCTCTACTCTTACACACGTTACCAAGAATTCTTTGGTTGAGTGAGTGTGGGTCACTTTTATCATCTTTCTTCCCCTTGACTAGAGCTTGAGTAAACTCTTCGTCGTCTATGTAATGGGCAAAGATGCGTAACTGTATTCCTTCTGCATCCACTCCGACGAGCAGTCTATTGCTAGGTGCTCGCCAGAGTGAACGCATCTCACCGCCCAGGAGCTTAGGCGTGCCGTTATTGTTGTAAGGGTTGGGGATATTAGCTGTATTAGGCTTCTGATGCGCCATCCTCTGAGTCCAGGCACCGATGCCATAAAAGGCACCGTGGATACGCGAGTCTCCGTCTACCAGGTTGGTCCATTCGACAAGCGCTCGGCGCCTGGATTCTAGGAGGATACGATGTGCTAGAAGCCTAGCTGGAGGAGGGGCAGTCGCTGGAAGAGTAGAGAGGTTTTCTTCATTAATCTTGTATCCGTACTTCTCTAACGACTGTCCCTTAGCATAGCAAGCTTCAAGGCTTATGTCAAGTTCTTTTTTGTCTCCCTTTTGTCTCTTAAGCTTGTTAATGCTTCTTTCGTTGCTTATGTGTGTCTTTGTTTTGACTTCAGGAGACCACCCCGCTTCTGTGAGAATATCAATAATTTGCTTGTGGCTAGAGGGATTAAATGTTTCCCATTGACAACGACAGAAAGGGCCTCCGTTGTACTCTGATAAATCTCCATCTTTGATCCATCGGAAATCTTTGAGATGGAGAGTACCATGTTTGGTAAGTATAGGGTTAATCTCTCTGACGAGTCTAAGTCGTGGTGGAAACGCATTGTTTATCTCCCCATCTAGTTTACTGAGGTCTTCTGTTACCTTAGCCAGTAAAGACTTAGCCCCAGAGGTATCAAAGGCAAAACCATTATTATGGAGAGAATTAACGACCATTTGAAACTGATGTTCTGTTTTAATAGAATGAGAATACAGAGGGTTACTGATAAACTGTAGGTGAAGTAGATAAATCTTAAGGCAGATATCAACATCTCTGACACAGTAGTCCTCCATTTCTTGAGACCATTTAGTCCAGTCCGAGAACTCTCCTTTATTTAATCCAAACTCTTCTCCATAAGACTCAATGGAGTGTCCGCCTTCTCTAGAGTAATTAACTAATTTACTAATGATGTAAGTATCAATACTAATGCTGATAATATTATCAGAATTGAACCCGTGAACAAGATTACAGAGAACCGGAAAATCGTATCCAAGCCAGTTGTGTCCGATCCAGCACGTAATCTTCTCCGATAAGGAGAGAAATCTCTTAGCCTCCTTTTTATCTTTCGTAACATTCCTAAATACATAATACTCTCCTGTGTCTATGTCTTTACAGACAATACACCATATCTCAGTAGGTTCTAACCCATTAGCTTCAATGTCAATTACTACTCTCATATATAACGTTCTTTTACATAATCATATAAATCTCTATGCTTCTTAAGAGTATCTCTAAACTTAGCCTTGTCTTTATCGGTATTAATAACCGTTAACAAGTCACTCAACAAGTTCCAATCTTGTTGGTTAATAGGACCTATAACTCTCCCCATTACTCCTCTCTTACTTCTAATATTTCAATTAAAGTCATAGCTTTAGAAAAGCTTACGGAGTCTACGTAAATCTTACCTCCTCCTTCCATATACAGTAACACTGCTCTATTACCTTTAGTCCCTACACGATAACAAACTAGCTGTATCTCGGACTCTTTGGGGTACTTAGCCAAGAAGACAGTATCTTCCTTAAGAGCTAGAAGCCAGTTATTATCTTTACCTCCGGCTATTGATGAGAGTTTAATCGGAATAGCCGCAGGCTTGACCTCCTCCTCTTCTTCATAGATCGACATAAATATTATTCTCCCTTAAAGTTTTAATTAAGGTTTTATTGAAGCTTTCTAAAGCAGATACGTCATTCTCTAGAGCAACTACTCTTTTACTGAGTCTTCCGTATGCACTGGAAAGTATGTTTCTTCTAGTTTCATACTCTTGTAACACACCTAGGAGTCTCTTGCAACCTTTATATACACCTAACTTATTAACTAAATTGAGATAATATTTATATATAACAGAACGATATCCGTGATAGTGGTCTTCTATCGCTTCTGTATGGTCTCGATAGTAGGAGTAAGGAATATCATAGATACGGTATGCAATATCATCGTCTCCATAGATGTGTTGTTTTACCATTTTGTTATACTCTGCATGCTCATAAGAATTATAGACTGCCAGAGGTTTTCCATGTCTACAGAGAACATACAAGTATCTCATCTCCTCCTCCTATATTTGGGAAATGTTAATCTCCCTCTAGTTGAATATAGAAATTTTATGGGCGCTTCTACAAGCCAGTACCAAAGACCAAAGGTAGCAAATTCAATAGACCATCTACATATATGGCAAGGATGTCTACAATAGCTTTCGTTCCACATCTTTTCTAAATTTTCTTTTAAAGTCACTTTATAAGCTCCAATCTATTGGTGGTTTGAGATGAGAATTGATAGTTGAAAACATCCTGCTCCCTCTGAAGGGAGTAGAAGTCTTATCTACTCCACGAGGAGAAGGATGAGAATACTTCAAGACAACAGCATCTGTTCTCCCAAAAGCATCATAATTTGTATGAGGAAGAGGAGCAAACTTCTGTGCTACCGCTCCCAAGAATACCAATACATTCCCTGGTTTGTTACACTCCTGTACTATCTCTTCAGTAAGACCGTGCCAATGCTCTGTCTTCATACGCCCTAGTCTATCATAAATAGGATAGACATTCCACAGGAGAACTCCTTGTTTGCACCATGCTTCTAAGCATCCGTAAGGGATTTGTATCCCGTCTTGTTGAAGTTCTCTCAAGATGTTGAATAACGTAGGAGGACAATCAAGTAGACCTATATATTTTGGTATAGAGAAAGCGACTCCTGTAGCCATCTTCTCATTGGGATATGGATCTTGTCCCACTATCAGTACCTGTACTCCAGTAGAAGGCACAAGATCCAAAGCTCTAAACATATCCACTTGTTTAGGCCAATACTTAATACCTCTTTGATCCATATCATCGAAAACTCCTTGTATCTGCTTCCATTCAGGACTTCTCCAGAAGTTTAAATACTTCCATGAATGTATATGGCTCATCTTACTTCTACCTCCAACCCATCCTGCTTTGCCAAGAACTCAATATCTCTAACTTCATCTTTATTGCAAGTAAAAGCTCTTCCTCCGTCAAAATTAACCTTAACATTTCCTAAAATCCAAGCTCTACCGCTTTTTGTTTCAGCAAACCCTGCGGCTCTTGTTCTACCATTATAGATGGTGATGTCAGTGACGGTAGACATGGATTGAACTCCCTTGTGTAAGGATCAAAGATATATGATCCTGCTGGTCCACTCTTCCCAGTAAACCTACTGGGTTTAGAGATCATGAAGCTCACTGTATTTCTATTCAACTCATCAGCACTCAAGACATCTCTCGTGAGATCTATCCGCACATCAGCTATCTTACTCGCTAGTCTACTCCCTCTTGTTTGTCCATTGTCATTGACATGGCTCACAAAGAGAAGAGCAAAGTTAAGCTCTTTCACCATCATTTCGAGTCGCGTCGAGAGATAGTCGAGAGCAGTTCTCTCAGCTTCTCCTGAAAGGCCACTACAAACCATAGTGATGTGATCCAGAAAAATAATAGGACACTCACGTGCAACGACGAGAAACCTAATAGTGTCGAGTAATACTTCTGGATCATCTGACCCAAAATGAGAATAAACATGGAGACGCTCATCAACCCGTACAAGCTTCTTAACCGCAGCAATGACCTCAGCATTACTACAGCCGCTGTCAGGAAGATGGACTGGTTTCTTGAGCTCAATACCCGCCAAGGCTTGAAGATGCCTTCTCTTAGGTTCTTCAAGGTAGATTGCTCCGATGTTCCAATCGGTGTCACGGAGGATTTTGTGTTCGATTGCATGCATCACCTCTGTTTTACCCACTCCTTCTTGAGCGGTAATGAGTATTGACTCACCTCTTCGGATGCCATACGTCATCTCTGTGAGCGTCTTAAAAGGGTAAGAGACGCCTATCTCAGGGTCTTTATTGAGGATATCCTCAAACTCAGCGAAACTGCTCACGATGGTCTCGGGAAGATATTTCTTGCTGTTCCACCATATGTTCCTGAGTTCTTGATCTTCCTCCGCTACGAGATACTCGTTGGCATCCTTTCTCTTCGTGAACTTTACTTGATAAACGCGGTTAAAGTCGAAAAGTCGAGCGACCTTAGCTGCTGCATCTCTTCCTTGACTATCGTTGTCGAATGCGAGGTAAACTCTCTCAAACGATGCAAGCCAGGCTCTGTCCACAGTGCAATCACGGATAGCAGTGCTACTAGATTGTACAGATACAACAGGGGCACGTAGGACTTGATATAAAGAGATCGCATCTAACTCTCCTTCTGTTATGGTCACGTATTTATGTGATCCAGCCGAGAACTTATCACGACCAAACAAACCAGCTTTATTAATATCACCTTCACTATAAAACTTCTTTTCTTTTAAGTCTCTAATCTTAAGAGCACCATTAGGATACTTATACAATATCTTTAAAGGTACTCCTTCTTTGTCTACTTGAGTTTTAGCCTCATAATGTGCAAAAGATTCTTTATTTACTCCTCTCCAATCTAAATACTGAACAGTATATTCATCCTCTGTCTTATTAGGAGGAGGTATATAGGTTTGACATGAAAAGCAGAACCCATGCCCATCGTCATATTCGTGATATGCATCACTCGAAGGACACGACGGGCACGGGAGCTTACCTCTTACTACTACACTCATTTAACTCCTAGTTCTAGTTTGGTGAAACAATAATAAGGAGTTCCAATCCAGCACTCCTTAGGATGAAAACGGTTTACCCTTCGATAATCGAAGTGGCTAATGTGATTATTCCAGAATGTCCTCTTGCCCATATAAATCCAGGCAATCTGGTCTTCAGTAAACCTCTGCTTACTCAAAACTCTCACCCATTTCTTTAAGTCTGGATGATCGTGACCATAAGCTGGTTTATAGGTTTCAATGCGATAGGGGATTTCAACCCTTACCCGTTGTCTACTGAACTCTACACCATTCTTACGTAGATTGTCAAGGGAAATCAACACTTCTGTGGGAACAATCCACAGCTGTCCCTTAATACGTGCTGGGTAGTCTAGGGAGGATTTGTCAATACGGAGAGGTATTGGGAGCATATCGCTCAACCTTACCCACATTCCGTATTCTCGAACGGTAAAAGCAGTGTAAGACTGTATACCGCCCTGTAGCAGTTTATTATTCTCGAATCCATCTTGAGTATCATCGCATACAAAGAGCAGATGTGAGGACTTCTCCTCTAAATAATTAATATCGGGAGTATGAGGGTATAGACCAAGAGCGTACTTGTTGAATGCTTTTATCTCCATTCTTTCTGCAGTCTCAGGTGCCAGATACTTGATGGCTTTGGCGATAAGCTTATTCATCTTCTTCCCCTAGCAGTCTCTTAATTAATGTAGGCGGGGTAACCGCATCTACCAGCCTCGCTTTGGTCCCCTTACCGCTGGTATGGCCTACTAAGCAGCGTGAATCCTAGGCTTGTACTTCGCAGAGGATAGTCTACGCCGCTTTGGTCTTCTTTAGCCCAGTCTTTGCAGGAGCAACAACACTGTCTTCAGTCTCAGCAACAATCTCATCCTGAAGGATGCGGATTTGTTTGCAGAGAGCTAGGAAGAGTTCTGCTCGTGCGTTTTCCCATCCCACTTTAGAAGAGAAGAATCGAAAAGCAGCACGAGGCCACTTAACAACATCATCGATGGGAATATCGGGCATCTGATCAAAGAATGTGGGGATTTTAGCTTCAAACTCAGCAGCTTTACCGGGATTCTCTGCCATAGCTTTAGAATGCTGGTCAAGGAAGTTCTTGATCTCTCCCTTCTGATATGAGGTCAAAATCTCATCCCGCACTGGCGACTTTATGACAGGTGAGTCTGCTACTGGCTGCGCTGGACCTTCTATTGGCAGTTTTACTTCAGACCTGAAGGACTCGATCTTACCACCACCAGCCAGGTACTTCTGAATGATCTTAGGATCAGTTATTGTGTAAGTCTTGATGTCCTTGTAGTTAGCGATGTTATGGTGACCTAAGAGTTTATCGAAGAAGATCCTCCTTTCGTTCTTGTTACCCGGTGGTACGTTGATCGTAATCTCGCTGTAATTGGGGAGGGGTGCGTCACTGGTGCGTTTTTTCTCAGGAGGGGTAGGTGTAGTACCTGCCTTTGTTTTACGCAATCCTGAGCTTACCGTGGCTACAGCGGGAGGCTTCTTAATAGCCTCGGTAGACCAGCCCCAAGGATACTCTTGTAGACTGTCTCCTTCATTGTGAATGTAAACCCCACCATCTCCATTGAGATAGGTAACAGTACCTCCATCCTTGAAGAGTTGACCGAGGTATTCCTCCTTCTGCTCACCCAACGCTTCAAAGAAAGATTCAAAGCTATTGTGTTGAGATTGCATGCTATCGATCTTGGTCCCCAAGAATTCGATATTGGCAAAGTGTTCGCGAGAGAACGTGCTGCCTGTCTTCTCAAAGCCTGAGAGGTATCCATTGATGGATGCTGCAATCAACAGCTCTCCATCTTTCTCCAATGCTTTGAAGGGTTGGAGGTTCTCGTCTTGAAGGGTGGCATCAGTCTTGTAGAAGGTATACAAGACCTTGGTTGCCTTCAACTGCTCATCGATCATGTCGAAGGCCTCACGCAGATTGTTGGTATCTGCGGTAGTATAGTCGATGGTGATGTCTCCATCATCCCACCATGCCGTGCCGAAGGCACAGGTCTTGGTGTTGAATCTCTCGAAGATGATGTCTTTGTCTGCATCAGGGACTTGTGATCCCTCTTTTCTCACTAGTGTCAGATATTCGTGTACCATTGCTTTAGCTCCTAACTACAGCAGGTGAGGTTAAAGTTTGATAGCCTTGGTCTTACGTAAAGGCTTACTACTTGCTTTCATAGCCTCTACCTTCTTGGGTATCATCTCTTCGGGTATCTTGTGTTCCTCCCGAAGTCTCGTCTTGATCTCCTTCTTAACTGTCCCGATATGCTTCATTGCTTCTATGTCGGGGAGATAGTGTTCGATTGTGCAATAGAGATACTTAGCATCATTGGTGCTGATCTCCTTACGAAGACGACCACCTTCTATGTCTAAGATTATCCTATCTCTCAACCAGTATTTTAGCCATGCATTACGGGATGACACCTCCAATTCCCTCCGTGCAAGGTGTCTAGCTAAGGGCGGAGCCATCCAACTAGCTACCGCAAGGATGACAATAACCTCAGCTATAAATCCCAACGCATATAGCCAATACTCCTGGTAGTTTACTATGATAGTATCCCACCAGTATAGATATAGTTGTTCCATTTACATTCTTTACCTCCTCTTCTCTGGTTAGCGTACGGATAAAAGGAACCCCAGAGAGAGCACCGGGACGGAGGACCTATCCGGGCTCTAGAGCTTGCGCTCTTCGCAAGCGAGGAGCTTGCTCCATCTCTGGGGCAGGTAACTGTGGTGCTGGTCTGAGGGGATCAGCGTACCACAGTTACTTTCTTAACTTGCTTAATTGGCTTTAGCTTGGCCTGCGTTATGACAGGTTTATTAGTTTGATGTCTCTCACAAAACCATTCATAGGTCTTAGCGGAACCATAGGGTTGACCAGACTTGGTCTTACCGCACCAACAAGTGAACAAGGCCATGCACTCACTCCTTGAGCTGTACGGAGCCCCTCCAGCTTACTCCTGCTATCCCGAAATTGAGACGTTGCATCACAGTATCTCTTGAGTTGTAGACATGGGAGTATGAAGCTACCTTCTCCAAGTAGTCATACTTAACTATAACATAAACATGACCTGAGAAACGCACTTCAATCTTGAGGAGTTTCCCTGGTCTATGAACCCAATAGTGCATTAACTGTATTACTTCCCAATCAGTCTTAGGTTCTTCCATCCTATGTCTTGGAGGAGGAGTAATAGGTAAGTCATAGTAGTTATGCCTTAACTGCTCCACCTTGATGTCTCTCATCTGTTCAAAGCTATCCTTGATGGGGATACGAGCAACACGATTACGCTCTCTTAAGATTGAGGTGTCCGGAGTCCTTTTACCTTTGTTGAGAGCAGCGTTACTCCAGATGCTATAACCTTTCCAACGTCTAGGCTTTGCTCTTCGTTTCCCCATTTCAATCCCCTCTTATCTTTGGGAAATGTACGAGTGGGCTCACCCTTACGCAGCTTACTCCAGTTACGTCGTGCTCTTGACTTCATCTTTCTTTGTCCTCCTATAAGATTTCTCTTGACAAGCTATATTTTTCTGCTATCTTAAGGAGACCTGGTCCGATAGATACTCCTTCTACTATTATAGAAGTATAACAGTTATAAGAGCTTAAGTCAACTTAACTTAAGCTCCTTTACAGCTCTTAAAGCTGATAGCTACTTCTTCTCCCAATATTTACAGTGTCCTTGAGGACTAATAATACCTTTAACTAGAGTACAAGAAGCAGGACTCCTAAACATGGAACAAGCTTTACATTTCTCCTTCTTAGGAGTATAAACTATATACTGAGCTCCATCCTTACTTGTCTTTGCCATCTTCTCCTCCCTCAGTAGTCATCTACATTGAGCATATAGCACCCATCAAACCTGTCTGTCCAACTACTACAGACAGTATCATAATCAAACTCAGTCCTCTCTGTTGTCTCTCTTGAGAAGACCACAACACATTCTCCCTCATCCATATAAATGATATGCCCATTAGGTTGCTTCCAACCTGTTACATGAACTCTATCACCTAGTCTCGGTTGTCTGATTGTCATGAGTCTACTATCCCTACTTCATGTTGAAGTTTATCTAAGAACTTATCGAGAAACTTAAACTCAGGCCAGTTCTTTCCTTGCTTCCCCTCCTTTATACTAGTTTCAGCAGTAAAAGAACGAGGTATTCTATACCCATCTAAGGTATAAAATTCTCTTGAGCCTCCATATATTTCATCGCCACTAGTGTTGATCCTCATTACTATTGTCATCTTGTCCTCCTTCAAATATCATCTCTCTCACGTAAGAGTTTAGCTATCTCTGGGAACGTATGTTTATGATATCCATCCATTCCATCGTTACGTCGAGCAAGTTCACATACGTTCTCGTAAGATAAACCAGACTGCATTCCTAATCCAGGAGATCTTTCCCAGTATGTGGATACCCAAAGAGGATCTTCTAATTGAGCTAGCACACCAAGACAGCAATATTTATTGTCTTTAAACAGATGTCCGTACCCTTGCTGATATTCCCCACTATCTAGAGCATCAGCCCATCTCATCTTTAATTCTTTATCCATCGACAAAGTTAATATATCCATAATCAAGGCTTTCCTCCTATATCTTACTGGGATAGTGTTTACACGCTAACTTCTTTGCTTCATCTATTAAGTCTTGTCTTCTCGTAGAAATAGTTAACGATCTAATGGTAATACCATGGAGAGATATTCTTATGAACCAACTATTACTTATTAATTCCATCTCAAATACATGTTCCCTATCGGGACACCAATAACTCTTATAATCATTTCTGTCTTCGATAACTATGAGCTCATTCTTTATTAACTTCTTCATCCTCAGTCCTCCTATGAGGGTATTCAGGTAACAAGTAGAGGAGTAGTAGCATACAATAACAGATTACTACTACTCCTCCCGCACATATATCAATAATCCAAATATCAACCATCTTCAGGCAACAAAGGGATGTTAGCGTCTAACGCTTTGAAGAACCTACGGGCATCCTGTTGATTACTAAACTGCCCGTGTATATACAGGTTCTTCCCATTGAACTCGATACGCATAAAGTCTTCTTGTATCTTATTATCAGCCCATTCAGTTCCCTTGACTTGATCAACAGCATCTGCAACTGCCTTAAGTTGCTTCACTTGTCTTCCTCCAGTGTAGTCTGGTGTATTGTTGGGTGATGACATTACTTCCTCCTCACATTAACAGGTTGATACTTGCTACCGAGGTTACCTTCCTCGATAGTTTTCATACGCTCTTCCCACGAAGGTCTAGCATCCTCCTCTCTCCTTATCCCCGGCTTAGTATTCGTAGGCCTATTGCTCACCTTAGAGCACATGCAAAGTCCTAGTCTGCATATGCCACAACGATTACCCCAATATTCAAATGATACTGTCTTCATCTCTTGTCCTCCTCTTACTTTACCCTATAAGTATAAAGGGACAACAGTCCTATGTCAACCAAGCTTAGTCCTATATATAGGAACCTATTGACTTTACTCCTATTTTAGTATACTATACTCAATATGAAAAACACATTAACAGCTGTCTATGATGTAGACACAAAAGACATTACAGTGCAGATAATTAAAAGTAATGGTGAGGTAATATCTTTTCACATAAATAGTTTAGATTCAAATACTCTACATAATAGTGATACTTGGATGAAGATATATAACATATTATTGATGGGGTAAATTAAATTATCTGACCATGCTGCGCGTGCGCTGCGACCTGTCATAACGCACGTGAGCGCAGTATACAGATGGATATAGCACAGCCTATCTTAGCGGCAGTAGGTGCGACGCCTACCATTGCAGCGATGCAATGAATAATCAGAGGCCGCTTGGATAGGCTGTACTCCAGACCTAGCAAAGCGAAGCTTTGCGTTGTGAGCGAAGCGAATAAAGAAAAACCCCGGAAGCCTTGCGGCCACCGGGGTTTAAGTTAACTAGCAGTTAGATGGATTAGCTAGCCTGTTCCATCAAACGCTCTTGGTATTTCTGTGAAGCTTCATTCTCCATCTTCGTCTGTGTCTTACGCAATTCCTCCAACTCTTCCCGTGCAAACTGTTTGGCAATCACGGTCCAGGCTGGATCAGCCGCCATCATGAACCGTCCGAAGGAGTGACGGAAGTCACGGTTAGCTTGCAGTGCCTTGATAAGTGCAGCCTCACGCTCCATTGCCTGTTGTGTAGTGGCTTCGCCCATGAAGGTAGCGAACAGAGAGAACACTGTCTCCATGTCCTCTACCTTCTTAATGGTGAAGGTAGGTTCTCCAGTTCGCTCACTTTCCGTACGTTCACGGGCAGCGGTCTTAACCAGTGCTTCGAATGTACCTCCGTTCGTCAATGCCTCTTGCACACTGTACGAAAGGAATTGGGTGCGAGAGATTGGTCCCGTGGTTTCATTCATTGGATCGTTCTTGCCACCGATAACCAGTGGAACTGTACTCTCAATGGGCTTGCCCGCTGTGTCTTTAACCCATGTCCAGATCAACAGCGGTGCACTCTCAATCTCGATTTGTTGTTTGGCAGTAGCGATAGCGAAAGCCAGCAGCTTAACCGCGTTAGTCTTTTGTTTCTTGTAGGTCTTTTCATCCGTGATGTTCACGGTCTTGTTGCCGATCTTGTCTTTGATCTTGAGTTGAGCAGCCTCAAGTTTCTCCGTCACGTCCTTACCGTGTGGAGTAGCACGCCACACTTGCTCCACCCAACGCATTGCCTGTTCGCGTGGCTTACCGTCAACAATGATCTTCACCTTATACCTATCTGCCTTGTTGTTCGTCCCCTTGACGCTCTCCGCATCCGAACCGGGCCACGGCATACCCGCGATCTCATCCTTGGTATAGATGCGACGAACATCGAGGGTCAGTGGAATGAAAGAACTATCTGCCTTCTCCATGTGCATCACACCCGACGAAAGGTGAGATATGGTAGCTTCATCTAACCGCTTACCGAACCGGAAAGCTTCCGCAGTAATGGGGTCAACAGTAGACACAGACTTAAGGGTCTGCTCTTGCTTCGTGCCTTCTGCTTTTACCTCGATCTTGGCAGTGTTAGCCTTTTCAGCGGCTGCCATGTTCTCAGGTGTTGCCGTGCTGGTCTTAGCCTTAATCAACTGCTTAGCCATTGTGTTAGCTCCTATTGGTGCCCCGCAAATACAGGATGTATTTGCTAGGTATTGCACCCTGATACAGCCTATTGTTAGTAGGCTGTACTAGCTGCAATCCTGATTGTTGCCTTACCCATTTCTATTCCTCCGTGCTGATGTACCGAACATAACCGCTCACATGCTCAATGTATAGTGTGACAGACTGTCGCACCTATTGCAACCACCCTTAAGCACAATAATAGCACCCTAATGGTTGTAGGGTGCTATTTGAGTACATAAGGAGAACAAAGGAGAACATACAGGGGATGCGCTAGCGTACACCCTATTTGTTCTCTCTATAACACTTATAGGTGTTATAGCACACTCAAAGTATACTTAAAGTAGATTTATAGTATCATAGTTACTGCTGTAAGCAGTTAGTACCCTTTAAGATACTATGGATGTTATAGTATACTATAGTATGCGAGTAATACGTATGACGTATAATCCTATTATTATCCTATTATAATCCTACCTATTTCATACGAATAGTCTTACCTATAGTCCTACAGCAGCGTCCCGCGAGAGGCTATCCACTATCCTACCTACGATAGTCCTATTCCTGCAACCTACCCCCATGCCACCCCCATGAAGGGGGTCCGGGTGGGGCTGCCGGAGAAATGAATTACCCCTAAAAAGTATCTCGTAAAAATTTTAAAACATAATCTAAAGCTGCTTGTTCTTCCTTGAAAGCAGCTATTTGTTTACAAGCTCTCCTATCGTGAACAGCAAAATAGTCTTGTTCATCTGTAATCATATAATTAGGGGAGGAGTATATAAATATATACCCAGACCCCATAGGAGATATTCTTCTTTTCATTGTTGTTCACCCCTCTAAAATATCTCACCAAAATTTATGTTTGGTCTTTATAGGTGATATACAAGTCTCGTATGTTTTTATTTTTATAGGTATTTTCTATAAAGTTAAAAGGATTTAAGGTTCTCAGCTGTAAATCACCAAAGTATTTGGACATAACAGAATGCCAACACTGTCTTTTACCATTAAAAACAATTAAACACCCATCAGGAGGAACAAGTTCTAAAAACCACCTATAGGACTTAAGGAAAGGATTACGCATATGAGCCTCGTACATGAGTTTTATTCATTTTAGGTGTGTATGTACCTCTTTGTTAAAATAACGCATCAGTGAAGGAAGCCCCCTACTTCTCGGGCATTCTAATACGAGGTGGAGGTCTATACTTCTTGAAGGTAGGGGTACCAGTCTCATCTACTGTCAAACTAGCTCCATTTCCTACGTTAACACGCATAGCTAGTACATCTCCTCGATAAACTTCTAAACTAGTAGAAGGATCTACTCCTTCTGAGATTAATCTCCTACAATAAGAAAATATAGGAGTCTTACTTCCATCGTCTATGTCTATTAATTGAACTTCTATTGTGTTTTCTTTCATAGTTCCTCATAAAGTTTAAAGCCCATTGTAAGTTTTCTATGTCTTGTTGAGTCAAAATCTCTCTTTCACTCCTTTTCTCAAACCTAATTCCTTTAGTCTATTTATAACTGTTCTAGTAGCACTTACTCCTCCTCTTAATTTAAGCTTATAAGCTAATATAGCAGGAGATACATGTATTCTAGGATTATAGAACTCCCTTAAGTGTTTATCTTGTTCTTTAGTCCACTTCATGTCTTATTATAGCATTAAAAGGAGGAGAAGTCAACTTTAAGTGTTAAAATATAAAACTTGACAAATGCTTAAAAGTATGCTATTATAAGAAGATCTGGTCCGATAACATAACTATAGGTTCTTAACAGCTTATGAAGAAGAAACAACAGCATCATACGAATACTACTCCTTCTCTAGAAGATCAAAGGAAAGCAGTAGTAGATCAGCTAATGACACCTAATACTCCCGATCAGTTTGTAAGATCGGAGACTCACCCCTCTAACAACTTACCTCTAATAGGACATGAAGCAGGTACTCCTTTGGGTATACCTACTCTAGGTTCCTCAACAATATAGGAAACAATAATGGCTACTTCAAAAGGACAACAGCACTCTCACGGTCACTCTCCCGGTGGTAATATGGGATCTGGACCGGCTATTAAGATCAATGAATCTGCTACTTCTCACTTCGGTAAAGCAGATCATATGCACAACCCTCATAACAAGTCTCACATCAATGAGTATGGACGGTAAATACGCTCTAATTGCAGGAGTCTTAGCAGGTTTAGTAGGATTACTACTCCTCTACCTATTCTCAGATATCCTTTCCTTGTCTCATTTAGAAGAAGTAATTAAAACAGCTCACTAATGATTCTAAATGTTCGACTTGACTGTAAATCTAGGTAATCTCCTCACCATCTTGTCATTCTTGACTGGCGGTGTAGCTTTCGTAGTTACTCTACGAAATATGATTCGCTCACTCAACCAGCGAATGTCCTCAGTTGAAATAGAGCTCAAAAAGTTAACTGATGTACTAATTAAGCTAGCAGGTTATGACGAACGTTTTAGAGGTTACGACGAACGATTTATGAGACTTGAAAATGAACAATCACGAATAATTGGACAGTTTGATGAACTTCGTCATGGAGAAGGTTTTGTGGTAACAAACAATCGAAGGGCAAATTAACATGTGTGAACATGTCTGGATATATGTCTCCGAATGGAGTAGACCCTACTGGAATTACATTGTAGAGCTCTGGAAGTGTGTTAAATGTGGAGAAGTCCGCTATATAGAAAAACCTCTTAAATGACTACTTTCTTAGAATACTTTCTCCATCTCTTGTCTCGTTTAAATGTAGTAGCTTCTGCTAGAGAAGAACGAAAGAGATATTCCCTGTCTCCCTACTTCAATAGGAGGAGAAAGCATGCCAGCAGGATATGAAAAGATGAGAGATGCCTTCATAAAGAAAGGCATGTCTACTAAAGCAGCTAAAACCAAAGCAGCCCGTATATGGAATTCAAAGCATAAGGGTAAATCAGCAGTAGGAAGAGGAAAATAACATGTTATTTAGAATCTGCGGCGGTATAGGATTAACCCTTCTAGGTCTATCTCAAGTAGGTATAAACGGTATTCCTCCCATAGTAACAGGAATATTCCTAATTATAGGTGGTATAGGTCTCCTAGCTGGAATATGAAACACAAACCACCCTCAAACTTAAATTCACCCCCCCCCAGTCCACCCCGTATAAAACGGTTGGATTTACACAAGGAGTCCTTTAAACAGGAACAATAATGGCTACTTATAATCAACTAGGAGTTGTAGCTCATGCTCCTCAATTTCAAGATAGAATTCGTTATGCTCTAAACGTAGCAGCAGCTAACGTTTACTCCGAAACAGGAGTAACAAACCATGCTGCTAGAGCTGCATACGCTACTAAAGTAACTGCAGGTCAATATAGTCTTTTAGACGCAACTTTCGCTGTTTTAGGTAATTCTACAATAGCTGCAGAAGCTCAAGTAAACACTCAACCAGATTTTGCTATTCCAGATACAGATATACAGTTTTCTGTAAATTCTCTCTGGAATCTCTTAGCAGGAGCTTAAATTGGCTAATAGAACAGCATGGGTAGCTGGTAACGGTGCAGGTCTTACCTGGTCTACTGCAAATGCTAATGCAGGTACTCTCGCAAACACCAACTCTGTCTTAGATTCTACAGATATAACAAATGGAACAGCTCTAGATATCTTTGCTGATGTCTCCATAAGCTGTACCATTTCTTCTAGTACCATAGTTGCTGGAGCTAACGTAGCTCTTTATTTAGCTTATCTCAACCAAGATGGGACTACTTATGGAGATAATCACGTTACAACTACTCCAGCTGCTGCAGCACCCAGTTATCCCCCAATAGCTGTAATACCTCTCTTTGCTGCTGCTACTCAAACCTCTTTAATAGGCATTGCAACTGGTCTTATATTAGCTCCCGGCACATTTAGATGGATTGTTCAGAATAACTCTGGTTTTAATTTTACAGCAGCAACCATAAAGTATAGAACTTACAATATCAATCTAAATAACTAATGTCTAATTTCTCATTAGTACGTAAGAGAGGATTAATATACCCTGGAAGTAGTTATGGACCAGGATTTAATCCTAACCACATCGCTGGAACAAAAGTTCTGTTTTCAGGTGTAGCTACTATCAACGGTGCTAATTTTATCAATATTTTTAATGGGATGAAAGGTACTGTTTCTCCAACTCCCGCTGTTGGTAGGAATGGCATAATAGGTCCCTTTCTAGATACACGTGCTGCGGGTTCTGGTGGAGGTGTAACATTTTCGGGTATATACCCTGCTACAACGTCACAGAATCCCGTTACTTTAGCAGGAATTGTTCTTGCTCCTGCTACATTAGCTGGAGCTGAATTAGAGTTTATTGAGACTAGCACAACAGATGCTAACGCAAAGGCAGGCACTAATACCACAAATACTTTTACCTTTACTATGCCGGGTACTGCAAATGTGGATTCTTTAATCCCTCTTGTTGCTAATACACCATATTTTTATGCAACTTCGTATAGTTCGTCGGCGGGCAAGGCAAACTTTCTAGTTCTTAATTTGAGGACTGGACAAGTTACTACTTCAGTCATTTCTCAATCCGGTACACCCGGTAATGGCAATGGCAATATTGTGATAGGTAATGATGCTAACAACATTGGAGGAGGTAATCCAGGTTTAGCTACTGCTGCGGCTATGTTCTCAAATAATTACTTGTCGATTTCAGCTCTAAGAATATGGGCAACCGATCCCTGGTCTTTCTGGTATCCCGGCTCAATGTTGGGTAAACAACAATTTCAATCTATAACCATAACAGATATCTTGTATCCAGCTATAGTGTGTTAAATGGTATTAACTAAACGTTCTCATGAAGGTGAATTATTTATTGATCATAGAGCCTCTCCAGGTTTTACTGATGAACAAGCAATTAAATTAGGGTATATTCCTTCTGCCCTAAGTGAAGGAAAAGTGTTTGAAGCTCCGACGATGGGCTGCAATCATTGTGGAACAGTAGTGATTATGAATCCCAAAAGGACTCGTGATCGAGAATACTGTTCAAATTGTGATATGTACATTTGTGATAATTGTGCGCTCGAGCGAAAATTACCAGATTACACTCACAAAACACATCGTCAAAAGATCTTTGAACAACTAAATTTAGCGCAAATAAAGGAAATATAATTTACCATGGCAAAACGAATATTCAACCATCCCGGTCAGACTTGGGCTGCTTCAGCTACAAACGCAGCAGCCACTAACTGGATGGCACTCAAGGGTGGAGCTACCACTCAAGTTATCGACATTCTAGAGATCCTCATCTCTGGAACTGCAGCGGCATCTGCTATTCTCGCAACTGGTGTGCGTCTATCAAGCACGCTTGGAATTACTCCAACGGCTATCGCAGCTCCCGCAACAGACGGTCCTATGAACGTCTCAGCTACTGCACTTGCGTCTACAGTAATTCCATATTTCGCAGCAGGTACAGGACCTGTTCCTTCTTCTGCAGCTACCGTTGCTGCTCTTAACCTCGGTTTAAATGCCTTTGGTGGTATTATCCGTTGGAATGCAGCTCCAACTCAGCAATGGACTCAAGTGGGTAATGCTGTTGTAGGTTCAGGTGTAGGTGGTGAATCTGTTCTCTGGAACAATTCTGGTCCAGGTGGACAGTCTACTACTGCTGCTGCACATATAATCTACGAACCCTACTAATCTAGGTTAAACTATGACCTTTCGTGGTCTACAGCAGGGCCTAGCGCCCTTTGGCTACCAAAGGTTAAGTGACTATACTCAAGTAGATGGACCTTTACCCAATCTACTGAGTAAAGATAAACTTCCATTTCGACAGATGGATTGGCCTACTCCAGTAGGAGTAGAGCCCAATCCTCGTCGAAGTTGGGAATATCATTATCTTCTCCAACTAATTGGTAAAGATACATTCTTCGATGGTCCAGGTAATGCACCAGATTACGATTATCTCAATCGTCTTCCTTTCGGGCATTACGTCGAAGATTGGAGACGATCTTGGACTTGGAATTATAATCTTAACTTAATAGGTAAAGATAAACTTCCAACAGGTGATCAACTATATGATCGTCTAAATACAGGATACGAGCCGGATTATAGACGCTCCTGGACATGGAACTACAATCTCAACCTCATAGGTAAGGATATAGTTCCAGGAGAACAATATACTACCAGACCAGATCCAGTTATTTGGTATCAAACGTGGACTCTCAATCTTCTACAATCCACTTTAATACCAACACCCGCTAAACCTACTGCTCAATACGACTGGCCTAATCCTCCTCCAGTTATTTGGTATAGAAGCTGGGAGGCTTCTTACAATCAGAACTTAATAGGACAGGATACTGTTCCAGGAGAGCAATACACTAGTCGTCCTGATCCTGTTCTCTGGAATATAAGCTACACTCTGAATTTACTTCAGAGCACACTTACTCCAGTTCCTCAAAATCCCTTTGTTCAGTCTGATTGGCCAAACCCACAACCTATTTCTTGGTATAGGTCTTGGGAAGTAAATTTAGCTTCTAAATTACTTCCTCCTTTTAATCAAGATTACTGGCCTTTACCTGGTAGTTCTCCTCCTATTGTTCCTTCTTGGACTGCTTCTTATAACCTCAATTTAATAGGTAAAGATCAGCTTCCCATTAGACAACAAGATTGGCCTGTTCCTTCTCTTGTAATATGGTATCAAGATTGGTATCAAAATCTCGCTAATTCTTCAGCACCCAATCCCAAACCTTTCAATCAACAGGATTGGCCCAATCCAGGTCCAATACCCTTCCGAGATTATGGATATATTAACTTTACCGTTAATATTCCTATTCCTCCTATTCCTCCACAGGCAGATGTAGGTGGTAGAGATTGGAGACAATATCCCGAATCTCTCTCTGAGTCTTTCAAGAGAATTCATGGAGATGTTCTTCAAGCATATCAGAGAGATCAGCAAGAGAATCACGCTATAAGCGATATAGCAGCTAAGCTCGGAGCAAAAGGTGGACAAGCAAGAGCAGAAGCTCTCACACAAAAGCAGAGAACTAATATAGCAACGAAAGCAGCATTAACTCGATGGTTAAAAAGATAAATAAAGATGCTCAAAGGCTCGGTAAACTAGGTGGAAGACCTAAAACTGAAACCGCCAAGCATACACTCACCCTTAAACCCCAAACCGCTAAGCATCAATAGCTTTACCCAGGAAAACCGCTAAGCATGACACAATTCGTTAGTCCCAACACTCCAGCAGGACAATACTTTACAGTAGCTGCTTCTCAAACTAGTCAAGTCTTAGGCGCCGTAGGCGCTACAGGAGACTATTTAAAAGGTATTATTGTAGTAGCTGCTACAACTACCCCTGGATTAGTAACAGTTAAAGATGGCACTACAGCAGTAATATCTATCCCTGCAGGTACAGCTACAGTCCTCCCCTATGTTACCTATGTCCCTGTAGGAGCTTACTCCAAAACAGGAGCCTGGAACATAACTACAGGAGCTTCTGTGTCTGTCTTTGCAGTGGGTCAATTTACTTAAAGTGGATAACATACTTCAAATTATTCTTCCTCTGTTAACTGCTATATTTGGAGTATTAGGAAGCGTAGCTGGTGTTGTGTGGGTGTTATCAGGTAGATTTAACACTATTGATAGATCTATATTTCAAACACAGCAGAAAATATTAGATAAATTAGAATATCATGAGAGACATGATGATCAGCGTTTTGGAGAAGTTCAAAATGATCTCTGGATGCTCCGTACTAGAATCTTGGTAAACGAAAAGAAGCTAAATGGCGACAAAGAAGAAGACTCCATCCCTTTCCACCGAGAGACTAGCACGAAAACAACTCGCTGAGTCTTCTCTCGTTGAGTTTATTAAACTAGTACATCCTAAAAGATGGTTGGGTAACATTCACAGAGAAGTAATCTCATGGTGGACATCTAAAGAAGCTAAAACACATCAGTTGCTTCTCCTCCCTCGTGAGCATATGAAGAGTGCTTTGGTAGCCTATAGGGTGGCCTGGGCTCTAACTAGGAATCCTTCGCTACGTATCTTATACATATCTTCTACTTCTAACTTGGCCATTAAACAGTTGAAGTTTATCAAAGATATCTTGACGAATGATAACTACAGAGCCCATTGGCCAGATATGATTTACAAAGAAGAAGCAAAGAGAGAACTATGGACCCAACGAGAAATATCAGTAGATCATCCACAAAGGAAAGAAGATGCAATCCGCGATCCCTCTATATTTACAGCTGGACTTACTACTAATATCGTTGGTATGCATTGCGATATTGCCGTTCTTGACGATGTTGTGGTTGCTGGTAACGCGTATACGGAAGAAGGACGAGAAAAAGTAAGAGATCAATATTCACTCCTCTCTTCAATTGAAACGGTAAATGGACAAGAATGGGTAGTAGGTACTAGGTATCACCCCGATGATTTATACGCAGAATTAATAGGATTAGAAATAGAAGAGCATGACGAACTTGGCAACGTATGTAACAAAACTCCACTCTTTGATAACCGGGAATGGGCAGTGGAAACGGTCGGAGATGGTACAGGAGAGTTCATCTGGCCACGCACAAAGTGCCCTGATGGTAAGTGGTTCGGATTTGACACAGCAACCCTGGCTACAAAGCGGTCCCAATATCTCAATAAACTACACTTCAGGGCCCAATACTATAATGATCCACACGACGCTGAATCGTCCCCTATCCAAAGGGACCTCTTCCAGTACTATGACCAGAACTTTCTCTCTCACCGAGATGGAAGATGGTTCTTTAAAAATAACAGAGTCAACATAGTAGCTGCAGTAGATTTTGCTTATACCACAGGTAAGAAGAGTGACTACTCTTCCATTGTCGTTGTAGGAACAGACTCTCAAAATAATTACTACATTCTAGAGATAGATAGATTCAAAACAGACAAAATAAGTGAATATTTCAACAGGATCTTAAAGTTATATAACAAATGGGGCTTCAGAAAAATAAGAGCAGAAGTAAGCGCAGCTCAGTCTGTTATAGTAAAAGATCTCAAAGAGAATTATATTAGACCCAATGGGCTGTCTCTCATAGTAGATGAATACCGTCCTTCTCGTTGGCAAGGTTCCAAAGAAGAACGAATACTCTCAACCCTAGAACCTAGATATGCCAATAGACAGATATGGCATTACTTAGGTGGTAACTGTCAAGCCCTAGAAGAAGAACTCATATATCATAATCCCGCACATGATGACATTAAAGATGCACTTGCCTCAGCCATTGACTTCGCTGTTCCTCCCATGAACTTTCTCAACTTACGTGAAACAAAACCCTCTTTCAACTATAATCAACGCTTTGGTGGTGTACTTTGACCGGTAAAGTCCTAGATCTTTTAAATGTAATAAACCCCGATCAAAAGGCTACCCGTCTCACTGAAAGGTACATCGAATGGGAAACTCTCCGTCAAGTAAAGAAGAACGACTGGGAAGAAATACGAAGGTATATTTATGCTACGGACACTACTCAAACTACGAACAATCAACTCCCCTGGAAGAACAAGACCACCGTTCCAAAGCTCTGTCAAATTAGAGACAATCTACTGGCCAACTATGGTGCCACACTCTTCCCTTCTCAGTACTCTAAATGGTTAGAATGGCAGCCTGCAGCAGAAGAATCAGCAGATGCTGAGAAAGCATTAGCTATTACAAACTATATGAATTGGGTGATAACACAGCCCCAGTTTAAGCATGAACTCGATAAAATCATCATGGATTATGTCGATTTTGGTAATGGCTTTGGAACAGTAGAGTGGGTAGACCAAAGATCAGAACAACCCGATAAAACACAAGTAGGTTTTGTGGGACCTATGATTAAACGGATATCACCCCTCGATACGGTGATGAATCCCACTGCAGAAAACTATATACAATCTCCTAAATTCATACGTACCCTCATATCTATGGGTGAAGTGCGTCGTCTATTAGAACGTCTCTCCAATGACGAGAATAGACATATGTACGAAGAATTATTTAAGTATCTCAAAGAGATACGCTTCCATGCACGTACCTTTCAAGGAGATTGGATACAGCGTGATCGTCTCTATCAAATGGATGGCTTCTCCTCCTATAGGCATTATTTACTGTCTAACTGGGTTGAGATTATAACACTTTACGGAGATTGGTACGACTTTATAAATGATGAATATCAAGAAAACAGAGTGATAACGGTAATCGATAGGCACAAAATTGTTGATGACAGACCTAATCCGAGTTACTTCGGTTATCCTCCTATCTTCCATGTTCCCTGGAGAAAGAAGCAAGATAACCTCTGGGGCATGGGTCCTCTCGACAATCTCGTCGGTATGCAATATCGACTCGATCACGTCGAGAATATGAAAGCAGACGTATTTGATCTCGTTACATATCCCGTACAGAAAGTAAAGGGGTTTGTACAAGATTTCGTATGGCAACCCGGAGAAAAGATCTTCGTCTCTGAAGATGGAGATGTTGAGATGATTGTACCCGATGTACAAGCTCTCAACGCTAATCTGGAGATACAGCATCTCGAACAGCAAATGGAAGAGATGGCTGGTGCTCCCAGAGAAGCCATGGGCTTCCGCTCTCCCGGTGAAAAGACTAAATACGAAGTACAGTCTCTCGAGAACGCTGCTGCTCGTATCTTCCAACATAAGATAAAACAATTTGAAGAGCAAATGTTAGAGCCCTTGCTCAACGCGATGCTCGAACTAGCCCGCCGCAATATGACAGGACCCACCACAATCCGCGTCATGGACGACGAATTTAAGCTCGCTACTTTCCAAACCTTAACTGTAGATGACATTACAGGTATAGGCCGTATAAGACCAGTAGCAGCTCGTCATTTTGCAGAGCAATCAGTCTTAGTACAGAACTTAACTAATCTCGCTGGGTCTAACCTATGGCCTACAGTACAACCACACATCTCAGGTATTAAACTAGCCAAGATGTTTGAGAAGACCTTCAACATTGAAGAATACGAGATGGTTGTTCCTTACATAGCTCTCGCAGAACAAATGGATGCACAGAAACAAGCACAAGCTCTCGAAGAACAATTACATCAATACACCATGACTGCGACAGGCATGAATGGTGATTACGATATGGATTTCTCACAAGACTTACAACAACAGCAGCAAGGACAATCTAATGTACCTGGGATGGACCAAACATCTCAAAAGCCCTAAAGAACAAGAAGAATTTTCTAAATACATAAGAGGTTCTAAAGCCCTATTTGAGAGATTAAAACAAATTGTCGAAGAAGAGAAACAAACAATTGAGATTACTTCTCTTGATTTTGATAATCCTAATTGGGCAATTAGAGAAGCCTTTAACAAAGGACAACACCAGTCCTTAAACAAAATACTCAAAATAATTAATATCGAGGACAACCGATGAATGATTTAATGTTAGACAATAACAGCAACACTGATTTACAAAAGTTAATAGACGAAGCAAAAGCTGACCCCGTTAAATTTGCTCAACGTAAATACGATGCAGATAAGTATGTCGATATGCTCACTAGACAAAAAGATGAGATGAGAGATGCCTATCTTAGGCTCCAAGAGGAATCAAACTCTAGAGCCACCAAAGCTGACCTAGAAACTCTCGCGACCCAGATGAGAGATCTTACGAGTAACAACAACCCTACCGTGAAAGAAGAGACTAAACCAGCTATAGATCCCAAACAGATTGAAGATCTCATTTCTTCTAAACTCTCTCAAATTGAGGAGAACAAGAAGAGAGTGGACAACTTCAACTCCGTTAAGAACAAACTCGTAGAGAAGTATGGTGAAAACTACCATAATTCTCTCAAACAACAACTAGATGACTTGGGGATGTCTTCCTCAGAGTTAACTGAATTAGCTGAACGCAATCCTCGTCTTGTATTCAAGACATTGGGATTAGAGGCACAACAAGAGACCAGGACCCGGGACTTCTTTACTCCTCCTCGCTCACAGCAAAATACTACTGCAGCTCCTCCTCCTCAACAGGAAAGAACTTGGTCGTATTATCAGCAACTCAAACAGACAAACCCACGATCATGGATGTCTCGCGAAACACAACTTCAAATGCACAATGATGCTCTTCGTCTCGGAGATAAATTCGAAGATGGAGACTATTCTAAGTATGCGAAGGATGCGCGCATCAAATTCTAACTTAACTTAAACTTAACTTAAAGGAGAAACATTATGGCTGGCTTTATGGACGCCAACACAAATTTTCTCATCAGGACTAATCTTTGGTCTCGTACGATCAAAGAACTGCTCCTCGATGAGTTAAATGCCATGAAGTTTGTCCGAATTATCTCAGATTTTCCCGATGGATACCAGATTAACATCCCATCGATTGGTGAAGCTGAAGTTGCACCCTTCACAGAAGGACAGGCCATCAAGTACAACGCGATGGATACTGGTAACTTTACCTTTAGCTTCGATAACTATGTTTACTCTGCCAATGCCATTTCGGAGAAGTTCAAGAGAGATAGCTACTATTCAGCAGACGTTATTGCTGCTTTCGTTCCACGACAACATCGTGCAATTATGGAAGCTGTAGAAACGAACATTCTCGCTAAAGCTAATTCGGGTCAAACTGCATCGGCAACAAACATTATTAACCTCGCAGATCACAGGTGGGTAGGCTCGGGTACATCCCAGGCTATTACATTCCAAGACTTTGCACGAGCACGCTACGCCCTCACAAAGGCTAACGTTCCTCTGACCAATCTCTGTGCTATTGTAGATCCTTCTGTTGCATACACCCTCGAAACTCAGACTAACGTTGTGAACTTGCTCTCGCCTGTTCCCACGTGGAATGACATTCCCAAAGAAGGTCTCGTCACAGGTTTCAAGTTCAGGTTCTCGGTCTTTGGTTTCGACATTTACGAATCAAACTACCTCCCTGCTATTGCTTCAGAAACCATCTCAGGCGTAACAGTAACTAGTGGTGTAGCTAACTTCTTCTTCTCAGCGGCTCCCGGTGACACTCTCCCATGGGTAGGTGCCTTCCGTCAGATGCCCACTGTCTACTCGGAGTTCAACAAAGATCTCCAGCAGGAAGAGTACGCTACGTTCGCTGAATGGGGCTTCAAGCTCTATCGTCCAGAGAACATGGTTACGGTTCTTACCTCGACCTCTGTGGTCCCAACCTAATATAGGAGAAACACAATGGTCGCAGGAACTTGGCTTAACCAAGATGGATTGCATCTGCAGTTTGGTACGCAGAAAGCAATCCCAGAAATGGCAGGTGACTACCTCATTTACGGTGAAAACCGTGAAGTTGAGGCTCTAGTCCCTCTCGTTCCTTATCTCGCAGGCAGCGGTGCTACAGCAGTACCCGCTCCGCCTACATCATTCTCAGGAACCACTACAGCAATTGCAGCGGGAATTCAGTCTCTCACGACTTTCTTCCCTCTTCAGGTCACTGCCCCTAATACAGGTGGTACTACGATTACGATGCTCAACCCTCAGCTGTTCATTGAACAGGTAGAGGTTGTGCCTCTCATCACTGCTACTGGTGGTACTTCAATCTCAATGGGTCTCGTTACCGCGTCATCTCCCGCAGATGCCGGTACTAACCCCGCAACGTTTGTTCAGGTAACCCCGAACAACGGTGTACAGATTCTGAATGCTCTGCTCACTGCAACAATGGCAACGAGTGTCGGAAAGACCACGTGGACCGCCCCTGGCGCCACTGGCTTTAACTCCGGTGCTACAAATGCTGCTGGCGGTGGTACGTGGATTGGCATCAACACCCCGTTGGTGACTAATACACTCACCCCACTTCCAACGAATGCATGGTTGTCTACTATTGCTTCTGGCTCGTTTACTAACGGTCTCATCAAAGTCCGTATTAAGTACACGATCTACGGCAATATCAATCAGTAATTATACTTAAGCAAGGGAGGCTAATCCCTCCCTTGTCTTACTGAAAGGACTATAAATGGTTGATCAATCACGTCAAGTTGACTTAGGTGGTAATGACCTAATCGTCAATAATCTTCGTGTAGGCGCAACCGCCCCAGGTCAGCAGGGAACTGCTATTGACGTAGGTGGATCGCTTACTCCTCCTGCAGGTACAGCCACGGTAGCTCCGTTGGTTTTTACTGCAGGTACAAATCTTACTACCGCTTCCGCAGGTGCTGTTGAGTTCGATGGTACTGCATTTTATGCAACTTCTGTTGCTTCCGCAAGACAACAGGTAGACGCAGAACAGCTGATTATCGCAACAGCAAACAGCGCTACTTACAACAACACAGGTTTGGATACAGCTGCTGCTGCTCCAGTCTTTACTGCAACTACCAATCCTTCCATTACTAATGGTGCGGTTACTCTGGTAGCAGGTAAGACCTATATATTTGAATTCCTGTATAACTTAACTAATACAGGAACTACAGCACATACATGGGCAACTCTGTTCGCAGGTACTGCTACTTTCAGTGCTGGTACAAATTACCAGGTCTTTGGAAATAGCGGAACTACAGCAAATACGCCATCCACTGGTGGTCTCTCTGGTTTCATTTCGAGCACCACAATGTCAACAGCTGTTGTTGCAACTGCATCGTCAACATCTGCAACTGAACAGGTTGCTATTGAAGGCTATGGTGTGTTTGTTGTTAATGCTGGTGGAACAGTAATTCCTCAGCTCAAAGCAAGTGCACGTCCAGGCGCAACAGGTACTCCCGGTGTTATTCTTCTCGCAGGTTCTTATTTCCGTGTATGGGAAATGGGTTCAGGTGTAGTGGGTAACTGGAGCTAGTATATGTCTAAAATAACATTAGCGAGTGTGGGGAGTATTGATAATACTCTCATCGCTGCAATAAACAGTAACAATGCTGTCTTAACGACAGCAATGGATAACACTCTATCTAGAGATGGTACTTCTCCTAATCCCATGGAAAGTAACCTAGATATGAACAACAACCAGATTCTCAATCTCCCTTCACCCGCTACTGTTAACTCTCCTGCTCGTCTCATTGATGTTGTAAGCAACCCTAGCATAACAGTACCTCCCGTAGGTACTTCAGGTGCAGTGGTTGGTCTCCTCAACGGTAACAACACCGTATCAGGAAATAACACTTACAGCGGTACTAGTACCTTTTCTAATACTACTACCTTTAATAACCCCGTAACATTTAATAGCACTATAACTACTACTCCTGCTTTGTTATGGAGAACAAGACTTACAAGTCCTCTCACTCTTTATGTAGACGTAATAAATGGAAGTGATGCTAATAATGGATTAGCTCCTGGAAGTGGACACGCTTTCAAGACTATCCAACACGCTGTGCTGGTGGCAGCTACTGATTATGATTTAGATGGTAATGCACTAACTATTCAACTAGCAGATGGAAACTATCCAGAGAATGTTGCTCTCTTTCCGTATACAGGAAGAGGAAATGCAGGACACACCGGTCCTATTTTAATAGTGGGAAATACAGGTTCTCCTGCTAACGTTACAGTAACTAGCAATTCTCTCGCCTGCTTTACTGCGGTAGAGTGTGGTTATTTTGAATATGATTTTCAGGGAATGACACTTATATCTAATAGTGTAGGAGGGGCTTGTCTTTTAGCAGATGCTGGAGGTTGGATTTATGGAGATAACATTATCTTTGGTACGTCTAATTCAGGAAACCACTGTAATGCAGAGAACGGTGGAATAATTGAACTAAACTCTTACACCATCTCCGGTAATGCGCAAAATCATTATTTCGCTACATCAGGAGGAGAAATAATAGTTACAGGCGCTGGAACAATAACATTAGTAAATAATCCTACATTCTCCTCAACCTTTGCGTTTACAGATAGACTCGGTTTAATACAGTGTCCTTCTACCCAAGTCTTTACGGGAACAGCTACAGGTACAAGATACTCAGCAAATGCTAATTCTGTAATATGGACTAACGGAGCTGGAGCAACCTTCTTCCCAGGAACAGTAGGAGGCTCAACAGCTACTGGAGGTCAATATGTCTAAAATAACCTTAACTAATCTCGCTAACTTAGAGAATGAGAATACTGCTATTAATGCCATTAATAGCAATAATGTTACTCTAACCACAGCTTTTGATAACACCTTGTCTAGAGACGGCACATTACCCAACGTAATGAATGCTACTCTCGACATGAATAATAATCAAATACTAAACCTACCTACTCCTGCTACAGTAAACTCTCCCGCTAGACTCATAGACGTAGTGAGCAATCCTACTCTCTCTGTTCCTCCTACGGGAACATCAGGACATGTTGTTCCTTTCTTAGACACTAACAATACCTTTTCAGGTATTAATACCTTTGCTTCTGCTACTTTTACTAGCGTTACTACTCCTTCTCTAGTTCTCAATGGAACTACTCTTAACAGTGTTACAGGAACAGGTGCGATTGTATTAGCTGCTTCTCCTACAATATCAGGTACTCTACAAATACCTACAATTGCAGGAGGCTCTGCAGCATCATCAATATTAACTATTCAAAGCACGACTAGCGTAGGTACTACTGATGCTATTGTCTTTCAGGTAGCCACTCAAGCAGAAGTAGCGAGGTTTACTACTTTAGGTCGATTTGGAGTAGGTACTAATCTTCCTCGAACTAAAGTACAAATAAGTGCTAATACTTCAACAGCTCCTTTAAATCAAGGTGGTAATCTTTTGATGATTACCGCAGCTGATACAGTGTCGAGCGGAATACAGTTAGACACCTTTGGAACCGGGGCTTTTCCTCAAATAGTTTTTAGAGGAGCCCGAGGTACTGGAGCCAGCCCATCAGCTCTCCAATTAAACGATCTTTTGTTTAATGAGACTATGCTTGGTTTTGATGGAACTGCGTATCAACAGTCTACATCAATTCAGGGACAAGCTAATGAAAACTTTTCTACGGGACATCATGGAGGAAACTTACTCTTCTTTACTACTCCTGTAGGAGGGTCTATTACAGAAGCTCTGCGTATCAATGGCAGTGGAGGAGTAGGTTTAGGCACAACAGTTGATCCAGGTGCAGGTAGTCTCTTAGCTACTGATGTCTACACCAATAACACAAACTTCTTAATACGTACTAAAGTTACTCTTGCTAACGGAGCTGGCGCTCAAACAGGAACTTTAACAAATGCTCCTGCTGCTGGTAATCCCACTAAATGGATCTCTGTTGATGACAACGGAACAACTCGAAAGATCCCCGCATGGTAACTCTCGAACAACGTTTTAAAACATTACTCGGTGAATATGCATTCACCGTAACTGCTCTTCAACATCAGATTGAAGAGCTTCAAAGAGAACTCAAAGAATTGAAAGAAAAGCATGAAACAAACATATAACGAGTCAATGAAGTATGTATATGCTGATGAAGGAGGTTACTCCAACGATGTTGGAGACGCTGGTGGCCCAACTAATTATGGAATTACGATATGGGACGCTCGAAAGTACTGGAAAGCTAACGCCACTGCAGCTGACGTTAAGTCCATGCCCAAAGAAGTAGCTGCTCAAATTTACGAGGAACATTATGCACACCCACTTGCATATGATCAATTACCCGCTGGTGTTGATTATGCTATTCTGGACTATGGCATTAATAGTGGGATTAGCAGATCTACTAAAGTTCTACAAAGGTTGGTAGGAGTCCCTGTGGATGGAATTATGGGTCCCGCTACTCTTGGTGCTACTAGTAAGTTCAATAGCGTGGATCTTATTAATAAGATATACGATGAAAGAGTAGAGTTCCTCAGAGGACTAGGCAAACCTCAGTTCATGAAAGGCTGGCTCTCTCGTTGTAACCGAGGACGTAAGAATGCTCTCTCAATGGTAAACAACTACTCTCATATAACAGTCACCCCAACAACTCCCACAACTAAACCTTCTCTGTCTTTCTGGCAGATGCTCTTCAACTTCTTATTCGCAAGGAAACACTAATGTCAATCTTCACTGGAATCTCTAAAGCCTGGTCTACTTTCGAAGGCTGGGTAGCCAAGATTACCCCTGGTATTAAAACTGAATTGGTAGCTCTCTTAGGAGGTATAGGTAACCTCGCAGCTGCAGGTCAGGAATATATCACTAACGTCCCCACCAATAAGTTTATTACTGGTGAGCAGATTATGTTGGCTAACTTCGTATTCTTCACTCTAGCTTTCTGGCTCCGTAATATCAGCTCACGTGTTGCAGCTAATCCCTAATGTGGTCTTTACTCCTAGGACTAGTTCCTGGTCTACTGAGTACGGTTAATGGCATTACTAATGCTATCTCCAATGAGAAGATAGCACTTATTAATGCCAAGACCAAAGAAGAACAGATAGCATCTCAAGAGCGTATAAACACTCTCACTGCCCGTAGAGATGTCTTAATAGCAGACTCTTCTCGGTCTTCCTTAGATATGTGGATACGGTTAGGTTACTCTATCGGTCCCATCTATATTCTCAATAAGATATATCTCTACGATAAAACCTTTGATGGTACTACTACTCTATCTCCAGAACTCTGGAACGTTATAATGGTTACCATAGGCTTCTACTTCTTACATTCAACTGCTTCTCTCTTCAGGAAATAATACAATGATGAATATGACTCTCTTACAGATGACTCAAGACATCTTATCTTCCATGGGATCAGATGAGGTAAACTCTATAGGAGACACCATTGAGAGTATGCAGGTTGCTAACATCATTAAGAATAAGTATTTTGATGTTATAAATAGAGCTGACTTACCAGAGCATTATAAACTCTTTCAGTTAAACCCTTCTCTTGACTTCTCATCTCCTGTCTTGATGTATGTCCCCTCAGAAATAAATAGCATTAAATGGATTAAATACTTTGATACCAATGTCCAAGATGGAGCATCTCTCCAGTCATCACAGTTTGGCTCATACCATCATGATCTCAATGTCGATCTGGTTCCTTCTGGGTGGTCTACTACTTCTACTACTTCTAATACCATAGGATTAGGAACTGTTACATGGACTGTAGCTGGAGGTCTCAACATCTCTCCCAACAACACTGCTACAGCTACAGCTACCCCAGGCAATACAATGTCTGGAACAGTAACTAGCTACAACGGTACACAGCTTACTCTCAACATTACAGCTATGCAGGGATCAGGTACATTCTCTAGCTGGACTATAGCTCAAACAAATGCAGTGGGAACAGCACCTGGGTATGTAGAAGTTTGTATTGTTCCTCTACGTGATTTCTTAGAATATGTTAATAGGTTTAATCCCACTGATCAGGATGTTCTCTCTTATACATTTCAAGAGAATGGATATAAGTTTAAGATCTATTACAAGAATGATCATAGACCTACCTATTGCACTGTAATAGCTAATTCCTTTGTCTTGTTCGATACTTATGATGGAACACAGGACAGTACGCTTCAGGGTTCTAAGACTATGTGCTGGGGAGAAACATTTCCCAATTTCTTACTCCAAGATAACTTCATACCTGATCTAAATGACCAGCAGTTTCCCCTTCTCTTTAATGAAGCTAAGGTAACAGCATGGTATGAACTACGACAACTCCCTCACCAGAAAGCTCAGAAGGAAGCTAACATTCAATGGACTTCAGTTCAGAAGGAGAAGTCTGTTTCTGGTAAACCCACACACTTTCAACAGCTCCCTAACTTCGGTAGACGGATAGGAAGAGCAGGATACGCACTCTATGGTAGCTATGACTACGATTTCCCTCACACCGCGTAAAGCAATAGCCAAGGATAAAGTTCTCTTGTCTAATGAGAGAGTCTTTAAGCTTACTTCTCTCAATAACTCTCCCAAGAATTCTAAGGGAATGACAGATCCCCGGTTATTTACGGGAGAGAATAAACTCTGTATCCGCTGCGGTCCCGGTAACAATCTCTGGACCTTTTTTTATACGGAAGGAATGGTTCCCCCTCGTCTTCAACAGAGATTTACTTCTTATCAACAAGCTTTCAACTTTGCTCACTCCTATTTCAAAGGACGTAACGTTCTCCTAGAAGAAGATATTGATGCCTCTGCAGCCCTCCTTCATTAATAACTTTACTAAAGGTTTAAAGACAGAGTTCACTGGACTTAACTTTCCAGAGGATGCTGCCTATGATACTGACAACTGTGTCTACACTCTCATAGGAGATGTAATACGTAGATCAGGCATAGATTACGAGGATAACTTCGCTCTTCATGCAGTTAATCGTACTAATGCAGCTATCAGCTCTTATAAATGGAATAATGCAGGAGGAGACGGTAATACTCAAGTAGTAGTAATCCAGGTAGGACATATCCTCTATTTCTATCAGTCTTCCAATGCTACTACTGTTTCTCCTCTCTCAACCACTCTCCTAGCTACCACAGTAGACATAAACAACTTTCTAGCACTCAACTCTACTGCTACTCCCTCTTTAACTGAATGTCAGTATGCAGTGGGTAATGGTTATCTCTTTGTCTTTCATCCCAATTGTGATCCCTTTTATGTAACCTTTTCTCCGAGTGCAATAACTGCTCTAAAGATTGATTTAAGGATAAGAGATTTCTTAGGTGTTCCTGAAACTATTGCTGATAACTTCAGACCCTTAACCTTAAGTGCAGAACACAACTATAACTTAGTAAATCAAGGATGGACTTCAGGTACTGCTTGGACTTGTTCATTTAATGCAGGTACTTCAAATGCGTGGCCCATTAACAATGGAACAGGAGGTTCTTGGACAGGAAACATAGTAAGTCAAACAAACACTACTTCAGTTACTGTTGGGTCTATTATAAGTGTAACTGCACAGATGTTCAATGGTGTAGCTTTTAATAACTTCTTAACGACTATGACGGGGGTTGTTACTGCTTACTCTACTCCTTTTACTTCAATAACAATAACAGTTCAAACCAATAACAATAACAGTGCTTTTTCTTCTTATACGAATGCAAATGCTAGTTTATCTAGCTTAGGTCAAATCAATACTTGGTTCACTAACATTCATAACTATCCCTCTAATTCAGATGTATGGTGGCTCTATAAGAATAGTAGTGGTGTTTTTGATCCTCTGGGTACAATAGCAAACGTACAGCAACCTTTCTCATCAGCACCCAAAGGCTACTTTGTTTTAAATGCTTTCAATCAAGATCGTACCACTGCCTCTAGCATTGGTGGAATAACCGCAATAACAACTACAGCTAGACCTTCTACAGGATGTTGGTTCCAAGGCAGGATCTTTTACGCAGGAGTTAATGCTTCTCAACCCGCAACTGGAGATGAACCTTTTTATACCTGGACTGAGAATATATACTTCTCTCAGATTGTAGAAAGAACCAGTCAGTTTGGTAACTGCTTCCAAGCTAACGACCCTACTTCTCAGAATCTTTTTGATATCTTACCTGATGATGGAGGAGTAATATCTATCCCAGGATCAGGCAATATCTATAAACTCTTCTCTCTTAAGTTTGGTCTTCTTGTACTAGCTGCTAACGGTATCTGGTATATAGGAGGAAGCTCTGGAATAGGCTTTACAGCTACAGACTTCTCTGTAACAAGAATATCTGCCATCCAGTGTATCTCAGGAACATCAGTAGTAGATGTACAAGGATTTCCGATGTTCTGGAATGAAGAAGGTATCTACTACGTGGCTCCGTCTCCACAAGGAGGTTCAGCACGTAGCCCCGATATTGCACTAGAGGTTACTAATCTCTGTCTGGGGTCTATATTAACATTCTACGCTAGTATTCCCCTACAGAGTAAGAAGTTCGCTAGAGGAGACTACAACCCTCTGTCTTATGTAGTACAATGGTGCTATAGGTCTACTAACGAGAATACTGTAACAGACAGGTATCAGTTTGATAAGATCTTAAACTTCAATACAGCCAATAAAGCTTTCTATCCTTGGACTATAGGCAATTCAGGTACTTCTCCTTTTATTCATGATATAAGATACGTAGCTGGTCCCGGAGGAAGTACATCTCCTGATCCTACCTTCAAGTATCTTTCCTCTGTCTCCAGTGGGAATACCTACAACTTCACCTTCTCTGAAGAGAGAGATGACGTTAATTGGATGGATTGGTTCTCCTCCTCTTCTGCAGATTATACTAGCTTCTTTACTACTGGTTATCATCTAGGAGGTAAAGGAATACTCAAGTTCAATCCTCTCTACCTCTTTGTCTACTCTAATAATCTAACTAACACTCAATATAAAGTTCAGGGTATCTGGGATTATGCTGTCAATAGGAATTCCAATAAATGGGGGTCTATTCAATTAGTTACCAATAACTTCTCCACCTCGAACTTTAATAAAACTTTCAGGAGACATAAGATAAGAGGACATGGTTACGTGCTTCAATACAAGATACAATCTGTATCAGGACAACCCTTTGATATTCAAGGGTGGACTGTTGCAGAACAACCTAATATGGCTCCCTGATGAATTTCGGTGATCTCTTCTCTCAAGGTAATATAGGAACTACAGCCGGTGGTATAGGCGCTGGTGTAGGATTAGGCTTCTCTGCTTTCGGAGGCTATGAGTCTTATCAAGGAGCTAAAGCAGAAGCAACTGCTTCAAAGAACATAGCTGGTCTGGAGATACAGCAGGATGCTGTACGTAGGCAAGCAATGGAACTCTCAGCTCAACGTCAAGAGATGCAGAACTTACGTCAAACCCAACGTGCTCGATCTATGGCTTTAGCTACCGCTACCAATCAAGGAGGACAGTATGGTTCTGCCTTAGGAGGAGCATATGGTCAGATCTCCGGAGGAGCAGGAGTAAATCAGCTGGGTATTACTCAAGCTCTACAGTCTGGTGAGCAGATGTTTGCTCTCAACGCTCAGATAGACCAACAGAAGATGGCTATTGCAGATGCCAAGACACAACAAGCAGAAGGTGCAGGTATATCTAGTTTTGGTAAATCTCTCTCCGGCTCT
>Ga0247684_1000023_pt1 | contig 55549 bp, 79 predicted proteins | sample CNK25_metaG_FD_190129 | JGI IMG/M metagenome (GOLD analysis project Ga0247684, IMG submission 190129) | Soil microbial communities from Purdue University Martell Research Forest, Indiana, United States - CNK25 | ecosystem: Environmental > Terrestrial > Soil > Temperate forest > Bulk soil... | reverse complement strand
AAAGAACGGGACAGACCAAACTTCATGTCATCATTGACCGAGGTTACGTCACCGCAATAAACGATCCGAGCGTCCCGGTTGTAACAGTGGTACATCCGGATCGGGGCGTTCTTCCAGGCAGTGGAGTAAACCGGCTTCAGGCCGAAGGTGGCCGCCACGTTTTCAAACGGCCAGACTTGCTGGACCCACACCGAGCCCGTGAGCGCGTTGCCGGCGAGATCCTTGCCGTCCATGTCCCCGCGGAAGCGGAAACGCATCTGGGCCTTGTCCTCTTTAAACAGCCAGTCACCGCAACCCTGGGTGACACCGTAGCTGTAGAAGGCGCCGCCTTTGGCGAAGTCAGCCGCCGAGTACATCTGAGTAAGGGCAGGGTTGGCAACCAAGAGCCGGCGCCGCGTGGTCGCGTCCACCGTGATCGAGAATTTGCCGTCCACGAGCCAATCCTTGTCGTGATAACCGTTGGCCGCCAAGTCCTCCTGAATGTTATTCAGGTATTCCATGGAGAGCTGGCCCAGGGCCGCCGAGATCAGCGCCGTAGTGCCATAGCCAAGGGCTGAAAGAGCGCCGTTGGCGTTGAGGTTAATAAACAGGGAGTTTTGCGTGACGCCGGCGCCGCCCGTGACGTTGACGGCAAACATGTTGTCGGCAATGTCGATGGAAACGGGGTTGCCCTGGGAGTCCTGCAGACCTGCCAGGAACAGACCCGCGCCCTGGGCCTGGGTGCCCGCCTTGCGGAGGGTCAACAGGCGAAGGAAGTCGGAGCAAATCGATTCAGGCAACTCTTTGTAGCCCTCGGCGATCGCGGCCATCTTGGCGATGCCTTCCTCGATCGTGTCGAGCTGGTCCAAACAGAAAACCGGGGTTTGATACTCCCGGCGATACCGGTCGTAACGGAGCTGATCCACACCATGGCCCACGTACTGGCGAGGAGTGTCGCAAGGAGTTCCCACACAGGGATCGGCCGTGAACTGGGTCCAGAGGCCGGGATCGTTGGGACGGGTGACATAGACGCGCTCATGCAAGTGAGTGGTCCCAGTGAAATTCGGCCATGTCTCAGTGCGATACATGCCCGTATAGATATAAGAGTTGGGCTTGCGGTCTTTGCTGATCCGCTTGTCCCAGTCGTAGGGACGGCGCCCGAGGAAATCATTGAACTGCTGGCATTGAGCCGTTGTAAGTGGCATAGGACTGTTCTGTTTTTGCGCGGTTAAGCGCGCTTTTATTGGTTTTTGGAACTTCCGAGGCGGCGGGGCTCGGTAGGTGCGCCAGGGTCAGGCTTTCGCTCTGGCTGTCAGTCGAGCAGCGTTACGGCTGATGGGCGGGTGAACCCTTTATGTCTCTACCCGGGGCGACAGATACCCCCAAGGGGTAGAGAGCCCAATAAAAGAAAACCCTAGATCTCCGTGGTGCCTCGTGGTAAACCCCCCGCCAATGAGCTTTGATGGGACATCATTCAGCACGTTTCTCCGCACGTGGAGAAAAGCCCGAAAGCTCTATAAAAAAGAGGCTGCAAGCCTTCTGCGTGTCCCACTCCGAACCTATGAGGCCTGGGAGTGGGGCCTGAACACGCCGACAGAAATCGTAAGAGTAGAAATAGCTAAACGCGCAACTGAACTAAATGACGCCACTTCCAACAAATATCGACAGAAGATCATTCTTCGCCCTGGAGTTCGCCCTGAAGCTGATGCATGTGAAACAGGTAGCCCCAGGCAAGGTCGCCGTGCCCAGGGATAAGGGCGGGCCGCCTACCATGCAGATTCAGTGCGAGTTTGGAGTCGCGATCCGGATGGCTGATGACCTCTGCGCGGCCCTGGACGAGTCATCCGGCCCGCAATTAACCGTAGTCGAACCCCCTGCAAACAATGAACAAACCCCGCAAGAAAACCCGTCTGACACCCCCCCTGCTGCAGAAGCGAATTGAAAAGCTCAAGGAGCGATTAGCCTTACAGGATCGCACCCTCGAGGAGGTTCGCGCCCTACTGGATAGCAAAAAGGTTGAGGTTGACCGGCTGCTAAAGAGCGTTGAAACCGCCTACAACGCCGGGACCGAGTTCCAGAAGAAGATCGCCCAGCTCGAGCGCGAGAAAGCCAACGTGTGGGAAAATCTCGGCAAGGCCGAGGCGCAGATTGTCCCCATGCGCGAGCTGCTCGAGTTCTGTTTCACGTGCCTGGATGACTTCCAAAACCGTCATTTAGTCGTGTGTCACCAGTGCGAGTCGGATGAGTTCCGGTTCAAGAGTATCTCGATCGCCTCAGACTTTAAGCGCCTGCTGACTCACCTTGCGCCATACCGAAAGGGCAGGACCACTCTGGACTTTGTACGGATGCCTGAGCCCCAACGGCAATGAAACCTCTAATTGAGGAGATCCCGCCCGGGGTTGAGTCGCGCATTTTGGTTGTAATAAACAATGCCACGGATTTTGCCGAGGGCCTTCAGGAGCTGGTTAATTACTGCGTGGAATACCAGATGAAGATCAAGAGTGTGGAAGTCCCCGAAACGCGCTTCGAATGGCCCAGCATGGAGGAGGGGCACATGATCGAGTTGAACAACTTTCACCGCAACAAACTGATCGTGACCTTTGCCCCGGCATGAAAACTTACATTCAACTGGGCAGGGCGGGCGACATTATGACCCTCCTGCCCCTGCTCAAAAACGCAGAAGAGAAATGCGCTCTGATGGTCGCCGAGGAGTATGCCGGCCTCCTCGATGGGGTGTCCTATGTCGAACCGGTCATTTACAAAGGGCCGCACTACGAGATCGGCAACGCAGTGGCCCAGTGCGAGGCAGAGAAGCGGGATTGGGTCTGCACCCAGGTCAACGGTCCCAAGGAGGGAGTGGCCGAGTTTGTTTACAAAAGGGCCGGCCAGGAAGCGGCCAAGACAACCTCCTTTCAGAAAGAAATGTGGAAGGTGGCCGGCCGGCTGAATGAGTGGGATGAATGCTACCCCCTCGAGTTTGATCAGCGGAACTGGGACGCAGAGGAGGCACTCTATAAGGCCCATATCATGCCAGGAAAGCGGTATGTCCTGGCCGCGCTGGACGGACACTCCTCGCCCTTCCCGTACAAGGCCCTGGCGCTCGAGCTGCTCAAACACTGCGGCTATCCGGTGATCAACCTGGGCGGGATTCACGCCAATCGCATTTATGACCTCCTGGGCATCTATGAGCGGGCGCTCTGTCTGGTCGCCATCGACTCAGCCCCTTTGCAACTGGCCCAGGCCGCCCCCAGGCTGCCGGTCCTGGCCCTGGCCAATGACTCGCCTTTGCTGTGGAACGGCTCGAGCTGGCGCCCTAATCACTATTGGTACTGCCGGTATAAAGACTTCCCGTTGCGAGCTGTGGAGATGGTGGAGGCCATACGGGAGGGCGCCCGTTTCCGGATCAAGAAATGGGACGGCAAAGAAGTGATCCACTTTTGGAACGCGTACGACGGGGCCAAGTGTGATCGGCCGGCTGACTGGTGGCGCCCGTTGCCAATCACGGTCGGCGCGTGCGGCCGGGATAGCGCCATGATGCTCAAGGATCCGCGGCGCCTGCCTTTTCTACGTGACTCGCTCCGGATGGCGATTCAGAAGGCCAATGCCAATGACTGGATCTGCCTCACGCGTCCAACCACCCGTTTTATGCCTGGGGCAACCGAGCTGCTCACCACCAAACAAGCCGCCTACGCCTATCGGATTCAGGAGAATGGTGAGGAGCGAACCTTTATGCCGGTCGCGGACCTCTTTTTTGCTAAACGGGAGTTTTGGAAAAAGGCGCTTCCGGAAATTCCAGACTTGGTTCTCGGTTCGGACTTTTTCTGGTCTCACACGCTCGCTGCTTTATTCAGAATGAAAGGCGCCGAGGACGTCACGGGCGGCATTTACACCTTGCTCGACAAATGAAAAAAATCCCCCTCCAAAACAGTAGCCTCGAAACAAGCGTTGACGACGAGGACTTTGAATTACTCAGCGAAAACAGGTGGCGTATTTCGCCTCGTGGCTACGTCTATCGATACGAGCAGGTAGCGGGACAGAGCAAGACCCTCCTGATGCACAGGGTTGTCCTGAACGCTCCGAAAGGTATTGGCGTAGATCATCGAGAATTACCGCGTTACAACAATCAGAAGCACAATTTGCGATTAGCAACTCAGTCTCAAAACGGCGCGAATGCTCGCGTTTCCTTGAGGCCGAAAACCTCACGCTATAAAGGCGTTTGGTGGTCTAGGCATAGAGGGCGATGGGTAGCCGAGCTTATGCTCCATCGAAAGAAAATCCATCTTGGAGTTTTTCTAAAGGAGGAGGAGGCTGCCGCGGCCTACAATCAAGGAGCTCAGCAACGCTTTGGGCAATTTGCCCATTTAAACCAAATAGACAAATGAGCGAAAAACCCAATCAGTTTTCCGAGTCGTGCCTTGTGGAGCTATTCGGACACCAAAAGATCGTAGGCAAGGTAACAGAGGCAACTATGGCGGGCGGGGCCTTCCTCCGCGTGGACGTGCCGGCCTTTAACGGGGAGGCGGCCTTTACCCGCTTCTATAGCCCGGGCTCGATTTACAGCATTTCCCCGATTACCGAGGAGATTGCCCGGGGCATGATGGAACGCTATCGCAATGAGCCAGTCAGCCGGTTTGACCTGCCGCAACTGACCGAGAAGGTAAGCGCACCTTTCGAACCATTGGAGGAGCATGACGAGCCCTAAGCCGGAACCACCGCCGCCGCGCATCAAACACAATAGCGAGCTGGCCGCGTGGTTCATCCTCGAGCACAAAGTCACAGGGCGTTATCCCCGGGTTATTGACCAGCACAACGCCCTGGCGCTCGAGCACAAGAAGCTGTTCCCCTACGGATACAATCCGAGTATCATCGAACGGGACAGAGGCCTCCTGATGGCCTACAGATACCACGATGGCAAGAGCTCTGACCTCGCCGGCAATTCACTGCATTCAGATCTTGCTTTGGCGATGATGGACTTTGAAGGCAAGGTTATTCACAACGAAAAAATTCCCCTGGGCGAGGGCGGCGAGGATCCCAAGCTGTTTCTGCACCAGGGCGCCGTACATATTTCCTGGGTTGAAAGCACCTTCCCACGAATGCCATGGAAGTCAGTAGTTATGTTTGGCCGCCTGGGTGAACAGAAGATCCTCGATCCCAAAAAGCCGCCACTCCCCGGCAATGACTACCTCACAATCCAAAAGAACTGGGTCTTTTTCGGGAACGACTTCGATCTCTATTGCATTTACCAGTGTCATCCCCAGCAAGTGACCTACCGGCTCAACGGCTCAGAGATAGGCGCCGAGTACCGCACCCCAGGGCCGCGCTGGCCTTATGGGCAAGTACGGGGCGGAACTAGCCCACTCCTTTTCGAAGGGAATCTGATCAGATTCTTCCATAGTGGCCTGGATAACGAGTACGGCCAGTTTTACCGGCGCTACTTCATGGGCGCGTATCTCACACGGCCGGATCCGCCTTTTGAGGTCCTGGCAGTGAGTTACAAGCCTATCGTTTACGGCGCCGAGACTGACCGGCTCAAAAAAGCGCAGTGGGAGGAGTGCCCGCAATACAAGCGCCAAGTGGTGTTCCCCGGTGGTGCAATTTCGGTGGAAGGCGGTTGGCTAGTCTCGGTCGGGGTCAATGACTCCTCCTGTGAAATTCTGAAGATCACACCAAAGGACCTCCATCTTATATGAATCTTATTGAAAAACTGGCGTTGTGGGTCTTGCGTAAGGTCGGCAACGTGAGGCATGTAGGCGAGGGAAACTCGTTGGTTCTAAAAGACCAATTTGGAAAGGAAGTGAGAATGTCTGCACCTCGCCCCGGAGATGAAGCCTGGGAGGCGGGTTGCACTTGCACACCGGATCGAGTCGTGAGTTCGGATTGTCCGTTGCATTACCTGCCACAACACAAAGCCGTTTATGTGCGCCTAAAATGACTGATCTCTTTGAAATCATCAGGCAGGAGCAGCCCAGGATCCCAGGGTGGTGCAGCCTGGATAAGTCGCTCACCCTGGCCAGTCTGGTAGTGGCCTTGCGGCCGGCCATCAGCCTCGAGATTGGGATTTACGGAGGCTCGAGCATCGTGCCGATACTCCTGGCCCACAAATGGACCGGTCTGGGCGTGGTTGTCGGCATTGAGCCCTGGTCCGCGGATGAAGCCATGAAGGCCCAGACCAACCCAACGGACGTTGAATGGTGGGGGAAACAAAACTACGGGGATCTTCACTTCAATTTTCAGGCGCTGATCCAACGCCTGGGCGTGGCAGACATCCTGATGCTCCATCGTAAGCCTTCGCGCCATGTCGAGCCGCCGCCAGGGATCGGCCTGCTGCACATTGACGGCGCCCATGACAATGTGGCCATTCAGGACGTGGTACGGTTCGCGCCCCAGGTGGTGATCGGTGGGGTGTGCGTGATGGACGATCTAAACTGGTCGGGCGGGGCAGTCACACGGGCGGCCATGCGCCTCGAGCAGCTCGGTTTCCGTTTGCTCTATCCAATCGGCACCGGCGCAGTGTATCAACGAGTGCGATGAAAACTTGTCGAAAATGCTCTGCCCGAGGTGACGTCAAATGGGGATCTGGCTACTACTGCCCCAAACACGCCCGTTTCCTTCAAATGAGGACGGATGCTAAAAGCAAAGGGAAAACTGTACCGACCCTGGCGAGACTTGAGGCCATTTTGAAACGGCATACTCGCCGCTGCCCAGGTTGCGGCGTATTTATGAATTGGCTCAGAAAACACGGAGCGAGCACAGTGATCACACTCCAACACGACCGATCCGGCCGAATGCGCTTCCTCTGTTTTGGGTGCAATACGTCCCATCAGTTTGACCATGGCGACAAGTTCTATAATCGCACCAAGGGCTCAAAAGAGTGTCGGGACTGCCACAAGGAAAAGCCCCTAACGGAGTTTTTCCGAGATCGGCGCGTCAAAACCGGGGTAAAATCGTACTGCAAGGGCTGCTCAACAAAGAGGACTTACCGATGGCGCCGAAGGGTGAAGTTTAGAGGTAAATCGAATTGGAGAATCAAATGCGCCAGTCGTTGACGATCGTTTACACCACAGCACGGCACGAGCCTAGGATCGAGTGGTTTCTTGATTCTCTGTATCGTCAACCGGATGGACCGAGCTGTAAGGTCATCGTTGTTGACCCATTCAGAAAACCCGCTGAAAACGCGAGCGTAAGGGTAGTAAATCCGAAACCAACTGTGTGGCAGGGTCCGTACCGTTTAACAAAACAAGACTGGTGGGCAGCCTCAAATGCGCGGAATACCGGGATCTGTCTTTGTGATACTGATTGGGTAGGGTTCGTGGACGATCGTAGCGTGCTGATTGAAACATGGCTGGAAGCGGTTAAGGCCGCCATGTCGGGGCTCTATGTGGTGTGTGGCCCTTACGAGAAGGTTCACAATTTGGTTGTGCAGACTGGCCGCCCCTCAGCCCTGGATAAGCTGTCAGAGTACTATACCTGGGATGGTAAAAAGACCGATGGGATTGACAGCCGCGTTGCCTACGTGCAGGAGCATTACGCGCAGCACAAGCACCTCTCTAATCCCTATAATGCGCCCGGGGAGTGGACCTATGGTTGTTCGCTGGCCCTGCCTTTGGAGTGGGCGCTACAGGTAAATGGTTTTGATGAAACGATGGACGGCAGCAGCGGCGAGGATTATGTCTTTGGCCTCATGCTACAGAACAACGGCTTTCCAATTAAGTTCGATCTCCGGATGAAGATGATCGAGGACCGCACCCCTGGGACCTTGGGGCCTACGATGATTCGGATGGACAAAGGGGTTTCGCCCAATGACAAAAGCCATTGGCTACTGAATAAGCTCAAGCACGAGCGCCGCGCTCTGCATCAGTGGGACTTGAGACAGGTGCGGGCAAGCGCCCTGGCCGGCAAAGGTTTCCCAGTGAGTTCCTGGCCGAACAAAGATCCCTATGACGGTCAACCCTTAGCGCAAATGACCCCATGACACCGAAAGAGTTTAAAAACGCCTGGGCCAGTTTCGGCTGGAAAGAATGCGGTTGGTACTGGTGGCCGCTGGCCGTTTTCCTCGTGCTACTCAGCATAGGCGCGTGCTTCTTGGGTTTCCATCATTGGGTGAATGACTGGCACGAGGGCTTGCGCTGCATGGACTGCGGTAAACGCTGGCACAAATAGTATGCTTGTTTCCTTCCTCCTCCCCACCCGAAAGCGTTTCCCCAAGCTCATGCGGGCGATCATGTCCATACGGGACACCGTAGGGAACAAAGACAATTACGAGATCTGCCTTCGCGTTCATTCCGATGACGAGCTAACGATCGCCCGCCTGCCCGAGATTGTGAAACTGGCAAACGTGCGGGTCCATATCGGGCCGCCTCTGGACTGGGCGCATAACGTCAATGCCTTCGATGAGGCCAACCAGATCGCCTCTGGATCCTGGGTGTGGTGGTTTAACGATGATTGTGTCCTCGAGGGTAGCGGGTGGGATACACAGCTCTGGGAAGTGCCGGCCAGGACCATAGCGATCCCCGCGGTTCATCGCCTGGGCAAGTCCACTTACCCACGCGATCGGCACGTGCCCATGTTCGCCATGCCGGCCTACTCCTGGGGGACTGAGAATTTTCCAGCCAGCGGGGATACTGGCCTCTGGGAGTTCTACGAGAAAAACGGCTGGAACGTCCATTGGCTGGAAGGGATCACCCTCTGGCATGACCGGGATGAAAGTGACTGCGACCACTGATTATGACATCGACCAAAGACCTATTCCAATCCAAGAAACCACTGCTCCAATGGTGGGTAAGGACCACTGACGATCCACAGTTCGCGGAGGTCCTGCTCCATGCGCGGAGCGAGTTTATTGAGAGTGGCCCTACCGAGGCCGAGCTCAAAGGGGCGCGACTTTACGAGATTATCCTTACCACCCTGGCCGAGGCCGGCCCATCCGATCTGCCGATCCCCTCACCTGGGCTCATGCACCATTCTGACGAAATTCCGGCGCGACCCACTGCACCGGAACCCGCTCCTAAACCACAACCAAAACAGAAGAAAGGTAGAAAATGAGACTACTGACAGATCACAAAGTAAACGGCCTCAACGAGTCGATCATAATTGCCGTGCTGGACGAGCCCGGGCAGGGCGGCGCGTGCCACCATTACCAACTGCAATTAGAAAGGGGCAACGGTCTGATCCAGACTGTTGACGAGATACACTTTCAAAACGGCCCGATCAAAGAGGTTGGCGTCAATGGCATCAGCCAGGAGGCCCTCCTCGCCATCCTGATTGACCGGCTCAAAGGTTTCCAGGGAGGCGAGTTTTCGACCAAGGAAAACGCCGTTGCCCTCACGCACCTCGAGACTGCCATGCTCTGGCTGCACAAGCGCACCCGGGACCGGTTAGCTCGAGGCGTGGAAGGAACCAACGTGAAATGAAGCCTCCGCTCCTGATCAACTCGGTATTGCCGTCAAAGGTTTACACGATCTACAGTGCCGAATGGAAAGCGATCACCGATTTCCCGGCCGATACAGCCGCCCAGGCCCTGGAAGGGGCTCGCAAAGAGTTTGGTCCAGTGTGCAGATCCGCAGTCATCAAAAACGAAATAACTCAAGAATATGCCAGACGTACTAACACCCCCGGCAGCAGCCCCGGGATCCCCCGCCGCAGCGGCCGCGCCCGCACCCGCCCCAGCCCAGGCACCCCCATCCCCTTCCCCGAGCGCATCGCCCGCGGGATCGCCGCCCTCGGCGCCACCATCAGCCGCGCCACCACCCCCAGGCGCAGATAATCCTTTCGCGGACCTCGAGGCCAAGGTTGCGGCCTTCGATAAGAAGCCCGACACCACCCAGGGCAAGCCTGCCGCGGGCGCCGCGCCGGCCGCCAAGCCGGAAGCTGCAAAGCCGGATCTGAGTAAGCCCGAGCCCAAGCGGCCGGCTGACAACTTGCGAGCCGAGCTCGAGCGTTGGAAAACCGAGGCGGCCACTTTGACCCAAAAGGCTACGGATTACGAAAAGCGGATCAAAGAGTTCGAGGCCAAAGGCCAGGACACCGCGGCTCTCACCGCACGTTTGACCCAGATCGAGAAAGAGCGTGATGAAGCTAAAGCCGAGGCCCGCCGCGCTAAGAAGGAGCTGGATCCGGCCTTCACCAAGAAGTTTCAAGAGCCTTTCGATGAGACCTCACTCAGCACCGAGGATCTGATCGTGCACATGGAAGTCACGGACCCCGACACCGGCGAGACCCGCCGCGGGACCAAGGACGATCTGCAGTACCTCTACAGCATCGATTCACCCAACAAACGGTATGCGGAGATTCGCAAAATGTTTGGTGATGACGCCGTGATCGCCCTGGGACCCAAGCTCGACCAGATGAAGTCGATCAACGCGTCATTCCAGCGTGCCCTGGCCCAGGAGAAGGCCAAAGCGGCCGAGCTCGAGAAGCAGGAGCAGGGAGCCCAGGTCCAGGCCCGCCAACAGTGGAAAACCACCGTGGATCGCCTGGGGAGCGAGCTGGCTGAGAAGATCGAGGAATACCACGATCCCGCCGATGACAAAGAGGCCGCCGAGCTGCGCCAGAAAGGCTACGGGATCTTTGACTCAGAGCCGGCTGATGCCCAGCAAGGGGCTATCAAGTTCGCCCATGTGCGCCAGATGGTTGCGGCTCATTACCCGATGAAGCTGCAGATCACCCGCCTCAAGACCGAGCTGGCGGCCGCCAAAGCCGAGCTCGAGGAGATCAAGAAGCCCAACCCCAACACCACCACCCGCCGCAGTAGCGGAGGCGGCGCCGCGCCGGCTGGCGATGGTCTATCCTGGGAGGAAAGCGCACGTAAGGAGCTGGTATGAGCTTACGGATGCTGCCGGATCTGAAGTTCCCGATTGGTCCCGGGGCGCTAAACCCGCTCATGGACAATCTGGTGCAGCTCAACATAGTGGATGCTGGTCTCAATGACCGGCTGCAACGGGCGCTCACCCTCAACTTTCATATCTTCGATCTGTTCACAAAGACCGGGATTGATTACCGGAGCGAGGAGGGGCGAGGCAAAATGGTAGCTGATGCCATGGCCTTCATTGGCGGATCGACGATCGCGACCAAGCACGGCGACCTCCAAGCTGCTCACCTGAGCATTGACTACCACGATACCCAGAGCCGGCTGGCCCATGCGGGCTTGCCACTTCTGCCCGCGGACGTCAATGCCCTGATCGGCATGAGCCGGAAGCTGGCCGAGATGCCGCCCCAGACCGAGCAAAGGGTTGCCCTTCTTTTGGACTACTTGTCTAAACGCCCTGGGTAAGGTATCAGGGGGTATGAATAGAACACCATGGGCGGGTCAATCGTGGAAACCTGAACGGCGCGGCGGGACACCCTGGCCGGGGGCTACTTGGCCGCCGAATCGAGAGCGATCTCAGGGCCAAAAACCGCCACCGCCCCCGTCCAAGCCGTGGAAGGAACCAAAGCGGCCATGAGACTCAAAATAGCTGATGGGCACTCTGGGGGCCGCTACAAACCACCGCATCCCCTATATAAGAGTTGGTCGGACATGATCTCGCGCTGCTACGGTCCAAACTGCAAGGCGTACAAAAATTACGGAGGTAGAGGCGTCAAGGTCTGCGAGCGATGGCACAAATATATTGGTTTCCTAGAGGATATGGCGCCGACTTGGAGGGAAGGCCTCACAATTGAGCGGCTCGACAACAACGGCAATTACTCACCGGATAACTGCGTTTGGGCGACAATGGCCCAACAGCAGAACAATCGTCGAAACAACCGAAGGTTGACCGTGGATGGAATCACCTTAACGCTTCGAGAGTGGGAACGTCGGCAAGGATTCAAACCGACTTTAATCCGCTGGAGGTTAAATCACGGATGGACACTCGATGCCGCAGTAAAAACACCATCGCGTCACTGGGTTTCGAGTGCGATTTCAGGTCCTGGCACTTCTTGATCAGAGAAGGTTATTCCTTCCCCCTCTGCCTTCTCAATTTGCTCTACCAAGTCCGCAAATCCTGAAAGGTCGATGCTTACAGGTTCGTCTTTAAATTCTGCAAAATTCTCCTTAAGGTCGTCAACGGCCGCCTCGATGCTGTCCCCATTCCCGCAAATCACACCAACTTCGTCATTCTTGGCCTTTGGGAAGTGGTAGGCGCCATCCTTGTAGCAGTACCGGTACAGGGCAACTTCATCGATGACGCTATCCGGAACGCGTAAGTACTTCCAGCCCTTGTCCCCGCCTGGGCCGTTATAATGGATCGTAGCCTCAGCCGCGAACTGGGAGGAGAAATCGGGCGGGACCATGTTGCCGGCTGCACCCTGGTAAATGACCTCGGCCAAGTTACGGCAGGTTTTAAGTAGATGCTCCATGGTCTGGCCGGCCATGCGGTTAGTCGGATCGATGAAGTTAGCAACTCCATCCTTCACCCTGATCTCTGTAGCCATGAACCCGCGATGCCCGTAGGAGGCCAGCACGTGGGCGATCTTCTCATTCACGTAACGCACGGCCTCGGGCAAGTCGGCGTAGGCGAGCTCTGAGCCAAGGTAAAGCTGGTTCTTCTTTTCGTAACCCTGGTAAGTGGTTTCGGGGAAGTCGCCGTCAATGGACCACCCATCAAAGCCGATCTCGATTACGGGCGAGTCCTCCTCATCGTCAATGGCGTCCTGCACAACAAAGACTGGATCCAGCGGGCCGAACTCGAGGGCGAGGCGCTGCAGCTCCGTTCGACTGTGTTCGAAGTCAATATGATGCCACGTTTCCATATTGTCCCGGTAACGGTTGAGCTTCACATGCTTGTTTTTGACCCCCTTCAAGTGCTCGGCCAGGGCCTCAACCCCGCGGAGGCGCACCGAGGGGACCACGGGCAGGCCCACGGATTTGAGCATGTCGAGAAAGCGGGTGCGGTAAAGCTCGAGCTCGGTTGAGCCCATCGACCCCCACACCAGTTTGCCGATGCTCTTTAAGTAACGCTGGATCCCGCCGTGCCCGATGTCGGGGAAGATGAAAAGGTCAATGGTCTTGAGCACCTCGGGATCCATGTACTCATCCAGGCGCTCGAAACTGTTGGGCGGATCATCGCACCCATCCCCAATCACGCAGCGTTCAACGCAAAGGTATTCCTGCTCATATTCGGAGTGGTAATAGGTCTTTTGGGTAGCTTTGGCCATGCACCGTGCCAGGGCCGGGAAGCAACCAGAGTCCACTATGCAGCAAACAACCTCCTCGAGGGGCTTCATTTGTTCTTTTTAGAAGGCCCGGGGTAACTCTCGGCCAGTTCCGTGTCGTACTTGAGCCAGTTGATCCCCAGCTCGGCGGCCATGATTCGCTCGATGGCAGTAGCAAAGCAGTGCTGGCGAGCGTAGGGCGCTCCCGGGTCATCGCCGGCATTCAGGTCAAAGGTGTGGGTTTTGTCGTACTCGAGATCGAAGGCATCGACCTCTTTCTGAGTCACGCCGGCATATTTGCAGAGGATCGCCTCGGTAGCCTCATGGATAGCCAAGAGCAGCTCGTAACGCTCATCCGATTGCGGGCTTACTCGCACGTGCAAAGTCTGGACCGGGACCATCACTTGCCCGCATATATCGCAAAGCTGGGTAAGTGGGCCTTCCTGGCGGATGACTTTGGTTTGCTGGCAGGGCTCGCATTTGAACGTGTATTCCCAAAACCAGTCGCACCCGTTGACTTCGGCACGCTGCTCGGATTCCGGTATTACTCTTATGTCGATGTTCATTCGGAGGTACTCTTGAGCCGATTCTTGGACTTAGCGAGCGCATTATCGCGCTGGATCTGGGCAAAGGTCCGTGCGTCATCCCGGCGCTGCTCGCGAACAAACTTCTCGGAGTTCTGTTTGAGCTTCGCCTGATCCATGAGGGCCTTGCCGTGCAACTTCGCCTGGGCCATCGCCAGGGTGGTTTGCACCTTGGCATGGGTGGCAGCATCCATTTGGCCGTTTCCGTTTTGCTGCTGAGCCGCTTCCTGGCCGCGCTGGACCAGTCCTTTGATCTGGTTTACGAGTTTGCCCAGTTGCTCGCCGAACTGTTTTACGGCCTGCTTCTGGGTCGGGTCCTTGGCCAACTGCTGAATAAGGAGATTGATATACTGCACAACCTCCCCCATGCCCTGGGCCTCATCCGGCTTGGCCATGTTGTCCCGTTGCTCGTACTTAACGATCACCCCCGCCAAGAGAGGCAAGAGCGCCTGGATCTGTTCGGCCGCGCTGAGTTCTTCTCGAGGCGCGACCATGACCCCCTGCATGAGTGTCCCAAAGATGGCCTGAGCGTCCCGGGTAGAATCTGTAATGCCACGGGCCTTGCCCAGAGGCGCCCAGCGGGCAGCTTTACGGGCGTCATTGGTTACGGCGATAATGTACTCGTGCTTGATCTCCTGCTGGGCAGTGGCGTCAAACTGTGGCGCCGAGGCCATGAGCTGCTGAGCGGCAGACATCGCCATCGTCGGGTTGCCCATGCCCAAGGGCGTCACGGGCTCGATGTCCCACAGATTAGAGTCCAGCCACTTGCGAGGGATCCCCGCGTCCTTGCAACGCTTCTGGAATTGTTGGACGTCAAAGTCCTCAGAGCCGCCCAGGCAAAAGCGCCGGCAGATCTCTTTGTAAGCGTGTTTCTCGTAAATAAAGGCTGTCATCAGGAGGCCGCCCATGAGGGCATTTACCTGCTGCAGCTTTACCCCGGTCTCGTAAGCGGTCTGTTCGCGCTTGGTCCCGGTATCGGTGTCCTGGGTGTAAGTGGAGCTGGCCTCCTGCTGAAGCTGCTTTAGCTGGCCCATGCCCATTTCAACCAAGTCAGCCTCGATCTGGTGCCTCTGGGTCTGGGGAACAATGTCCACCCCGGGCTTGAGCACGCCCAGGTTGCCGAACTCCTGCACGGAGGCCCGGGCCTTGTCGATCGGGTCATTGGTCCTGAGCCAGATATTGAAATTATCGTGGATATGCTGCAGCAGCCGGCAGCGGGTCAAATTGGTGTAGAAGGTCGGCTCGAGGAGGGCATACCCCAGGGAGCGGATCGAGTGATAATTGAAGGGCGCCTTGTTGCAAAGATCTCCGAACTGACAATGGAGCAGCTCGGAAAGCTTGCTGGCAACCGGGGTATCATCGTCATAGAGGAACTCCTCTGGCGGGCTGCCGCGCACCGTGCCATTTTCCGGAACTACCCGCATGAACCAACCGGAATTGTTAGGATCGGAGTTGTCCTGAAAATAGAAATGCCAAAGGGGTATCCCGGGCATGGCGTCACTGGCAAAGTAGCCGCCATCCTGTTTGACCAGCTCGGCCAGCTTCTCGGGCGTGGTTTCCCAGTCATAGTGATTGGGGGCGTAGTCGTAATTGATCTCCTTGTAATTCTTGAGGATGCCGGCGACCTCCTTTTTGTGCCATTTGTTGAGCGGCGAAGGGCTGAAGGCTTTCTCGGTCAGCTCGTAGGGGGTGTAAATGTGGCGCACCCCGTACCAATTCATGGTCTTAAAGTCCAGGGTGGTGTCAGTGGGGATCCGGAGGTCCTCAATGGACACGTAGTCGGGTTCCCACTTGTATTTGCCGTGCCAGACCATGGGGCCTATGCCGTGACAGACCACCGAGGCCCAGCGGGACCGGTGCAGCTCGAAGAAGGAGAGGGACTCGCGCAGAGGCTTGTTGATCTCCTGGCTGATGAAAGCACCCCACTCCGATTGATATTCACTGGGCGCCAGGGGCAGAGTCACCTTGAAGAACTGCAGATTGGACCAAAACGCGCTCATGTACTGGCGGCGGGCGTGCGCCATGAGGATCATCAGCTCGCCCCAGTTTACATTGATCTTGATCCCCAGCTTCTTAGCCATGGCGGGATCCAAGGGCGGGGAACAGTTGGCCGCGTTATTGATTTTGACGCGGTTTACGCCGCGCTCCCATTCAACGGTATCGCCGGCGCGGATGGTCTGTTGGACTCTGGGGGCTGTACTGAAGTTCAAGCTACTTCCTTTCGCATCCAGCAATAGCTGGGGGTTTTATCAATGGTTTCTTGGGACGTGTGTTCACGAATGACGTTACGGGGCGCCCAGACCTTGAGGGGAAGGCAACACCCACAGGCTTTGCACATGTGGAGGCGCCGCTCCTGGGGGACTTTTAGGCGCATGTGAGCCTTGAGCTCGAGTTCCTTGCGGATCCAGTTGGCAATTTTGCCCTTGGCCTTTTGCCACCACCTTGGGGCGACATTGAGCGGGCATGGTTTACCCTCGTTGCCTTCGACGCACCTTTGAGCACGGAGCTCGGCCACCATGGGATGGACCGGATCGCCCGTTTCGCCCAGCCAATCGTGGAGGGCGGCGAGGCCGGAAATATCATTTTGGATTTCGCTAAGGAGAGGGTTCACGGATTGAGGGCCTTGAATAGATCGTAGGGTTGGACGTAGTCACCTGGGATGAACTCCTTAAACTTCACTGACCAAGAACCGTCATTGTGGAAAAGTTCGACGTTCTCCATTTCGTCAGGTTTGGTTTTGCTTGGCCTCGTGGTGCTGATTCTGACCGATGGCGTTAGGTGCAGCGTATCGCCTTTGATCTCGTAAGCCCAAGATGGTTGTTTGGCAGGCTCAGTGCCTTTCGGGTGAACTGGAATTGTATCGGGCGTCGGGGTTCCGCTCTTATAAACACAAAGCACGAAAAGCCGCTCGTATGGGGCATAGTCTGGCTTTGCTCTGTCTAAAACCGCCGTGCCTATAATTTGATCACTCATTGGACTACTACCCCGCACCCGTTACAGGGCGGGGCTATTAACGGGGCATTGGCCGTGAGTGAGACTGCCTGGACTGGCGCCTCTGGGTGAGTGGCGTTCTGGATCTGGCCACAGGGGATGCAGTAAGTAGGGTTATTTCCCAGCCGTTGGCATTGCGCCGAGTCAACGTCCCTGAGAGCTTCTTGGATACTCGCACCGGGAAGGCCGTTGCCCTTTCGGTAGGCCGAAAGTGCACGGGCAATATCCTCAATGACGGGCAGGCAGCGGCGGCGGAATGAACCATCAGGGCCATAGCAATATCCTCCGGGCGGCGACTGGTCGTACGATCTTAAGCGATACCTCACGGTAGAAGCCTCATTAGTTGGTTTGTTTTAGCGAACGCGCCGTAGTGCTTCACGGCGGCTTTGTCGTAAGCTCTCGCGGCCAATTCAGGAGTTTCAAAACAGCCAAGGTGTTTGTTGCCCTGGCCAAGTCGGATCTGCGCGATCCACTTATTTACAGCAGTGTTAAAACTCACACCCTTGAAACCGGATGAGTTGTGCCCTGACATGCCACGGTTGCGAGTGTTTTCCGCCTTGCTCGCAACCCGCAGATTGGTTCGGCGATTGTCCAACTTGTCCCCGTTGATGTGGTCAACCACTTTGTCGGGAGGACAGCGGAGAATTTCACGTGCCATTGGAACTACTATCCGCCGTGTGCCAATCGTCTGTTTCCGCTCCGCGTTGCCGTGATGGAGATACCATTTGCTTTGGGATATTCGAGCGAAGTCAGCGTCGTCAATCAGCGCAACTCGCCCTTGAGTGAGTGGGATGGTTTGCATCCCGCTATGATACTCAACCCCCAAATGTCGGGCAATACTCATTTCATCGCCTCTCGCGCCTCGTCCTCCCAACTTTTCTCAGGAACTCCTTTGTTCGGAGTGACAGCAACGGCCTTGTCGTCGTAGAAATCGTCAAATTCGGGCCGCTTGATGTTGGTCACTTCTAGATCGCCCAGGCCGTAGCGCCTGAGCCACTTTCGGATCGCGGGTCGGGCGCCCTTGTAGCCCGCTCGCGCTGTGAAAATGACCACTTTATCCCCACTAGCAATCCAATCTTTCACCTGCTTTAGCATGGACGTGATCGGTTTTCCGATCACTCGAATGCCCATGCCGCTATGGTGGTAGGCCAGAGTTTTGTCGAGATCCACTGCGTGAATTTTCATAGAGTGCTGTGATTCAGTAGCCCAGCGCGGATTGCCTCCTGATATTCGCGGGCCTCGGTGTCGAAGTAGTCCTCCTCGTCCTCAGAGGCCTCGATCACTTTGTAACCGGCATGGCCTACGGTAAAACCGCGCTGGCGCGCGCCCTCTACTCCAAAGCTGGTCCCGTCTGCCAAGTCGGGGGACATACCCATGCGCTCCTTGGTGTCCTTCTTATCCTCGAGCTCGGTCTTGCCGGCGCGGGTAGGTCGGTATTCGCGGAGGGAAAACTCCCTGGCAACCTCTTTGGGCAGGTTCCGCATTTGATCGCAGTCCACCACGTTCCGCACGGCAAACCAGATCTCGGCATTCAGGCGGGCGTACTCTTCGTCGGCTCGCTTGAGCCGTTTGATTTTCGTTTTCTCGTCAATGACATACCAATCTGCCCGCACGGGGCGATCCGTTGGCTTGTCACCTTCGGCGATGGCAACCGGGACCTCTTTGCCAAACACCCTGGCGAAAGCGGCGCCGGTCGTGCCGCGGCCAGTTGAGCCGTAAAAGATATTGTTGGGATCGATGCCCAGGCGGGTAGCGTCATGGTGAACGTAATGGGCGATCTGGTCATCGGGCAGGACCTTGCTGCTGGCGATGATCGGTATGTCGAAGTACTCGCCAAAGCTGATGACTTCCCGGCCTTCAATGTCGTAGCCAAAGTCCAGCCAACCCCAGATGCACCTATCGGCCGTGTCCCCGCCCCAGGCCGGATCCAGAAAGCCTATGCGGGTCTGGTTATCGTCCTTCCAGACAACCTGCTCGAAAGCGTGATGCTGCTCGCACATGGCCACCGTGAGCACCCGCTTGCCCAGCATGTTCATTCGCATGATGCCCACGCATTGGGTCCAGTACTGGAGGGAGTCCTCCGTCCAACGCTTGGCGACCAGCTTTATAGAGTTGCGGCTGATCAGGCGCGGGTAAGGCGGCCGCACACCCTCGGGGACATCGAAGTTTGGCGAGTCCGTGCCGACAAGGTTAAGGCAGCGGCCGCGGTGAAACTTAATGGGCCAGCTCGAGGTTTTGCGATTGCCTTCCACTGAGGGCCAGCCGTCAACTGGCTCGGCGGCTAGGGATAGCTGGTCGTACGGGTCGTGCTTGGGGTTGCCTGAGCCAATTACCTTGATGTCGGGATCTCCTATGGCGTCCAGATCGGCGCTCTGAAACATGTTGGGCAGGCAATCAAGGAAAGTAGGCTGCATGAACTGCAGCTCATCGGCCAGGAACCGGATACGGGCTTGCTTGATGCCGGCAAACACACCCAGGCCCACCCAGGACTTGCCTACGTAACAGGCGCGGCCAACCATGCCTTTCCGAATGTCGCGGGTATCGGTTACTTGAATGTTGTCAGTGGAGATCGCCCGTTTGCTTTCGATGGTGTTGCCGGCCAACCAGGGGTAACGCTCCTTGGCATGGGACATGAGCATTTTGACCTCGCCAAAGACAGCCATATCCAGCTTGTCCACGGTGGTTGTGGAGATCAGGACCAGTGTGTTGTCGGGGTGCGCCCAGTAGTCCAATAGGACAAATTCGGAGGCGTGGGACGTTTTCTGGCTCGAGCCGGCGCCCATGAGGATCGTGACGATGTTCTGAATGATCTCGGTGTAAATGAGATCCGTCCACCGGTGACGATAGCGATCTGGCCAAGCCAGCCGGCGTGCTTCCATGAAGTGTTCGAACTGCCCTAAGCCGCATTCCTGGCCTTGCTGGTTCTGCCATTTCCCGCCGTTAGCAATGCAGGAAAGTTCAATCGCTAGATCGTCGGATTCGGCAGGCCAGTAAGCGCCATACTTCAGGATTTCATCGGCCACAGTGGGCAGTTACGTGCGCCAGACAAGATTCGCCAAGCGGATAAAACCACATACCCCCCCTCCCCCCTATGTGGTTTTGTAGTGTTGCAGCCAGTCGAGGATCGACGTATTGCCCTGAAAACGGTACACTGAGCCATGCCATTCATTTACGCGCTTTACGAGCCGGGAGAGTTGAAACTGCCGAAGTACATCGGACGGACGAAGAACAATATTCGCAAGCGTCTGTTCCAGCATTTGGCGTGGGCATTCGATCACCAAAATCACCCGTTGGCGAAGTGGCTGATCGATCTGGATCTAAAAGGGCAATTGCCTTCAGTGAGGATAATTGAAGAAGTCAGCGAGCCGCTTTTGAAGATTAGAGAGCAAGCCTGGATCCGATTTTTCAGACCTCTTGGTTGCCTATTAAATGTGAACGATGGGGACGGAGCTGGGAAAAACGCCAGAATCTCTGAACTCAATAAACAGATCACTCGTGCCCGCAATAAACTCGGCTGGTCCCCACAGCAGCGCGCGAACATCATCAAAGCGATCAGCCATCCATGGTCCGAGGAGCGCAAACGCAAGTGGCGCGAACGGCCAGGATTTCAAGCGTGGCGCGAAAAAATTATTGCTATTAACAAAGCTCGAAAACACACCAAAAAGCAGTCTAGAAATTCTAATATATGTCAGCAGTAACTCCATGCACTCCTTGTTGCAGCTCGCCTCAAACGGTCAACATTCCTGGCGTAGAGGGGGATAACGGCAACGATGGGACAAACGGGATCAACGCTTTCACTCTGACCACGGGTAATTTTAACGTGCCGGCGTTGGTCAATCAGACTGTAGCGATCCCGGTCGGCAATACGTCATGGATGGTGGTCGGCGAGGTCGTGATTGTGGGCCAGGGTCTGGGCGCGGCGCTTACCTTCCCCGGGCCGGCTACGTTCGTGGTGGACTCCATCACGAGCCTAAATGCCTTTGTGGGCAAGTGGCTGCAGTATTCGGGGGACGTGGCGGGCGGGACAGCGATCTCGAGCGGGGCAACGGTGACTTCTACAGGCGGGACATTTACTTCGCCGCTTCCTATCGCCGCGGGCGGAACGGGCGCGGGTTCAGTCTCAGCGGCCCTGGCCAACCTGGGCGTAGGCCAGCCTCCGATTACTGTTTACGGCGCCGGGACTTCCTATGTCATTACTGCCTCACAGCAAGCGGTTGTTCTGGGGACCACTTCTCCATCCCTGGTTCTGACCCAGGCAGGGACCTACCTCATTTTCTCGCGCATCCGTTACGACTATCAGGGCAAGACCTTCGCGGCCAATCACGTCCTCACGGCCAAGCTACGCCGAACCAACAACACGGCCGCGGACCTCTCGGGCGCTAACGCCTCGATCATCACGCCTGTTATCACCACGGTTACGGATAGCATTGTTGTCCCCCTGCCTCCGGTTGTTTACACGACTGCTAATACCAATGACGCGATCGCTTTGTTCGCCGGGATCAGTGCGCTCCCGGCCGAGGCTGGCACGGTGGAAGTCTCCGAGTGTGAGATTGTCGCGGTTAGGATCTTCTAATGGCCAAACAAGCTACTTACGAGCTGGGAGTTGAGCAGCTCGACGCAACGAGTACATTTCAAAGCGGGATGAACTCGGGGATCGCCCCTGAGCTACTCCAAAAGAGCCAACTGGCCTGGGCGTTAAATGGGACCGTGCGCGGGACCTACATCACCCATCGGCCGCCTTTCCACGATCGAGGCATCACGTTCCTGACCCCGGGCCAGCAAAGCGCCTTTGAGCAAGGACTCTGGCAGGGCGCCTGTTGGGCGCAACCGTCCAACTCCCCTGAAGGCTTGGTGTGCCAGATTGCCGGCAAACTCTACTTCATTCAGATCGTTGGCAACGTGGCTACGTGCACGGACGTAACGATCCCGGCTGACCCAAACCCGCCTACAAATCCCCAGGCGTGGCTGTTCCAGGCTGAGCAATGGGTGATCCTCAATGACGGCGCCAGTACGCCGATCTTCTTGGATCTCTCGACCATGACCGCACGGCGCTCCCTGGTTCAAAATCGGGTAGCGTTCAACGCGACCTTTGTCCCGCCAAATAACTTCGTGATCCCCCCAGTGGACGGGGTTACAACGGTCAATATCACCTTCTCGGCCGTTACAGGGCTCACCAATGGGCAGATCATCAACGTATGGGGTGTGGGCCAGTTCCAAGTCACCAATGCGGGCGCCGATCCGGTTATCACAGTGATCAACATTAACGGCCTGCCCGTAGGCGGAACGGTGGTTGCCCCGGGAACAGTCACTTGGAGCACGGCGATCAGCGAACTCCCGCCCGGGCGCATGGGCGCTTACTGGCGCGGCCGTATCTGGCTCTCCCTCACAGACGGGACTCAATTCCTGGCGGGTGACATCGTGGGCGGGCCGAGCGGGACCCTGGCCGAGAATTTCGCGGATGCCATCCTGAAGATCTCCGAAAACACTTACTTGGCTGGGGGCGGCAACTTTCGTGTCCCTGGGAGCGTGGATAAGATCCAAGCAATCATACCCACGGCTACGCTGGACGCTTCCCTCGGCCAAGGTCAACTTGCAGTCCTCACCAGTCAGATCGTTTTCTCGGTCAATGCCACTGTGGATCGCCTTACGTGGCAGTCGATGCAAAACCCGATCCTTACCGAAAGCCTCTTGGCCAACGGAGGCCAGGGGCAAAACTCCACCGTGCCGGCCAACGGGGACACTCTCTTTCGGGCGATCGACGGGATACGGTCCTTGATCCTTGGCCGGCGCGAGTTTGATACCTGGGGCAACGTGCCTCAGAGCCGGGAAATGAATCGGGTGTTGCCCTTGGACAATCTCAAGTTGCTTCCATTCAGCAGCGCGGTCGTGTTCGAAAACCGGTTCCTGATGACTGCCTCGCCCATTGCCAGCGATCAGGGCGTTTACCATTCGGGCCTTGTGGCGATGAACTTCGACCCGATTAGCACCTTGGGCGGCAAAGCGCCCAGCGTCTATGACGGGGCCTGGAAGGGGTTAAACACCCTGCAGCTTGTCACGGGCTACTTCGATAATGTCCAACGCTGCTTTTCGTTCAATCTGGACACCATCTCGAGCCCGAACCGGATCAAGCTGACTGAGGTCCTGCCAACTCCTCCGGATGTACTATCCGAGAATGTCATCGTTACACCCGACCAGATTTACGATAACGGGACGAGCCCGATCGCCCTGGTGTTCGAGACTCCGGTCTTTTTCAAAGGCCAGGATCCCCGGCAGCAACCTTACTTGCGTTTGATGGATGGGGAATGCGCCGTTGATCTGTTAGTGGGTGAGGTCCTGTTTCAGGTTTACTGGAAACCCGACCAGTATCCTTGTTGGGTCCCCTGGGCCGCCTGGACGGAATGCTCGACTATTGGCGAGAATGCCCAGCCCCAGTTTCGGCCGCGGATGGGGTTTGGCCGACCGCCCGTCAATCTGTGTGATCCCTCGACCAATCGGCCGCTCTGCGAGGGCTACCAGTTCCAAGTCAAAATGATCGTGACCGGTCATTGCCGCGTGCGCGAGGTTCGCCTCTTATCCGTGACGGTGGCACAGCCCAAGTTTGCCCCGCTCAAGTGTTCGGTCCTCTGCCCGCCTTCACCATGAGTTGCTATAGCTGTGGAGCAATAATCGATTGTGGCGAGTTTGGCGGCATCACGCCTGACTTGGCGCCGTCCCGTGGATTCTTTGCGACTCAGGGTTACACGTTCATTTTGGATTGTCCCCCAGGCTACTCTTGTTTCCCCGGCTACTGGCCGCGGGTCATCGACATACCCAAGGACACTATTCCCGAGGTCATAGTCACGGACGGCGGCAACTTCTCGATCTACGGCTGCCAGGGCATGGTAACGGTTCCTATCCCGATTGGGATCAGCCAAGCGCAAACTCAGTTGCTGGTAAACAACCTCTTTGAGACCTGGGCCTTTCAGCAGGCCCAGTGCAAAAACAAGACCAGTCCCGGCCCGGGCATTCCGGCCCCGACCCTGATCACCGGCAACACTCGCACGGACGTAAACAGCACCGAGCAATGTTACACGGCCCATTGCAACCCTGAGAGCAGCGGTTCCCCAAAGAGTTTCTGTACCCCTCCCGGTTACATGGGCGCGACTCTGTTTAACGCCACACCAGACCAGATCGCGGCGGCCCAGGCCCAGTTCAATGCGGCGGCTCTGGATTTTGCGACCAAGAGCGCCACTACGCAGCTTACCTGTGGGGTGTGCAATGCCTTCCTACATACGTTCCAGGCCTGTGCCGGCGACCCCAGCAAGGTTGCGGTGGTGGACATTCCGGCCGGCAAATACTGCGAGCCCGCGGCCACTGGGATTCAGGAGCGGGTTGACGCCCTGGCCAGTATTGACGCCGTGACCCAGTTAAACGCCGCGCTGATAGGTATGGGATGCGTTTGCCCAGGCCCGACCATTGACGGAGCTCTAACCGTTTACAATGTCTGCGTGTGTCAGTACCGGTGGAGCATCGGCAACGCTTACACTACCCTGGTCAATATCGGAGCGTTCAACGCCAATAACCAATGGCAGATCATCACCGGTAATGTCCTGCACGGCGCAACCACTTTGTCCCCGCAAAATTGTCCTGGCCCAGTCATCAAACTCTATTTCCCATGATCCTACTCCAAGAAGCTCAAGACGATCTGCGTATCCAGGCGATAGCCTCGTCCTGCCCGACCTCCCCAGAGTTCCTCTCCCTGGTCAACAAGGCTTGCGCCATGTACATGCGGCGCGGGGACTTCATTGGCACGGTGGCAGACATTTTCGTGTGTGTGGCCAACGGCTGCTTTGTGGCGCCGCGTTACGTGGGCAAGATTCGCCGGATCAATGTCTGTAACAGGGCGGTGGACGTGGAGAATGGATGGTGGCGGTTTATGAAGTCCAGCTCGGCCAACCACTCCTGGGAGAATTGGCGCGGAGCAGATTGCGGCCCCAACTTACAAGACCGCGGCAGCAAACCCGTGTTTCAGGACATCATGGGTGATGGCCGGCTGATCCGCGCCTACCCGCGAGCTAATAAGGACGTTGGCAAAACGATCCAGATATTCGGCACGGACAACAACGGGCAGACCCTGATGACGCGCAATCCGGATGACACCTGGGATCAGGGTATCACCCTCACCCTGGCCAAGCCCTTTGTGAGCTCGACCACGTTTGTCAGAAGCATTGACTACGTGATCAAGGACCCGACCGAGCTGCCGGTTGACTGTTACGCCTATAACGCGGCGGCTGACGTCCTCGAGGAGCTGGCCCATTACGAGCCCAGCGAGACTAAGCCCGAGTACTCCAGTTACTTCCTGAATATCCGTTGGCCCACGTGTGGCACGGGCTCAATCCAGCCGAATTGTTGCTCGAGCAAGCGGGGTGTGCTCATGCGGATAAAGCTGAAGTTTATCCCGGCCAAGGTCCCGACAGACGTCCTGCCGATCGACAATACAGACGTCCTGGCCTACATGATCCAGGCCGTGAAGGCGGCCGAGTCTGGCAACTTTGAGGAGTTGAACAAGTGGCAGGCGATGGCGGTGAAGGAAGGCAACCTCGAGCTCAATGATGCCATCCCGGATGAACAATTTGCGGCCTCAAACAATGTCCTCGGTCCCAGCGTTTGGCAGAATCAATGCTTCTGAATATGACGCCACGTCACCCCACGCCAAATAAAGTAAACACTGGCTTTGACCAATGAGAACCTCTTGGCCACTTGAACCCCGGTTAGTCCTGAGTCTTTCAGGGCGAGAATCTTCTTTGCCGTGGCTTCGTCTATTTTGCTTCTGCCATTTCGGCTGCCTTGTGGCGAGCGGTTTTTCTCGGCCATGTCGCGCTGATTATCCTGCACGTTGCCGAGGAACAAATGCTTGGGACGGATGCAGTTTCGGACGTCACACTTATGAAGGACCCATGCGCCGTCTGGGATTGGCCCGAAGTGAATTTCCCATGAGGCTCTGTGGGCGAGGGTTATTTTCCCTTCTCCCGGTTTGCAGACTTGGCCGTAACCTTGTCCGTGTGTGGCTGGAACGAGCCAGCAGGTTTTTGTTTTTGTTACCCATTTCCAAAACCACTCTTTTTTCACTGGCCCACTGTATCAAAACTCCGATTAGACTGCGAGGACAATCATGCCTACAATTTTGAACCCCACTCCCACAGAAGGAACCGGGACCCCGTTTGGCAAAGTGCCAGGAGCTCTCGGCCTGCCCGATCCGTTTGGGGATCTGTCAAAAGTTGCCCCGGGACTGGGCGGCCTTAACAAGAACCTGCTAACCAATCTCACGGCTAACTCCCTGGGGATTGTTTCGCCCGGGACACGGAACGCGTTGCAACTGACCAATGCCCAGACTGCCTCGGGTAGCGGGATGCCTTTCAGTGGCCTTTCTGATCGAGCTTTGTTTGGCAACATCGCGGGCTTTACCGAAGGGCTACAGGAAAAAGCTCTGCAGGATTACAATTCGCTGATCCCAACGATAAAGAGCACGCAGACGGTGAGCCCCGAGCTGCAGACCGAGATCGCCAACCGGAACGCAATCAATGCCGCGGCGCCCAGTCCTCGAGCGGCCGCCAATTACGCCAAACAGCTTTTTGATGAGTATGCCGCCAAGGTGCGCGGCCCAGGCGGCGGGATCTCCTTTGCGCCCCAGCCTTACACACCCAAGCCACTTGATTTTGGCAACCTGGGTGTAGGCGGTGGAGGCGTAGGCGTAGGCGCGGGCGGCCCGACAGCCCCAACCGTAGCCAACAATGGGCTTTTCAATGTGACCGGAAACACCATTGGCGGCGGGCCGGCCAGTCTCGGAACCGGTGGAGGATTTACTTACATGGGACCAAACCCACAGGCAACCGACTGGACCACAAGCGATCCATGGGGCGTAGGTGGTTTCCCGGGAGGCGGAACTCCCGCGGCTGGCGCCGGCCCTTACAATCCTTTAGCGGATGCCTCTTATAACGATCCCGCCAAAGTGTTCGGCCCGACTGCCAACGCGAGCGATCTTTTCAGTTCGCCAGCAGCTTTGGACATTTTTTCTGAACTCGTTTAGCTCACCAGCGTTTGTGATGCACAATCCTACTCACTTCATCCTGGCCAACGCCGAATTTGCGGCCGATCGCAGCTTGCGTGAGAATACCGCGAGCCGCAGCCCTGCGAATCTGGTCAACCTCCTTTTGAGTAAGCTTACGCCGGTTAGAAAGCTCGCCTTTGCCTCGGCTGCCGCCTTTGTGCCCAGGATTCCATCGGCCCTTTTTAACGGCGTCCTGAGCGTTATCTTTGGACGTGCCTCGGAAAAGGTGTTTAGGGTTGCAGCACGGAGGATTATCGCACGTGTGGCACACCTTAAATCCTTCGGGACTCAAGCGGCTATCCAACGCGTACGCCACGCGATGAGCACCCACCTTCTTGCCGTTCACTTTGATCTGGCCGTACTTTCCGCGGAACCCGCCGCGCCAGGGCCAGCAATCATTCGGCCCAAGAATCTCAACCTTGGCCCAAAAGCGTTTAGGCAGCTCGATCGGTTTCGCCCACCGTTTTTTTGCGCCAAGTTTTCCCCGTTCCTTGCGACTCATTTTGGGTTTCATGGCTTTGAGTTTACTGCGATCACCCCCATAGCAAAAGGATATTTATGACTGGCCTCGGCCCTTGGAATGATGTCACTCCCCAAACGTACCAAACCGCCATCCAGTCAGGAGCGCAGCTTGGTACAACCCTCAGGGGTCAAGATATAGCGGCGAACGAGGCTAAAGACCGTTTGAGCCTTGCTTACGCGCAGCTCCAAAGCCAAGAGGAACGAGCCGCCGAACAAGCCCAGGCTAAACTTACACTGGCACACGCGACCCTGGCCGCGAAGCAACAGCAGCAAGACTTAATGATGGGCTACCGTGAGCAGGCTTTGCAGCAGCAGGCCGAGCGGACTAAAGAGATCGCGGCAACCCAGGCGGCCTCCCTGGCAGAGCGCACGCGCAACGATAAGGCGATGATGGACTTGCGCGATCGGCGCCTCGTGGACTTGGACAAGTATCGCGCTGACTTGCAAACCCAGCGGGACAAGGCCAATGCCCGCGCCGAGGAAAACATGAAATTGCGCGAAGCGATTGCGACCGCGCCGAAGCTCTCGCCCCAGGATCAGGCCATGATGGGCGCAGACGTTGCCGATTATAAAAACCTTCAAAAGAAGATCGAAGGTATCGAGCCCAGCGGTTTGATCAGTCGTATAGTGCACCGGGGCACGGACGCGAACTCGGAGGAGAAAGCTGATCTGATGCAACAGGCCTTGGACCTTCGCCGCAAGATCGCCTCTTACACACCCAGGCAGCGGCAGCTTGGCACTCCAACGGGCGTAACGCCGGCCGCGAGCCCAACCGGTGGAGCTGGTGGAGGCAAGCGGGTGCGGGTTGTCGGACCAAACGGCCAGAAAGGCACTGTTCCGGATGGTACAGACTTGCCGGAAGGCTGGACGCTTGCACAATGACAATTTATGGCCACAGCCCCAGCCGGTTTCATAGCGGATCCGGAAACGCCTGAAGGTTTCCAAGCCGATCCAGATCCCAAAACGTTAGCCCTCGGAGTACAGGAGTCGATCAAAGAGCCTGCCCTCCTCATGGGGACGCTGACTAATCCTCTGGTTGGCCGCGCCGCCGAAGGCGCTCGAGCCTATTCCGACCGGCTGCGCGAGCGGGCCGCGATCCAGCAAATGGGCCGATTCAGCCTGGACCCTGGCGCCATGGCGGGCGTGTTGCCCGAGGAAGAAGTCCAAGCGGCAAAGGACATCGCGCAGAAGCCGATTGGTTTTGCCATGGAGCAGGCCCATGAAGCCCTGGCGCCGGCCGCCTCTGATTTCCTTCGCACCAGCGGGATCGATCCCAGCTCCTCACCCGAGCACGTTTTGAACCTGCCTCGAGTCACCCCTGAATTTGCCCGCACGGCCGGCGAGAATCTGACCCTGACTCACCCGATTGCCGGGACCCTGATGAAAACCTTTCCCGGCGTAGCCGCGGGGTTGTTCAACCTGGGATCCAGCACGACTGAGGGGCTGGCCCAGCCGGAACAGGCGGGGCTCATGGTGGCCTCTGGCGGGAGCTCGGCGATTGCCAAAGCAGCCGGCCTGCTCTTTGCCGGGGCGCAATTTGCGGATCTGCCCGACGAGATCAAGGAAGCGATTCGCGTGCTCAAAGACCCGAACGCTTCCAACGCGGACAGGGTTGAAGCCATTGGTAAGCCTGGGGTCAATGCCATCCTGGGCGCTACCATGCTCAAGCACGGCCTCACGCCGGATGCACCCCCGGGACCTCCGCTCACGCCGCAAGACCGTTGGTTAATGGAACGGGTTGCCCAAAACGGCGGGCTCACCGGGAGAGATCTGCAAATGCCCGGGCGCATCCCGGCGACAATGCGCGGGCCGCTCACGCCTGGGCTAGAAGTTCCCGAGATGCCGGCGCACAGCCGCCTCGAGATCCCCGAGGGACCATCCGATCCGCGAGTAGCCCAGATCCGCCAGCAGGGCCTCAGAGAGATTAACCAGATTTTGGCGGCCTTCCCCGATACGTTGAAGGGAAACCGCGAGGATGCACGGGCGTTACGCAATGACGCGTTCCCCGAAATGAGAAAGGATAAAAATGCCGTTTCGCAGCGAAGCACAACGCCGGTTCCTGTACAAGAACCATCCGGAGATAGCCAAACGGTGGAGCAAGGAATACGGCCCGGGGAAGAACCTCCCGTACAAGGTGAAGCGCAAGTTCCGACGCAAGGGGATGAAGCCTTCTTCCAGCAACAGTTAGGCGAGATCCAGGGCCGGCAGGCGGCCCAGATCAATGCCGAGATCGTCAAGACTGTGCAGGAGAAAGGCTGGGCGGCCCTGGATGAGTCCGATCGCCGGTATATGACACCGGAGCAGCGCAAGGCCTACAAAGCCTGGGTTGACGCCGGCAAACCTGAAGGCGGGGGGAAAGTAAAACCGGAAGAACCCCCGCCCACTGAAGAGGCGCCGCCCACCGAGCCCACGCCTCCGACCACCCCGACCACGCCAACCGCGCCGGCCGCGCCCATTACCGAGGCGCCGACCACGCCAGCGTCACCGTTGAGCCCAACCACTCAGGACCTGATAACGCGACACCAAGACGAAAACGCGAGCCTCAACAATTCTCATTCTCAGGCGGCAGGGTTGGGCGCCAAGGGCATACCCGACTTGGACGCCTTCTTGGAGTTAAAGCGGAAGGCTCAAAAACGGCTGGCCGAGCTGAAAGAACAGGCCAAAGATCCAAAGCTCACCCCAGAGCAAAAGCTAAAGCTGCAAATGGAAGGCGGCTTTAAGTGGCAACCGCGCCTATCCATTCCGCGTGAAGCGATCGAAACGGCAACCAAAAGCGGAAGCTGGGAGAAAGCCGTACCGGAACTCAATCTCCCCGAGGAACGTCCCTTGGACTGGCGTAAAAATCCAGAGGTTGCCAAGTGGCTTGTGGAAAACGGTAAGGAAGTTGGGCTCAGCGATGACGCGATCGAGGAGATCAAAAAGTCCCTACCAAAAGCAGAGGCGGCCACACCTGAAACGAAACCGGCTGCCACTGAAACGAAACCCGCCGAAATTGAGTCACTTCTCAAAGCTGAGGTCCCCGACGTCACCGAGCACAAAGCCAGGGTGAAGGCGGTTGAAACCCGCACGCGTGAGCTGGGGAAGGAGATCGACGTCACTTCAGGCCAGGGATCCAACCCATACCGCGCAACGGGCGGCGCCGAGAAACCGCCCTCCTCGATCAAGACTTTCAAAGATTGGCAGGAGGCAAAAGATTATCACGGCCTCACGGCTACCGACCGGATCCATGACTGGTCCCCGGCGCTCCGCGCAGTGGCCGAGAAGGTCAATCCCGAGAAGCCCGAGCTGGTGACTGCCGGCGATGTGGATGAATGGGTCAAGCGCAAAGAGGAAGGCAAACCCGCGGCTGCCGCTGCCTCCGGTGGAGTTGCTGAGTTTGTTGTTTCCAAGCTCGAGGATGCCGCCGACAAAGCTCGAGCCCGACTCAGAGCGCAGGAGCAAAAGGGCATTGGCGGGGAAACATTCATTGGGGGGATGTTCACGAAGATCCCAAACGCGATCGATTACGCTACTATCGGCGCCGCCAAGCTGGCACGGTTCGGCCTGGATAAAGCGCGGTTCGCGGCCGAAATGATCGCCGAGTTCGGAAAACGGATCTCGCCTCACCTCGACACCCTTTTCGAGGATGCTAAAGGCCTGCTGGCGCGGCATTACGAGATCGAGAAGAACAAGGCCACTCCGATCCAGCAAATCATCAGTGAAGCGACCGGCGCCGGCCATGGGCAGCTCGACACCATTGGCAAGATCATCGACACCCTGCAGAGCGGGCTAAAGACCGTCCGCGCTCTGCGCGATCATTTCACCGATAAACCGCACATTAGCCGCGCCGAGGCCAAGCTCGCCGATGATTTCCTCGAGGCCGATGCCAACCGGATCCGCGAGAGCCTAAACGCCCTGGTCAAGAAGGAACTGCCGCCCTCCCAGCGCGGGATCTTCCTGACTGCCATCAGCAACGCCACCAAACGCGCCCCGCTCCTGACGGGGGATCCGGAGGCCATGTACCGGCGGGCGGCCGAAGTGGCGGCCCGCATTGAGGAGCACGGCGTAAACGTCCAACGCAATCAGGCCGTAAACGACATCAAGGCCAACGTGACTAAGGCCCTGGCCTCCCCGACCGTGGATCTGGCTTTCAAAGCCAAGATTGGTGACGTGGTGAAGAATTTCAATTTCACCAAGCCGACCGAGAACACGATCGCCAAGCTGCAGAAGATCCGCGATTACATCAAAAGCCAGGAAGCTCTGGGCCGTGATGTCGAAATGCCCAAAGCGATCCTCGATGCCCTGGAAATCCTCAACAAAACGCCAATCAAGGACTTGCCGTTGCACGTCCTCGAGGCCATGCGCGACCGGATTGCCATGCTCGAGCAAATGGGCCGGCGCACCGTGGCGACCCGCCAACTGCGCTGGGAGAATGAGAAAGCGGTTAAAAACCGTGAGCTCACCGATGAGCCGACCAACCCGATCGACAAGCGCCCTGAGTTTTCGAGCGGCCTGACTGACCCGATCAGCCCGACGATGAAGATCCGGAACTTCATCAATCGCCGGCTGGACGCCGGTGGATTGCTGGACAAGGCGCTCCTGCCCATCGATGCCCTATTTGATCTCCTGGGCGATGCCAAAGGCGCCTACAAAGGATGGCTGTTCAAACACGTCCGTAACCCGATCGATCTGGGCTTTAACGCCACCCAGGTCATGCGCGAGCAGATCACCAAGCCTCTCGTTGACATCATTAAAAAGAATGGCCTGAATGAGACCAACGCCAAGCGGATCGGGGTGTACGCCGCGCTACAGCAGGAAGGCGGCCGCGAGCGGCTCTTGGCCATGGGCGCCACACCCGCTGAGCTGGACAAGATCCAAAGCGGCCTGACCCCGGTGGAGAAATCCGCTTACAATTACATGCGCTCGGCCCTGGATGAGCTCTTGCCCCAGGTGCAAAAGATGATGCACGAGCTTTACAACATTCCGGTTGAGCCCGTGGAGAACTACTTCCCCATGCCGCGGGACTGGAACAAGGTTGAGCCCGAGCCTAAGACTCCCGCCGAGCCCAAGTTTGGCCAGGAAATGGCTTTTGACGATCTGGCCGGATGGAAAGACCTCTACGGGGATTACACCCCGCTCAAGACCAAGACCGAGCGCGGCTTCACGATCGAGCGCAAGCCGGGAGCGGAAAGCGCGATCAAGATTCACGCCTTTGACGTGTTCGAGCAGCACATTAACGATGTGGCGTACCTCCTCAAAACTCAGCGTGACATCAAAATGATCGGGGAGCTGGCCAAAGGGGATCTCTTTTTGGAGAAATACGGCAAGATCGGCCAGAGCATGGTGCTCAACTGGCTCGACACCGTTGCCCGCCAGGGCCGCCTGGGCGGTTTACGCCGCTGGGACGCGCTGGACACCCTTCGCAAGAACACCAGTGCCGGCGTTATCGGTTTCCGGCTGGCCTCCCAGTTTGTTCACTTGTCCAATATCCCCCTGGCCATGGAACGCACCGGGGTTTTGAACTACACCTCGGCCGTGCACGAAATTTGGACTGAGAAAGGCAAGAAGTTCCTGGCTGACAACTTCGCTGAGACCTTTTCCCGTGGCGGTGGTGAGCCCGCCCTGACTGAGGCGATGCAGGAAGGGGCCAGTGTGTTTGGCAAACAGATCGTCCCTAAGAAGTACGTGAAGGCCGGCTTTTACTTCGCCCGCCTGATCGACCAGAAAAACTCCCAGGCAACCGTGCTGGGGATGTACTTCAAAGCTCTGAAGGAGAAAGGCCTGGATCCTGCCCGTTACGCTGACATGCCCGTGGACAAGGAGGCCCAGGCTCGAGCCCTGGTCATGGCCCGCCGTGCGGTGGCCTCGCCCCTGCCCAAAGATGTACCCATGGTGCTCTCTCGAGGTTCGATGGTGGGCAACAATGTTTCAATCGGCCGCGCCCTGTTCCAGTTCCAGAATATCTTTCTGGACCAGTGGTCCAACATCAGGCACGACTTTGCCCGCGCCGGCATCCGTGAAGTAAACCCAGTCAAGGCCGCCCGCATTGGCGCCGCCCTGGCTGTGATGATCGGGCTTGAAACCGGGATCCGCGAGGCGTCCAAGGAAGTCATCAAGGGTCTGACCGGCTATCACCCCAAAAAGAAAGAGCCGCCGATCGAGGCCAAGGTGCTTGTGGAAACGGCGAGGCGCTTCCCGATTATGGGCCAGTTGACCGCGGCCATGATGTACGGAGAAACTGGCGTGCCGTTGATTGATTCACTCCTGCAAGTGCCGCGGGAGGCGTACCGCGCCGTCACTGCCAAGAAACCCAAGGCCCAGGACAAGGCCGCCATCCGTGCCATTGCCGGCGCCGCGCAAGTCTCGGGCGTGCCTGGGGCATCGCAGATCGGCGAGCTGATCGAAAAATCCCAATAGGTGTTGACGGCGGGCGCGTGCTGTGAGCTAATCGCAGCACATGACTGCCGAAAGACCCCTGAGCCCTCTTGCTGGTGATTCTTCAATGGATCGGCAGTCATGTGCAGCCGGCAAGAGGACTCAGCGGCCAAAGTGTCCCAAGTGCGGCCGGGAAGGCGTGTACATTCGAACTCGAAACCTCGAGCACTGTTCCACTGATGTTTATACGTGTGATAACGCGGCTTGCGCTTGGCACTATCTCTACTGGTATCCCAATGAGCACTATCAAAGACCTGCTCGGTAAACGGTTTGGCCGCCTCTACGTGCTGCACTTCGCGGGATTACGGCGGCGTTCTGACGGACGCTTCCTGGCCACGTGGCACTGTGCGTGCGACTGCGGAAACTTAAAAACCGTAACAGGCAAAGATCTCCTCTCTAAAAAAACTCTTTCTTGTGGCTGCCTGGGGCTTGAGCGCCGCAGGGCGGCACTCACTAAGCACGGAGAATCATTCAAGGAAAACCAGACCGTTGAGTACCGATGCTGGCGCAACATGCTTCAACGGTGCGAGGACCCAAAGAACAAGTGCTTCAAAAATTATGGAGGGCGCGGGATAACCGTGTGCAGGAAGTGGCACACCTACTCAGTCTTTCTCTCGGATATGGGGCGCTGCCCAACAGGCAGAACGATCAACCGAGCCGACAACGATGGCCCTTACCAGAAATCAAATTGCTTTTGGTCAACAGTTTTGGAGCAAGCCAACAACACAAGCCGTACGCGCTTTATTCGGATCGGCGGGGTTAAAAAGAGCGCCGCTCTCTGGGCTCGGCAATTCCGGGTTCCAGTTAATTCTGTCTATTCACGGTTGAAGCGGGGACTCGATGGAATGGAGGCCATACGTGGAAAAATCTAAAAAGAAATACTCACGGGAACTGGCGCTCCGAGTGGCAAATGAAATTCTTGAAGCCTTAACGCCTGCGACAGAGTTGATCATCATTGCCGGATCGATTCGACGCCGAAAGGCCTTTGTAGGCGATATTGAAATCGTCTTTGTGCCTATACTCGCTGAGGAACCCGATGGACTTTTCGACAAACACCAATTCAGTCGGGCCGATCGCATTTTAGATCAACTGATCAAAACGGGAGTCATTGAAAAACGAAAGAATATTCTCGGCTCTGAAATTTGGGGACCAAAAAACAAGTTGGGGCGGCATTGTAAGACCGGAATCCCTATCGACTTTTTTGCTACTCGGACCCCGTGTTGGTGGAACTACGTTTGCTATAGGACCGGTGGTTCCCGCAACAACACCTTGATCGCCGAGGCCTACCAACGCCGCCGATCTAAGTGGAACCCTTATGGGATCGGATTCACAAATGAGCGCGGCGAGGAGATCCAGAACCCCAGTGAAGCAGCCGTTTACCTCAACGCCGGCCTGCGCTACCTCAAACCTTTTGAGCGCCCATGAAAAAATTAACTCGTTGGCTCAAATGTCGTTTTCGGCACGATTGGCGCGTAACTCAAGAATCCTTCACTGGGGACAATGGGGTTTGCGTGGTTATCGCCTTCAAAGTCTGTCACCGTTGCGCCAAATCAAAATTGATTCATATACTCACATGAACGTCAAAGAACACCTATTGGCCTGCCTCGCCGAGGAGTGCGCGGAGATCGCCCACGTTTGCAGCAAGTCACTGCGTTTCGGCCTGGAGGATATTAACCCCCTCGACCCGACTGGCCCGAACAACCGCGATTGGCTCGTCAATGAGATCAACGATCTGGCCGCCGTGGTGATCTTGCTGCAGGAACAGAAGATCATCCCTCAGCAGTGGCACGACTACGATAAGATCGTTGCTAAAAAGGCCAAGGTTAAGAAGTTCATGGAATACGCCGAAAAGGCCGGCGCCCTCAAAGCCAATTTCTCTCCATAAACAAAACTAACTCAAACAAAACAATGGCAAATAGACCGAAAGCACAAGACCTCCCAGGCGTAGAAGGCCCGGGAGTATCACCGATCAAAATCAAAGAGCTCGATCGCCTGGGGGACAAGTTCATTGATAAGCGCGATACCAAAACCGAGATCGCCTCCGAAATGACCAAGATCGAGGCGCAAATGGCTGAGATCATGGAGGAGCAAGGCCTCACCAAGTACCAGTTCAGCGATCAGGAGATGATCCTCAAGCGCGGCAAGGTGCACGTGAAGATCAAAACCGTTAAAGCTGAAGGCGTTGACGACAAAGATTAACCCCCCTCACCTTCCCGCGCTCGAGCTGTTCTTTTTAAAAGCCCTCCCACTTCTGACAGCAGTGACTCAGAGGGCTACCTATAGCGAGCGCGGGAATTGACTTTATGTCCCTCGACCTACCGGATGACTACTTCGAAACCTTCCCCAAAACCACTCTCGACCCCAAACGTGTATGCAAAAGCCAGGAGAATTTGACTTCACCCCCAAAAACCTCAGCCTCAAAAAGCATATCCACACCGGCGCCGGCCAAACCGAAAAAGAAGCCTTAGAAAAAGCCGATTACGAAGCCGAGGTCCAACGCGCCTTTGTCCTGCAGAAGATCACCGAGGCCATGCCAGACGGAACGATCGCGGAGGCCATCTGCCTGATTATGTACGGTGACGATCAGCGAAACATTATGTCCATCCGGCGCCGCTGCTACGATCTGCGTGACTTGGGCAAGATTCGCCGGCATCCCGAGGGTAAGAGCCTCAAAAACGCCAAGGGCAATAAATGCCTGACTTGGGTGCTGGGCCTGGACCCAAACGCCGGCAGAACCAAGCTGCAGGAGGCCCGCCAACGGATCCAAGAGCTCGAGCTCGAGGTCGGCGAGCTAAAACAGGAAATCGTTGCCCTTGAGAAAAGGATTTACGATCTCCAATGAAAGCTTCCAAAAAACTGCGCTCGACCATCATCGTAAAGGGCTCGGAGTGGAAAAAAATGCCACAGCGCACAAAGGCGGCCTTAGCCGCACTGGGCAGGGCTCTCATGCTGATGACCCCGGCTCAACTCCGCGCCCTCCGAAAAAAAAGTCTTGCACTAACCCGCCTCGAGGAGTAAAACCGAGCACATGATGTATTGGACCATCTGTAGAATCGCCAGTGCTGGACGGGGAGAGCGCCGCTCTCCGTCCAATCCGTCCAGCACTGGCGGTTTTGCTTTTGGGAGGGGCTTTCTGAGTGGTATCGGAGGCTTTTCCCCGCTCACGCTTGCTGCTACAGGCGTGGGCATTTCTTTTGACGGGCGAAAAATCCTGGGAGGCAACGGCTCAAAACCGACCTCGGGCCTGTTCAGACTGCAGATAGGGGCAGGAGCTAACCAGGGGGAGGCTGACATAACCTCTCGCGCCCTCGCTTTTGGCAACGTGTACACATGGGAGGCCTTAAAAATCCCTTGCGCTAGGGTAGGCACCGAAGCGCCCGCGTTGCCTGCTTTGGGCCGTATTACACGTGCGGCCTTCCCCGGGCGGGCTTGTCTTCCCTTTGTTCCCCGCCTGGGGCCTCGATCTACACATGAAAAAAGGGGCGCTCTGGCCTGCAGCAATGATCTACTGCTCGCCGGGGCGCCCCAGCTTTACCCGTTGGGCTCCAAAAACCACTCAAAAAGGCCTGATTTTAGCCTTGAATTCTCACCCCTCCTGCAAGCATGAGATCCGCCGAAGATATTGCTAGCGAGTGTGCGGTCCCGGTGTGGGCTGTGCGTAAGATCCAGGCCGAGGCGCTCCGCTTCGCGGCTAATCTCAGCGGCGAACTCCATCGCCGGTATGTGCTCGAGCTCGCCGATAAACTCGACCCGCCCCCAGTAAAATCCTGCCCAACCTGTTCAAATCGATGAGCGAACCCAGTTTCATCCCCAAACGCGATCCCGCCTCCATTTACGGCCCGATGGAAGCAGGCCAAAAGCGGTTTAAGCCGGCATACCTGCCGACTGATGAAAGCCAACCTTGGACCGAGGCGCAAACGCCAACGCCCATCCAGGGCAAAGACCAGCTTGAAACCTTCACCGAGGATGACGTCAAAACCGCCCAGGCCCTGCCGCCTATCCTCAAGCCGAAAAACCCGTACGCGCCCAACACCCTTTCCCACACCCAATGGGAGGAGCAATACGCCCGTAACCGCGATTGGCAGCCCGTTTCCGCTATCCCGCACACGCCCAGGCCCCACGAGCAACGGATCCTGGCCATGACCATTTACATTCGCGGCCAGGAGTGCCTCTCCCTGCGCCAGGAGATCAAATTCAACGATCTGGGCTCACCTTCCCAGCTCCGTGCCATCATCCAAACCTTGACCGAGTTGAACCAGCGCCTCTCAGCCGCTCAAAAAGGCCTATGATCATGGACTCTCACGATAATTGGCACAAAATAGCCGCCCTGATCATGCTCAAACAGGGCCTCTCCGAGCTCCAAATCGGCATCGAGGATGTCGTAAGACTCGCCGCGGGCAACGTCAATATCGTGCTGGACGCTCGCCGGGAGGTCCAAACCGGCTTTCTGACCGTCCGCATCGTGGACGACAAAACCGCCCAGCAACTGGCCAAGCTTATCGGCCGTGCTGGCCAAGCCCCCAACCCAGCTATCCCGCTGGGCCATGCGCCGCCTCACTAAATGAACCCCAACTCCAATTTCTCGCTTACCAGGGTTTCGCCCCACGACATAGGGACGGGCGAAAGCAGGGAGTGCACCGACCCTGCAAAATCAAGTGCACGCACGAATCCCTCACCAGGGATGACTAACTCGCGGCCAAGTGACCCGAGGAATGACACTGTTGCCAGCGCGGCTACCCCATCATTACAGACGGGTGCTCAACTACGCGTCCAAGTGATTGACGCTGGCCGATGGTGCCGACAGCCGGTAGAGCAAACTTCGGCAGGCCCGAGACTGCACTAAAACGCAGCAGCAAGCCTCCCCCAGCCAGCTCTTTTTGTCAGAGCCCTACGGCGCCCACGACCGTTCGCCCGCCGCCTCTTGTCCAGGCTACGGCTCATTGATAATCCCGAACGCCGTGGACTCACCATGTACAAACCTCAGTGCTGACTCTCCCCCTCAAATCCTTCAAAATCGGGAGTGAGAGCGCAACTTCGCACCACTCACTCCCCCCTCACCATAATTTCTCATACCTGAGAAAACTCCCCACGTCAACCCGCCACCCTCTCCCGCCAATGTGCTTCGCACTCAAAACCCACTCAGCGTGCAAGTGGGAGTCTTACTCGGGCCAAGGCGCGACCGAGGCGGGGTATGGGGTTGGGGGTGTGGGGACGGTCGAGCGAATAAGAGATGCCTTGAAGTCCTTCGATCAGCCTGGGCGCGGTGAAGGCCGGCGTGGCTGCGCTCACCGCGGAGTGGGCAGGCCTGGGCGTGGTGCAGGCGCCGCGGCTTCACCTGGGCGCCGAGAGCCGGGGAGAGGCCGGCCGGCGAGCGTGCGCTCCTGCTCCTGCAGCCGGTGAGCGGCGTCCGCTAGTTCTTTGAGCCGGCGCGAGTCTGGCACTGCGCGGAGGAGCTCAGCGGCGAGTTGCGAGTCAATTTGGTTGAGGAGATCGCGCACACGTATCAGGCGGGAGGAGGCGTATTCGCTGGGGATGGCTGCGAGTTCGGCGACCTGGGCACGGTGAATGCCAGCCGCGGCGCGGAGGCGGGCTTGAGTGGCGTTGCCTTTAGCGCCGGCAGCGCGGGCCGAGTCGGAGGAGAAGAGAGGCACGGGCGCCAAGATGGCGGCGCCGGCGAGCTGTGGCAAGGGAAAGGCGCCGGCCTGGGAGAGAGCAGGGCGCGGGGCCTGTGGAGGAGCTGGTGGGTTTTTAGAGGCAGTCGCCCAGGGCGCCCAGGGCAAGGAGGATGCCGATTAGGATGATAAAGCCCAGGGTGATCCAGAGTTTATCGGCGAGGCTGCACTCCTGGGCAGAGCGCGTACTGGCGAGCATGGCGTGGAGTTCATCGGGGGACTTCATAGGCTTGGCGGGAGGGGTTGCGGCTGAAAAATAATACTGCATTGCAAGGGTAGCTTATCACGCCGGCTGAAAAATAATAGTCCGTGAAACTACCGATTTTACTCGGCCAGGGAGAACATTTGATCTGTGACTGGGCCGCCGTTGGCGTCAATGATCTTGAGGTAGGCGCGGATCGCCCGAATGGCCTCGTTACAGTCGATCCGGTCCTTGCCTTCAGCCTGGGCCGCCTCCTCAAGCTTCACGATCAGGCGCTCGGCCCGCTTGCGGATCTCCCCTGGGGTGCCGACAACTAGCAGCGCGGCGGAATAGAGTTTGATGGCCATGGGCAGGCCTTTGAGGGCCACAGCTAGCAACATGCCGGCGCACATAGCGGCCTCCTCGTTGGTAAGGTCAATTTTCACGCCCACCCGTCCCTTCTATGGCCGCCGCACCTGGGGCAGCTAAGCCAGCAGCCGCGTGCGCTACGTAAGGCGTAGCACAATCCCGGCAGGACTCTTTTGTGTTCTGCATTGCATTTCCTTTTTTAAGAAGCCCCGCCCAGGGTTGCAATGCAGACCGAGCAGACGCGACGGGCTAGTATCACGCTGACTCATGAGAGATTTCCCCGGGCGGGACAAAGTTTGATTGGTGCTCTGCATTGCAAAATCACTGTGCCAGATCCGCGGGCGCTTGTCCATCCGTACTAGCACGGGCGGCCCGTACCATGTCGCACAAAACCCGGGTTGTTGCCTCCCACTGGTCAACAGGCAGGCCGTGAGAGCTTAGGAGCGTGCACGGGCCGAGTAGAATCTTGGCCGTAATCTGCCAGCGTATCCGCTTATCATCGTCCCAGGGCGATCCGGAGTGGAACAACAACACAGCCTCAAGGGCCAGTTCCATTTTTTTATCCTGGGTGATCAAGCTTCCTCCGTTCCAATTCAGCCAGGAGCTTTTCGTAAAGGGGAAAAGTCTGGCAGAGATACTCATCCGGCGTCATGTCCTCCAATCGGTCAAGGTCCTGCTCACAAAAAAGGGTTGCCATTTCGCCCTGCAAGGTGCTCAACACGGAATAGCCGGCGTTAATTTCCAGGCTCAGCCGGTGACGCGCCACGCGCATACAAAGCCGGATCGTGTTCAAAAGGTGCGAATCCTCCATGTCGCAGATCCGTAAGCGGGTCCCGTCCTTGCACGTCCACAGGGCAGTTTGTTTCCTCATTGGCGGCAATCCCCCTGGCAGAAGGTTTCACCGCACGCGACACACTGCAAATGCGGATGATCGCGGACCAGATAAACGATCCACTCCTCGCCCTGGCAGTTGGGGCAGGTGCACAGCTTAGCCGGCACTTTCTCGCCGTCCACCCGGGAGGAAACTTCGACGTCCTTATAAGCCAGTCTCACTTGTGGGCCTCGATCCACTTTGAAAGCTCGGCGCCTTCGATGACAAAGCGATCCGTTTTGAGTTTGGCGATCACGTCCGCCTTGAAGGCTTGGTGCAGTTGCACAGCCTCACGCCACTTTTCCCCAGCGACATCCCCGTCATAGGCGCATTCTGGTTCCCTGCACTTCCAGTTGATCATTGTTGAGCCGCAGTAAGGGCACTTATTCGGGCTGGGCGCCGGCCCCAGGAAGTCAGCCAGGATCGCCAGGGCGAGCTGGGCCGGCCCGCTCCCGCCGTATCCCCACTCGAAACCGTCCGGGGAATGGTTGAAGAGGTCTAAGCGCAGCGGCAGGGGGTAGCCTTTGCCGCCCTCCTCGGCGTAAACCTCGCAGCCGATACCGGCCACACGTAAGCCAATGTACTTTTTCAAGCGGCCTCCTCAAATTCGGCCTTGTTGCTCATGGGTCCCGGCTCATGGGTTGAGTTCCAGCCAAAGCAGATCGCCCGGGCCTGAGCCCATGTCACGCCGCGGGCAATGTAAGTCTTGGGGCCTGGGTGCGGTTCGCGGTTATCGGGCCAGCCTGGGCTTTCGGCCGGCTTCCAAAAGTCCCGGGTGAATACGTCATATTTCACGGCGCATCCTCCCCGTAAACCTTGCAGCTTTCCCAGGCCGGCAAGTCGTACTGGCAATCTTTGGCGAGCTCCTTGTTTCGCTCGATCCGGTATTGGATCTCCCGGCTGAAACACAGCCGGCAGAGGATCGAGTTGCCGCCGTGCTTGTCCCGGGTCCATGGCAGAACTCGGACCTCGCCCAAGTCGCACGGGCCGCTCCCGTCACAGTTAGGGTTTTGCATAGGCTGCGATCTCCTGGGCTATCTCCCGGCAGGTTGCCACGCGGCAGAAGTAGCCGCCATGGCGAGCACTGAACCACAAGTGAAGCGGCCGCCCCTCTGGGCCATCCTTCCAGGCTTCACACACGGCGAAGCACGAGCCCAGCGCCCGCGATTCGGTCCAATTCAAAGGGGCTTCGAGCATCTCGTAATAAAATGCCTCGGTGCACGGGAACCACTGCCGATCCCCAGCGTCATAGGCCGCCTCGGGTGTGTGCCAACTACTAACCGGATCTTGTATCTGCATTGCATTGCCTTTCGTTCCGCGCTTCCCTATTTATGCACGCGGGCGAAAAAAGCTCAAGAAAATTCTTGCAGTAATTTTACAGATGTGTAGGGTTTTGAATCATGCAAACTGTAGAGCTGCCAATCCTCACTTGTTTTCGGTGCCTTCGCCAGTGGTATCCTCGCAAGCCGCATCCAGTAGTATGCCGCTTTTGCAAAAGCCCAAACTGGGATAAACCCCCGCGCCGGATCCGGCTCACTAGAAAGGGCCGCCGATGAACAACCCGATCCAGTGGTGCCCCAAATGCAGCAAGATCCATGGGAACGTGGTGATCGAGCTCTCACGGCCACAGCACCCAGGCCGCTTACGATCGTTTCCAATGGGGCCAGTCCACGCGCACGATGTTCTTAGCCCACGAGTGGATCGAAGCGCATTGGGCAGAGCTCAGAACTGGGGACGTGATCGACGTGGAATACTTACTTGAGGAAACCAAGGTTAAAAAGGTGAGTGAACGATTTGGGTGCCGGCCATCGGCCAGTCTGAGCGGGGACCATTACAACTCCGATCAGGGATAGCTGGGGCCGGCGCCTTTTTAAAAAACAAACAAAGGAAAAAAACATGCAAAACGCAAACAGTGAGCTCATTATGAGGGAGCTGCACATACACCAAAACCAGAGTTACGAGGACAACCCGGGAAAGTACAAGTGCAAAATCACTTACGCCGGCAGCCACAGTGAGCACAGTCTGACCTTGAACGAAACGATCTCCGAGCGCCTGCTTGCCTTCATCGGGCCCGCGATCTGCGAGGCCGCGGCTATGGTTGCCGAGGAAACCAAGAAGAACATCGAGCGCAGCATTGAGGCGATGAACAACCACGTACACGCCATCGAGGCCGGCGACTTGGTCAATGCCGGGGTTGCGGGCCCGCGGCCCGAGCCGGTGCCGACTCCCGACAGTCCCGCTGCAGAGCTCGAGAATCTCAGCGTCCCCAGGGAACCAACCGACTCCTTTTGATTATGAACTACCGGGAAATTATCCGCGAAATGGAACTGAGCGGCCACCACGGCGAGGCGGACGACTTAAGGCTCAGCATGGAGGAGCACGGCATACCAGATCAGCAGGAGGTACGTAGCCGGTCAGATGCCCGGGACGGTTTGAGCTACAGCTCTTACGCCGGGGACATGGCGGAACGGGCTTACGACTATCTAAGGCGCCATGAGGAAGTGGAGGAGGAACGATGACTCGGCGCATACTCTGCAAAAAGTGTGGGGGAGGCTGGGCGCTTCACCCCGAGGATCTCGCGATGGGCATACACGCAAGGCGCCTGCTCCTCGAGATTGGCCCAGTGCCGGCCCATCACGGCATAATGGTAATCAGCGAAACCCCGACTGGCCTTGCCTTCAAAGTCCATGAGGCCATGAGCTCGATCCGTTGCGACTTGTGCGGCGATCCCATTGGCCAGGGCAATAGCGCCTGGGCGATAACCACTTGGAACACAAACCGGGAACCAGAGCCGCGGACCTGGGAAACCGAATACGGAGAAGTAAAAGCATGAGCGCACCCCTCGAGCCAGTCACCAAGTATCAATTAAAGGTCCTTCGCTCCTACGTGTTAAAGGCGCATGGGGCGGCGGGCCTGATGATTTCAGGCCTGGATGACGTGGACCTCGCCAAAGGCCGGCGCCCAGCATCCCATGGCGTGTACGAAATGTGGTCCACAGACAAAAAGAAAATCACGATCGCGCTGACAGGGGATGGCGGCCTGATCGTTTCGTGCTCAAAGACCGAAGATCCGGAGTATCCAATATGAACGACAAAGCGATCGACATCGAACCGGCGCCAGGACACCAGCAGCAGCCCCAGGGCAGCATGGCGCTTCAAACCTCCCAGGCCGGCGCCGTAGGCCATGCCATGGGCGTCAACGAGCTCAAAGCCAACCTTGATTTCATCCGTGATGTCATGCGGAACGTGATGAAGGAGGGCCAGGACTACGGGAAGATCCCCGGGATTGATAGGCCTACCCTCCTGCAGCCCGGGGCGCAAAAGCTCCTTATGACCTTCCAGCTCACCGAGTACGTCAAAAAGGAAGTGCTGCACGAGTATCCCGGCTGGCACAGGGAGTACGAGTTCACCGTAACGGTCAAAAGCCAGACGGGCCGGGAGTGGGACGGGGTAGGAACCTGCTCAACCCTTGAGGAGAAGTACCGGTACAGAAAGGCCGGCAGGAAATGTCCCGAATGCGGCAGCCCGACAATCCTTGAGTCCCGCAAAGGGCCGCCAGGGTACTTTTGCTGGGCCAAGAAAGGCGGGTGCGGGGCCAAGTTCGACCTCGACGATCCGCGGATTGTCAACCAGAGCACGGCCAAGGCCGAAAACCCTAACCCAGCGGACACATGGAACACCGTGCGAAAGATGGCTTTTAAGCGGGCTTTAGTGGCCGCGGCCATTAACGCGACCAACACTAGCGAGCTCTGGACCCAGGACCTCGAGGAGAAACTACCGGATCCGGCCGAGGAGGAGGGTTCCGAGGCCCAGAATGCCCCAGGACGCGCTGGTAGGTCCCAACATAGGCCCAGCACCCCAAAAGCTGCTGCTACCCCCCGCGCAGCTACACCCAGCCATAAGGTTGTGCCTTATGCCGATGCCAACTCGAGGGGGAAACTCCTACGGCAATTCGCCGATCTTGACATCGCCAAAGAGTTTTTCATCAAACTTGGCTGGCTACTGTCCAAAGGTGAGACAGTCGAGGATCTGCCGCTTCAGTGCGTGCCAATCACTGCCAAGCAGAATGCGGCCCTGTTGGAGTGCTTCAAAAACTTCGAAAACGGTGGCGACTTGGTGCAGCCATACAGGCCCAACCCGATCAATCCGGCTTTAGGTCAAGCTGGCTCGAGCCCAGCGCCCACGCCAGCCGCGGCAGTCAAACCCAGGGATCCGGAATGGTGGCGGGACATTATCTGCCCGATACCCCCCCGGGGGGAGCGCCGGGATGATTACCTCACGGACCCTGATACCGTGGGCGACCTTTACGAGGCTCGGCACGATCCGGATGGGGCCAAGCGGCTATTTGGCTTCATCGCCCATTTCGAAGTCAAAAAGAGCTGGACGGGTAACGATGGGCAGGAGCGGCCCAACACGCCGGCCCAGATTGCCATAGACACCCAGTTTCGCGAGGCCCTGGACGCGTGCGCGGCGGATTACGCCGAGAAGCACAAGGGGGACACCGAAGGCGGCCAGACCGAAATAGGCAAGTCCGTCCAACGCGAAGTAGCCGCCGAGGCCGCGGACCATGCGGCCCAGCAGGAGGAAGATGACGTCCCGTTTTAGATGAAAACGTGCGGGAAATGCAAACGGCGCCGGCCAAATTCAGCCTTTTACACTCGGCGGATCTCCGCTTCTGCGTGGCATGGGCTACAGCCTTGGTGCAAAGAGTGTCACGGGATCTACTACCGTGCTTACTACCTACCCAGGCGGGAGCTTTACGCCCAAAGACAAAAAGCGGATCGGACCAGAAATCCCGAGGCCTTTCGATTGAGAATGCGGATAGCGAACAGAAAATGGAGAAAAAAACAGCGTGAAATACACAAACACAGCCGGCCTGCCTGAGCCGTTATTTCGGGCCGTTACCAATGACCCCTACTCAAGTGGGGATTGCGATTACTCGACAACCACGCTTATAAAGCCGGCGCGGATCGTGGCGCTCGAGCGGCGCCATGCTGCCGAGCTCACCGAAGATGCCAGTGAGCGGATCTGGTCCCTCATTGGGCAAATTGGCCATTTAATCCTCGAGAGATCAGCCAGTAAAGAGCTCGCAGAAAAGCGGTTTTTTGCAACGCGCATGGGCAGGAAGATCGGCGGCCAGATAGACCTTTGGAACAATGAAGCCCTACTGGACTATAAGCTAACCTCGATCTGGGCTGCAAAGGATGGCGTCAAACCGGAGTGGGAACAGCAGATGAACATAAACGCGCTCCTCTGCCGGGAGAATGGCGTCACGGTCAGGGCCGCGCAGATCGTTGCCATCTACCGGGATTGGTCCGTTGGCGCCGCAAGGCGGGATAGTGACTACCCCCGGTCCCAGGTGCAAGTGTTGTCCGTGCCGATCTGGACCGCGGAGCGCCAAGAGGCCTTCATTGCCGGCCGGCTATCGGCTCATATTGCGGCCCAGAATGGGACTTTGCCCGAATGCACCCCCCTGGAACGCTGGGCGCGGCCGGAAGTCTGGGCCGTGATGAAGGAAGGCAACAAACGGGCGATCCGGCTGTACGACACTGAGATCGAGGCGACCGTCAAAGCCGCCCCAGACCCCAAGCTGTACGTGGAACATAGGCCCGGGGTGCAGACGCGATGTGAGGATTATTGCGCGGTTTCGCAGTTTTGCGATTGGTGGAAGCAGTATCATAAAAAGGCCAAAGCATGAGTGAAAAGCACACACCGGAAGAACAAATACGCCTCTGCAAGGAGGCGCACAAGGAGCTGGCCGAGGTAACCAAAAAGTATCTGGGCAATCTCTGGGCGCCGCTCCTGATAGGGGCCATTGAGCACATAAAGCTGGCGGCCTTCGAGTCCTACGCAACCGAAGCGAAAAAGGAGGAGCCATGAGCTGGCCAGACCGTTACCCCCTCCGCAAAGTGAAGAAAGTTACGTTTTGCCAGAGCAAGTACAGCCGGCCAGGGCACGGCTCGAACCGGTTTGACCTTGAGTGTGGGCATATCGCCTGGGCGAAGTACAGCCAGGGTGAGCCCGCCCGCAAACGCTGCCGGGAGTGCTGGCAGGACCAACAAGCCGCCGAGCGGCTGCATTTGTCGAGGCCCACGCCATGATCCGTTACGAGGCGACCATTTACTGTGAGGGGCCAAAGTGTGAGGCGTACGTAACCGGCTTGCCAGAGGTATTGCCAGAGGCGGCCGTGCATTCAGCTACCGCAAAGGCAAAAGGCTGGGGCCGGCTCAATCAAAGGTGGTTCTGTTCCGACTGCATCGACAAAGGCAATATCCGGCCGGCTTTAAACCAACAAGGCCTATGAGCTTTTCTTACGAGGTCAATATCATGTGCGACCGGGACAACTGCTCGAGCCTCCTGGCGGGCGAGCCTGGGCCGATTGCCTACGCCGTGCAGACAGCCAAGCGCGAGGCCCTGGCGAACCATTGGATCCGCGTGAAGCGCAAAGGCAAGTGGATCTGGCTCTGCCCCTTTTGCCAGCCCATGGATCAGCTCCTGCATTTAAAATGAGATTCAAAAGCCTCGATGAACTCAAACAAACCAAAGTCGGCTCGAACCCGATCAACGCTGGTCTTTTCGCTGTTTCTCCCCCTGAAAATCCAAAGCGTGAACGTCACCCGCTATCAACACTGGACAAAAAGTCGAATGGTGAGTTCAGACGCAAGACAGCAGTGGGTTACTGCGTTACGATCGTCAGTTTCCGCCACAAGGAGCTTGATGACGATAATCTCATCGCTGGCGCCAAGTCTCTCAGGGACGCTATCGCAACAAGCCTCGGCGTTGATGACCGAGACAAACGACTGTCCTGGGAGTACCACCAAGTCATCACCCGCGGAGCAGAAGGAACCTTAGTGAACGTGAGCACGGTAAAACCGAACCTCAAACGCCATGGCAAAACTATTCCTAAAGGAGCTGAAGCTACAACTGGACCTTGTAAATGAGCATATCACTGAAATTAAAGAGCGGGGCAAAACAGACGCTTTTGGGACCACGATCCGCAAGAAGGACCTCGAGGAGTATAAAGCCCTCTGCGCTCGGCGCCGGCAGCTCCGCAAACAGATCATCGATTTCCAACCGTGAAAGCTAAACTGGCCAAGTTGAGTGTGTGCCCGTGCGGCTTTCCGCTCCTCAATGAAAGTATCCACCTGGGCCAGGAGTACGAGATTGAGCCCAAGCGCACCGGTCCCATGACTCTCATCTGTGGCGGGTGCAAAACCGTGATCCAGCTAACGTGTGTCTTTGTCCATTCCAGAGAAACGCCGTTCCGCCTGGGCGCGGGCGGCTTCTTGCCGCTTGAAGTTTTCCAGACCGAACCAGTAGAGAAAGGGTCAATATGACAAAATTCGGCAGTTGGATCTGCGCCGGGATCCTTTGGTTAGCGTACGGCGTAATGGTCGGGCTTGTCCTGGCCGCGTGCACCCCAAAAACCTCAACAACGATCTTCGCCATCACCGGCAGCATTGCCTGGGCGGCGCTGATCTCCTTCCTGTTCAAACTGAAATGAAAACCAATGAAAACTTATACCGACAAGACGATGATTGCTCGGCTAAACGATATGGCAGAGCAGATTTTGACGCCCGACTCCGAGGGCAAAGCGTTCTTTGAAGCTGTGGCCAACCGGCTGCAATTTTTATCCAACGCCATGAGTGGTTTAATCGAAAACACCCTTCCGATGTTGGATGCAGCAAAACGGCAGCAGCCGCCAATAGACAATGCCCACGTTGCGCCGGGGTGCGAGAAATTTGTGGCAGGTAAGCAGGAACCAGTTAAATGTTCGGGAGCTTCGGTTGGCTCGACTCCTCGTTTACCTGCCAATTTGGGAAAAACGGGTTGAAGATTTCATTTTCATCGAACACCAGATGCCATCAGGAGATCTATTGATCGCGCCTCTTAAAGACTTGATTCGTTCGCTTGTCCGGTTAAGCAACCAGCCGGTTGAAGCAGACAAATCAGCCGACAAACTTTGGGAGAAAACATCAGAGGAGTCGGGTACTACACCGGACAGCAGCCTCCCTCCTCTTGGGGATGGTCCGCGCCGAACCATGGTCATCGAGATCCAAGTCTCAGCGGATTTCGAGCAAAGGCTCGACAACCAGTGGATGGTTGAGCGCGAAATTCACGCTGACAGATGGGCGTGGAAATGGAAGCAAGCGGAGGGGGCCGAAGTATTGCCCAAGGGATTTTGGGATGGGGCCGTTCACACTCTTACCGATGTCGCTCAAATAATGGACGGTTTTAAGAGTGACTCCTCGTGGACTGAATTTGACGAAAGTGCCAGAATTTGCCTTTCAGACCTGCTCAATTCATGCGTGAAGCGTTCAAGTAACCCGTTAAAACCATGAAATTGCTACCGTGTCCATTCTGTGGCGGCAGGGCTCGCTTTAATGAAATCGAGGAGGGTGAGAACGAAGGCGGGCGTTATATCGAGTGCTGCAAGTGCAACGCGTCAACTGCGCTGTTTTTCCCGTCTAAGATGGACGTAACCCCGATACTTGCTGAGAAGTGGAATAAGCGTACCTCCAAACCGCTGCCGAAGAAGTCCAAAAGGCAGTTGGAGTGGGAGGCTTACATAGATGAATTGGACGGTGTTGAATGATGAAAGCCAAACTACTTGTAACCGGCGCCCTGATCGCGGCCCTGGCCGTAACACCCCATACCATGGTGCGAGCCCAGACCAAGCCTAACTGGATTATTCCCGTGGTGTGCGGCTGTATCGTCATCGGGATCGGCGCCTGGGTGACGTACGAACTCTATCAGGTCTGCAAGAAGATCCCAGACCCCAAGCCCCAGGACCAGCAGGACCCGCCGCCGCCGCCCGCGGCCCAGGTTGTGGCGCCGGCGACCAACACCCCCAGCTCGACAATGCGCCTGGACGACTCGAGCGGGGTGCTTTACTGGGATGCCTCTGGCTATGGCTGGACCGATCCGATGAGCGGCCAACCCATCACGGCGATTATGAAAACGCGCCTTCAATCGACTAGGGATTTCCAGACCTGGGCCGAGGCCGTTTCGATCCTTGGGTATTGCTCGAGCAGTGGGACCACGCTGGTCCTGAGCCGGGGAGGAGTGCCGGTCTGCACTAACTATGTGGCCGCGGGCGCGACCAATTACGTTCAACTGGATCCGGCCGGAATGCTGGCGCCCTGCAAGTTCTACCGGCTTTCAACGCCTTAAGCCGCACTATGCGGGCTCTGCGAGCGGACATCTACACCCAGAATGACTCTGCAGAGTAAGTAGGCCGGCTGGCCTGCTTCAAAAGAAACCCGCCCGGGTTTTAGTTTTGCCCCGGGCGGGTTTTTGTTGGTGAGGGGGGGGGGGAGCGGCTTAAGTCTTAGGCGCCCCGGTCGGAGTCTGGTTAGCTCCGGTCTGGGCGTTGATCGCATCTGCCACAGCCGCAAAGTTCCCGGTGTTGCTGGCATGATCCAGCACGGGTTGAGCGGCGCCGGCCTTAATGACACCCGCGGCCATGGTGTTGATAACGGCGTTACGGTTCTTCACCCCGGCAACCGCGCCGGCAATCAAACCGGCGAGCCCGAACACACCCTTGACGGCGTAATCGGTCAAGCCGGCATACGGGTTTACCGGGGACACACCCTGGGCCACTTGAGCAACCGTATTGGACAGGGAAGCAATCCGCGGGTCGGGAATGTATTGCGGGACGGTGGTTGTTTGGCCTGGGGGAGGAGGCGTGTAGGCCGGATTTTTGGTTGTGCAACCAATGATGGTGAGGATGGCAGCCCAGAGAGCTATCAGGGCGGCGATCGCGAGTTTGTTCTTTTTCATGGAGTGTAGTTTCTGTGGTCTTTCATTTTTTGGATCTCTAGTTCGATGGACGATTGGCGGGAGCGGATCTCCGCAACCGTGGTATCAAATTCGGTGTGATTGACCATGCGAAGCTGGACGGTCAACACGGCGTCATGGGTGAGGCGGGTCTCGGTCCACAGCTCTTTGCCCAGGAAACAGACCAGGGCCATGAACAAAGTGGAGAAGCCCGTAAGCACGGTGTTGATTTTCAGCATAGGTTGGTCACTCATAAGCCGGGGCGGGCTCGGGCAGTTTCGGGGACTCACCGCGCACAATCGCTAAGGCAAATTCAAGGTGCACCATGGCTGTATGGAGCTGGGCGCTCGCACGAGACTCAGGGCTGTTAGGTCTGGTCTGGACATCGGCCATGAGGAGCTGGGCCTCGGCCGCCATCATGTGATCATGGACGGTCATTGGTGGTCCCCATTGGTGCCGTATGCTCGACGATAGAAGTGGTTTCTGCTGATCCCCAATTCCCGGGCGGCTTGCCTTACGTTGCCGTGATACTTGGAAAGACAGTTGGCAATGATCCGCTTTTTATGTTCATCCAGGGTGACACACTCAGGCGGATCCACTGGGCGGGGTGCCTCTGGTTGGACTGGCTCAGCCGGCGCCGGCGCGGCCGCCGTTGGAGTCGGATCTGTCAGAGGATTGAGCGGGGTGCCAAAGACCTTGGCGAGGTATTCATCCAGCTCCCGGGCCTTGTAGAGAACCAGATTCTCGTAGTAGAGCGCCAGGGCCTCGAGGGCACGTAGCTCGGATAATAGCAGGCCATAGCGCATCACTTTACGTTCCAGTTCGAGTACACGCCCGAAACAAAGTCTTTGGCGCGGACAATGAAGAACTCCCAGGGCTGGCCGCCTACGGCAACCGGAGGGGCATCTACCACAGAATGGAGGGTGAAGCCGTTGGGGACGGCATCATAACGCGGCAGGGGCGGCGCCTGGGAAACACTCACCGAGGACCAGACCTCAAAGACCACGTTGCTAATCTGGTCGGGGGGGTAATCCCAGGTGAGCTGCAGGGCCAGGGCCGGCGTGGCGGCCGCCTTTATCAGCATGGGTGTTCCCAGGGAGGAAACAAAAGCCGAGTGCTTGGGCGAGAGCAGCTTGGGCGCGGCATCAGCCAGGAGCGGCATAACCAACTGGACCAGCATTACGAGTGTACGAATCATCGGAAACCTCCGCCTAAAGCTACTCGGCAGGCCTGGATCGCGTTGTAAAGGGCTTGCCCTTCCCCGCTGGTCAGACCCGCCGCGAAGCCGGCGCAAGACAGCGTGCCGTTAGAGTACTGGATAATTGAGCCGTTGTTGTTAAAAGCAAAAATCAGAAAGCCGGCCGTGGAAAAACCAATGCTGCCGACTGCGTTGTTCGCAATGGATGCCCATGGCGTACTCGAGTTGGCAAAGTAGATCTGATTGTTGTTGGCGGCTATGCGGGAGGCCATCAAGAAGCCATTCCCGGGATTGGCTACGTTCAGCCTGGGCGCCGCCCCTTGCAAATCCGAAACGCAGTGCAACCCCCCGCCTCCCCCGTACTCGGCAATAAAAAAGCTATCGTTGGACCCATCAGTGCAGCCGACATCGGTTCCGGTCGGCGTGGTATTAGTCGCGTAAGAGTAAAAGAAAATGCAAGCACTCAGGGCGCTCCACTGAGCAGACATGAAGGCAGGAACACACCCAGGATCCAGATAGTGGCTGTTGCCGGTTATGCCGTTTGCCCCCAGGTCGCCATTGGTAAAAGTCGTGCCCCAGGGGTCATTGCCAATCACCTTGAAGAGTGGCGTTCGAGCCGCGATCAGGGAATCGGGCACAAACATCGCCATTTGCAGAATCTTGGACGTTATTCCAGCGGCATCGATCGCGTTGTAAAGGTCATTGATCGCCGTGACGGTGGCCGCGGCAGGGGCCGCGCCGCCATTAGCCGTGATCCGAGACAGCCAGCTAACCGTAGCTGTGTTGTGCGGCGGTGGAAGCAAAACCGAACTGGTGAAATTGCAACAAACACTCATGCGTAACCTCCTCCGAACCCAACGCGTAAGGCCTGGACCGCGTTATAGAGGATCGTGCCCTCGGCCAGGGTGAGTCCGTCACAGACCCCAAAGCAGGAAAACCGGCTGGGGTTAGGCTTGCCAACAGGGCCGGCATTCAGCTCACCGCACGCGCCCACGTTGGGCGTGGCGTTTGGGGCAACGGCGTTATTGTTCGCGTTTGTGCCGCGCAGGATGAAGCCGGTTGTTGAGTTTCCAAAATACCCCTTCAGCACATTGGTTGCCGTGCGACTGGTCATGTAAAGGCCGGCCAATCCGCTATCCGCAACGAAGAGGATCGAGGCCACCGTCCAACCGATATAAAGCTCGTTGCCGCCGTCCTGATTTTGAACCCCGATAGCCGAGACTCCATCGTAACAGCCGATCCCGTCAAAAGCACTGGCTACAATGGTGGTGTAGTAAGCAAAGCAACCGCAATTCCCGCTATTAAAGGAGGGGACGGCAGCCGGCCCAAAGCCTAAATCGTAAACGTTGCCGTTAGTCGAATTGCTTGCCGCCAGAATCCCATTCACGGTCAAATCCTCGGCCGGAGGCGTCCCAACCGCGATCGTGGTCCAAAGCGCCGAACCAAACTTGCGAATGAAAGGAGTTTTGGCCGCAATCAGGCTATCAGGCGCCACCACGTTCACATTGTACAGCTTGGCGTTTATGCTGGCCGTGGCGGTTTCGAACACCGTCAAAAAGGCCCGCGTGGACATGGATGGAGTGGCCCCGCCGTTGGTCACAACCTGAGCCATCCAGGCATCCGTCAGCGGGAACAACGAGACAAAGGCATCCGTGCAGAAGCGGATTTTAAGGTATGTCGTGGCGCCTTGAGGAGGCAGCGTGAGCGTGGTTGCCGGCGCCGCAACGTTATCCGCAATCGTGAAAGTGACATTATCGGGACTGGTCCAAAGTTCGGTGTACGTCACCCCTGCCGGAAGCGCATCCCAACTCACCAGTACGGTATTGTCACTTTGTAAGGCGGTGGTTAAGCCGGTGGGCACTGGGCAAGGCGGGGCAGGTGGGGTAATTGCGTACTGCGCCAGGGCGGCGATCACTTCGCGCAAACCCCGGTCGCTTAACTGGGTCCATTTGCCGCGCCAGTGAAGCAGCGCGGGCGGAAGGCATTGCGAGGAATTGGCCGCGCAGACGATCGCCAGGATGGCTAGCGCAGCGTCATTCTCGCAAAGCTGGTTGAGCTGGTCCGTACCGATAGCCAGGGTTTCAATGGTCTGAGCCGTGCCACCCAGGGCCGCGCAGAAGGCCGCTACGATACCGCGAGTTACTTCAGCGTGCGAAAGCTTGTCGTACCCCTTAGCTGCAATCTCATTGACGATCGTTTGGGCGTCATAAGCACTGGCCGTGAACACTGCCAGGAGCGCCTGTTCCAACTGCACGTCAGTCAGTTTGGGATAACCGAGGGAGTAAGCCAGATTGACGGCGCTCTGTTCAATGGGCAGGGCCAGATTGGGGTTGGCAATCTCAGCGAACAGATTCGCGAGGCATTCTAACCACTGCCGCTCTGATAACTTGTAAAGGTCATCCGTGCCTACGGTCAGGGTTTCAACCGTTTGAGCATCGCAGGCCATTCATTCACTTTCGGAGTTGAGCACGGAGGAAGGCCAGGATCCGGTTGAGCTCGAGCTCGGAGAGATCGTCCAGATCGCGCCCTTCTTTGAGCAGGGTCGGGACATCGGTGGACAGAGTAGCATCGGCCACAACCCCGGCATTCCACTCGTTAGCGGCGTCCGCGGTGGTCTTATCCAGATTAGACACCCCGCCCGCGAACACCTGGGCATCCTGAATCAGGCCGGCATGGTTGCTCTTGTAGTTGGCCCCGCCCGCGTTATTGAGCTCATAAATGAGGCCCAGCGCGGAAATGGTCTTGCGCTCCCGGTCGGAGAGGCCCGGGACTGACAACTTGAAATAGTTGGCTTGGAACCCCTGGGCCGCCGAGGCGTTAGGGGTGATCGGAGTTGCGCCAGGAGCGGCGACTGAAGCTAAAGTGATGCCGTAAGCTGCCATAAAATTACATTGGTTCTTGCTGTGACTCGCCCCCGCCTTCGCGTGGGCTCATTGACTTGCGAAAGTCCTCCTCCCAGGAGGTTCCTTTATCTTCCGCATTTTCGTTATCGTCAGAGGTTTCGAAGTAGCCAGGGCAATCCCCCTCGTGGTCGGGCGGCCCAGTAATGCAAAACATGACCTTGGTGCCGGCCTTGGGCTCAACCCCCTTGGGCAGATCCGAGGCGGCAATGTGGATCGTGTTGGCTTTCTCCATGTCCATACCGTCCTGGCCGGCGCCAGAGTTGCCGGTTGGAGCCATATCGGCACTGTCCATTGTATTCCCCCCCGCGGGAGTCGGATTGTCGTAAGCCATAAACTTCTTTCGAAACCCGGGAGCGGCGTGAAAAGCGGCGCCGCCCCCGGTAATGAACTAACCAAAACGCCCCGATCAATCTTCGACCGGGAGAACAAAGCCAGGGGTTGGGGTGTACTCGCCACATTGGGCGTTGTACGCCAGCAAGCTCTGGTAATCGGTGGTACTGGTCGGGCCAGTAGGCGCCGTGTTGGTCCGCGGGACCCGCACGTACGGCTGAGGCTCGCCCAGCGCGAAGATAATGCGCTCGATCTCAGGATAGATGGTTTTCTCGGCCAAGTCGTACTCGCCGAGCCAGTAACCCTTGTTGCGCTTATCGTTGTTGAACTGGCACAGGACACCAGTGTTGGGATCAACCGCATTGAAGTAGTCGGGGGACTTCCAAGTCCATTGGCCCATGAAGGAGCGGGCCAGACCAAACTTCATGTCATCATTGACCGAGGTTACGTCACCGCAATAAACGATCCGAGCGTCCCGGTTGTAACAGTGGTACATCCGGATCGGGGCGTTCTTCCAGGCAGTGGAGTAAACCGGCTT
>Ga0247684_1000022_pt1 | contig 56586 bp, 81 predicted proteins | sample CNK25_metaG_FD_190129 | JGI IMG/M metagenome (GOLD analysis project Ga0247684, IMG submission 190129) | Soil microbial communities from Purdue University Martell Research Forest, Indiana, United States - CNK25 | ecosystem: Environmental > Terrestrial > Soil > Temperate forest > Bulk soil... | reverse complement strand
GGATGGTCATGCTGCCCCCTTCAAAGATTCTGCGTGCAGGTCGTGCAGTTGTAAATCTTCAACATCTGCAACAAACATGAATCCAAACTCGCGAGTCTTGATGATGCATCCGTTGGCTCGGTAGTTCAGTCGCAGGTTATGCACTGAGTCTCTGCATTTGCCGCCGCAAGTTCGGCAATCACTGTCAAACTTGTTTGCATCGCTGTTCACGAAAGCGTGATAACCGCCGCTGTGTTCTGGATTGTCTCGAAGCAGAAACAATCCCCACAATCCGCTTGTGCTTGTGTAAGCGGTCTGCGTGTAACCAAGGGCAGTTGCCATGCGTTCGGCAAACTCAATATCTGAATACGTCATTTCTAACTGTGTGATCGGTGGAGGTAATTCTTTCATGCTATCCAATCTGAAGACCGGCACACCTTGGCTTTGAAGTTTGTGACGCTGCGCGGCCTTAGCCTGCCGGTCTTCGGAGTTGATGTGTTTAACAGCGTCACATCACCAAATTACCATTACCCCACTAATTATCAAGTAGAATCTTGTTGACATTAGTTCGGGGTTTGGTATGGTAATCGGCGTGAGAATTCGTGCGAACCAGTCCAATGAGCCACGGAAGGAGGGCACCATGTAACAACATCACAAAGCACCCTAACAGAATACTTTTTGCGCCTTGGTCCGTGAGGATTAGGGCGTTTTTCGCGTTGACATTTAACCTTTCAAACCTCCTAATATTACTATGTCCAAAGTTGAATTCGGTGATGCGATTGGAGATGTGGCTTTAAGCGCATGGCAGGTTGCGCCAGGGGTGACCTGGGTTCAGACACGTAATCCGGCTTATGCCCGAAAGCTTGCAAAAAGGTCTGATGCTCGGCTTGTGGCCCGTGGTGTTGCCGGGGGATATTTAAGGACTTTCGAGTTCATCCATCCCCTAAGCTGGGCAGAGCGATTGATTGCCCGTTACACTTCCGCTCCAATGTCCGCTAATGCGGGAAAGGATGACGGTATTTCACCCACACCCACGGAAAGCCAAGAAAACGTGTAATGCATCTAAAAGCCGGTTTTTGGATGGATCAATCTATCACGGCGCTTGCTCAGGACGCCTCATATCCAATCCTGGGCACGAAAAATCCCGAGTTTTTAGGCTCGGGTGTGGTTTTTGGGGTGTTTGGGAGATTTAGTCAGTTGGATACCATTCGGGAGTGTGGGGCGGAATATATCCACGTCCAGGTAAGGCGTGAGCCTTGCACCATTTCCATCCCGAGACGCAAATCGGATAACTCGCATCACCTCCGCATTCGTCACATAATTCTGTGCTATCGGAGTCATACCATAACGGATCTTGCTCGTACAGTTCTCCTGGTTGCGTCATGCCTTCACCTCCGCAAGCTGTGCAAGGTTCCCAAACAAGGGTTGACCCGCATCTGGCGCACTGGCATTCCCAATTCTTGCCATTCTTCGGATGATTGAATCCAATAACGCATCCAGCCTCAGCGGAAGCAAAAGCTATTCGATACCGCAGCCTGCGCAATTTTTTGTACCGCTTGCTCATTCTCCTACGGAAGTCTTGATCGTGCCATCATCTGCAATGAATGTTTTGCATTCAAAGCAAGCGACAATTGGCCGAAATGGATTTTTAGCAAAATGCAGCAACATTGGCTTTCCGCACTGTGGACAGACAGATCCTCCAATGTTTCTGTCAGACTCGTCCTTATTGGATTTCGATTCTTTGGCCATAACTCAAAACTTGTGTATCCAAGGGCTTTCCCATGAATGCTTCACCGTCACCGAAAGCAATTTCATTCCGCACGAATACTTTCGAGCATTGTCCCTGAGAAACTTTCGGATCGTCCGTTCATTGGCCGGTTTTCTGCCAAGGTAACTTCCGGGGCTTGTCACTGGATTATTCAAGTGCCCAGGAAAATTGGCCACGTAATCGAATTCTGTCGCAATTAGTTTTTTCATATCTCAACCTCCCTCCGATTCGTCCACAGTCACCCATGATCCTGTCATAAAGCCCTGTTTCCTTAGTTGCCGATCAATCCAGGGTTGACCCATCTCGTACCGCAGGGCTTTCCATGATTCCCAGCGTTTCGATCCGTCCTGACGTTCGATCCATGCCCCTCCGTCACAGGCATAGGTAAAGTTGAATCGCGTGATCAGGTTCATAGCGTTTCTCCCGTGGCCTTGGCGATTGCGGCTTTAGCGTCAGCAATGGCCGCATTAGCTTCTTTCTGGTTGCTGCCTTCGCCCCAATGCTTGTGAACCATAGCGCAATGCTCAAAAAGGGATTTTAGCGCCTCTAGCAAGTTCGGTGCGCTGGCGATGAGTCGAGCGTTTGCCAACGCTGTTTCCTTATCTACATGCCCCAGTCCATGCAATGTCTGTGCAATCAGCGGATGCGGCATTCCTTCTTCGCTGCTCCAATTTGCCATTATCGCAACCGTGTGATGCCTGCCATCCACACGATCTATGGTGTGCCACGGTCCCGGTGTGTATTTAGTCTCTTTTGTCATAATAGAAAAACCGCTCATACTTCCAAACTACCACACAACACCTAATTGTCAAGTGAAACATTCTACTTGCACTCATCCCACTAATCGTCAAGTGTTTCCATTGTGCCAGACGCAGTGTTAGAATCCCCCGCAGAACCCCAAGTCATACAGGAAAAATCCCCCGAATATTACATCGAAAAGGGTAAGCTCGGTGGCATTAACTCAGGCATTGCTCGCCGAGAACGCGCCGAATTACTCTCCCAATTCAATGCCCTTCGCCCTTATCTGCAACCCTTACTTAAACCCTCCATCGAACTGCCGGTAATCGCTCAAGAGCATTCAGACACACTCGCAACATTGACTAAACAGATAGAGTTACTCGACTCAATGCTCAAACCTGGCCTAAAACCAGCGGACTACCGCGACCTCACAGCAGCAAAATCCAAGCTCTTCGAGATGTGGGCGCATCTCAGCGGCATCCCCAAACCAATGGCCCCACGCGACTCTCGCACCCCATCACGTCGCATGACGATTCAGTTGCCCGATCCTGTCCCCGTCACTCCGCCTCCTTCGCCAAAGTAATTCTTAAGAGATTCCTTTGATCGCCAGACCGTCCCGGCACCCCCACGCCCATACCCCCGCGATTTGGAATGAAGTGTGGGATGGGACTCCCACTGAAAACACAGGTCATTTTTATACCAACTCGGTTACGAAGATCGACTCTGAATATGACGAACCAGAGGAGACTTATCGAAGCTCAGTAAAAGCTATGATTAAACGTCACTGATCAAAACGCTTACGGGGATCTTAAGGGGGTTTGGGAGAAATCTGTCAAGGATGAAGTGGTGTTTTGGCTATACTTTTTAGGTATAGTGAAATTGATCAATGGATACGGGCTATTTATGGGTGCATTCCCAGCGGATACGTTCGATGGATTCGTGGATGAAATCGAGACAAAGGGAGTTTTCGGTGGGATCAAAGGCATTTTCGTCACCTTCACCGTGGGCACATATTTTACCGTTTTTGGTAAAGATTGAGTACGTGAAGGTTGGGCAATAGAAACGGAACACGCTTTTGTATGATCGAGGGATCTTGAAGTTTGGTTTGATGGAGAAGTCGTGTTTATCGCGCATGACAGGAATATACAAAGATTAATCTCGGAACACAACACTTACTTGACATTTCACACTGTTCCCTGAGACGATAGGAACATGAACAGATGGAAAGGAAGATGACGTGAAGTTGATTCATCGTTTGGGATGTCTTTTGGGATTTCATAAGTGGATTATATGCAGTGCGGGGATCACGTTTTGGAAGCGATGCAAACACTGTAGGGCTGAAATCTTTATCAAGATGTTCTAAACATTCCCTTGACAATTATGGTGTGAGTTGAGAGGATTGGTGGAGATGAACGAATCAAAATGGATTAGGTTTGAGGATCGGCATCCTGAAGAAGGAGAATTATTTTGGTCTTATTGCAAGGGGTTTGCTCTTTCTGTGCATCGTTACTTTAACGGATGGATCGATACTCAAGCAACTCATTGGCTTCCTGTGGATGAACCCGAACCACCCAAAGAGACAGAGAATAAATACGTGTGAGTTACGACGCACCTGTAAGGACATGATTGCGCCTGACCTGCTTGTGTTTGAATTGCAGGTCTGTCCACCAGTCCATTGTTGAGCCTTCCTCAACTTCAGAGACGAGTTTTGAGATTTGAAACCCGCGACGACGAGCGCCTTCAACGCAAATCGCCAGCCAATCGAACAAGTCAGGGCTGCGACCGACACGATCTTTCATGTCCACCTTGGTTTCAATTTCGATCTTGTCACCCTTTACCTTGTCCCACTGGCGGAGGCTTCCTTCATCCATGACTTCCTCAGTGAGTCCGCGCATTTGACCGGCTTCAATTGCGTAACGTATGGCGAACCAAAGTTCAGTCACAAACTTTGAGTAATGCTCAGAACAAAGTTTGAGACGGCGCTGATGAGTTTTAGGATCGATGATGTAATAATCCAGGGCGACAGGACGATTGGTAGCGGCTCCGCCAAATTCCACCGGATTACATTGCGCTGACCATTTGCGAGCCAGAGATGTGCCCAATGTCCCGCGCCCGGTTGAATCGTGATAGAAGTTTTCGGGTGGGATATGATTGCGTTCGCAGTATTCTCGCACCCATTCAGCGATTTGATCCTCAGCAACAGTATCAGTCTTGAGACGGATTGGGACAAGGATGGGAGGATTGACATTGATAACGACTTTTCCCGTCACATCCACACCGAACTCAATGTGACCACCGACACAACGATCACCGCCATACGCCGCATCCAACCCACCAATTTTAGTCAACGGTTTCCCTGACCAGATTACAGAATCAAGAGCATGGAATTGATGACAGAGATCTCGGGTAATGACGCGACGAGTCAGGACACCCACTTTCATTGACCCAACGCATTGAGTGTAATACTCGACGGAATCCTTTGGGAAAAAGGATAGTGTATTGGCGATCTTCTCTCGGCTGATGAGGTACTTGAATCGAGTGGGTTCGTTAGCCGGATAATCGAAGTTGGGTGAGTCGGTTCCGATGAGATTCACGCAGCGCCCGTTCATGAATTTTGTATCCCACACTTCGGTTTTGGTGGGTTCAAGATGACTTGTCCACCCTTCACGCGGCTCAGCAGCTCGACCAAGGGGGTCCATCGGATCGTTTGGATTACCAAGGATCACCGCTCGGAAATCTTCGTTGCCATCAAGATTAGAAAAAGCAGATAAAAATCCACCCGACATTAGACTTGCTTCATCAGCGATTAACCGAAGTCGCTTTTGTTTGATGCCGATCCATTTTTGGAGTCCAACAAATTTCCCTCCTTGAACGCATGGAATTCCGATGATTCCTTTCCGCAAGTCACGAGCAACATCATTCTCGGAAACGTCATCAGTTGAGATCGCGTGTTTGGAATCAATCAAGTGACCTGGGAGATAAGGGTATTTATCAATGGCTTGCTGCCAGAGAGATTTGATTTCTCCCCATACACGAAGCTCAAGACCGCGCAAATCGGTTGAGGAAACAAGAACGCAAGTGGTGTTTGGAAAACAAAAGTACTCACAGAGATACACCCACGAAGCAGAGTGAGTTTTGCCGCTACTCTTGCATCCCATAATCACCGTGACTTTATTTTTGATGATCTCGTCACGGCACAACTGATGCCATCGGTGCTCGTCTAATTCAGGCCATAGAAGTTTCCGCATTCGCTCATAATGGAATGGCAATCCTTCACCGAACGTCACGCCCTTATCCGTCCACTTGCCGTTTTTCTGAATACACAGCATCTCAATTTGAAGATCGTCGAAGTTGGAATCCCACAAAAGTCCGTAACGCTCTCTGCTCATGATGCTTTACATTAACGATAAAAGGGGCGATAAGTCATCCAATATGAGCAATTCACTTTCGGATTGTTGTAATCCGTGCAATACAGTTCCTCCCGTACAAATTCCAGGCGCACAGGGGCCTCAAGGACCGGCTGGTGCCGCTGGCAGTGACGGAACCGACGCTTTCTCAATCGTTCAATCTCCTGGGTTCACGATTCCCACAGTCGGCAACGATGTTCTGGTGCCCGTCAATCAAACGCAATGGATGACGACAAACGCCATTGTGATTGCGAGCACTGGATTCGGCGGTCCTGTCACTGGTCCTGCCAATTTCCGCATCATCTCAATCAACTCCGCCACGACAGTTACGCTACGTGCCCTAGCTTATCCTGGTGATGCCGTTAATCCTGCCACGATAGCCACAGGCGCATTGATTGCCGCTGCGGGACTTCAAGGACCAACCGGCACAGCAGGAGCTACTTTTCCTACCACAACCAAAGGCGATACGATGTTTGATGATGGGGCGAATGCTCCAAACCCTCATGTCATCAGACTTGGAATTGGTCAGCAGGGTCAGAGTTTGTACGGCGATCCTTCCAATGGAACTCCAGGAAATGTAATTTCGTGGAAGGGTTCGGTTTGGGCACTGAACACCACGGTCATCACGATTGCGACAGGAGCAGACCTGACCGAGGACACGTTGATGACGTATTCGATCCCTGGAAACACGCTTCGTAATGCAGGTGACAGCATTGAATTTGATGCTTTGTTTTCTGTACTTGGAACAGGAACGGTAGCCACTAAAACCATACGGATTTACTTCGGAGGAAGCGTCATCATGCAGTTCGGAAATGCTGCTTTGGACGGCGGATCTCTTATTTTCAAAGGTAGAATCATCAGAACAACCGGAGCAAGCTCGATTGCTTATTCTTCATATCAAACAACAGACTCAGGCGGTGCTTCCACAACAAAGATCGCTCAGTCAAGTCCAGGAGAAACTTTAAGTGGTGCTGTGCTATTCAAATGCACTGGTCAGAACGGCACTAATGGAGTTGCTAGTGGAATCACTCAGCAGGCGTTGACAGTTAGTTATCGGGCGAACGTCTGATGACACCGACAGAACTGTTTGATGGGTTTGGTGAATTCGGTATGGGAATGAATTCCGGCGTTGCGCCGGTTGAACTTCCTAAAGATCAACTCGCTTTCCTTGCAAACGGTACTGTTCGAGGCGACTTCGTTCATCCGCGTCCTCCTTGGTTTGATTATCAATTGGATTTCGGTGGTGACACAGCTATTCAAAGCGTTGTCTTGCAAGGCTTGTTTCAGGGAGGTTGCTACGCATTCCCTGATGTTGGTCCTGAAACTTTGGTTGTCGCAATCTCTGGAAGATTATTTCAGTTCATCCCCGATCCAACGACATTGACCGCTCAGGTATTTGAACGAACAGGAGGAAATTCACAAGACCCAACCGCTCCTCAAGAATGGTTGTGGCAAAGCGAGAACTTCGTAATTTGGAATGACGGAGTTAATTTGCCTGTGTTCTTCGATCTGAATGCAAATACTACGGCTCGTTCGGTAGGTAACACGTCAACGCCCGCAGGCACCGTTACCACCACTACAACCGCACCGTTCACCGTTCTTGCTGCTCCACAGCAAATGACAATTTCTGTGGTGACGAATGCACTCGTCTCAATTGCGAACAACGCAACAATCGGAGCATTAGGAACTTTGTTTCTAAATGGTAAATCTGGCACAACTCAACTCATCGTTAGTCAGGAAACTGCTATTCCTGGATTCGTTCCAACAGGCACACTGGTTCCAGCAGGCACTCATGTAACGTATCCGTCTCTCCCAGCGTCCACGGCTCAACTTCCGATTGGCAAGATGGGTGCGTATATCCAAGGTCGAAACTGGATGGCCTTGGATGATAATATTCAGTTCATCGCAAGTGATATTGTTGGTGGTGCCAATGGACGATCTGCTGTTCTGTTCACGACTGAGAACGATTTCCTTGTTGGTGGTGGTACATTCCGTGTCCCTGGTGGTGCTGGAAAGATTACTGCCATCTGCGAAACCAATGTGCTCGATGTGGCTCTCGGCCAAGGTCCGGTTCAGGTTCACACAACAAATCGAGTCTTTACTTGCCAAGCTCCTGTTGACCGTTTGACATGGCAATCTCTCACCAACCCAATACTTCCTGTCACAGTGATTGGCACAGGAGGCAAAGGCCAAAACTCAACCATCCCTGTCAATGGTGATGTGATGTACCGTTCGCGGTTCGGTATCGCGTCAGTCATCTACGCGAGGAGAGATTTCGATACATGGGGTAATGTGCCCATCTCAAGGGAAGTTGCACGCATTCTCAAGGGTGACGCACAGAACCTTCTGCAATACGGCAGCGCAATCAATTTCGATAATCGCTTGATAATGACGGTTGCGCCTCAAACATCTCCGCTTGGTGTTTATCATAAGGGAGTTGTAGCTATTAATTTCGATCCGCTGAGCACTATGCAGGGCAAAAAGCCTTCGTGTTACGATGGTCTGTGGCCGGGATTGAATGCGTTTCAAGTCCTCACTGGCGACTTTTCTCAGATACAACGCGGGTTTGCTTTCTGTCAGGATCTCTCCACAAAAAGCATGGTGCTGCGCGAACTACTTCCGAGCGACACGGATGAGATTTATGATAACGGCAACACACCAATTCAAATGACGTTTGAAAGCCCCGTCATCTTTCAGGACCGTGATCAATCCAAGCGTCAATACAAGCAACTTCATAATGGCGAGATTTGGATCGATCAACTTCAGGGCACGGTACATTTCGATACGTTCTGGAAACCGGACGATTGGCCTTGCTGGATTCCGTGGTTCTCATGGGATGAATGCAATGACATGACACCCACCGGTGCGATGCCGGGATTCAGGCCGCGCATGGGATTAGGTCAACCTCCATCTGATCCGTGTGATCCAACCAACAATCGTCCGATGAGGAACGGTTACTACTTTCAGTTCAGATGCGTCATCACAGGACAATGCGAATTCAAAGGCGCAAAGTTTGAAGCGATTACGTTGCCAAGTCCTAAGTTCGCAAAACAAGGCTGTGCCCCAATTTGCTAATGAGTGCTATAATTTGCCGCCCCTGCATCGCTACTATTGCAACGTGTCCTGATCTGTTCTCAGGCGGCACGACGATCACGCCGATACCCACACGCCAAAAGGTTTGTAACACAGTTCAGACTGCATCATGTCCTGATGGAACGAATGTTCAGACTGTTGCCGCAGGAACATTCTGCACGATCGTACTGAATCCAACAGCAACAACGATTGCTTCAGCACAAGCACAAGTGAACGCAATGGCGTTGGCTCAGGCACAGAGTCAGGTAGGTGATTGTGCGTGGGAAAGTATGGTATGGACGACAGCGTTAAATCAGGCTCCTTCTGCTCCAATCCCTTCTCATTCGGGATCTGGAATGGGTGGACAATTTTCAAGCCAAGTAAGTACGGTATGCGTTCCTGTTCCAGACGGAAACGGACAAATGGATTGGTTTCTTGATGGTCACATCAATTACGCGTACGGAGCGGGGATTTTGAAGCATCATCGCGTTTCTGTGACTTGGATTGATAATACCGATCAATACATTCAGAACAAAGTTACCCTGTTTTCTCCAACCGATTTCTCAATCATCAACCAAATGCAGTCTCATGGAGATTTTAGTGGGGCGCAAAACAGCACCGTATCAAATCACTTTGATTTCACGGCTATGTATGACGGAGTTCATCCAATCCCATTTCACCTTCAAATGAGGATACAGGTTTACAGCGGAAATGTTGGGGATGGTTGCCATGCCCGTTCAGGATCAGTCATGGGAACAATAATCGCATTGGACTAATTTGGCTTAAAAGACTAAGGAATATTGTGCTCACACTCGCAGAAGTTAGGGATTCCAGAGTAAAACGAATCGCAGGCAACTGCGGTAGTTCGAGCGACTTCGTTTCAATCGTGAACGATGCTGCTCGAATGCTGATGCGTAGAGGAAATTTTTGGGCGTGCGTCCAGCGCATGACTGGGTGCGTTTACAATGACTGTATTGTGTGGCCGAGAGCGGTCCAAACCATCCTCGCAATCAACCGATGCGGTCATTCAATCCCTCCTCGAAACTATTGGTACGGATTTTCGGCTGTGCTGCCCGAAGATGTTCGTAATCACGGTAAATGTTCAGATCGTTGTTGGGGAGATGTGGCCGCACGCGATAATGGAACAACACCCGTATTCAATCAGATTCCGTGTTTGAATGATCGTTACGTCCGATTTTATCCGAGTCAACCCACAGATATTGGCAAGACGATTACGATATTCGGCATCGACACCAATGGTCAGACGATTCGTAGTGAGCGATCAGACGGAACATTTCAAGATGGTGTCGTGCTCACTCTTGCGATTCCTTTCGTTCAAACAACATTCCTAGTTCGTCGCATTGACCGCGTGTTGAAGGACCAAACAAACGGACCTGTTCACGGTTATCAATTTGACGGTGCAACGCTTTACAATCTTGCCGATTACGCTGCGAACGAAACCAATCCTGATTATCGTCAGAGCAGGATTGAGGGTGGTTGCCACGGTGCAACTCGACCGGGTTGTTGCCCAAGTCAAATCACGGCACTCGTGAAACTCGCATTCGTTCCTGCACAGTTTGATGACGACATTATCGGCATCGACAACATTGATGCTCTGGCAATGATGGTTCAGGCGATTAATCAGAGTGACAACTACGATGCTGAAGAATTTAGGAAGCAGCAGTTACTTGCAATCGCCGAACTTAATTGTGAACTTCGAGAGAGGTTGCCCTTAGATTCAACTCCTGTTGACGTTCAATTTTTTGGAACCGCCCGCCTCAGTCGTCAAAGAATAGGAAGGTTAATTTAGGTTATGGCAAACCCACGTTTTAGCGATCTTGGTTTCAGCGGCACAACAACCGGCATCGGTGTTGGTTCTGGACCCGGTGGCGGCAGTTCAATGTACGGCAGTCACTCGCCATTCGGAACAGTTCCCGGACCAATCGCCGTCCCGCCAAACACATTCTCTCAGGTCAGTGGCGCGATACCGAACTTTGCAAGTCTTACCAAGGGAACAAGTGACGTAATTGGCTCTGAACTTTCTGGTCAAGTGTCTGATGCTACGATGAAAGCGTTGGAGAATGCTGCTGCAACTTACGGCGTTGCAAGTGGTATGCCGGGGAGTGGTCTACAAAAGAACTCGCTGTTTGCGAACATCGCAGGATTCTCTGAGGCGCAACAGCGTAAAGGGCTTGAAGATTATTTAGGCACAACGTCTGCTCTTAGCAGGACAATGACTGACCCAGGATTAGCGGCTGACATTGCTTCGAGGAACGCGAATCTTGCGGCTGCTCCTGATCCTGATTTGGCGCATCAACAGGAGGTGGCTGATTGGCTTGCCAAGTTCAAGCTCGCACAACAATACTCAGGACCAGGAGGAGGCACAGGAGCATTTCGAGGGGGCAGACCTCCTGATGCAAGCACGGTGCATTTACCTTCCACGTATGGTAGAACTGATGCGCTCGGAATGCCTCTTACAGATCCAACTTGGACTGAACCTGCACAGACGCCTATTTACGGTGCCCTTGGTCCGTTCTCGGATTATCAACCGAATTTGAACTGGCAAGGTTCTTCAGGTGACACCGTGGGTGGAGGAGCTAGTCCGATATATGGGCCAGCTAATCCAAATCAATTTAGTCAGGACCAAATCTTGCAGTCCATAATTTACGGCGATCAAGCTGGCGGAGAATAGTTATGCCTTTGGATTCCATTCCATCGTGGATCAAGCCTGCCAGTTTTCAAGCTGGTCAGGAAGGGTTTGAGGCTGGTCTTGGTGCTGCTCGTGTTCAACAAGCCGCAACCGAACATGCTGCTCAGCTTCAAATGGAGGCACAGCGGCTCAAGCAATCTGCTGACACTGAGAATGCGCGCTTGTCTCAGGCTGAACAGATGGCTCAGATGGAGGCGCAAGCTCGTAAAGAAATCTCCAACCAGAATTTTCAGAGGCAACAGCAACAGGATTTAATCAAGCAAGCTGAGTTTTCAGCGAAACTTGGGTTAAGCAGAGACAAGCTTGATCAGGATAATGCTTTAGCTCAACAGAAAGCGAAAGAATCCGCGTACAGATTCTCTCAAGGGCAAGGTGCTGCTGCGTATTTGAAAGAGCATCCAGGAGATACAGCCGGTGCGTTTATGAATTTCCCCGGTGCGTTGGGAATTCCGGGGATTGCAAACGCCTTGAAACCCACTGAAAAGCTTGGCGATCCTGAAGTTCAAGATATTCCGGGAGTTGGGCGAGTGGTCAAGGTTCCGGGCAGCAAAGATTGGCGTTTGGTTCAGAATCCAAAAGACAAAATCATTCGTGATCCAAAAGACGGATCGGTGATTGCAATTAAGCCCGACAATACCACTCAAGTTATCGTTCCTCCAAAGGTTTCCAAATCAGATGATGTTTTAGGTGCTGCGGCAGGAGATGCTGTTCCGACACCAAGCCTACTTGAACGTGCTGCAAGTTTGATTGGAATTAAGAACCAAACCCCTCCTCGATCATCGAATGCTTCACCGTTCAAGGAGGGTCAACAGATAAGGAACAAAAAGGACGGAAAGATGTACGTGATAAAGAACGGCGTTCCTGTGCCTGTTGACGAACAAAAACCTTCTGCCCCTGAATCAGCTACGTCACACGACGAAATGCAAGACGACGAGGAAGAATGACATGCCCGTTGATTTCAGTGATTTTGAGGCTGTTGATGAATCTCAACCAACGTGGTCAGATTTTGAGCCTGTAGCAGAGAAAACAAATCCTCTTGGTGAAACGCGAGAGGATCTTATTAACAAAATGGCTGTGGCTCGTTCGGAGGGGAAGGGCATTGAGCTTGGTTCCAACCTGATTTCTGGACTTCAAAAGACCGCTGAAATAGGAGCTAATCCAATCGGTGCCGCAACGAGGGCTTTATCCGTCCCACTCAATGCTGCGGGGATTCCTTCTTCAGAGTTCAAAGGTGTGGATTTAACAGGGGCATTGCAAACACCCCTGATGATGACAGAGGACGTGCTTCAAGTTCCACGTGGAACATTGACTGGTCAGGATTCTCCTGTGCAGGGAGTGACTGAATCATTGGAACAAACAGGAACAGGACTATTGAAGCCAGAGATGCTTGCTCAGATTCCTGTCTTTGGTGCTTCTGGACCTGCTGCAATGGCCGGAAAAGCTTTGATGGCAGGTCAGATGATTAAGGAACTTCCAGAAACAGCACGCCAAACAAGTGAAGTGTTGTCTGATCCAAATGCTTCGGTGTCTGACAAAGCAAAGGCTTTGGCCGGATACACAACTCAGTTTGGAATGGCAGGAGGGGCAGCGGGTCAAATTGTTCCAGGAGTTAAAGGAGAACCAATTCCTGATTACACTGGAAAGGATTTACAAATGCCCGAAGGGGCAGAACCAACGAAAGGAACACCAGATGCCAGCGAAAACACGACGACAACAGAGGTTCATGGCGATGTGCGCCCACAGTCCGGGGAAATCGTACAAGAAGTGCCCAAGCAAGAGAGTGGCGAGGGAGTTCAGCCATCTGTCACGGAAAAAGCTAAACCCGAAGTATCATTAGCTCCTGAAGTTCAGAAGTTCTCTGAAATGGTTTTGGACCCCAACGCAAAACCATTCAACAAGCATTCAAACGCCACGGGATTAGCTGTCAAATCCGTTGACGATCTTGATGCCTTGGCTGATTTGAGGATTAAGGTAAAGCAGACCAGCGATGATCTGTTTAAGACTGCTGAACGTGATGAATCCAAAGTCAATCAGGCGGTGTTGTTGGGTAGTCGTGCTCAGCTTCCAAGAGAAGCAATTGAGGTTGCGACAAATACAGGTAGTTGGATAGAGGGAGAGGGTTTGTTAAAAACCAATTTAGGTGAGCGCCCCCTTGATTGGAAAACTCATCCCGAAGTTCGTGATTGGCTACGCAAGAATGCAGACACGTTAAAGATTCAGTTGCCTGAAGATTTTCCAAAGACTGAGGAAACAAAAACCGAAGTTCCCAAACCATCAGAACCAACCGAACCCACAAAATCTCCTCAACTTGTCGAGATGCACGCCGGTATTCCAATTCCCGGTGCTGCTGCTGTAAGCAAGGCAATCGTTGATGGTTCAAAGAAATTGGCTTCGTTTACAAAAGACGTTGCCAAAGAGACTTTTGAAGGCAAGAAATCCAGCGATTATCGAAAATCTGTTCTGGATTGGAGTGCGAAGCTTCAGCGGTCATTTGGTGAAGCCGACAGGACACAAAAAGACCTGATTAAACAAGTTCCAAAAGTAGAAGATCGTCAAGGAATCGTGAATTGGATTCAGGCGAATGGTGACGCAACGGTCCTGGCGGATCGATTGTCCAAGACCAAAGATCCGAATCTCAAGAAAGGGTACGAGGCCGCTCTAAAACTTACCCCTGAACAAATCAAAGTCGCTCAAGGAGTTAAGGCACAGTACGACTCACTTGCTAAAAAGGCCGAGAAATACGGAATTCTAAAGTCGTTCAAAGAGAACTACGTTACTCAACTGTGGGACTTGGATAAGTCTGGACAGGTGCAACAAGAAGTTGTTGGCGCTAATTCCAGAGCATTGAGAGACAGATTCAGATTCTCAAAGGCGAGTTCGTTTCCAACTTATTTCGACGGTGAACAGGCGGGATTTGTGCCTCGTGGTAACAAAGACATTGCCAATATTTTGCCTGTTTACATGCACGAAATGCAGACTGTGATTGCAAATCGTGAGTTGGTTGAGCAGATGAGCAAAGGCGTTGCATCAGATGGCAGACCGTTGCTTGTTCCTCGTGGAGTTGGAGTTCCTGTTGAGGGAGAAGGAGGTCAGGCAACTCTTGTAATGCCAGATGCGTCCAAGACCGACACGCGAGATTACAAAGTCCTTCCAGACCAACCGGCGTTGCACGATTGGAAGTGGGTTTCAAAGGATTTGGCAGGCAATCCTGTTCTGCTCAAGGCTGACCTTGCTGTTCATCCTGAAGCGATGAAACGGCTCAAGTCCGTGCTTGGAAAGTCGGCTATCAGCGAGTGGTACAACACGAGAACCACCGCAACGGCTCAGATTCCAAAGGCGATTGTCAAAGCGTTGGATAATTTTCAGTCCATCACAAAGCAATCCATGCTTGGGTTGCTCGCTCCGTTCCATCAGGTTCAGGAAGGAACACACGCGGTTGGTCACAGAGTTAATCCGTTCTTCGGAATTCCTAAGATTGATTTGGTTCGAGACAAAGGACAGATGGACGCGTCGCAACACGGATTGATGTTGTTACCCGACAGAGCATCAGAGCAGCAATTCACCGAGGGTCTGAAGCCATCGGGTTTGATTAGTAAAATTCCTGTTGTTGGTGAACTCGCAGACAACTACTCAAATTATCTGTTTCATCAATACATCCCTGGTTTGAAGTACAAAACGTACCAATCAATACTCAAGCGAAACATGGGTGTGTTTGAAAAGGATTTGAAGTCAGGAAAAGTCACTCCTGAAGATGTTAAAATCACTTCTGCTGAACAAACAAATGCCGCGTACGGTCATTTGAATTACGCTGACCTTGGCAGGAATCCAACAGTTCGTCACATGTGGCGTTTGGGATTGTTGGCACCTGATTTTCTTGAGGCTCGAACACGGTTCACAGGTCAGGCTTTAATTGGTTTGGCTGGCGGCAAGGTTGGACGTGAACAATTGGTTGCGCTTGGCACTCTTGCAGTCGCTCAAGCTGCTTTGGCATACACATCAGCAAAGGTCACAGGCGGAACATGGGACAAAAAAGACCCGTTTTCGTTCAGCCTTGGTAATCGTAAATACACGATGCGTTCGGTGCCAGAGGATATAACAAGCCTGATCAAAGACACACGACAATTCGTTTACAACCGCCTAAATCCGATCATCACAAAGCCAATAGTCCAGGGCGTATCAGGCGTGAATTATCGTGGTCAAAAGGTTTCCTTGGGTCAGACGGCCAAAGAAATGATTGAACAGCCAATTCCTATCTCAGCGCGTGGGTTTCTTGGAATCGGTAACACGTCATTGTCAGGATGGGAGAATTTGATGGGTGCAGTAGGGCTTAAAATCAGCCGAACAAGTGCCGCTAGTGCCGTCAGGAACGATGCAAATGATTGGATGAGCAAATCCACCAATCCAAAGGTTCAACAGGCTTACAAACGAAAACAAACCGAGGTCCTTCCCGAAAGCGTTTACAAACCAATCCGCCAAAGTATCGAGACTGGCAATAAACAGGACATTGTGAAGTCTGTACGTGATTTGTTGTCCACAGAACCCGACCAAGCGTCTAAAGAGAAACGCATGAAACGGTTGCTTAGGGACATGAATCCGTTTTCTAAACCGGCCAATTCATACGAATCCCACATTAAGAATTTCGCCACTCCTTCAAGGGAAATGGAGCAGGCGTTTATCAAGTCCCTGGATGCCGAAGGCAAGGAAAGGTATCGTCAAGCTGTCCGTGACCAAGTTCAGACATACCGAACGCTCACAGAGGCTTTGTACGGCACCGCTCAGTATCCTCCAAACACCCCCGACAACTTCAAGGTCAAGTAAAAGCGTTCTAACTTGACTTTTCAGGCTGTTCCTTCATGCTTGGGGTAGATGAACGAGTGGCGGAATAAGACGCAACGGGAATTACTAGCTAGACCGTGGTGAGAGGATTACTCATCTCACTGGTGCAAAGTGAAATTCTTTGCCTCGTTCTCCATAAAACTACATGACCGCATCCGAGTGGAAAACTGCCATTAAATCACTTCCCAATGGCCTTACGCCAATGGAAGTGGCCAAGAAGCTTAATCAGCCTTACAACGTCACTCGTTCGTGGCTAATCAAGAACAATTACAAAGGTCGAAACGGTTACAAAGCGCGTCGTCAAGACCTGATCGCACGCTATTCGGTCCTCGACTGGTCACAGAGCAATCAAACGCTCGCACTTCAAACAGGCACTTCCAGGGAATACATGAGGCAAGTCAGGGAAATTTTTGGATATAAGAAAGTTGAAGCAAGAGGAGCCAAGCCAAGACCGATACTTTTGGCTTGACATGTTTTTTGGTTGTTGGTAAAATGATCGACAGGTTGGAAGTTCCTTTTTCTGTTGACTCGATTCTTAGATTGTGATTGAATCAGTCCAGTGTGGTGACCCTAGGCAGGACACCGAGAAAAAAACCGAATGAAATTCAGAATCTTAAAATCATCCCACAGGAAAGTGGATTTCAGGCTTAGCGCCCGCGAAGCCGAGGTTTCCGCCTGCCGCCTGTGGGATGGCTTTAGGATTCTTGAATGACTCCTCTTACATTCCGTCAGATTCAAAAATTACGTCACTTGGTTGGTGGAAGTGAATCTTCTTTTATGAAGGCAGCATTAGCTTTCAAACAGGTTAGGGACGAAAAGTTACACCGAATTGATAATAAGACTTTTGACGAATTTTGCAGGGAGCATGGACTTTCTGAACCAGAGGTAAACGAACTTATAATGGTTCACGACCAACTTTCATCACTCAACAGCTAACCATTATGAGACTTGTAAAAACCGTTTTTTCAGAGGAACTCCAAACCCTAGTTGATTCCATAAATGAGGCTCTAAATTCAACCGAAAAAAATGTCCAAAATATCATGGTTTGGGCCAATGAAATTAGGTCCAAAGAATTGTGGAGAAAAAGCACCGCAAAGAGCTATTCTCAATTTTGCGAATTACAAGGTTGGAGTCGCAGGAGGTTCGATCAATTGGCAGAAAATGGTGCCACTTTATTGGCATTTCCTGAAAAGTTAGGAAAAATTTTTCCTAACGAGGCAGCAGTAAAAGAAGCAGGAAAATTGGGTTCTGAGACGGCTATTAAGGCGGTAGAAAATGTGGTTAAAAGGGGTGAGAAACCAACCGCAAAAGCGATAGCAAACGAGGCCAAGCAAATTGCAAATTCTGAGGTTTCCAAGTCACCAGAAAAACCTAAAGAAAAGGAGGTTGTTCGTGACAAAACGGGGTGTCCAATTCCTCCTAAACCTCTCGAATATTGGAACCGAAGGCAGGAGGTTCAGGATTTCCTAACCGCCATTACTCGCCTTAAAAGCCAGATTGAAAAAGCATCTGAAAACGGAGATTTGCTATGGGCTGGGGTGAAGTCACATCTGATTAGCAACCTTGAATCGGCATACGGATATGCAAAGGACGCTATGCCTTACTCTGTTTGCACTGTTTGCCAAGGGTATCCAGAGGTAACTAAGTGTGGTTTTTGCGGCACTCTTGGAATACTTCCAAAGTGGAGATACGAAAGTCAAGGAGACGACAGGATTAGGTCCATGCGAGAGAAACAATACGCACAATACGTAAAATGATTTTACGAGATTATCAACTCGCATGTGTTGAATCGATCATTGAGCAATGGAAAACCGTTCAATCAACAATAGTTGTTCTTTATACGGGAGGAGGAAAGACAGTCATATTCTCTGACTTGATCACCAGATTAAGACTAAAGCGTGCTTTAGTAATCGCTCACCGAGAAGAATTAATTCATCAGGCACACCGAAAAATTTTGGAAGTTAGTGGATTGGATTTTGGGATCGAGATGGCTGATTCACGAGCAGATGACAATTTGTTTTCAGATAATCCAGGAGTAATAGCAACGGTTCAAACTCTTTTGAGTGGACGAAAACAAAAACGGATGCACAGATTCAAGCCCGAATACTTTGACATTATCATCATCGACGAATGCCACAGGAGCACCTCAAAAAGTTACGTGGCAATATTGGATTACTTCAAACAAAACCCGAATTTGAAAGTAGTAGGATTCACGGCTACACCGAAGCGTGCGGATGGGGTCGGAATGGGAAACATATTTCAGTCCACGGCGTTTGATGAGGATATTCGGGAAGGAATAAACAAGGGATGGCTTTGCAATGTGACACAGCAATTCATTCCTGTCCACGGACTTGACTATTCTCACATAAAAACCGAGAAAGGAGACTTTAATCAGGTCCAACTTGCGGCTGTGATGGAGGCCGAAGAAAACATAGCTGGCGTTTGCCACCCAGCCCTTGAGGTGATTTACGGACTTCCGCCAAAGACGTTAGAAAAAATTCCAGTTCCAGAATGGGCAACATACATCGCATCACTTAACCGAGTTCCAAGAAGGACAATAGTTTTCACCGTTTCAGTTGCTCAAGCTGAAGCGTGTTCTAATATTTTTAACAGAGTTGTGAGCAATATTTCAGAGTTTGTTTGTGGCACAACAGACAGATTCAAGAGAATGCAAATCCTGGGAAGGTTCGCCACAGGAAAGACTGCAATTGTTGTAAATGTTGGTGTTCTTACCGAGGGATACGATAACCCTTTTGTTGAGGTAATAATTCAAGCTAGGCCAACCAAAAGTGAAATTTTGTACCGTCAAACGATTGGCCGATCTACTCGCGTGCTTCCAGGAGTTGTTGACTCACTTCAAAATTCCACACCAGAAGAACGAAAGGCAGCTATTGCTGCTAGCGCAAAACCATTTTGTCGTGTGGTAGATTTGGTTGGAAATAGCGGATCTCACACACTGGTTTCTTGTATGGATGTGTTGGCCGGGAAATTGAGTTCAGAAGCCAGAGAAAGAGTTATTAAAAAAGCTCAGGGCAGTGGAAAACCCATTAAGGTCATGGAGGCTTTGGATCGGGCCGAAGTTGATTTAAGAATTGAAAAGGAACAGGAACAAAAGAAGCAAGAGGAAGCTCGAAAGGCAAAACTGGTTGCCAAGGCAAAGTTCAATGTTACAGACGTAAATCCTTTTGGTTACTCGTCAGTTTCAAGACCAACAAATTCAAACGGATGGAACGGAAGCATCACGCCAAAACAACTCAAATTCATTCAGAGGTTTAATCGCGAGATTAAAGATCCTCATTTACTGACCAAAAATCAGGCAAGAGGAATCATTTCAAAAAAGACGGCTGAATGGGAAGAAAGAAAACATTAACACAACTCCATGGCGACACGTTAGCAAGGCTTTCCCGTGTCCAGTTTGCAAAAAGCCAGATTGGTGTGCGGTTGGGGAGAGGTACATCAACTGCATGAGAGTGGTAAGTGATAAGGAATGCAAGAACGGCGGATACCTTCATGAATTGCACGAACACTATTCTGCACCTCCTCCACCAATAAGACCAAATCCTCCTATAAATTGCACCCGAATGTGGCGAGAATGGTTGAACGAAACCCATCCAATGCATATTTGTCGTTTGGCAGATATTCTTGGAGTTCTACCGGAATCACTTGAGATGATGGAATGCGCGTGGAATGACAGACAAAACTGTTGGGCAATGCCGATGAGAGATCAGTATAACGAAATAGTTGGATTGCAATTACGTTGGGAAGATGGGTTCAAGAAAACTCTTTCAGGTTCACACAACGGAATGTTCATACCACGCCAGAAAACTAATGGATGTGTTGTAGTGACTGAAGGGGCCAGCGATTGTGCCGCCGCCCTGTCGCTTGGACTGTGTGCGATTGGAAGGCATTCCTGTTGTGACTCGGTTCAAAGGATTGCATCAGCAATACGCAACATGCGTGTAAGTCGTGCTATAATCGTTGCCGATCCAGATGAACCTGGAATTCGTGGAGCCACAAAGTTAGCCGAACAAATGCCGGTGCCCTGTTGTGTTTACATTCCACCAGCAGAAGATTTCAGGACGGCGTATCGAAACGGATTAACTCCGGAGATGTGGAATGCTTCAATTGACTCTATATCCTGGTCCAAATGAAACCGTATTACGTTGTGAGATTGTGGAGATTCAAGATGCCAGAGGAAGAATGACCATTTACTCCCGCCAATTCGACTACTCTAAACCAGTCCCGAGGCAATCGGGATTAGGCTGGTTCATTTGCTCTTGTCAGAGCGAGTGTTGGCGGGAGGATTTTTGAAATTATGGCAACAACACACTACGTCCTAATCGACAACGAGGCATATAGCCCATCGCATCCAAAAGTCTTAGCTTTGCGTCGTGAGCAATCACCGAAAGGGGAATCGCCTGATCCTGAACCGAATCAGGTTACGAAAGGAATTCGGGACGCAAAGCGAATTCGTCAGAGTTCAAAGCCAATCATGAACAAATTGGAGCAGGAGTTTGTGGACTTCCTTAAATCAAGGTGGCGAGAAGAACTTGAGAACAAAATTTACACTCAGGCAATCACGTTCAAATTGGCTAACGGAGTACGATATTCTCCTGACGTGGTGCTTCTTCCAAACTGTTACGAAGTAAAAGGACCGCATTTCCGAGACGATGCAATCGTGAAACTTAAGGTTGCTGCGTCAGCATATCCAACTCTGAATTGGTGTTTGGTTTGGAAGGAGAACGGAGAATGGAGAGAACAGATAATCCTTCCATGACCATAATCGCCTCAATCACCATCGCAATCTTAGTGATCGCATTCGTGGTATTTCTGGCGTGGATATTTGACAGGAAATGATATGAGCAAACCAACCCCAAAAGGTGCGTGGTACACAGCAGCAGAAGATAACACGCATGTATTCGTAACCAACCCAAAGAACGATTTCGTGTGTTTGAAGTGCGGGAAATGTAGAGCACTCCATAAGGACCATGGCGAGATCCAATCCAGCGAAACAATTTATGAAATTTCTGCTGAAGAACCTGAACCCGATCAAATCTGAATCTTCTTACCACCAGAGTTGGTCAACAAAAAGAAATCTGCCTGTGCCTGACCTTGAGTTTGCACCAAATTGTCGTACATCGCTTTCAGATGTTCAGGAACAACCACAGTCGGCGTAATTTTCGGCTTACGAGATTCAAGCCACGCATCAGCAGCATGCTTGCCATCGCGTTTCAGGATTATGTCATACATGCGCTGGTTCATGTCGATGGGTGCTGCGGGAGCTTGTGGAAGTTGTGGAGCAGTCATTGTGTTCGCAGCTGTGGTCGTAGCAGCAGGAGTTCTCTGAGCCACTTCTAACAAAACCTTTCTGCACCATGCCGCGTATCCACTCCTTGCTCTTGTTGCCGCATCAACAACGATCTTCTTTTGTTCCTCGGTCACGGGGATTGATAACAATGGTTTGGCCATAAACGAATCGTATTCCCACGAACCTAATTGTCAACCGAAAGTTTAACTTTAGACTTGAAACATTTGTGCAGTGTGATTAAGTCAATGCAACGTCTGTTATGAACCCACGATTAAAAAACGAATCAACAACATTCCCGCCTGGTGGATTGCAGTTCAATGAACCGCTCCTGGGATGGAATAACACGCGCAACGATCCGTCAACCGTTTGGTCTTGGGACGGACTCGTAAACGCGATTTACAATCTTCGCACAGCGAACGCCGCACGATTTCCGAAACTGTCTCGTGACCGTAACGAGATACGACGACAGATCAGCGAACAGAATGCACGACGCATTTCGGCCATGCCGGGAACTGAATCGTACCTGCTCAACATGAACCCAGTTACAACAGGAGGTGCCGCAAACCCTACGATGCCCCCTCCAAACGCGCCCTCGCCTCAAAGTGCTGTGGGAAAACTTAGCGCGATTGTGAAGGGGGCTGCATCATTGCTCGACTGGTATGTGAAGGATCACGGAGAACCTGTTGCACGAGAATTATCTGAACGACGAGCGGCCATCTGCGTGGAATGTCCAAAGAATAACATGGAGGATTTGAAGGCGTGGTTTACGCCATCAACAGCAGAATTTATTCGCACTCGTTTGTTCTCAAGGAAAGAGTTGAAACTGGAAACGAGTCAAGATGATAAACTTGGTGTCTGTGAAGCCTGTCGGTGCGTGATGAAGTTGGCCGTTCATGAGCCTTTGGAAATTAAACTCAAGCACACGACACCAGAAATGAAGGCCCAACTTTGGTCGGCTTGCTGGCAACTACAAGAACAGGGTGAGAGTTAAAATTCCTGAACTCACTCTCGTTTGCGTTGATTGCACAGACAAAGTGCATTTGGCGGTTCGAGCAATTGATGCTTCGTTGGATCAAATCGATCCGTATGACGTTAAGCTTTTGACTCACGAACACATTCCTTGCGAGGGAACGATCCAAATTCCACGCATCACATCGCTCGAACAATACTCAAGGTTCATGATTCGTGAGTTGCACAAGTACGTGGAAACGACTCATGCCTTAGTAATACAAAGTGATGGGTTTGTTCTGAATGGAAAAGCGTGGCACGATTTTTATTTAGGGTCTGATTATGGTGGTGCTCCGTTTAATCCAAGTGGAACTGTTGGAAACGGAGGATTCTCGTTACGATCAAAGCGTTTCTTAGAAGCTTGCTCTAAATTGCCAGAAGGTTCAGATCATCCAGAAGATGCCGCAATCAGTATCAGATTTAGGAACGAACTAGAGAGTCAAGGGTTGAAATTCATGACCCCTTTAATGGCTCAAACTTTTGCTTTCGAGGGGCGTTCATGGAATTCAAAAGAGTGGCAAGGCGTGCCGAACAAATGGGACGGGCAATTCGGTTTTCATTCACTGCTATCCGTCCTGCCTCCTGACAAGAAACCTTGCAAAGTATTCAATCACAGTGGGGATGCGGGAGATTGTATTTATGGTATGGCAACAATGGCCGCGCTTGGTGGCGGTGCGTTGTTCCTGACACCGGACTGCAAATATCCGTATCCATTGCCTCCGCGATGGTCGAGAACAGGAGGAGATGCGTCATTCGTTGATAACATTCGTCCGTTACTCGAAGCACAGCCGTACGTGGAAAAATGTCAATACACGCACGGAACGCCCTATAGCACAGATTTCGACCTGAACGCATTTCGTGAGCCGTGGAGAACTCGGAGCGTGCTAGATACCGAATCTATCTTTCATCTTCATCAACGGGCATTTGGAGTGCATTTGCCAGAGGACAAGGCGTGGCTGACTGTGCCCGAGCCGATCATAATTCCGGGAAGGCCGATTGTTGTAAACAGGACACCAAGGTATCAAAACGATAATTTTCCGTGGTATGATTTGGTTCAACGCTACGGAGACAAGATGATATTTATTGGGACCGAACAAGAGGCAACCGTGTTCGAGGGGTTCGCTCCTCCAAAGCCACCTGTAAAATGGTTTCCAACAACGAACATGTTGGAAGCTGCAAGGGTTGTGTCGGGTGCTCGTGTGTGCATAATGAATCAATCGTCTTGCTTGGCAATCGCTCATGGTTTGGGAAAGAATGTGATCGTGGAATGCTGGCTCTCCAACAGCAACACGGAGCTAAAAAGAGACAACGCTATTTACGTCAAGAGCGGCAAGGTAGAAATTCCTGATTCGTGGTTGAAGTGATGCGTCGGTTATGCCTATAATGCGAGTCACGAAGCCCGTTGGTGCGGGCCTCGGACTCTTAACACAGAAACAAATGACATTGATTCTATGCCTAACACGATCACTAGCCCAAGCGATCCTCGTATTCAACAATACATTGGAAAAAAGTTTAACTTTCTGACTGCGATACGTTTTGTTAAATGGAGAATATTTCCAAAAGTATTAGATGGCCCCCTCATCCTTGCCGTCACTATGCAGACACACGGGCTGATGCACAAACTACAAACTGAATAATATGCCTACTAAATATCCAAAATGCACTGGCACAAATTGCGGCTGCACAGACGGCCTTAGCCATTCCTTTGAATGCAGTTCCGAACATACTGCATTAATATATTTTACCGCCGCAATCGATCACTTGAAACACGGCGGTTGGAAGTGTTATTTCTGCGGTTATGATGGCCAAGATAACACCAGAGATAACCGATTTTGCTCTCGATGTAAAAGACACATATGAAGGATTATGAAAAAGAATTACGAATGCCTTATTTGCCGTTCGCAAATCGAAGTCGATTTTGACAATATACCGGATAACGAGACAGTTAAATGCTCAAATTGCGGCGTAACTCATTGCGTAAACGTGTATGCACAATTTGTTGATGGGATGTGGAAGGATTTGACGAAACTTAGCCCGTATATTTACTAAATACGACCTTTTAGATGTCCGAGAGGCAACACTATGACAAACGACGAAATTAGAATTAAAATTGCTGGCACGTTAGGCTGGAACACTGAAAAGGAAGCCCTTGGAGGGGTTTACATCTATCGTGATCCAAAAGGAAACATGCAAGCAACTCTGCCTGATTACTGTAACGACCTGAACGCAATGTATCAGGCAGAGGAGTGGTTGCTGAAACAAAATAATATACTGTGGCACGAATACTCAAAACAGTTGAAGGAAATCGCTTGGAACAAACATTCACTTGGCGGAACAGTGGCAGATTATGCTCACATAAATGCATTCAGTCGTGCGGCTTCTTTCTGCAAAGTAATTGAACCATGAATTCTGATGAGAACTAAAATCTTCCACAAAGACGACAAGCACCGACCGCGTTCATGGTCCAAAATTCAAATGAGACCTAAATCCAGAGTGCTTAGAAAACTTCCTAATTCCTTTTGTGTTAAATTGGATGATGGTACTGGTTACATTGTTTGGCCCGGACCAATTCAGCCAAGAGGATTTGAACAGGGTGCAATTGGATTAGGTAAAACTGCACATCAAGCTTGGGATTCAGTGAAGTTTTTGTGATGAATTAATCTATTACTGCTCTAAAAAGGAATAAATATGGATAGAAACACGCTCGCAAGAGAATGCGTTCTTCAAGATTTGAGGGACAGATTTAAGAACAAAGATAAGTCCGTTCATTGATTACGAAATCAAGATCCCTAAGATTGGATATTCTGGTGTTGAGGAACCCAAATGATAGTAGAAGTTGCGTATTGCTGCCCCACGGCTGTATTTGGAGAGCAACATTTTAATCTCGCAGCCGAGTTCGCTGAGACGCTGTTCAAGTTCGAGGCTGGATTTCCTTACAAGTTCACTGTCATTTCAAACGGTGGCACACCAGACACAAAGACTGAGGCATTGTTTGCTCCGTTCAACCCACATTTCTTTGTGCGTGCGAATATCGCCAAAGACCTAGGGGCGTTCCAGCATGTCGCATCACAATCCAATGCTGACCTCATGGTTTTCCTTGGAGGATCAACTTACATTCGCGGCAACAACTGGCTTCTGCGTATCGCTGAGTCATTTGGAAAACATGGTAATGGCTTGTACGGTTCAATGAGCAACAGTGGCGATTATCGAGTTGAGGTTGCGCCTCATATCCGAACAACAGGATTTTGGATGCCGCCCAAACTCATGAACGCATATCCTGAGCGAGTTGTTAGAGAAGAACAGCGTTATCCCTTCGAGCATGGTCCAAATTGTCTGACGAGTTGGGTTGCGAAACAAGGGCTTCCTGTTATGACAGTGACATGGACTCACGAATGGCCATTGGGAACTTGGGAGAAAATCCCTGATGGATTTCACAGAGGAACGCAATCCGGTTTGATATTAGGAGACCATTTATCGAAAATACCTTTCTACCCGCATCCATGAAAATAGCCATTTTCTATCATTCTTTATTTTTCATTGGGTGTCCTCCTGTACTTCAGCCATCAGCAACTCGAATTGTTCTCGAACAAATGTCAATTCTTCGTAAAAGCGGTTTGATGGATGCTGCTGATTTGTTTGTTGTGGGTGTTAATGGATCGGAAGAATCGGACGACAGAATAAAACTGTGCTTTCCTCCTAAAGCAAAAGTAATCAAGCACGGTCTGTTATCTCGTGCCGAGAACCTAACAATCATGGAATTATGGAATTGGGTACAATCTATTCCGGAACCATGGGAAGATTGGGCGATACTATATTTTCACTCGAAGGGAGTGACCCATTCACCCGAAACCGATTATGCAAAGTTTGCAGGTCGTTGGAGAGATTCAATGACAAAAATCTGTGTTGAGAATTGGAGGACATGCGTTAAGGACTTAGAGACTCACGATATTGCTTGTGCGTATTGGATGTGGGATCTGGCAGACGGGACACAGCATATTCCTGCTGGAAACATGCTATGGACGAAAGCTTCATTTGTTCGCAAACTCCCGTCCATGTTCCTTAGAGACAGAATAAAATCTGACGGTATCGCGGCGTTGAGTAGCAGATTTGAAGCTGAAGTTTTTTGGGGAAACGGACCAAGGCCAACAGTGAAAACTTACGGAACGAAAGGACTGGGAGGGGTTGAATGAAAACAATCCACTTAACACAAGGAAAAGTAACACTGGTGGACGACGATGATTTTGAATGGCTCTCGCAATTTACTTGGAGAGCAAAACAGATCAAAATGATTCGTCGCCCCAATTTGTGGTACGCGTATAGGTCGGTCAATCATGATCAATGCATTGGAATGCATGTCGATATAGCTAATCGATCCATGAATTCAAAATATCCTCAATGTGATCACAAAGACGGGGACGGTCTTAACAACCAAAAATCCAATTTAAGGCCATGCACCAGCGCTCAGAATAATTGGAACCGAAGAAAAGCTCCGGGACAGCATAGCAAATTCAAAGGAGTATCGTGGCATCGAAGGGATTTGGTTTGGGTGGCCAAAATAATGTGTCACCACAAAGCTAAGTGGCTGGGTTCGTTTAAGAATGAACATGTTGCGGCTTTGGCTTATGACGCTGCTGCTAAGAAGTTATTTGGTGACTTTGCTCGACTTAATTTCCCATGAACACACTCGATGAAATCATGCTTCGTCACGGCACGGACAAAGCATCTCGTCACGCACTTATCAAGGGGCACGACTACGCGAGACATTATGATCGGCTGTTCTCGAATCTCAGAGATAAGCCAATCAAACTCGCAGAAATCGGCGTTGGTGGTGGCGAATCAATTCGTTCATGGCTCGAATATTTTCCAAACGCACAAGTGTTCGGGGTGGATATTGTTCACGACACGAATCCTTACAATACCCCTGGTTCCAAGGAAATTGATCGGTACGCTTTTGTTCAAGGAGATCAGTCATGCAATGTGTTTTGGAATTGCTTCAAGGCTGATTACGGAACTGATTTTGATGTTCTGATTGACGATGGGAGCCACATTTCCAAAGACATTTTCACCACATTTCAGGCGATGTGGCCTGCTCTAAAAAGAGGCGGTTTGTACTTCTGTGAAGATTTAGCCTGTAGTTACGGAGGCGAAGGAACGCATTTCACTCCAAAAGGTTTCCCAACTCACATGGACTGGATACAGGACGAATTGGGATTAATTAACCACGGCACATCCGTTGTTGATTGGCTTCACTTTTCTCAGGAGCTTGTGGTATTGTGCAAAAAGTAGCATACCTTTGAGGAAACTATGAAACCCATCGAAGAAATGAAACGAGAACTCATAGCTGCTGGCTGGAAGAAATGGAACGGGAACTCTCACATTTGGAAGTCCCCGATTGGTGGAATATGGCGGGGGCCAGCACTGGCGTGGCACATAATGAACAATCTGCCTTGGCCACCAAAGGTTGAACCGAGCAAAGATTGGTAAACAGTTTCTTGAATTATGAACTTCAAAAGCGCAGGAGCCGTAGAAAGCAACGTTTACACGATGCTGATGGCAGAATTTGAGCGAGCAGAAGATCGGAACCTCATCAATCGGCTGTTCAACGGTTCGGCTCCTTACACCGAGGAGGAGATTGACAATAATCACGCTGCAACAAACGTGAACGATTTAAGTGCCTGCGTCATCAACCATCAGGCCCGTTCACAGTTCGACAATGCTTTTTTGGTTCCCGATCCGCTGTTCACAATCGACCTGGATTTTGGTCCGGCATACAAACGACTTGAGTGGGGCGGCATCATTACCAAGTGCATCAACAAGGTAATCAAGAATTCTGCTGACTTCACAGACCTGCAACAGAGTGTGTTTGCAAGCGTCGTGCTTCATGGTCCTGGACCGTCTCAGTGGGAAGATCGTGAGAGATGGCTTCAGTACCCGCTTGGTGTCGAAGATGTGTTGATGCCGAGCAACACATTGCGGTCACTCAGAAACCTTGAACAATTCGCAATCTATCGGCAATACACAGGCGCACAACTTTGGAAGATGACACGAGGTCCAAACGTCGATCCGGCGTGGAACATGCCTCTTGTTACGAAGTCTCTTGAATGGGTCGATAAAGAGGCTCAAACGCTTAATGGAGACAATTTTCCTGATGTTTGGTTCCCTGAAAAGATGGGGGAACGGCTCAAGCGCGATAACGGTGTTTATGCCGGGGACGTGTCACCAACCGTAGATTGCTGGGATTTCTATTTCTATAACGATAACGGCAAGGAAAGCGGCTGGAATAGGCGCATTATCCTCGATCAATGGGGTCAACCGGGAGTTGGCGGGGCACCGATTACTGCACAACCTGAAAAGAACAAGAACGGTAAAGGCAAATTCCTGTACGATCCGGGCGAACGAATTTACGCCAGCACACTTGACGAGATTTTGCATGTTCAAAGCGGTGATGCTTCGGCTGTATCACCGTTCATGTATCACTCGCAACGCAGCTTGGGATTCCTACTGTATGCAGTCTGTCATTTGCAGAATCGCCTTTATTGCAAGTTCACAGATTCAGTCTTTGAATCGCTGTTGCAATATTTTCGTGTAGCCAACCCTGCCGATATGGATCGGCTAACGAAGATCGATTTGATTGATAAGGGACTGCTCCCTGAAGGCTTGAACTTCGTGCGTCCTGAAGAACGCTGGCAAATCAATCAGGGACTTGTTGAGCAAGCGTTCAACATGAACCGCCAAAAGATGAACGACATGAGCGCGTCGTTTAGTCAGGATTACGATTTGAAAGGTGGTCAGGAGGAGACAGCCACTCGCACGATGGCGAAGGTTAATTCCACTGCTGCACTCGTTGGGGCGATCCTGAATCGGGCTTACATTCGTGAGCGATTTCGTTACATCGAAATCTGTCGTCGATTCTGCATCGTCAACAGCAAAGACCCCGATGTGAGGCGTGCTAGGGTTGAGATTCTTAAGCAAGGAGTGCCCGAGAAAGCAATGAACAGCGAGTGTTGGGATATTCAACCCAACAAAGCAATCGGGCACGGAAACAAAACTCTTGCTGGCGCGATTGCAGACAAGATGATGGCGGTTTATGACAGGCTCGAACCAACCTCACAGAAGAAAGTGTTGCGCGATTTCATTGCGGTCAACACCGATAATTGGGCACTCGCACGAAACCTTGTTCCAGATGAACCGCATATCAGCGATTCGATCCATGACAGCGAGCTTGCGTTTGGTTCATTGATGCAGGGGGTCAAGGTCAACCCTCGTCCAGGTCTTAACCCAATTGAAGTGGCTGAAACCATCATGCGATTGATGGCAGACAAGATTCAGGAAATTCAGGCTGTGGATAATGTCGGCACGAAACAAGACCTTGTGGGGATGGATATGTGCGGCAAATACGCCGCTGCATTCATCAAACAACTTGCGGCTGATAAAGAACAGAAAGCTACCGTTAAGTTTTTGAATGATGTGCTAAAACGACTTGGGAATGAACTTAAAGGTATGGCTCAGAGACAGCAGGAGGCCGCACAACAGGCAGCGCAACAGAATGGCAATGGTCAACTTGATCCTGTGGACAAATCGAAGATCCTTGCAAACGAAGCTGTGGCACAATCGAAGATGGGTTTACAGGCAAAGACACATGCTCAAAAAGCCGCGCAAAAGCAATTGGCATTCGAGCAAAAGATGAGAATGGATCAGCAGAAGAATGCTTTGGCTGTTCGCAAGGATATGACCGAGCACGCGGCCAACCTTGCCAAGACAGCCATTGAAACAGCGCATTCAGTTCGCATGAACAGGATGAAAACATTTTCGGAAGGAGATGAGGAATGATGCCTCACTGTCCAAAGTGCGGAGAACGGTATAGAACACGCAAGGTTCCTCGTGGATGCCGAAGGTGGGATTCAAACATGCACTGTTTTAATTGGCAAATTCCATCATGCGACTGTCGTGTTCCTTTGGGCACTCGGTTTAAGGATTCAATCCCTGTTGGATCACTTGCTCATCTATTAACATGAAAATCGTAATCGAAACTATACCTCACGAAGATCAACGGTATCCAACAGTAGGTGACTGGCAATGGTACTCTGATGGCAACTTGTCCATCAAAGTCTCAAACCTGTCTGATTGGAGGCGAGAGGCATTGATTGCCGTTCATGAGCTTGTCGAAGTCCTGATGTGCAAGCAGGACGGAGTTACTGAACAGTCGGTGGACGAATTCGACAAGAACTATGAGGCAAACAGGCATCCTGACAATTTCGATGAACCCGGAGATGATCCATCTGCTCCGTACGTCAAACAGCATTGTGTTGCGACTGGAATTGAAAGGATTCTTGCTGCAAACCTTGGCGTGAACTGGAAGGAATACGAGGAGGAATTGGATAAGCTTCCGTGAAAGATGTTTCCCAATCTACGGCACTTATTTTTGACCATGGCCTCTTTTTGCCATTAGCTCAGCGTCTTGTCGGTCACTTCAAGCGAGTTCTGTATCATTGTCCTGTTTCCGAATCGTTCCCGAAGATGGAGCGTTACCTAATCGGAGACGGATACGATGGAGTTGAACGTGTGGACGATATTTGGAAGGTCATGCCCGAAGTCACTACGGCGATCTTTCCTGATATTTACGATTCAGGATTGCAACTGCACCTTGAGTCAATCGGGATCAGCGTTTGGGGATCTCGCAATGCTGATAGTCTCGAAATCAATCGTGACAAGTTCATGCGAGTTCTCAAGGAAGTTGGGCTTGAAGTGCCGAAGTTCGAGCGTGTTGTGGGTCTTACGAAACTCGGTGAATATCTCAAGGACAAGGAAGATAAATACATCAAGATTTCCAAGTTTAGAGGCACACTCGAAACAACGCATTGGCGCAACTGGCGACAGGACGAAGGTTGGCTTGAACACATGGCGGTGAAACTCGGTCCTGCAAAAGACCTGCTGCCATTCCTTGTATTCGATGCGATTGAGACGGATTTGGAGATTGGGGCTGACACATTCACGATTGACGGCCAATTTCCATCCTCAATGTTGCACGGCCTTGAGTGGAAGGACAAAGGCTACCTAGGTGTAGTCACGCCGCGAGACGAGATGCCAGATCATGTTCAGAACGTAATCGAATCTTTCTCGCCCATATTGAAACAGTATCGTTGCCGCAACTTCATGAGCATGGAGATTCGAGTTAAGGATGACGTTGGCTATTATATCGATCCAACCCAGCGTTGCCCGTGTCCCGCAACCGGCTCGCAACTCAAACTCATTGGCAACTTGCCTGAAGTCATTTTTGCTGGTGCAAACGGCGAACTCGTTGAACCTGAATGGACGGACAAAGTTTCTGCTGAGTGCATCATGACGGAGAAAGGTCCAAAGGAATGTTGGAGCATCACAGAGTTTCCAAAGGAACTACAAGAGCATGTGTTCTGCGGCGGCAGTTGCGAGATTGATGGACGCATTTGCTCACCACCCGATGACTCAGACGAGAATACAATCGGCTGGCTTGTGGCGACTGGTAGCAGCATTGAACAAGTCGTTGAGCAAATGAAGGAATACGCCGCGATGCTACCTGATGGCGTGTCAGCAAAAACTGATTCGCTGTTCGATTTGTTGAAAGAAGCTCATTCAGCAGAGGACGAAGGAATTGAATTCAGCGACAAGGAAGTTCCCGATCCACAGATAGCATTAACTAACGAATCTTAACAACTCTCGGGCGACGATTTTGACTCTGTTCTAAAGGCGTAGCCCATCTGCAATTAGAGGGTTCATAATTTCCGTTTGGGTCAATCCTGTCTAAGCTTTTCCCAATCGGTCGCTCTTTCATGTCATACAGAAAGTTTTCAAATCTCTCCCATCTTTCGCAAACTTTTATTCCCCTTCCACCATAATACTTCCATACAACAGAAGATGGATATTTACATCTTTCCACCATGGATCTCCAACTTTTCCAAGTTGGAGATTGGGTTCCGTTCGTGGTATGTCCATGGTGCAAGTTAGCGCGAGATGCCGCTAACCTTTGTTCTGGTTGAGCGCAACCACACGAAGTGGTCGTTCCAAGTCTCAGAGATTCGTTGAGCACTTTTTTAGTGTTCCCACACACGCACTTGCAAAAACTCATCCTTCTTCGTCTGTCTCGTCTGAATTCCGAAGGCAATTCAGAGATTACTTTAAGTCTTCCAAATGTTTGTCCGATAATGGATATTTTGGCAGGCATGACTTTGCTTGTATCAATGTTATGTTTAGCGGTGGGCGTCCGGCGACAACCGACGCTCACCGCGAAATTGTCCCGTGAAAACGCTACCAAATCAAGCCGAAAGAAACTACTTGACAATTCCATGAAACTTTGAAACTGTGATGAGGTAATGAGTGACGTTTACACAATCACGGTTCCCAAAGCAGATGATCCAGAGGTTCAGGCTTTATTGGTGATTGTGGTTGCAATGAAGGGATTAAATACGATCTCAAATCAGAGAATCGTGAATTACATGCAATCTCGTTATGGAGTCCAAATACCATTTTTGGAAGCTGCATATCCTCCGAACTACTATCCTCCCAAATGAATCCTTCACCGTTCACAATGCAATGTGATGCTTGCAAAGTCACAGAGCAGGAGTTGCATGGTGAACTCATCACATACGATCCAGTTCTGAAAATGGATCTGTGTCCAGGTTGTCACGAGGCGCAACGAGATCACGCAGACTTCACGCATCCATATCGTACGACAGAAACTAAGCCCGTAGGCATTCATTACGACCCATTCTTTACGCCTCAGAAATGCGCGGGACTGCTGTGCAAAGTCGCTTTCAAGAGCAAGTTCAAGCCCGGTGCGAAGGTTAAAGGCGGTAAATCAGGAGGACGTGTTGGCAAGGTCATGGCAAGGGGGAAGAAATGAAGATGAAGAAATTGTTAGCAAATCCTGATGCGTGGACTCAGGGTAAATATGCCCGTGATGCGTATGGAAAGGAAGTGCATGTGGACAGCCCAAAGGCTACGTGTTGGTGCCTAGAAGGAGCATTCATAAAATGTTATCCGCGTAACAATAGAAAAATATTCAAAAAACTGGTGAACAAAATACAGTTCATTGTTAATTGGAACGACGCACCAGAACGCACACATCAAGACGTGATCAACGTGTTAAACGAACTGGATATTTGAGATGAATGTAAAACTGAGATTAGAAGGGCCAGTTATCGGAGGACCGAATGACGGAGAGAAAATTGTTTTCGATGGTGAAATCGACGAATCTATTTTGGAAACAATGGTTTTCCTAATGTCAGGAGGTAACAAATATCGCATCGAGGAAATAGAGTGGAACCGAAGTGGGTCTGCAAACTTCGTTTACCACGGTCCATACGTGGAGAAGAAATGAGACGCAAACTCCAACCAAATCCGATGTTCAAGACGGTCAAGAATCCTGAGTATTGGCACTACGATTTTAACACAGGAAAGTGGAGTAACTTGTATAACAAAAAGGCGGTCGCAAGATTGCTCTTACAACCGCCAAAGAACCGTCGGACGCTTGACACACCTTATCACGACCCGCCATAGCTCGCCACTCCTGACCTGTTTAATTATGAAACTAATTCGAGTCCAAATTGTCAACTGAAAATGAAGCCGTTGCTCGTATATCTTCAATTGGTTGGTCCAATCAAGTCCGAGGAGCATGGAACAACCCATCAACTCGAATTTGGAGTTAAACGAAAAGATTCAGACAAACCTGATTCATCTCGAATCCTTTTGAAAAATGAAAATACTATCGACTCTCTTGAACAGGCAACCAAGCTCCTCAAAGCTTTCATCGAAAAGTACTACCCGCAACCGAAAGTCGATTTTCCTGAAAACATTATCAAACTCAATCAAGAGCCTGTGGCAGAAAATCCCGAGGCAGTTTAAGGATCGGTCAGTCGCATTCTGCTTCTACGCCACAGGGATTGTGAAGCTTGCCAAGTTGGATTTCACCATGTTCGTGCTCGCAATACTCCTGTTCGCTTTCATCGTAATGGACATAGCTCAATCAATCATGATCAAGAAACTATTCAAATTGTATGATGAACAAGACAATGCTCGCTCTCGCAGCATATTTGCTGGTCGTCACACCTTCACGCGCTGATGATCCTGTCAGTCTCAAGGGGTGCTTAACCTACTGTTTCGGCACGAACGCCGTTGCCGCTCTTGTCAATCTGTGCGACAGGATGAGCAATCACGGCACACCCGATCAACCTCCACCTTGGCCTCCTCCACTTTGGCCCCCTTCAATCAACTCAACCAACCTCGGAACAGGACTGACCTACATGTACATTCGTGGCATTCTTGCAAGCGCGTGGGACAAGCCCTTGGACGGTTCAGTGTCAGACGGGTTGCCGTATTTCGACATATCCTCTTACGCTTGGGCTTACGACAACGCGCCATTGACTGTAATGAGTTGGTTCCAAATTCAGAGCAGTTCTGATATGGTTGAGTGGCACGAGGAAATTACCGTGACGAATTACTGGTCAATCAACGGTTGTATTGGCGTGTTCTGGAAAGACAAACAGAATGTAGCGACAACGTACGCACCGAACAACGCCTGCACGAATGTTGTTCCGGTGAGCATAGCGACAATGACCGAACCAAAGAAATTCTTCAGATTGGCAACGACAAGATGAGCAAACCAGTATTTACAAATTGCAATGTTTGCGGAATCCCGCTTGGAGGACGTGCAGAATTGGCTGTTGGGGCGTGTCAATCTTGTATGAATGAGACAATTGAAGAAACTGACTCTGATCCATCGTGTGCTAGATGTGGAGACAACTACTCACTTCGAGACGGATTAGAGCCAACTCGATTTTGCGATGTTTGTGCTCAAACAATACTCGAAAGATTAATTACAATAACTCCCGAACCACCCAAAGCCATTACGCACGAGGCGGGATGCAAAATCCTTGATGTTTTGCAAAAGGAAATTTGGACACGATGATCCTCGATCCCCGCAAAAGATTTAAGGAAACGCCATACGCAAAGACTTGGGCTGATGCAGTTGCCTCAGACTGGTTCCAATCAGGATTGCTTGCGTCACTCGCCACGATTAACATGGAAACAGGGAATTGCCCTGATATGGCGACTGCAACCGCTGTGGCGATGCGTGCCGAAGGAGCAAGGAAACTCGTGGACACGATGATGACGTTGACCGATGAACCCAAAGTACCCACAAACGAACCAATTAGTCGTAACTTGAAACAAGCGAAGTAATCTATGCCTGAGACGATAACAGCACCCCCACCAGCAGCAGCGCCCGTAGCGCCAGCACCGCAACCGACACGCACCAATGTTCAGCAGGTGCAACAATCTGCTCCTGAAGCATTCGATGCTCTGGACAAGTTGACCACGGATAACGGTATCCCTGATGCGCGAGATAACTTGCCCGAGGCTAAGCCCCGCAGAGCAGACGGCACATTCGACAAAAAGACTGATGAAAAACCTGATCTACGTAAGGAAACAGTCAAGGAACCAGCTAAAGAAACTCCTGAGTCTGTTCAGGAGCCTGACAAGGAAACAGCAAAACCTTCTGATTCTAAAACTACGGGAACCCAAACTGATGAGGACGAAGAAAAGCTTGCCCCGAAAGCGTTGCGCCAACTCGCCAAAGCTCGTAAAGCCGAAATCGAAAAGCTGAGAAAGGAATTCGAAGAAGCTAAACGCAGCAAACCCGCTGACGACCCCGAAAAGAAGTCTCTGGCTGAACGTGCCGCTGCCTACGAGAAGCGAATAAAAGAGCAGGAGGAAACGCTTCGTTACACGGATTACACCAAGTCTGACGAATACAAGGAAAAGTATCAGAAGCCGTTCGAGGATGCTTGGATGACCGCCCAAGCCAAGACTGCCTACCTCAAGACCATTGAACGCAAGAATGACCTGGATGAAGTCATTCAAGCCAGTCGTCATATGACGGCGAAAGATTTCAATGATTACATGAGCATCCAGGATGACGATGCTGCTGCTGATTGGGCTGAGAAGATGGTTGGACCTACCAAATCGGCTATCCTCGTCACCCACCGCGAGCGCGTGCAGCAACTCAATAACAGCGCCCGTGCTGCGGTTGAGGACTTTCGTAAGAACGGTTCCGAGCGCATGGAACAGCAACGCAAGCAGGCTGAAGAATTCAACAAGACGTTCTCGGCTGAGATTGACTCACATTACAAGGCTGCGGCTGAGAAATATCCTCAATGGTTCAAGGCAGAGGAATCTGATACCAAAGGCAACGAAATCCTTGAACGCGATCAGCACATCGCAGAACGCATTCGAGCCAACGGAGCACCATTGAAAGACGGGGAAAAGCAATGGTCCCAGTCTGAGTACGCCGCGCATGTGGCTTCTGCAAAGCACAAGCTGAGAGCATTCAACTTCGTGGCTCGCAAAGCGTCAGAACTTGAAAAGCAACTCAAGGAAGCCAAGACCAAGCTCGAACAATACGAAGCGTCTGGACCAGGGAAAGGCGACGGAAAAGGTCAACAGACTCAAGGCGATTTGGACGCTGATGGGTTCCCTGAGACTCTGGAAGCAGGGAAACGGATGATGGAGAAATATTTGAAATGACTACCCTCAGACCGTTCTTAATCAAGTGGGACGAAATGTACAACGAGGTTGCTGTTTACACAGACGCATTCGCAATTGCTAAAGACGATCTCAGGCTGGCACGCGAGTATTTTTCTATGGATACAACCGAACAGGCATTGGAATTTCTGGTGCGTAAGGGATACATTGACGATCCTATTGAGGGGCAGAAGAAACAAGCCAAAGAGGAAGCTAAAGCCAAGGAACAAACACTTTAACCCACATGCACGATTTCACTTGCGCCACCCTCCAAGTCACCCACCGGCGCATCTGACTCGTCCAATCGTGTGTGTGGGCCTATTTTATGAATGCTGTCGGGAGAGCTGAAATGACTCGTAGCCGTGCTCGCCAAGGGCGAAAATGGACTTGCAAGTACGCCGGTGCGAATAACGAGTTTCCCGCAGCATTCGCCAATCTCAGGATCGACTGTGTTGCCATGGGGAATCCATGGAAGTCCTGATAGATCATGAATCATCGATCCTGATTTGAAATTTATGAGCTACAAGAGATTTTGCTTTGGATTGTCTTACGCGATGTTGCTGTTGACCATTGTGGGAATGAATCGGCTTTGGAATCATTACCACCCTGAACATCGAGAATCGCCTTGGATTGTTTCGCACGACGCCTGGGTTTCAAATGACGTGCTTGTGCTGCCCGATTGGAGAACGAACGGAATCGACTTGAGTTCGTTCCGTGGCGAGATTCGTAAACTCAGGCAAGGCGAGTGGTACTACGATCCATATCGCCAGATGCTCAACCTAAAGCTCACGAATTGGTCACAAGCTTACGATATGAGTACCGATATGGTTTACGAGGTCATCCAACTCGATCCAAAGAAGCAGATCAAATAATCCCCCGTTCAGTCTGACGACTCCGCGAGGACCGTCACGGGCATTCTCTCCCGCACATAGGACTGAACGGGTTTATGAATTTATGAAGGTTATCATCGCAGGATCTCGCACAATCTCAGACCTCGAACTCGTGTCCCAAGCTATCACAGAAAGTTGCTTCGATATTACTGAGGTAGTTTGCGGTGGTGCCAAGGGGGTTGATGAATGCGGAAGGTTATGGGCAGAGAAACACAATATCCCAGTCAAAGTGTTCAATGCCGACTGGAATAAGTATGGCAAAATTGCTGGTCCTGTCAGGAATTTTGAAATGGCAAAATACGCTGATGCCCTTGTTCTGGTGTGGGATGGTAAATCCCCAGGATCTCTAAGCATGAAAAACGTGGCCAAGAAATGCGATTTGTACAGCTACGAGCACAAGGTTTCTACTTGACATTTAGATTGGAGATGGTGTAATGAGGGGATGAACGGAGACCTTTGCAGCAAGTGCAAAACTAACGAATCACTCAGGTATCACGCATATTGTAAGGCGTGTCATCGCGCCGCCGCTGGCAGACCCGCTGTTCCAAAGTTCACGCGAGATCCAAATAACACAACACTCTGTTCAAAGTGTAAATCCGCTCCTCGATCTGAGAGCCACAGATATTGCGTTCCGTGTAGGAGAAAGGCGCAGACAGATTCCATAAACAGGCGCGGAGGATCTTGGGCCGCTAAGAGTTCAGAACAAAAACATAAATCCATAGTCAGGTCTTACATCCGAAATCTGGTTAAGCGTGGTAAGATTTTGAAACAGCCATGTGCTGTGTGTGGAGATGTTAATTCTCAGATTCATCATCTCGATTATCTTCCAAAGACTTTGAACGTGGCGTGGTTGTGTTTTACTCATCACAAGGAGGCGCACAAAAATAAGAGAACCGATTTGCCGATGATTCAAATTCCTTGGATGCCAGATCCAAGACGTAAACCAATTGATGAACGACTGGCAATGAATTCGATAGTCTCCGACGATCAGTGTTGGCTGTGGCAGGGATATTGTGAAGGAGAACACGGCAGAATTGGAATTGATGGGAAAATCCGAACGGTTCACCAAGTTGCATGGGAGATTTTCCATGGACCAATCCCAAGTGATAAATGGGTTTTACACAAATGCACAGGACACGGAAATTGTTGGAACCCAGCACACCTTTACCTCGGAGATCCGTTGAAGAATGCACAGGATAGAGTTGAGCAAGGCAGAGACGCAGTGAGAACAGGCGAAAGGAATGGCAGAGCAATTCTGACAATCGAACAGATCGCTTGGATTCGTCAACATTATGAACCGCACAGTCGAAAAGGAATGAGCACTGTGCGTATCGCAAAGATACTCGGTGTCAGTCAATCCGCAGTGTGGTTTGTTGTGAGCGGATGGACATGGAAAGAAAAACCAGCTATTGACACCTCTGAAAAGGTGGCGTAGTTATTCCATTGTTAGCTAGATAGAGTCGGACTCGCCGAAAGGAACTAACCGAGTTCGCCACGCTGCAACGGCTGAGAAATTGCAGGATGCCCCTAACATCCTCATAAAAATAGGTACAGGCCCTTCTCAGGGTCGAGCTATAGCTGGCTCGAAGCGTTGACTTCAAAATAAGCCCCGTAAGTCTCAAGGCGCATGGCGCGCTGTTTGAGCATTGGTTTGTAATTAAAATTTTGAAGTTATGGCTAGAATCATTTCTTGCTCTCAATTTAGTCAGTTCTTAGTTGACCAGCAACCAGTTTTCGACAAGTACATAATTAAGGACATTCGCCCGGAAGATGGGTGGCTCGCGCACGTCACCGGTGGAACGTGGAAGGCTTGGTCGGGCACCACGCATGTAAGGGATCGGTTTAACGCGGTATTTCCGAACATCACGAAGTCGTGGACGGCAACGAGTTCGGCGGCGTGTTTAGGGACTCCCTGCGATAAGAATGAGCATTTGATCGGGTGGGGCAGCACGCGGATCACGGAGTTTCTTGAGGAGCAATCGTGGCAGACGCCGCTGTTGTGTTTCGATCAGGAAATGCACATCACGCATGCTCAGGAACAGTTCGCTTACATCATCAGCGACATTCTCAGGCCAACGGTCAACTGGGTTCAAGGATCGTTCATTCGCAAACGCGGGGCGCAATATGTGGACAACAAGTTCATTGCGAACAGAAATTTCGGCAGTGCAGCGAGCAACTTCACGTTCGCTTGGGTGTTAGCAGGCCCGAATTTGGATGAGGAACAGTTCATTGACACGAACTGCCCACCAACGAGCGTGTTCAAGTTGACGCCGCAGATGTTGCAGCGGATGGTTGAACCGCTGCTAAGGATTGGTTATCTCGGCAAGAACCCGTTCAAGGACGAAATGCCGCCCATGTTGGAGTTGGTTACGGACACGCAAACGACCTGGGAACTGGACCGGCTCGGTGGCCAGACTGGTTTTGGCGGTATCCCGAGCGTAAGCGGCAACTGGCGCTTCACAGAATGGGAAGCAGCGAACAAATACTGGCGTTATGGGTTCAGCGGTCAGATCGGCAATTACGCCGTGCGCGTTGACCCGTTCGGATTGCGGTTCAACTTCGTTGGCTTGGTCAATGGCTTGTATCGCTATCAGGTGGTGTTGCCGTACAAGAACATTCCTTCAAGCGGTGCAGGCAGTCAGGCCGGTCTGAAATCAGTCAACAACCCGGACTTTGATAACGCGCAATTCGCATTCAGCTACATTTGGCACCCGCGCATTTTGGAGCTTCTGACGGCTGAATCGCAGCCGGTCAATCCTCAGATGCCGTTCGCAAGGCGCAATTGGGCTGGCAAATGGCAATTCGTCATGGACAACCTTGGGGCTGACGTGAACGGTTGCGTGATTGAGAACAAACGCCGCAACAAAGGTCAGTTCATTAACGACTTCAAGCAGGCGATTGCTCCTGATCACACTGAATTCGGTGTGCTTATCTTCCACAAACGCGAACCTTCTTGCGTGATCGAAATCAATACGTGCAACGCTGATCCTGGATACCCGGTCCAGAGCTACGGCAGTGCGAATACAACTTGTGTGGATGAACACAGCGGTACGTCTCCTGTGCCAATCAACACAACAATATTATTCACACCCGTGCTCAATAGCGTGAGTGGCACTTACCAAGTCGCACAAGACAGCGTTCTCTGCGAGGGCGGGCCAGTCCAAAGCGGGCCTATTAGCGGGACCACAACTCTTGCCGCCTTGGTCGTGCAATTGAATCAGGTTCTCGACGGACTCGGAACATTCAGCGTTGCCAGCGCCACGCAGATCCAATTGATCGGACCATGTTCGTCGGTTTCTATACCTTGGCAGAGCTAACTTAGGGGTTAGGTCAGCCCCGCGTCATTCAGTATTGGGTCTGAGTGGCGCGGGGTTTCAACCCAATGAATATCCCAATTCAATTTGAGAAAGGCTACTTATGCCAGATGACTCCACGTCCATGTATCCAGCAGAAGATCCAAACCAAGGCGAATCTTCCGATCAAACTCCCAAGTCCAGTGAAGGCGGTGAAGATGAGAAGGACATGGGCGAAACCGCCCTGTTACCGAAAACCATTTTAGCAGGGAAGAAGTTCAATCCAGGGGATGAAGTGGTGCTGAAGATCGTTCATCTTTATGATGACGAGGTTGAGGTCGCTTACGCCACGGACAAACACGACGAATCAATGCACGATGATGAGTCGATGGAGGGCGCACAGAAGAAACTGGGCATGATGGGTTCGGATATGACGGGAGGAGGAGGGTACTAACTTGGCAACCGATCCTCAAAGCCTGATCACGCAAGGGAATTGTTATAACTGTCTTGGCATGTTCACCCAAGCGCAGATCATGATCATTTCTTTGCTCGCCCAAATCAGCACGAACAAGAATTCCTCGAATGACGTGACGCCGCAAGGTTTGCTCAGTCAGGCGTCGTGTTTTGAATGCACCACGTACGCTTCGCCGTATGAATTGATGGTACTCGCGTTGCTAGTGCAGATCGCGGCCCCTTAAAATGGCAGCAAGTGACAGTCAAACATTGGTCAATGAAGGAACCTGTTATATCTGTGCTGGTGCGACAGAGCTTCAGGCAATCGAAATGGCTTTGCTTGCGAGGATCGTAGCCAACGGGCTTGGACCTGTGGCATCTAACGCCATAATCACCGAGAATGGTATCCCGATAATAACCGAGGATGGGCAAGTTATGATTATTGAATGAAGATGATCTCTCCATTCCACGGAATCAGACCTGACGAGATGCGAGAGCGAATGAGCACGAAAGAAATCTTTTACGGACTTCTGTGTGCCCTCATTCCATTCGTGATTGTGTGGTTATTGTTGATGCTTGGCGGTTCTTTATGTTTGTGGATAGTTAATCGTCTATGAGCGTAAAGATTTCCAATCTTCCAGCGGCAACCCAAGCCAATTTGACAGACCTTTTTGTGAAGTCAGATCAAGGTGGGGCACCGTCACAGAAACTCACGGTGCAGCAATTAATCACGCTGATTCAGACTGCAATGACTCAGTTAAGCGTTGCGGCTGGTTCGACAATCATGGATGGCACTGGAACCCTAACGGTTGGATTTGGAAGTGCCCCCGGACCATTTGACGGAACCATAAAGCTTCTGAGTGCGGGGAATTCTTCGATGATCACGTTGCTTGGAACGGATGGCAGTGGTCATTTTAGGGGAGACATTGAGATCAGCAACACCGCGTTTGGGCTGATACTCAACACTCCTGGAGGGTTCAGATACAGACTCAAGATGGATGACAACGGACAATTAGGAACTGAAGGACCATTATGAAAACGTATTTCAAGACACTTTTGGTAGCGGCAATGTTGCTGTGCGGTTGGAGTGCGAAAGGCGCATTCTACATTTACAACTGGGCGACAACTAACCCGCCAACGACTGTCAGCAATATCGTGTGGAATCTCGCAGTGATCTATAGCACGAACTCAGGAGCGAGCGTTGTGCCTGTGGTTGGAGGCAGCACCCCTGTTCAGCTATTGTCCACGAACGCATCGTTTACATTCCTGCCCATTCAATTGACGGACACGAGCAAGAAGTTCGATCAGTTAGGGATCGTGTACGTCACGAACACATCAGCTTCACCAATCACGGTCACACCTCCACCGAATGTGTATCCGAATGGCAGCATGTCCGTGACCCATGTTAGTCGATTCACTTTTGAGGTTGTGCCTAACATTGGAAGCAATGTCGTTGGGCAACCGTGGTTTTAGGTATCATGCGCCTTGCTGTACTCATCTGGTTAGGAATTGCTGTGTCATGCTTCGGACAGCCGATCTATTGGCCTGTAATGGGAGACAATTCGTGGTTCGTTGATTCTGTTGCAGGCAATGATGCGAACAGCGGTAGAAGCCCATCGGCTCCATACCAAACCGTAACCACGCTTCTCACAAACAATTTGATTGGAGCAAATATTTACTTAAAACGAGGAAGTATTTTCAGAGAGAGCTTCAGAATTCCAACGAACTCGTTTGTTCAACCGTACGGGATTGTAAATTACAAACCGTTCGGAACATTTGATGGCAAGATTGATAACCGTCCAATTATAAGCGGCGCGGTTGTTTTGACCAATGCCCAATTCACACTGCAAAGTGGATCGGTTTACAAATATCCAATTACTCCCCCTGTTTGGTCTGCCACAAATGCGAACGGAATAATTACAGCATCGAATGTCTGTATGGTTTGGGCAAACGATTTACGACTTGGAGCAACACCGATGGATGGGGGAGCGACAAGCATTGTCTCGTGTGCGGCAATTACGCCATCCTGGTTTTACGACAACACCAACAACATTCTGTACATTCACAAAGCAGATGGCACAACGCCCGTTGGAGATGGAGTAACGTACGAAGCTTCGCTTCGGGCACTGTGTTTATACGGCGGAGACGGATACACGCTATTCGATCTACAATCTGAGAAAGGCTATAATGACAAGAACAACCTGAATGATAATGCCTTTGACGGTGAGGCAGGGGGAATATCTATTTCGTGCATATTCAGGCAGGGATACAATCACGTTGCTGGTGTGGCCAACAACGTCGATACACGGAACAATTTGGTTTTTAATTCGTGCCTGATCGGAGACTCGGATTACCTTAAGATTAATGTAGCACCAACCACTTTCGTTGCATTCAAGAGTTCGGTTACTGCTCCTTTTCCAACGGTTTATTTGACTAATTGTGGGGTGTATCAAATCACGAACAACAGTTTTGTGATCGGATACTTCGCGCATCATAGCGGAGTTGGAAACTTTGTTAATTGCTTTTCCTCTAACTGTTACGTGATGAATACGCGCTATGGAGCATCGTGTGCTTTTCCTAGCGAGGATCTTGAGTCTCCAATGGGATTCACGGCGATCAATTGTTCTCTGGCAATCAATCAATCAGGGAAAAGCCAATTGTTTACGGACGTAAAAACGTACGGTTGCACGAACGCACTTCAGGGTGTTCCAACCAATGTATCGAATTGCAAGCTGTACGATGTGGTTTCAACGGGACTGATTACTACAACAAACACAGGCGTAACGAACACAATCTTTCACGGTGCTCAGATGGCATTCGCCATTGAGACAGATGCCGGATTCTTAAAATCAGCGAGCAACACTTACTCAGGTGCAAACGGGTTTTACTTCTCAACAACGGCAACCAGCAACAGTGTCGCGTATTCGGACTTCAATGATTACTTTGGAATCGGGTCTGTGTTTGCTTCGGGACTTCCAACAAACAACTCGTACGCTCAGTGGAAAGTAGCATTTCCAACGCTCGATGTTCATAGCGTTACAACGGACCCTGGAATTACTTCTCCTTGGTATCCGTCGAATTATTTGATGGCGGTTGCTGCTGACATTCCTCAAATGGTGGTTCAACCAGTAAATGCTACCGTGCTTTTAACAAATACATTCACGGTATCAGCATTAGCTCAAGGATTTCCGACACTGCTTTATCAATGGCAACACGCAGGTACAAATCTGGCAGGAGCCACACAGACCAGTTACTCGAAAGTCATTACGAACGGAGATGAAGGAAATTACGCCGTGATTGTGACAAATGATTTAGGAAGTTGCACGAGTTCGATTGCTGTTCTGACAATTACCCAACCTTTCATTCAATACCCAACAAACCTTGCAGGATTTCCGGCAATATCGTGGTGGTGCGTATCGTCCAATTACGTCACGAATGCAGGCGTGCTTTCGATGGCAGACCTGAACACAAACCACTTTGACCTTACAAATCGTTCGGCGGCAAACACGATGCCTGCTAGGACCGCAGCAGGATTAAACGGACTGGATTATATCACCATTAACAACGATGGAGGCGCACCGTTTCATGTCTCGGATCTTCAGTCGGCTATTTACACTTCAAGTCAGCCTCACGAGGTTGTGATGGTGTTGTCAGTTTCGAATGTTGGAGTTATAGGAAACACCTATGTTTACAACTCCAAAGATTCTGCTCACCAAAACGCTGTGGTGGAAAAAATAGGAATCGGCTTTATTCCGTTTGCTGGAAACACATTTACGGCATCAACCGTGGACGTTACGAATAAATGGATAGTGTTGGATACGGTTTACAACACCACGCTTACTTTGTTCACGAACAACGTTTCAGGAGCAACAGGGAATGGAAGTCAGACCTGTAATGGATTCACGCTTGGAAATCGTTATGACCTTGCAGGACCAAGCTCGGGGTATTGGGGGACATTTGCAGAGTGCGTAACATTTGGCTCTGTCTTGTCAACTACAGCAAGGAGTAACCTGTTTGTCTATTTCACGAACAAATATAATCTTCCTCCATGAGCGTTAAGATTTCCCAATTACCAGCAGCGACACAGGTTAATGCGACTGACCTATTCGTGAAATCTGATCAAGGTGGTGCGCCATCTCAGTCAGCGAGCGGAACTCAGATCGCAGCGTTCATTCAAAATGCTCCCGTCACGATTAACACTCTCACTCCAACAAGCGGCACGAGTTACACAGTGGATTTTAGTAAGCCAGTGAATCAGATTAGCACAGCAGCACAGATCGATTTCACGGCATCAACCAATCGACCTTTAGCTGGCACCAGGAAAGATTTGAATGTTGAGATCCTGCCAAATGGTGGCGGATCAAGGAACTTCACTTTCAATGCTTCATGGGTGTTTCTCGGTATCGGGGCACCGACAGCGATTGCAGCGAGCAAAACAGGAATGCTCAGCCTAACAGCGTACGGACCTAACGAGACTGATATTGTTGCAGTTTGGGCAGTGCAACCATGAGTTACGGCACATCAGTTCGTGACACAGCATTCCTTGCGACTCAATCCACGCTGAATCAGGATTGGATTGCTCGTGTGTTGGCGGCAGGAGGAGCGTTTCCTTCTCAGACCACTCTGATTGCTAATGACGTGTTCTTTGGGGCGATCTTGTCAGCAGGGATCTATCCAAAGATAACAATTTGCAATTTGTTCCCGCCTGATAGTTTGATTGCTGCGATTACTCCGTTGATAAGAAAGGGTGGAAGCCCATCATGGACGAACCACAACTTTGTTGCTGGGGATCTTACGCCCAACGGAATGACAGGTGATGGGGCAACGAAGTATTTGGACACAGGATTCTTTCCGGGTTCGGTTACAAGCTCATCGTCAGCACATCTTGCAATTGGAGTTCCGGGGGACGACTTCAGCACTACTCAGGTTGAGATTTCGATTGGCGACAGTGCCACAAACGATTTCAGGATATTCTGCCATTGGACAGATCAAAATGCTTATTCTGATGTGTATGGATCGAATCAACTTGGCTTTGCTAATGGCGGAGTCGCTATCCAACAGTTTGTAATGGCGTCACGAACTGCAACGAATCTGGCGCATTATTATCAAGGTCGAACGGCTACGGGTTGGCTGGACAAAACGAACATTGTAACGAATGAAGTCAATAACGCATCCACAACAAGATCGTTGATTCTGTTCGCAAACAACACAGGCGGTTCAATTACCTTCTTTACTAAAAAACGGCTTAGCTTTGCTTCATGCGGAACAGGGATGACTTCGGCTGAAGGTCAGGCGCTTTACAATGCTTTTCAAGCCTTTCGCGTGAACGCTGCTGGTGGTAATGGCGGGGTATAGGGTGAATCCCCCACTTGATTGCGGGTCTGTTCGTATAAAGCTTGCTAATCTATGCGATACGCCGTACTGTCAATCAACTTCATGAAAACATTCCAACTCGTTATCGCGTTCCTAACCACATTCGTCATCGTCACGGGTGGTGCGGTGCTGGTAATTATCACTTCAGGAAATTCCTTGAATAGCAAAGCGATTATTCCATGTGCCGTTCTTGGAGTCGTATTAGCGGCTAAAGAGTTGAGATCGTTGCTTCAACTACCCCCGCTTTCAAATGGCAATTATGCTGCGATAAAACAGTTGTTGGATTCTCAGCCGAAACCTCCTGAACCTCCAAAGCCATGAAACAATTTCAACTCGTCTCTTTTCTTACAACCTGGGCGATCATCAGCGGTGGTGCGGTGCTTGTGATCGTTTGGTCAGGCAACCCACTGAGCAGATCAGTTCTCCTGCCATCGGCCACGCTCGGTTTGGTTGCAGCGTCGAAACAATTTCTGTCTATGGGCGGTTACGAAGCCTTGAAACAGATCCTCAAAACCTCCACAACCCCAACAGACCCACCCAAATTATGAAAAACTTCCTTGTAATACTGTCCTTAATCGGGCTTCTGTGCGCCTGCAACAGCACGCAACAGGGCACAGCGGTAAAAACCCTCGCCTCGGTGCATCAAACAGCGGATGCGGCGTATAAAGGCTATCTAAGTGCTGTCCTGAGCGGTAGCGCCAAGACCAATGACGTACCGAAAATCTCTCAGGATTACCGAGACTTCCAGGTTGCGTTTACGCTCGCTGTGGCAGCGGTGAACGGCAACACGAATGCGGTTGTGCCTCAGCAGGTTTTCGACTCGATGTCAAAACTCACCAGCGAAATAACTCAAGCGAAAGGAAAATGATATGGGATGGGAAGTTTTAGTGCCGATTATTCTTCAGTATGGGCTGCCCTTGGCTGAGAGCCTTTATCAGAAATGGTCCAGCGGCAAGCCGCCGACACAGGCTGACTTCGATGAACTGAACAAGTTAGCCCAGGAAAGCCCTGTTGACCTCGCGCAACAAGTGATTGCGTCAAAGGGGTTGGATGCCAATGATCCAACTGTGAAAGCGTTTCTCGAACTCGTTAAGGCCAAAGGATGACATTTTACGTTCGGCGTGAGTTTAAGGATTGGGGCAATGTTAAACCAAAAAAGATCATGAAAAAGAAATCCAAGAAAAAGAAGAAGGGTTATTGACCCTGTGACAGACGGTGTAACTACCGCAATCGCACTTGGCGCAATGAACATAGTTGCGCTAATTGTTTCTGGTGTCATCAGGTATTACGAACACAAGGCGACAAACGGCAAGATGGAGGAGATTCATGTGCTCGTGAACAGCAACTTCGGTAATCAACTCTCGATTTCAGCCAAGGCTTTGAGACGCATCGCAGATATGAGTTGCGATGAAAAGGATAACCTCATTGCGACAGAGGCAGAACGCCTACTTGCTCAACATCTGGCCAAGCAGTAGGTTGCTGGACTCGATGAAACTTGAAATTGATCTCAACATTCGGGATCATTGTCACAAGAAACATAAGCACGTCGAATTCTTATTTGCGTTCGGCCTGCCACAACTGAAAGATAAAACTATGCCAGCAGAAGTGACTATTACTACGGAGCAGAAAGTAAATGTCGTTCTCAAGCCAGTGACCGCAACCGGCAAGCCCGCGTTGCTTGATGGTGCTCCGAAGTGGAGCGTTGTAAGCGGTAACGGAACGGTTGTTGTTGCGCCTGACGGCCTCTCAGCCGATTTGGTTAGCTCTGACACGCCCGGAGATACCACGTATCTCATAGACGGTGATGCAGACCTCGGGGCTGGCGTCATTGATTTGCAGGATACCGTACTTTGCCATGTACTTGGTGCGAATGCTGCCAATCTCGGGGTTACGGTTGGAGTTCCGGTCCCAAAATGACCAATGGGGACTTTGTTCCCCCTGCTCATGATGTAGTTCGTGGGGCACCTTACGCCGTTGTCCATGGTGCTCCGTATTCTGTGGTTCAATACACTTGACAATTCAACCATATCCTCGTAAAAGGGGGTATGGTTCTTCTCCTTCTTCCTCTCCTTGCTGCTGTCGCCATTCAGTCTCCCAAGGGTGCTGAACAGGTTAGAACGCCAATGAGACGGTCTGTGCCTGTTCCTGCGGTCCTGACACCGCCCGTAATCAGTGCGCCTGTGGGCAAATTAATCGGCTGGGACAGCGTTATCGGGGCGGTTGACTATCAGGTGTATGTTGGACCTGCTTCCAGGGTGTACACGAACAGATTCGATGCCGGTGCGACAAACACTTACCTGCTGACAACGAATGAATTGGTACGAGGGATCACAAACTTCGTGGCTGTTACAGCGGTCGGCAGCAATCGCAATGAATCAGATTTCAGCAACGAACTCGCATTTAAGGGCACTCCTGTTTACACAAACTCAGCGATCTTGGTGTCTGTTTTGACGAATTCTGTCCTTGGGAATGGTTGGGCGGTCGATGCGCGGTTCCCTACCGTGAGCCTTTCGCCTTCAAATTCGGTTGGGACGCTGTATTTCCGCGTTGGAATAGCTCAAACGAACTTTTAGATTGGTTCAAGACGGCCTGTGCGTGGCAATATTACTTCCTCGTTGTTGTCACTACGATAATACCGAGTGGTTGCGCTGTCATAGCCATTTGGAGTAGTTGAAACAAGGCAACTAAATGCCTGAATATCAAACGATTCACCAACCCACTTTGAGGGATATTCGTATTTCCACTTTCCTCCGTAACGGTGACGCAGAATTTCGATTATTCTCATTGGTGTTTAAGCCCAAGAACGCATCTTCCGAATGTCTCAAGGTTAAACGCAACCGTTTCTTGGGTCGTCCAAAGCCTGTCATCTTTAGCCCATTCTTTCGCTAATTCACTCAATCCTGAAACATTCAAAGGGTATTCGAGTTCGGTAGTTAGCGGGGTCGTCCAAGGAGATGTGTATTTCTCTGTATCAAAATGTTTTCCTTCAAACACTTTGACTCTTACTGCCCCACATTCTCTGCACCACTGAACTTGTTTTCCTGGGCAGTCTCCTTGCAAAATGTCTGCCGTTACGTGGTTGGGTTTGTGTAAACAATTAGTAGGCATAATTATTAAGTTGCGATTCAATCATTGCCATGGCCACGTTGCGATTCTTTAATTGGCTTCTTTCTTTGTCGCAAAATGCAGCAAGGCCAGTTGGAACGTGAGTAACTAAAACTCCCTTTGGTATTACACCTACCGATTGACCGCCTCGTTGCGGTTGCAAAATCGACACGCGATCTCCTGTTTCAAATGTCCATTCGGCTATGTCCATATTCCTCGAAGTAAATTCTTGGGAGTTGTGTTGAATGCGTTGGCGAACTTCTCAATGTCATGAACCAAAAACCGTTGTTTTCCAGCCTCGATGTTGGCGACAGATCCGCGTGTAAGATTAAGTTTTTTGGCCAAATCTTGTTGCGTCCATCCAAGAATAGTTCGCATTTGCTCAATCTTTGTTCCGACCATTCGATAAACCGGCTCCACTTGTTTCAAAATCATTGTATGATTAAATAGAAATCAGATTCAATTGTCAAGTCAAACCTACTAATACATGACAAATCGGGAGGTCAGGGAGTTACTTAAGATAACGGGCAAAATGCCCTTAAGGGAGGAAGGTCGTAAACTCGTTAAAACCATGATGATCGCCGCTCGTCGATCAGGTGACGTTGAATTGCAGAAGCGGTTATCTCAGGCACGTCAGTATTTTAAGCTTCAGCCCGGTCGTTGTCTGGATTGTGGCAAGGTCGTTTCTCCGCGCTGGCTTCGCTGTCATATGCACTCAATAGCAAATCGCAGACGCAGGTACTTGGATCGGAACAACATATAAGAAGATCAGCTTCGCATGTTGCAAGAACATGCTCAGGAACTAAGTCTTTAACACAGTTCCTTAAACCTTAGCGCCGGTAGTCCATAGAGACACGGAACCCAGTTTTTGACTTCTCCGGCCCTGAGAGGAAATACCAAAGCCCCATGAGGGCTGCTCTCAATCCGTGGCTGTCCTTTGAGACTTGAATGTGCAGGGTTTGTTACCCGGTCTTGCCGAGCTTGAGTTACATTTGCGCCGTATAGTCATCCCTTATAGACGGGATCATCTGAGACTTTCGCTGCCGCCACCTTAACGCCTCATTACTTGGTTCATACGCGCCGAATCTGGTTCGACTAGGTAGCAGATAACCCCCATCAGGTTTACCCCGACAGTGCCAAGGTTGGGTTCGAAGCGTCCGTATCCAGCATTTGCTTTCATTCCTGGCAACGCTCCCCCTGAACGGTTTTAACGCTCAGGAACGAGTTACCGCACAATCTCAAAGAACAATCAGGTGCGGGGATCGAATTAAAAACCCGTAGCAGCTTATTAGGCCACTACGGGGACGACGCCGGCTGGTAAAGGACTCCACAAACGCGGAGCACCCGAATTACTTCGAGTGAGACAACCGGAATCTAAAAGAGGTTGTTTTTTCACGTTTGTTGGCCTTTACGCCTGAACAAACGTAGCAAATCATAGTTTTGGGGTCGTGTCAACTCCTATTCGTCATTCCAGCATTGGCATTGTCCTTGTGGTGGTTGTTCTCTCCCGCAGTGCTTGCAATACCCGTACATAGCATCGTAGATCAGATCGAGGCGTTGTTGTGCGGTTGATCCTGCGAGCTTCTCGTTGAGAAGTTGAGCCAATGCGACGGCCATTCCGTAATCGGTCAGTTTTACTTCAGAGTAAGTTTTCATGGCTCATCTTTCTCCACATACCCATTCTTGACCAACCAATCCAGGGCATCTTCGGTTGTATCGAAGTCAAAGCATTTGCGGCGTCATTGTTTCAAGCTCTTTAAGTTTCTTCTGAGCCGAAGCAAGAGCGTTCGTGTGATAATCTGAAGGCTCGAACTTCTCAGGGATCGGTGTGTCTTGTATCCTGTTGGCATAGCTAGTCTTTCCTTTCTTCATCCGCAATTTGCTCCTGTTCTTTCTTGTCCAGGAAACATGATTCGCAGTCACCGTTATTGACGTGCAACGTATTGACTGGCGCGAGTTCCCCACAGGTCTTGCAGGATTCGAGAGGTTGTTTGAAGAACGGTGTGGGATTGAATGGGTGGTTGCCGTGGCTCATATAGGTCAAAATGGTGGATCTTCTAGGTGATCAAAAGGCGGCATGTCGTCCTCTTGTTTCTCTTTCGGTTCATCGAAATGGCAAGCTTTACCGGCATCATCGAGCATTGCCCTGATGCGTTCGCTTTGCGCGATCTTTTCAACTGAGATCGGTTTGCCATTCCATTCCGTGCTGACTTCGTAATTTTTCCACAGTCCCCACAGCGCCTTCTTGTCTATTTCGTCCAGGGTTTTTCCCTTGTTCTTGCCAACGGGCATTACAAATGTTTTCCAAGCTTCATTATCAGGCGTTGCCTCACGCACAGGACCGCCTGCCTGAACACGGGCAAGCATCGTTGTGAATTCTCTTACTGCTGCGTGAGACGTTGGAACATGCTCAAGTGGCAGGTCTGAGAGCGTAAGGGCATCGCTGAGCTTGCCAGTGGATACGAAATAATCCCACGCTGCGGCTCTCGCGTCCCCAAGTTGCTCAAGGAACCAAGTGCGCGTTGCCTCGGTAGCAACCTTGACAGTCTTAGGCGTAGATTGGACGTGTTTAGCTGGTTGCGTGCGCTGTGGGGCAGCGGGAGCGGGTTTTGGTGCCTCTGGTGCGGCATCGGCTTCTTCATCGAACACGTCCTGAGTGAAAATGTCGCTTGCGGCAGTCGCGGTTATCGTTGCATCCACGAATGCACGCTTTTTAGACATTTTGAGAACCGTGTTATAAAAATCCGCAGGATTCTCGTGCTCGACCTTTTCAACGCTTTGACCCTCGATCTCCTGTGCGCCATCCGGCCACGTTGCACCGCACCCGTTTTTCTTCGTCCAGCATAGCCAACCACCACCGTACTCAGCCTTGCCTTTAATGATGGTTTCCTTGCCGCACTTCGGGCATTTACGGGCACCGCCACGATAACGGTATTTGCTTTCCAAGGTTGAACAACAACCAACCCCTTGACCAACGAAAGATCCGCTTTGAATGGACTTGAGTGTGCAGACAACGCGATATTCCTTGTGGCCTTTGTCAAAGTTGGTTTCCTGGATTTCGTATTCGGGCGCGAGCCGGAATGTCATGGTGAGCTTCTGTGCTCCTGGTTGCAGCAAAGTCGCTTTCTCTCCACAACCAGGGATCTTGCCGTAGTGCTCTCCTTCCTTCATCACATTTCGCATTACTTCCTGAATCAATTTTACTTGGTTCAGAATGTCGGTAACGGTCATCGGCTGAGCGACAGCCATTTGCGGGCGCACCGCTAATGCAGTAACTTCGGCTTCGATTGTTTGGTCATTCATTTTTGTCGGGGTCATAATTTCCGTTTTGTTCTTCTGGAAAAAAGCAGTCGATTGGTTTTCCGTTGTGATTGGCTTTGTAGCACCATCCAAAACCAGAGTCTTTGATGATCTGAATGGATTTTAGTGCTTCAAAAAGTCCATCCATATCAATCTGTTGACGTTGCCTAATGCGATAAAATAAAACGTCCAAATCTTTTCTATCGCCGTCCTTGTAAAGCAGACCTCCTGTTAAAGCCACATGGCATCCAAAATCAGGACAGATAGCCTCAATTTCACGGCAAATCTTTATTGCATCTAACTGCGTCCAAAGATTCATGATTCCTCAATTTGTGTCTCTGCGGTTTTACCGTCCTGGGTGCCGAGTTCGGCAAGGAGTGCGTCGGCAAATCGCACCGCGTCTTTGGCGATGGCTTGTATATACTCATCCTTGAAGATTTCATTTGGATTAGTTGTCGCTACCATGCCTTGCAAAGCCAAGCCTGAAAAAAGCTCGCGTTTTGATAACCCCCAAGTGTTCAGTGTGTATTTCATATCAACCCTTTATCTCGGCAGTAGTCGTTCCAAGCTGACAAAACGCCAACCGCTAATTCAATGTCTGTGCCTGCTTCGTAATCCTTTCGGTCGTGAGCCTCAACCGAGTCAATCTCGTTGTAGCACCACTGCCGCTGTTCTGGCGTCATTGGATCTTTAATTCGTCCATTGATCCAACCTCGCAAAGCTTTTTCAGTCTCACCGCAAACGCAGTGAGTACCGCCAGATGCGTTTGCCATCGCTTCTTCCAATGGATAGCAGTGGCAATGTTTGATGTGAGGGCAATTTGGCATTTCGTCCATATCAAATCCCTTCTATTGTGTGTATCATGTGCTTTCTTACGTTCTCTAAAGCTTCACCAAATTCAGGAAACCAACAGCCTGAGCGGTGGCCGCTTTCTCTTTCCATCGCCGAACATTCGCATTGAACCCACATGCACTGAGTCAAAAGCTCAGGGATTGCCATAACAAGATCAGGAATCTTAGTGTGATGTATTCCCGTCCCTGAAACGTGTATTGTAGCCTCAACACATTCAGGATTTCCTAAATTGCTGGTGCTTCCACAAATTAAGTGTGCTGATAATTTCATATTAAAACGGTAACGGTTCTTTGGGTGCTTCGTCGCTTGGCGGCAGCATTTGCTTCAGTGCTTTAATCGTTCGATCTGCAACTTCAACGGCGTTGCATCCCGCTGCGCCTGCTGACACAGCGGCAACAATGAGTTGCAATCGCAGTGCGGTGTAATCAATCTCGGTGTTCATATCTTAAAAGGATTAATAAGAGTTCTAAGATGATTAGCCTGCCATTCGTTTTCAGCTGACCTTGCGGCTGACTCTGCGGCTGACCTTACGGCTGACCCTTCGGCTTCAGGATTTTCTATTAGTGTTTCCGCAAACTCAATGGCCTGCCTTGGTCGTTTGTCATGCGTTTTCGGAAGTCATCGAAGTTTCGCAAGACGAATTTCTCCATAACGATTGTGTTCGTTGCCTCGAACCCGTTTTCGGTTGTCAGCACAATATAGCCATACGGTGACAGTTCGGCGTAAACTCCGTCCCCAATGTATTCCTTCATTCATCCTTTCCACACACAACGCGAGTGCGTTCGATCTCCACGAATTCGTCAGTGGTAACAACCTGGGTTTTGGGCACTTTCTCAATGTATTTCTCAACGCGGCAGGTTGGCGGAAGTTCGTCAGGGTAAGTGACTAATTGCACGCCGTCCACGGTTCCCTTTAACACGGTGTAAGTTTCGTTTGGTTGCTTCTCTCGCTTATCGCAGCCCATCGATCTCATCCAATCGGTTGCGCTTTCGTACGTTTTGACTCCGTGATAATCGAAGCGAATCTTAGCACTTCCGAATTCAGCCACGTTAAGAGCTACTAAGCCGTGAGGAAACAATTCCCGCAATCGTGCGGCCATTGCCTTAATTTCTTCAATCGGTGTCATGCTTTATAAACTTCGAGGGTTTCCCACGCTGGTAATTTGAACTTGTACGCATCGCCAAGTTCCTTGTTTCGATCCATGCGATAATCAATCTCGCGCCAGAAGCACGAGCGACACAGGATCGAGTTGCTATCTCCGCCCGTTGGCAACACTCGCACTTCGCCAAGGTTGCAGGGGCCGGAGCCATCACACATCGGGTTAGAGATTTTCATACAACCTCCTTGAGAATTCCCGCAACCTTGCCGGATTGCTGTTGCTTTGGTTTCTGGATCACTTGGCTTAGATAATCAGGCCGCTTCTGATTCTCTCGGATTGCCACAGTGAGGCGATCAATTATCGGTTGCTCATCGGTCTTGATATTGAACACGAACGAGATTGTCAGGAAGTTGCCGAAAAACGAAGTGACCTTGATTCCAGGATACGGATTTTCCTTTATCCACTCAGGGCTTGAATCAACAAAGTTGCCGTACTTCTCGAACGTGCGATCCAAAGGATGATTATTCAGGACTTCGAGCAAATCCTCGATTGTGCTTTCCCGCTCTCCCGCCCAATGCGATCCGCAACTGATTATATCTAACATATTTATTTCACTCCTGATGACCGGCAACCTTTCAGCAATGAAGTAGTGACGCTGCAAAGCCTACTCGCTTGCCGATCATCGGGGTTGAACTTGTTAAGCAGCGTCACGCCACCAAATTACCATTATCCTGCTAATTGTCAAGCAGAATCTTGTTGACATTGGCTCGGGGTTTGGTATGGTAATCGGCGTGAGAATTCGTGCGAACCAGTCCAATGAGCCACGGAAGGAGGGCACCATG
>Ga0247684_1000012_pt1 | contig 64428 bp, 89 predicted proteins | sample CNK25_metaG_FD_190129 | JGI IMG/M metagenome (GOLD analysis project Ga0247684, IMG submission 190129) | Soil microbial communities from Purdue University Martell Research Forest, Indiana, United States - CNK25 | ecosystem: Environmental > Terrestrial > Soil > Temperate forest > Bulk soil... | reverse complement strand
ACGGCGTGGAGGAGCTGCCGATCCATGGCGGCTCGCTGCAGATCATGGTGGCCCACACCGGGGCGATGATCCCGAGCATTCGCATCGCGGACTTCCTCGCGCGCGAGCGCGAAGCCGGGCTCGACAAGCTTGAGACATACTGGAAGTTCCGCGAGCGCGCATGGAGCATCCGCGGGGACTTCGAAGCGTTCCTCTCGCAGCACGCGCCCGTGTACGCCTACGGCGCCGCCGCCAAGGGCAACACGTTCCTCAACTGGCTGCACGTCAGCGCGGAGGAGATCCTCGCGGTGGGCGATAGCACGCCGGCCAAGATCGGCAAGTTCCTCCCGGGCAGCAACATTCCGATCATCTCGGAAGCGGAGTTACTCGTGCGCCAGCCGGCATATGTGGTGATCCTGCCGTGGAACTGGAAGGACAACATCGTCGACAAGCTCCACTGCATCCGCGGCTGGGGCGGACAGTTCGTAACCGCAATCCCTGAGCTGAAGGTGTTCTGATGAGTACGCAACGATTCAGCTGGAAAGAAAAGAAAAACCCGCAGGGGCTGCCCACAGCGTGCGTCGTGCGCTACGGTGCCTTCGGCGACGTCGCGCAGGCGATGAGCATCATCACGCAGCTAAAGAAAGACGGGTACCACGTGACCCTCGTGTCGCAGCACCCGAGCCACGAGATCGTGATCCACGATCCGTCGATCGACCGGCTCGTCGTGCAGACGATCAACCAAGTCCCCATGGCGCACCTCGGCCTCTTCTGGCCTTGGTTTGAGAACTACGGCGCCCCGGGCGGCAAGAAATTCGACAAGTGGGTGAACCTCACCGAGTCGGTGGAGGCCAACCTGCTGGCCATGCCGGGCAACATCCGCTTCGTGTGGCCGGCTAAGGCGCGCCACGCGCTCATGAATGTCAACTACCTCGAGCACCAGCACCGCTTGGCGGAATGCGCATACGTGCCGAGCTTCAAGTTCTACTCGACAGACGAGGAGCAGGAGTGGCGGCAGCGCGAGCTGGCCAAGATGAAGAAAGCCGGCATCGAGAAGTACATCCTGTGGAACCTCGCCGGCAGCAGCCGAGGGCACAAGGTCTACCCGCACGCCAACAAGGTGTGGGAGCACGTGCTGCGGCACTACCCGTCGTGGGGCGTCCTGACTGTGGGCGACGCGACCTGCACGCCGTTAGAACAGGGGTTCGATGGCCGGCCACGCATGTGGCTGACTGCGGGCAAGTACACCATGCGGCAGGTGATGCTCATGATGGAGTCGGCCGACGTGGTCGTAGGGCCCGAGACCGGCGTGATGTCGGCCTCTGCGTTCTACCCCATGCCGAAGATCTGCCTGCTGACCCACAGCACGATCGAGAACCTGACCCGTGACTGGGTCAACACCACGAGCATCTGGGCGCCGAACACGCACTGCCCCGGGCGCGGCGCTAACGAAGTCCCAGCATGCCACAAGCTGCTGCCTGGTTTCGAGGGCTGCCTGCAGAACAAGCAGACGCAGGTGGCGCAGTGCACCACTGAGACCAAGCCCGAGTGGGTGTGGTCGGCCCTGCAAGAATGTATGAACACGGGGAAGGCCCCTGTATGGAGTCCGCCGGCATGAGAACCACGAAAGCCTCCCACACCGAGTGTCCCGAGTGCCAAGGCATCGGATACACTGCGGCCACATGCGACTCCATGCTCGACTCAGAGGGCGCGCCGCTCACACGGCGCACGCGCGACGAGGAGGGCATCGCCGAGAAGACCACGGTGCGCAAGGGCAGCGGCTGCCCGCGGTGCCTTGGAACTGGACAATTGCTACCGAGGATGCACTAATGACTCGCGTAACTGATAAAGCGCTTGCCATGATGAACTTCGCCACAGGGGTGATCATATACCACCAGAACCACGTAATGGCTGCAGTCTGCGCCGCAGTAGGTGTATGGTGCGCCATCGACGCGATCCGGGCGAAATGAGACAGTTCTGCAACGACGACATCGTCGTCTTCCTGAGCTATCTTAGGGTGTGGATCCCGAAGCACGGCTACGGGGCGGAGAGCCTCATCGAGGCTTGGCGGGAGTTCAAGTCGACGCACGTTGCAGATCAGAACCCGGCAATCCAAGAGACAACCAAGCAGCTGGCCCAGCAGCTCATTCAACGAAGTAAGGAGCGGACATGAGACCGTGGAAGAAAGTCCCCAAGATGTGGGGCTACGAAATCATCCTGTACGATGACGAATACTGCGCAAAGATGCTGGTCTACACCGGCCCGCACACGTCATCGAAGCACTACCACGAGCACAAGCACGAGACCTTCTGCGTCGTGGAGGGCGAGTTTGAGATCACGTGGGAGATGCTCGACGACAAGCACACCAAGGGCCGCAAGACCTTTGGCCCCGGCGCCACGCTCGTGCTGTACCCGCGCACCGCGCACCGTGTGAGGTGCCTGTCGGAGCAGGGCGGGAGGATCTTCGAAGCCTCGTCCTCGGACGCGCCGGCAGACTGCGTGCGCCTCGAGCCGTCAATCAATCCGTGCGGGAAATGAGACATGGCCAGAGACAGACACGACTTCCGTACCCACGACTGGGTGGAAGACGAAGCAGTTGACCGCAGACACCGGGAAGAGCAAGCTCACGCCCGCCGTATGGCCCGCAAGGAAAGACGTAATGAACGCGAAACTAGCCAAGAAGCTGCGCAAGATCGCCCGCGGAGTGGGACTCGACGCCAAGACTAGATACGGGCCCTCCAAGCCAGTCCGGGCCATGTACGGCCCGCGGCGCTGCGATCAGAACGGCACTCTGCCGCCCATGGTCATGCTGCCGTGCTTCCGCCGCGCCTACAAGGAAGCGAAGAAACTGTACAAGGGCCTTCCTGAGACAGCACTGGAGCCTAAGAGTGGATGAGCCGAGCAATGAGCGCCCGTTCGCGCGGGCGTGCCTCACCGCGTTGCAGATGCTCGCCATGGGGCTCTGCCTCATGATCGTGAGCAACATGATAGCCGAGTCCGCTAAGGCGCCGGTCGAGCAGTGCCCACTGAGGGAGCAGGAGTGAAGCTGCGCGCCAGCATCGGCAAGCTGCACCCTGCCGAGGTGACAAAGGAGTGGGAGGGGACCTTCGCGGAATTCGTGAAGGCCATCATCACCAAGGTCCCGATCGTCGAAGACAAAGCGAGCGCCGGATGGGTCTGCGGCGTTCACTTCAAGCCTGCCTACAGGCATTCCGAAAACTTCGTGGCCCGCCACTTCCTGAGTCTGGACTATGACCAAATCACCCCAGATGATCACGACCGGATTATTGGAGCTGTCAAAGGCACCGCCTTTCTCGCGTATACCACTTGGTCACACACTCCTGCTAGCCCACGCCTCCGGCTTTGGATACCACTTTCACGTCCTGCTACATCGGAGGAATTTCAAGCAGTTTCTCGTCGAGTTGCGGCCCGTGCTGGAATTGAACTCGCCGCCAGAGAGTCCCACACGCCGTGCCAGTTCATGTACCGGCCCACAGCGAGCACCAACGCGCCGTTCCAAAGCTGGCAAGACACGACGAGCCCGTACCTCGACGTCGACAAAGTCCTAGGAGAGTACAGTGACTGGAAAGACAAGTCCCAATGGCCCCGACGTGCCGATCACGACGAGCTTTACAATACGGACGATGTCGGATCCCCGCTTGATAAACCCGGGTTTGTGGGAGATTTCTGTCGGACGTTCCGAATTACCGAGGCTATTGCGCGATTTGACCTCCCGTATGGGCCTGGCTCCTCCGAAGATCGATGGACCTACACCGGTGGTTCCCGGGCGGATGGCGCCGTCATCTACGACGACGACACCAAACTCCACTCCCACCACGACACAGATCCAGCACGCGGGCAACACAACGCTTACGATCTCGTTCGACTCCACCGCTTTGGCCGTCTTGATGAATTTGATGCAGATACTCCAATTGGCGATCGCCCCAGCACGCGGGCCATGCACGACTTCTGCAGCGGACTCCCCGAGTTCGACGGAATCTTCAATGTTGGATTTACAGCCATCGAAGATGTCGCTGACGGAAGTGCTCCAGAAACAGCGGAATGCCTCCCGAGCACAATTGATCGAGGAGTTGGCCCGTGTACCGATCTCGAAAATGCTCGCCGAATCCAGCGAGCCTTCGGTAAGCGCATCATTTCAGTGGCGGGGAACTTCTATATCTGGCACGAATCACATTGGAAGCTGGATACTCACGAAGGGGAAGTCTGGCGTACAATTACCAAACTGCCTCTGATGATCAAAGCCGAGGCCGTGTCGCTCGCGGACAAGTACGGCCCGACGATGACCGACGAGCAGCAGGGCGAGGTCGAGGGGCTGCTGAAGTGGGCCACCAAGTGCTCCAACAAGCCCGCCCTCGATGCCTGCCGCGAGATGCTGCGCAAGCTGCTGAACGTCGACGGCGAGCTGCTGAACACCGATCGCCGGCTCTTCAACGCCCGCAACGGCACGATCAACCTCGAGACCAGCGAGACCAAGCCGCACGACCCGGCAGACCTGATTACGGCGTGCGCGCCTACCGACTATGATCCGGCCGCAAAGTGCGACCGGTTCGAAGCCTTCGTCTCGGAGATATTCGAAGACAAGCCCGACGTGGTGGCCTTCGTACGCCGCTGGCTGGGCTACTGCGTCACCGGCGAGAGCCGCGAGCAGGCGCTGGTGTTCCACGTCGGCAAGGGCGGCAACGGCAAGTCCACGCTGATGAGGGTTCTAGGGCACGTTCTGGGCTCCTATGCGGCCATGGGGCCCCGGTCCCTGCTCACGGGCAAGGGAGAGATCCGGAACGACGTGGCGGCCCTCGTGGGCAAGCGTATGATCACCCTGAACGAGACCAAGCAGAACGAGGAGTTCGACCAAGCCCAGCTCAAGGAGCTCACCGGGGGCGACAAGCTCTCCGCCCGGTTCCTGCACAAGGAGTTCTTTGAGTTCAACCCTACCCACAAGCTGCAGATCTTCACCAACCACGAGCCCACGATCATCGGGGACGACGGCGGCATGTGGCGCCGCATGCTGCTGCTGCGGTACCGCGTGCGCTACGGCACCGCGGCGCAGGTGGCCACCGGCGAGTACCAGAAGCTCCGCGATGCCAAGCTGGAGGACACCCTCAAGGCCGAGGCCCCGGGCATCCTGCGCTGGCTAGTCGAGGGGGCCCGCGAGTGGTACCGCGCCGAGCTGAACGCGCCGCCGAGCGTGCTGAAGGACACCGCGCGCCTGCGCGCCGAGCAGGACGTGCTGGCGCAGTTCGTGCGGGAGCGGATCGTGAAGGATCCCGCCGGCAAGCTGCCGTTCAGTGACTCCACAGAGTCTATCTACCAAGCCTACAAGGGCTGGGTGCACGAGAACGGGCACAAGGCATTCGCCCGGGGGAAGTTCATGAAGAATGTCAGAGAGGCCCTGCCCACGACAGGTGAAGGCAGGTGGACGGAGAAGGGCAAGACGTATCGAGGGTTCCTCGGAATACGCCTTGCCCGCGACAGCGACGTTACTGAGTAAGGTCGGTGAGTTCGATGCCCCCGTCGGCCACGGCCTGGTTCTGCGCCAGCAGCTCATCGACAGCGAGACGCTGCTCAGCCTGCGTGTCGAAGAACGAGAAGGCCTCAAGCTGCGCCACGGGGACCGTGCGCTTGTACTTGAACTTGTTGCCATCGAATTCGAGAAGCAGATGAGTCTCGCCGAGCTTGTCCTTGACGATCCCGGTCTGGATGTTGGCACGGTTGCCCTGCGGAATGATCGCGATAAAGAAAAGACCCTTCATGTTTGTCTCCTGTTGACGGTGAAGAAGTGAGCCCGTATTCTATGCCGAGGAGTTCCGAATGATCAAATACTGGAAAGTCGGTACGAAAGACGACACGATTTCGTACTACGCCGTGGCCCCGAATCGCAACGTAGCCATCCGGCTGGTTGAGCAGATCTCGGGCCCCTTCAATCCCTCCCGTGTGCTCTGCACCGAGCTGCCTCAGGCGCCCCGGGGCTACAAGATCACGGGGGACGTAAGCCAGTCCGTTCTGGACGAGGACCCCGACAGTGAAGACTAGACCGAAGTGTCCAAAGTGCGGCAAGCCCATGCAGCGCTGGTCCCCGGACGGCAAGCCCGCATGGCGCTGCCGCGAGGGTAGCGGCGATCGTAAGCTGTGCTACAGCACCCGGCAAACCAGCAACATCGTGAAAGTGCGCGACTTCGCCGGCCGCACCAAGGGCAAGCAGCCGATCTTCAAGCGCACCCGCGGCAAGGCCGAGGTGTTCGTGGTGACCTGCGCGCAGAACGCTACGCCGGTACACAAGGGCTTCTACGCCTCGCTCCGGCAGTACTGCAACTTCCGCAGCGCCGAGCTCCTGGTTATCCCGACGCGGTACAAGAACCCGACGTCGCGCTGGACGAAGAGCCAAGAGAATGAGGACGTGTGGCACGTGCCCGATGCCGATCTCTGCAACGTGCGTGTCAAGCTCTGCAAGAATATGGAGGTGATAGGTGACGTCAAGACGCAGCCCACGGCAAGTCAGCCTCTCTCTGGCTTTGAAGCTATCACGGCCGGCGAATCTGGAATTCTGGGGCACACCAAGCTTCAGCTCCGCACAATTGCTGCTCCGCAAGGAAGACTTCCCAAAATCCTCACCACTACGGGCGCATGCACCGTACCGAATTACACTGACAGCAAGGCGGGGAAGCTTGGAGAATTCCACCACACCCTCGGTGCTGCTGTCGTTGAAGTTCGCGGAAACATCTTCCATCTACGACAAATTAATGCCGATAAAGAGGGCTCTTTCTACGACCTCGAAATGCGGTGCACGCCGGAAGGCGTCGACATCGCGGATCGCCCGCTGAGCATCACGCACGGCGACACGCACGTCCGCGCTATCGACCCGGTGGTCGACCGGCTGCAGGGCGAGCTTGTGAACGCGCTGCGCCCGCGGCACCGCGTCTGGCACGACCTGACTGACGGCTACGCGTTCAACCACCACCTCGTGAAGAACCCGTTTGCGCCGATCGAGCGATCGGCCTTAGGAGCATCAAGTGTCCGCCAAGAAGTCTGGGACTCGTTCGAACACGTCGCGCTCCGCACGCCGTCGGACATCACGTCGGTCATCGTCCCCTCCAACCACAACGACTTCCTCCAGCGGTGGATCGAGTCTAATGACTGGCGCATGGTTGGAAGCAATGACCGTGAATTCTATCTTGAGACTGCTCTCGCGCTGGCCCGATTGGCCGCACGGGGTAACGGTTTCCAAGCGGAGAGGCTCAATGCCTTCATCTACTGGGCCAAGCAGCGCTTCGCGAAAACCAAAAACGTGAAGGTGCTGGAGTACGATGAGAGCTGCATGATCGGCAATATCGAGCACGGTATGCACGGCCACCACGGGCCCAATGGCAGCCGTGGCACCGTGCGCAACCTGCGCCGGATTGGCGTCAAGTCGAACACCGGGCACAGCCACTCGCCGGAGATCGACGAGGGCGCGTTCCGTGCCGGCACGTCGACCTTCCTGCGCCTCGGCTACAATATCGGGCCCAGCAGCTGGCTGAACAGCGACATTCTGACCTACGCGAATTCCAAGCGAACCCTGATCAACTACATCAATGGGGAGTACCGACTGTGAGCAATATTGAGCAAGACGCGCTGCTGGCTTGCAGCGATGCCGTTGGCGCCGCCTTAGGCCCACTAGCGCTCGTCCACGACTCGCGACTGCTGTTCGCCTGCATCGTGGCCGAGGGGGCGTACATCGGCGGGCTGCTGCGCACCGGCAAGATCTACACCCCCGAGACGATCGCTCGAGTGTTCGCGGAGGCCATGGTGACCGCTCTGACGCGCGAGACCAAGACGCCAAAGATCTTCTACTCCGATGGCGAGGACACCATGGAGCGCAAGCAGTGAGCGAGCACAAGTGCTTGGACTGCGCTTACGACGAGGTGCCCAACGTGATCCGCACCGAGCCGCCAGTGCTGCAGCCGGCGACAGCCAAGCCGCCCACGGAGCGAGAGCGGCTCCCCATGTGGGACTACATGTTCGGGTACTTCCCGCTGTCGTTCCGCGAGGAGGTGCGCGTCGCATGGGAAGGCAACAAGCAGCACAACCCCGGCACGAAGATGCACTGGGCCCGCGAGAAGAGCACGGACCACCTGAACAAAGCGTTCCGGCATATCTTCGATCACGGCACGGGCCAGATCATGGACACCGACGGAACCTACCACTTGGCCAAGGCCATCTGGCGCCTGCGCGCGGAGCTGCAGCTGCTCATCGAGAAGCGGGAGAGGAACACAGCATGAAAGCCCTTATCACCGGCGGCGCTGGCTTCATCGGGCACCACCTCGTCGAGGAGCTGCTCAACTACACCGACTGGGACCTGACGCTGATCGACCGCCTCGACATCTCCGGCAATCTGAATCGCCTGGCCGAGGTTGGCGCGGTAAAGAACCCGCGCGTCCGCTTCTTCTATCACGACCTGCGCGCACCGCTCAACGGGCAGCTCGTCAGCCAGCTAGGAGGCCCCTTTGACCACATCATCCACCTCGCGGCGGCGACGCACGTCGACCGCAGCATCGCGGACCCGCTCTCGTTTGTCGAAGAGAACGTCGTTGGCACTTGCAACCTACTTAACTACGCTCGACAAGTTGGCTGCGGGCGGCTTCTCTACTTCTCTACTGATGAGGTCTTCGGCAGCGCTCCTCCGGGCGTTGCTTACAAAGAATGGGATCGATACAAGTCAACTAACCCCTACAGTGCTAGCAAGGCTGGAGGCGAGGAACTCGCGATCGCGTTCCACAATACCTACGGCGTGCCCGCGCTGATCACGCACACCATGAATGTCATGGGCGAGCGGCAGCACCCCGAGAAGTTCATCCCGAGCACCATCCGCAAGATCCGCGACGGCGAAACGGTGCAGATCCACTCCAACCCGGAGCGCACGAAGGCCGGCTCGCGGTTCTACATTCACGCCAAGGCTGTGGCCGACGCGGTGCTGTTCGTGCTGCAGAATGGCGTGCCCGGCGACAAGTACAATATCGTCGGCGAGCGCGAGGTGGACAACGCCGAGCTGGCCAAGAGCATCGCTTTCATCATGAGCGAGGGCTTGCGGTACGAGCTGACCGGGGACGGCAACCGGCCCGGGCACGACTTGCGTTACGCGCTCGACGGTAGCAAACTTGCGCGCATGGGCTGGCGACCGCCAGCGACGTTCCAGCAGGCCTTATTCAAGACTGTCACATGGACACTAGAAAACCCCCACTGGCTGTAAGACGCCGGTGGGCGTACAAGCCACCCGAGAAACCTTTTACCGAAACCAAGACACCTAGATATAATCCACCAAGGAGTTCCAATGAGCGATCTGAGAATCAAGGCAGTCGAGCTGGCGATATGCGTCAGCAAGACGGCAGACGAGCTGGTCGAGGGCGCAGCGAAAGTTCTCGCCTTCCTCGAGGACTCATCGAAATCCGCTTCGAAACCGGCGACATCAGTAAAGGCGAAGGCCGCAAAGGCGTCGTCAGCTTCGACGCCAGCCGCATCGGAGCCACCGGCAGCTACGTCCTCTACGTCAACTGCAAGCGAATCAACAGCAAAAGAGGCCGCAAGTACGCCCGCATCTGGTACCTCGCCGGAGTCCAAGTTGCCGAGCGTGGATGACGTGCGCGCTGCGCTGACGGCGCGACAGAACCGCGATGGCGGCGACGCCACCGAGGCCCGCAAGATCCTCGCGAAGTACGCCAAGACCGGGACGCTGGGCAGTCTCGCCGAGGCGGATCGCGCCAAGGTGATCAACGAATGCAACGCCGCAAGCTGATCCGCAATGCCAGCTACATATACAGCCCCTTCGGCAGAGGAGGGGCGGTTGGCTGGTTTGTCGGCTTCGATGTGCTGGGGCGTCGATTTGGCTTCGACCGATCCACGGTGCTCATCAACGGTGATCGGTATCTGGATCGGTGGATCCTGTATGTGGCTGGGTACACTCTCCGCCTACATCGCTTCTGGCGAGGCGATGACGATCGCGCATCGCATACGCACCCGTGGTGGTTCATCACATTCCCGCTGACCTCGTACATTGAACTCGTCTATCACAAGGGAAAGCCCGCCCGGCCGTGCATGCGCAATGTCACTGCGTGGCGCTTCCACTACCGGCCGGCGAACTACGAGCACTTCGTGCTGGGCCGGCAATGGTGGTGGGCCAGTCGGGCGCACGCGCCGTGGTGGACGATCGTGCTGACGGGCCCGAAGCAAAGCTCGTGGGGCTTCTATCCGTTCGACGACACCAGCACCGCGTGGCGGCAGGGAACCGGCAAGTTCGTTAACTGGAAGGACTGGACTTGAACAACGATATCGTAGTGCAGCCGGTCGAGCATAGCCCGCTGGGCCCCTCCGGGGCTCCGCGGTGGATCAACTGCCCGGGCAGCGTCAACGCCAGTAAGGGTAAGACGGACGAGGAGTCGGTGTTTGCCGCGGAGGGATCCGCGGCCCACTGGCTCGCCGACCACTGCTTCAAGCACAACATGCACCCGATGGACTTTCTCGGGCGCATCATCGTAGTCGGCAAGCACAAATTCGGGGTGACCGAGGAGTTCGCTGGCGCCGTAAATGAGTACCTTGAGTGGTGCGCCGAGGTGCCGGCGGACGTGTCGTTCTCCGAAATCAAGGTCTCCTACGAGGAGTGGGTGCCCGGCGGCTTCGGCTGGGTCGACCGCGGCATGATCAAGGACGGCCTCTGCACGCTGCGCGATCTCAAGTTCGGCAAGGGCGTGCAAGTCTGGGCGAAGGACAACGAGCAGCTGCTCATGCAGGCGCTCGGCGTGCTCGGCACGCACTGGATGGAAGACATCCAAGAATTCGAGCTGGGTATTCACCAGCCGCGGCTGGACCACAAGGACGCATGGCGCATCAGCGCCGCCGACGTCCGCCGCTGGGCCCGGGCCACGCTGGTCCCGGTGCTGGAGAAGATCAAAGCCGGAACGGAATTCCAAGCCGGGGAGTGGTGCCAGTTCTGCAAGTTCAAGCGGGACTGCGCTGTGCGCGCGAACGTCGGGCTCACGGTGGCCTTCGGGAACCTTGACGCACCCGAACCCAAGAGCCAGATTCTCGATCCCGCCGAGAAGGCTGCGATCCTGCCCAAGCTGGGCGTCATTAAATCCTGGCTGGCGGATTTCGAGAAAGGCGTGATTGCCGATCTCGTATCCGGCAAAGACGTCGGCGGGTGGAAGCTCGTCGAGGGGCGCAGCAACCGCGCGTTCTCCGACAAGGACGCAGTGGTCAAGCGCGTGAGCCCGGACGATGCCTTCGAAAAGAAGTTGCGTTCGCCGAGCCAGCTTGAGAAACTGATGGGCAAGCCGCGCTTCAAGAAGATTTTAGGAGATCTTGTCGTGAAGCCTCCCGGCCGACCGAAACTTGCAAGCCCCGAAGATCCAAGACCAGCAATGACCAATTTGTCCCAAGTTGATTTTACCAACCTAGACGACGAGGAGTAGACATGGCATCAGAACTCAAGAGCCCGCAGAGCCCGGACATCATGTTCTCGGCCCGGCTGCGATACCCGGTACTGGATGAGCCGAAACCCTTCAAGCCCGGACAGGACCCCCGGTGGGAGAGCGCGTTCGTGCTCGACCCGACGGACGCCAAGCAGGCTGCCGACATCAAGAAGATCCTCGAGGCCGCCGCGGCACTCTCCAAGGAGCACTACGGAAAGGTCGCCCTGACGATCAAGAAGCTCGCCGTGAAGTTCGTTCCCGGCACTCCGAAGCTCGACCTCAACGATCCCAAGAACGAGCCGGATGGCATTCGCAACTTCTGCCTCCTCGATGGGGACACCAAGGAATACGCCGGGTACAAAGGCAACTTCATCGTTGCTGCCAACAACTCCCGGTTCCGTCCCGACATCCGCAATCGCACGGGCGCCAAGGTTCGTAAGGGCGAGCCGCAGTTCCCGTACGACGGCGCGAACGTGAAGGGCTGCATCAACCTCTGGCTGCTGATGGGCAAGAGCGCGCAGGAGACTGGCAAGCTGATCGGCTCCAACCTCCGCGGCGTGCAGTTCGTGTCCGACAACGAGCCGTTCCGCACGGATGAGGTGGACGACGCGGGCTTCCAAGCCCTCGAAGACGAGCCGGCACAGGCCACCACCGCGACGAGCGCGTTCGACGACTAACAGGTTTGGGGGCTGCGGAAGCCGAGACCCGCGTGCCTGAAGGCCAGCAGGGTTTCTTAAATACGCCGCTGCAGCCCCCATCTTCCTCATGCAAACCAGACTACAAAGCCTCACTGAGGTGACCGTCAGCACGGTCCTCGGCGCAGGCATCGGCTGGTACGCCAACATGGCCGTTGGCCTATCGCCCAAGACAAGCTTCTGGCTGACCGTGGTACTCACCGCGGTCTCATTCATCCGCAGCTTTATCGTGCGGAGAGTATTCAACTGGTGGAGTACACGGTGAAGCTCACCCTCGACATCGAGACGTTCAGCCGGGTCAACCTCAAGACGGCGGGCCTCTACCGCTACGCCGAGGACGAGAGCACGGACCTGCTGTGCGTCTGCTGGGCGATCGATGACGGCCCCGTATCCACGTGGATCCCGTCCGCCGATGCCAGCTTCGCTTTCGAGGTGGCCGATGTCGATGGCCAGATCCTGTGCGGTAGCGCGGGCATCCCTACCGAGCTGGCCGCGTGGATACAGGAAGGCAAAGAGGTCCACTGCTGGAACGCCGCCTTCGAGCGCGCCGTGCTCAATGGCCCCGCAGGCCAGAGGTACGGTTTCCCCAAGCTCGAAATCAAACAGATGCGCTGCTCCATGGCGCGCTCACGCTATTGCTCGCTACCCGGGGGGCTGGAGGATGCCGCTAATGAGCTCAACACCCCGATCAAGAAGCGGGTCGCCGGCGTCAACGCCATGCGTTACCTGTGTAAGCCGCGAGCTGACGGCACGCGTCCGACCATTGTTGAGGAGCGAGAGCGCTTCCTTACACTTGTCCCGTACTGTGCTGACGACGTTCGTGCGGAGCGCTGCGTGGACGCAGTCCTGCCCGAGATGTCGCCAAAAGAGCAGCGAATCTGGGAACTCGACCAGGCTATCAACGATCGAGGCGTGCAAATCGATCTCGACGCACTAGCCGACCTCGAGCATCTGATCGACACGTACAAGGAGCAGCTCAAGGCGAAGTGCAAGGAGCTGACTGGCATCGGGCCCACCCAGCACGCGCAGCTCGCGGCGTGGATCCGCGCCAACGGCTACCCGCAGCTGGAGAACCTGCAAGCAGATACCGTCCGCCGCATGCAGGCGGACCCGGCCGTGCCGCATGCAGTAAAGAGCATAATCGCACTTTATGGCACATACGGCATGAAAGCCGTTAGCAAGGTTACGGCCATGCGCAACGCCGTCTGCAAGGACGGCCGCATCCGCGGGATGTTCCTCTACCAAGCCGCAGGCACCGGCCGCTGGTCAGCGGTGATCGTCCAGCTCCACAACATGTTCCGGTCTGTGATCCCCGACCCGGATGCGGCGATCGAGGCGTGCCGCGCCCGCGATCTCGATTGGATTCGTGCGCTATATCCTGGCGTCGATCCGATGAAAGTGTTTGCATCCTGCATGCGGGGTCTCCTGATTGCAAAAGAAGGCCACGAGCTCGTGTTCCCCGACTTCTCGGGAATCGAGTCCCGCTGGAACGCTTGGATGTTTGGGGAGGAGTGGAAGCTCGATGCGTATCGCCAGTTCGACGCCGGCACGGGACCAAAGCCGTACGCTGTGGTATATGGCCGCGCTTTCGGCGTTGACCCTACTACCATCACCAAGCTTCAGCTCCTTATTGGAAAGGTACTCGACCTCTCCATGGGCTACGAAGGCGGCGTCGGAGCCCTCGTCAAGATGGCGAAGACATATGGCCTCAATCTGGAGGACCTGATCCCGGCCTTCGAACAGGCGCCGCGGTCCATCCAAGACCAAGCCCTCCACAACTACGAATTCATGGCGCAGCAGGGCCGCGTTGGTGACCTGCCAGCGAACACGTGGGTCGCCTGCGAGGCCGTCAAGCTGATGTGGCGCGAGGCGCACCCCAAGATCGTCCGCGGCTGGTGGCAGCTCAAGGAAGCCGGCCTCAACGCCGTGGCCAACCCCGGGAAGATTTACGACGTGGCGCAGAAGCGCCTCATGTTCAAGGTCGAGGGCCAGTTCCTGATCATGCGCTTGCCATCGGGCCGCAAGGTCCGCTACTTCAAGCCGTACATCAGGGACAACGCGCTGCACTACCGTGGCGTCGACACGGACACCCGGCTCTACGGCGACACGGCCACCTACGGGGGCAAGACCTGCGAGAACGAGACGCAGGCGGGCTGCCGCGACCTCCTCGCCGACGCCATGCTGCGGTTCGACATGCTCAAGGCTCCGATCGTGATGCACGTGCACGATGAGCCGGTCTTGGAGTACCATGAGGGCATTCTCTCCGACCAGAGCGTAGAGCAGGTCATGTGCGCAGTACCGGATTGGGCCGAGGGCTTCCCCCTAGCAATAGAGATGCACCGTGGAAAGAGGTATCGCAAGTGAAGAAAGAATCTATCGACTCGAAAGCGAGTTGGAGCAAGCGTGCTGCCGCGTGGCAGCGACTGCGGGAATCTTCCACCGCAAGTACAAAGGCCCCGGACGCCGCAGCCACCCCGACCGACTCTTCGCCAAAGGCGGACGAGCCCTCTGGATCGAGTTCAAGCTCCCCGGCAACACCCCTACCGAGCTGCAGTGGCTCGAAATCAGAGCCATGCGCGCCGCCGGTCTCCGAGTAACGTGGACGAGCAGCCGTCGTGGCTTTAAAAAGATTCTCGCAGCTTACTGGGGACCAGCATGACGCAATCCGGTTCCTGCAAGATCATCCGACCGGAGGACTATGGGCGGACGTGGGGACAGGCAAAACGGTCTCCGCCCTCACCGCAGTCAAGCACCTCCTTAACAGATTCGACATTCGACGGGTACTCGTTATTGGACCCCGACTGGTGGCCGAGCGCGTCTGGCACACAGAAGCCCAAGAGTGGGAGCACCTCCAAGGATTACGTGTCTCGCGCATTGTTGGAAGCCGAGAACAGCGCCTACGAGCGATGGATGTGGATGCGGACGTTTACACAATCACGCGAGACAATGTCGTCTGGTTGGGAGAACAATTCATCAAAGACAAGAAGCAGTACCGGCGCTGGCCGTGGGACCTCGTTATCGTCGACGAATGTCAGAGCTTCAAACATCAGTCCTCCAAGCGATTCAAGTCACTGCGGCGGTTGCGTCGCCTCTTCTCTCGTTGCTGGCTTCTCACGGGATCGCTCATGCCCAACGGCTATACCGATCTCTGGGCGCAGCTCTATCTCATTGATCAGGGCCAGCGCCTGGGCCGCACTGAAACGGCTTATCACGAGAATTTCTTCAAGTGTGAGGTAAGAGATGGCATCCCGAGCAGAGAGATCCTCCCCGGATCGCCAGTCAAGATCGACGCCCTCATCTCCGACGTCTTCCACGTCATGCGAGATGCCCAACCTCCTGCGCCGACCAACTTCGTCAAGGTCCAGCTCACGAAGTCCGAAATGGCCCTTTACCGCAAAATGGTACGGACCAGCGTTCTTGAAGGAGTGGGAGATCAACCGATCAGTGCAGTTAATGCTGGAGTTCTATGGGGAAAGCTACTTCAGATGGCAAACGGGGCGATCTACGACTCCGAGCACAAGTGGCACAAGATCCACGACCAGAAGCTCGAGGCGCTCTGGGAACTCCTCGAAAGCCTCCCGAAGCCGGTCATCATAGGGTACGGATATGTCCACGACGTGGAACGAGTGTTCGCATCTTTCCCCCGGCGTCTTGGCAAGCTCGCTGTCCTTAGGTCCAACGCGTCCCTCGACGCATGGCGCAAAGGAGAAATCGACTATGGAATCATGCATCCTGCAAGCGCAGGCCACGGTCTCAATGACCTATACCTCTCGGGGGCCGAAAACCTGGTATGGTTCGGATTCACAAACAACCGAGAGTTCTATGACCAGCTTAACGGTCGCATCGCCGGAGGACATCGGCGTACTGGAAGAACGGTTTGCATTCATCATATCGTCTCTGAGGGCACGATTGACGAAGAAGCCGTAGCGCTACTAGACTTCAAAGGAGAGCAGCAGGTGGCTGCGCAGATACGTGTGGCCGAGAAACTGAAAGGGGAACTAGCATGCGCAAGCCCGACGACGACAGGTATATTGACTCCGGGCTCCCCCTTCCCTTCAGAGCCGAAACTGACGTCGATCGAGTGGTAGGCCCCCGACGCAAGAGCAATCGCAATGACCCCAGATCTCTTGAAAGCTATCCTCTGGCCCGGATCTACAATTGGAAAATTACATCCCGGGACTAGGAACGATATGCGTGACGTGTGGTTGGGACTGACCAGTACTGATCCGGAAGTTGCGTACAAGCGCTACGCCCGCCAGCTGAACAGAGATTATTTCTACTCCGTATTTCCATCCCCGCTTGCGGCATACTGCAGCAAGATTGTCGAGAACCTCGCCGCGGCAAATGGCGCCCCAGTCCGATTCGGCAAGTGTGGTGCCGATCTGCCCGGTGCACGTGTCTGCGACCGCGTCCTTGAGATCAGTCACCTCGAGGAGTGCCTTCTCGAGGTTAGATATTCGGTACGTGACTATGGCGTCAAAACCTACGCTCTTACCGTCCGCTGTGGTTGTGGCGAGTCCCGAGAGGTGTTCCGTGCGCACGGTAATGTGCTCATGCAGAACAGCGTCGATGTGGAGCGGGAAGCACCAGTGGAAGCCGGGGGCCAGCTCGCGCTTGAACTTCCCGAGCCGGATCAGGAGTCCCCTTTCAAAAGGGTAGATGATGACGCACGGAATCAGCGCCTCGAAGCACGCCTGGATGATCTCGAAGATTTTATCAAACACGAGTCACCTCAGTATCCGTGGGGTTAGTGCTGGCCGAACATCCTATCGACTAGGTATCCTAGCGCAGTAACCACAACGCCACCGATGGCCCCCATGGCCGTCATGTAACCCTTCTGCTTCGCCGTATCAGTCCTGAGCGCACCGATGGCCTTGTAGGCCTCCATGTCCATGGTGACATGCTTGTCGAACGCTTCCACGTGGCTGTCGATCTTCTGCTCGATGCGGCCGAGAGTGCGTTGGATGTCCATCATTATTTCGTCGCTCATGTCACTGATCCTTTTCCTTTTGGTCCCTGATGTTTAGCCAGTGGTAGACCGCGGTCAGGGTTCCGCAGACACCGGCCCAGATACTGAAATCGGCAGTGCTGGCGTGCTTCCACAGGTAGACGCTGGCGAAGATCCACGCCCCGGCCACGAGCAGCATCACGAACCAGTCTCGGCAATCGTTCTTCATCTTGCGTCTCCGTTGACCAACATTCTGTAGTTGTTGGTGAACTGATCGTGCGTGGCGGCGCCCAGCGGGGTGTTCCAGTGCGCCTTGTAGTAGGCCCAGAGCCCCTCGAGGTCACTGGCAGCCGGCAAGCTCCCCGGTGCCCGAAGGTAATGCACGCGTGCCATGAGGATGGCGAACGCGTCGTTAGTGACCATCTCGACCGGGCGCGGCGGCTGCGTGGTCGCCAGCGCGCACAGGTCCGCCTCAAGGTTCTTGTGATAGGCGAGGTAGTTCAGCCAGATGTCGTTGAACGTCGCCGGCTCCATCTGGAAGATCCCCAGTGCCGGCCCGCCACCGGTTTGCCGGCGGTATTGCCCTAGGTGGCTCTCCTGCGCCGCGGTCGCCATGAGGAGCTCCTCGGCGTCAGGCGACCAAAGTTGCACCGGCTTGAGCGTCTTCTGAATCAGCGCCCGTAGCTCGTTCGACGTCATCACGAGATCTCCTCCGGATCAGCGCCGTCGCCAATCAGTGTCTGCGCGTGCCACTTGCCATCGATCTGCGTCAGCTTGACGAGCCCGCCCTCATCCAGATTGAACTCGTCCCGGTTCTTGAACAGCACCGTGCCGAGCAGTCGGAGGTTGGATCCAGAGCAGACGATCAGGATCGGCTTGCCACTGGCCTTGGCTTCCTTCACTCGCGCCCTGAACCATGTCATGACGCGCTTCTTGAACTCGTTGTACGACTCGCCGCCGATCGGCTTGGTATCCGGATGGCCGAGCAGCTCCTTGACCTTGGGCCTGGCTTCGGTCTTAGGGAGCCCGCAGATCACGCCGAGGTTCCACGTCATCGCTGCCGGCGACGGCACGACGCTGGGCGCCTTGATCACGCCCGACTGAATGATGTGCGCGGTCTCGGTCGTGCGCTTCAACGGCGGAGCGAAGATGTCACTCAGCGGCTCGAGCTTGAGGTGCTGCTGCGCGGGGATGAGGCCCATGCGGCCCTTGTCCGAGAGCGGTAGGTCCAGCCAGCCGTCTGAACGCTTGAGCACGTCCATCGCGGTTCGCCCATGTCTCATTAGATACACGATCATTTGAACTTCCTCTGGACTTCCTCACGAAGCCCCTTTGGCTCTCTGACGCCGCGATCGGAGAGCGCCGCAGCGCGGGCCTCCGAGCGAATCTGTTGCACCTCGCGCCAGCCGATCGCATCGCCCGGGTGCGCGGTGTTGAAGTGGTCGACCTGCTTCAGCACTGACTTCTCTTCCTTGTCGTCGCTCGCCACGATGGCGGCTCGCAGGTTGGTGCTGAGCGCCTGCTTGCGCGTCTGCACGCGGTCGATGTAGTTCTGCTTCTGGGTATTGATCTCGTTCTGCGCGGCGATCTTCTGCGGCGTGAAGCCCGCGCCCTGCACCGCGATGTCCCACTTCGACAGCTCTTTCTTGTCGACCACTGTATCGCCTTTTAGATTTTTAGCGCCTTCTTGGCTATAACGTAGTGACTTGGCGAGCGCCGCCGACTCAGGCGGCAGGAAGTGCTCGAGCCCGCGCTCGAAGTGCCCCTGCGCCATCATGTCCGCGCCGGTGACGGCGTTGATCGGGATGGCAGCCACCGGGCCCAGGAACTGCCCCATGGCGTCCATGACCTGATCGCGGCCCTTCATCTCCCGATCGGGTGGCTTGTACCACATGTCGTTGTAGCTCGCGCCGCGGCTGAGTGCTGCGCCGGTGATCTGGCTGGCAGGCCCGGTCATGATCGAGTCGGCTGCCGTCTTGCCGAGGTGATCCTGCAGGTGCTCGTGCAGCGCCTGAGTCATGTCGAACGGCCGGTCGGGGTCGACCTGGTTCATGATCGCGTTGGTCAGCCCGGAGATGAGTCCGTAGACCGGGAAGCCGATACCAACTCCCGTGACGCCCGCGTACAGCATCATGCGCGCCATCGTGTTGCTGAACGCGTGCGCCGCGGACAAGCGCTCTTCCTTCGTGGAGTCGGCCTTAAAGGAGTCGCGCAGGTCGCGCCCCAGCCGATACGTTACGCCCCAAGCGTACTGGCGGAAGAGCCCCGCCACCTTGGCGAAGTCGTTCTGCAGCACGCCCGGGCGGTTGGCGTTGGTGTAGTCGAAGTGGCTGTCCCACGTCACGTTGCGGGCGAGCTTGAACGCATCGTCGGTGCTCATGCCCTTCTTGACCCCCAGCCGGTACGTGGCGAGGAAGGTCGTCATGCGGTTCTTGTGCTCCATCGCATTGAACAGGTAGCCGGCCACGCGCTGGAACTTATCATACGCGCCAGTCATCGGCGCGCCCTCGCCGCCCGAGGCCAGCATGGTCGTGTTCGTGTTGGAGAAGATCCCCATGTCGGCCGCGCGCTCGAAGGCCGCGCGCTCATCGCCGCGGAGCTTGTCGGAGAGCTTGCCGCGGGCGCCGGCCCACTGCAGCACCGCCTTGCTCAGTTCCTTGGTCGCCCCGATCTGCCCGAAGTGCCGGGCAATCTGTGGCTGGGCCAGCATGGTGTTCTGCAGCGAGATGCGCAGCGCCGTCGCCGGTGCCGCGGCGAGGTACCAGAGGAAGCCAAACTTAGTGAGGTTCGACGCCCACGGCGAGGACCGCGGATTCTTGATCCAATCTAGTCGCTGTTCTAGTTCTTTGGCCAGCGCAGCGCCCCACTCGGAGTTCTTATCTGCAAGCTTATCGCCGGGATTCTGGGCACTTACGGTCGCCAGCGCCTCGGCCTGCTTCTTCACATTTGCTAGTCGAGTATCTAGTCTATTGCCATACTCCAGCCGTGCTTGCTGGTGAGCGCCATGGAATGAGTTGTAGGCGAACGCGCGCAGCGCGTCCTGCGAGAAGCCGAGCCGCCCCTGCCGCATGATGAAGTGCTTGCGCATCGACATCTCAGGCATGGCCTTGAGGTAGGTCTGCCAGATCTCTTTCTCCAGCTCGCCGGAGCCGTCCGCGTCGTGCGCCAGCGACATGACCTTCTTCACGAAGTCGGGATCGATGCGCTCCATCTCAGACTTCGAATCGATCTGCTGACCCTTGTCGACCTCCAGCCCCTGATCGCGCATGTGCTTGAGCCACTGGTCTTGGTCGTCCTTGTTCTCGAAGCGAGAGAAGGCGACGTGGTTGCCCTCGGCGTCCATCGCGCGGGCCCAGCGGTTGCCGAAGCGCTGCAGCGGGAAGTACACGCCCTTGACCCGGCCAGATTCGAACCGCTGCCGGAGTTCCGCCATGAGCTGCTTCTTCGTGTTCTCGTCTGCGCCAGTCTCCTCGATACGCCGGGTGAGCGCGTCGAAGATGCGCTGCCGGGCAGTCGCGTAGTGGTCGCGCACCGTGTTGTAGAGTTCGCGGCCTTCGGAGCCGAGAGCGTCGGAGTCGTAAGTCTTCTTCAGCCCTGCATGCAGGGCGCGCTGATACCGATCGTCCTGACGCTTGTCGGGCGACTCGGCCAGCTCTTCCTTGGTGTACTGCGACTCGTACGGCTTCGAGGCGTCGTGCCCCAGCAGCGTCGAGGAGTGCATGAGTTCGGACAAGCCCCAGCCTCGGTCGTCCTGCTTGGCCTGCCACTTCGACCACTTGCGCGCGATGTCCGCGCCCTCGTTGACGAGGCGCCCACGCATGCCATCCATCGCGTCGTGGTCGTCGATGAAGCCATGGAGGTCCGGCATTAGGTCCTTGCGCATGAAGTCCATCATGTTGCGAAGCCCGATCCAGCCCAGCCGCTTGTTGTCATTGGTGCCCCGGCCCCACTCGGCCAAGTTGCGTCCTGTCTTCTGGGCCTGCGCCACGAAGTTGTCCCACGCTGTGCGGGAGTCGATCGAGCCCCGGTTGGCGTCCATCTGCTCTTCCACAGTGCGCGCCAGCTTGTACTGGATCGCCTTGGGATCCGTCGGGTCGAGATCGCGATCGATCTGGTGGTCCGTCGCCTTGTTGTCGGCGAACCGCGGGACGTCGCCCTTGTACGCGAGGCCCGCTCGAGCCGCGGCATCGGTCTCGCCTAGCATCGGGTTGTTGCGCCGTACCAGATCGCGAATATCGTCGTCGGTCCAGTTGCGCACCAAGCCGACTTTGCGGAGCGCACGCCGCACGCCGTCGACGACCGTTCGCCAGAGGCCCGGATCGGCGTTGGCGTCCTCGGCCAAGTGCGCCGCGTACTCATCGCCAAGGGCGGTCATGTGTTCCTCGCTGCCTACGTCGAATCCGCGCGCTTCGATGAGGTCCTTGGCGAGCTGTCGATTCTTCACTTTGTTGGCGAGGTCGAGCATGGTCTTCCGATAGTCGGCGCCCAATATGTTACGCAGACCCATGTGCGTGTACTCGTGGGCCAGCGTCTTGATGATTTCGCTCTGCCCGCCCGGACGTCCGTCGTCTGTCGGGCTGGCCAGATGCCCGTCGCCGAAGACGTGCACAGTGTTCGTGTCGGGGTCGTACAGGCCCGCCGGCGTGCCCTCGTAGTTGCGCAACTGCTCCTTGGTGCGCGCAGACAGCTGGCTATCGGGCAGGGCCAGTGCGTCATTCTTGTCGCCGTGCACGTGCGTGCGCGCGGCCACCGCGGGGTGGATCTTGGCGAGCACCGGCTTGAGGTGCTCGGTCGCCTCGTCCTTGGTCATGCGCGGGTTAGTCGCGCGGTCCATGTCCTCGGCTATATTCTCTTCGGCCGTCTTGCTGCGGATGTCGGGATTGGCTGGATCGAAGTCGCCACTATTGCCGACAGCTGACTTCACCTGCTCTGGCTCGAAGGCGACGTGGTACTGCTGCTCGCGGCCATCGATCTTCATGCTCGGGAAGATAATGCCGTCGTGCCCAGCCCTCTTCAGCTCGTTGCGCAGGTACTGCGGATCGAACCGGCCCATTGGATTGCCCTTGGGCGGCAGGCCGGCAGCCTTGCGGCCACGGGCAAGGAACTCGTCGAAGCTCGTGGGGCGCCACGGGTTCTCGATCTTGAGGTGCGTTGGGTAGACTACGCCTTCGCTACCCGAGAAGTCGCCCGCGCCCTCAGGACTATCTGTGAACCACGAGCCAACGGCGTCCATCCCTGGCGTGCGGTTCAGCGCCTTGCCGGCAGCATTGCGATCGAAGCTCGTGACGTCTCCGAGACTCTTGCCGTTGCGCTCCCACACCGGGGTGCCATGGTATACGACCTTCGGCGAGCCGTCGGCGTTCTTGACCACGCTCTTGCCGAACCAACGCTTTAGGTTGGCGGCGCGATCTTTGATTGCCGCGAACCGGCCAGTGGGCTTGGAGCCGGGCGCCGGACGCTCCGGGGGTGCCTCGGCCTGCTGCTTGGCGACACGCATGATGCGCTCGTGCAGCGCGTCGTACTTGTCTGCTGCGGCGTTATACCCGCGCACGTCTCCGGCGTCGCGCGCCTTGTCCATTGCCGCTCGGTGCTCGGCAAGCTCGTCGTTCATGCGCTTCCACACATTGGCTTGCCGCACGTCGGCGAAGCGTGGCGGCTCTTCGCCCTTCTTCGCCCGCCCCGCGCGCAGGTCGTCGATGATGCTCTGCTCGGCCGGGGTACGGATGCGCTGGTTGCGCTTTTCCTGCGCAGCGCGGATCGCGGCCAGCCGGTTCGGTTTGGCCGGGGCCGCCGACAGGGCATCGGTTGGGCGCGTGCGTTCGGCTTCTATGCGAGCCGACTCTTTTTCAGCGGCTTCAGGAGCGGCGATCGGTGCCTCGGCGGTAGCTGGGGCAGGGGCCTCTTCGGTGGTCGTAGGCGCCGCCGCGGCTTCGGCGTCTCTGCGAGCTTTCGCCTCAATCAGCGGCCCCGCAAGGTCTCGGCCCTGCACCAGCGGGGGTCGCTTGCCCTTCGGGTTGGCAGCGGCGGCGTCGGCGTCCTTCTTGACCTGCTCCTCGAGGAGCCGCTCGGCCGGGTCGACCCCCTGCTGCAGCGGCGGTCGGGCGGCGGCGCGGCGCTCGGCCAGCGCGCCCTTCGGCGCTACTTTGTCCTTGGCTAGATTGCGAGAGTCCTGCGCCTTTGCAGCCAGTTCTTTGGGTAGGTTGAAAGCACCCGGGTCGTTCGGCCCGTTGCGGTACCCTTCCAACTGGTCGGTGGGGACGTCTACGTGGAACAGCCTACCGCCGTATCCCTTCTCGAAGGGCATCGCGATGCCGGCCGGATCGTCAGTAAAGCGGGTCTGCTCACCCGGGCCTTCCCCTTTCTTGCCGCCGCGCCACAGGCGCGTGGTGCCCTCCGCCGGCGCGGGCAGATCCCGCTCCAGTGCGGTGAGGTCGCGCCGGTGGGCGGCTATCGGAGCTTCCTTGGCCACGGGACCGCGGACCTTGGCGGCCATAGCTGCGTCCAAGGCCTGCTGCCGGCGCTCAGCCAGCGTCTGCGCCGTTACGGGGGGCGGGCCGCCCGTTGGCTCCTCCTCATCCTCGGTCGGCTCTGGGGCCTTCTCCGGGGCTTTGGCCTTGCCCGGGGCTAGCTCGTCGAGCGGGTCGAGGATGAACTTGGGCTCGCCCTTGGTGGCTTTAGGCACCTCAGGACCCAGCTGCTGGAAGTCGTCCTCCGGGTTCTGCGCCTTGAGGCGCTCCGCGGCGGTAGTCTCTTTGGCCGGTTCGTTGGCCGATCTTTGGGCCGCCAGCCGGTCCCTAAGTGCCTGCAGGGCGTTCACCTGCTCGGTCGGCAGCGCCTCGGCCAGCGTCGGCTTGGCCGGTGAGGCCCCGCCCTTCTCCTCGGCGACCTCTGCCTGCGCGACATCCTGATCGGCCGCCTGGTTCTTGGCGGGAACGAAGTCCCGGTCCTTCTGGGCCTCCGCGCGCTTGGCGGCGAGCGCTCCCTCCTGCTCACGCTGGGCGAACGCCTCATCGGCGCTCGGGGCATTGCCGACCTTGCCGGCCTGCCGCTCGGCGGCGCCGAAGTCCTGATCCTTCTTCAGCTCGTCTTCGGCCGCCTGCGCGTTGGCGATCTCGTCCTCGGCCGACTTGCGGGCTGCCTCGACCCGGGTCTGGTGCACTGTCGCGGCGTCGTGCTCGGCACTGACATGGGCGTTCGCCTGAATGGCGGCTACCTTGCCGTCGAGGGCGTCGCCGCCTGCCGCCAAGGCCGCCTGCTCGGCGTCAGTCTGCGCGGCGTCCATGGCCGTGTGCTGCGCCTCGAGGATGCGGTTGGTCATTGCGTCGCTGGCGCCCGGGCCCTGCGTAGCGGCAGGACCATTGACCAGCCGGTTGACGCCGCTGTGTGCGGCGCCGCTGAAGGAGCCGAAGGTCGCGCCCATGAGCGCGCCTTCCCCGATCGTGCGCAGCGCCTCGCCGAGGGTGGTGTTCTGGTCGAGCACTCCCTTGTCGATGGCGATCTGGAGGGTGTTCTGGACGGCAAGCGCCAGCGACTCGTTGGTCGCCTGGCTCGCTACGGCGCCCGCTACGCGGCCGGCGGCGTTCTGGGCCAGTACCTTGCCGATCGCAGTCTGCATAAGCGCCTGCGCCGCGGGGGTCTTCTGCAGGGCCGTCATGACGGGTACCTGAGGCACGGTGGCCGCGAGTCCCGAGAGCACGCCGTAGACCTTGGCTTGGTCGTCGGATGCGCCGCTGTCGCGCGCTTGGGCGTAGCTGGTGAGTCCGAAGTCGGACATGAACATCGCAGCTGCCGGGGCTTGGCCACCGGGGATCATGGAAATGCCCAGCCCGCCCAGTATCTCGGGGGCCATCGTCAGGGCCTTGTAGGCAAACTGGTGTTCTCGCGGCATGGCCTCGCGTGACACCTGCCCCGCCAGCGCGCGACCGTGCGACGCCTCGGCGATGTTGCCGGTGGCTTCGACCATCTGCTGCTGGAGCTCGCCGAGGCGCTTCTGCTTCTCTTCCTCGGACAGGTTGACGTAGTTGTACCATCCGCGGACGAACTGGTCAGGGCGCATGCCTACGTGCTTGGAGATCTCCTGCACCACCGGGTCGTCGATAAGCGCGATGCCTGCCTTGCCCGCGTCGCGGACGGCGTCGCCAAGGACCATGGTTCGGTAGAATTCTTCGCGCGCTGAAGAGAATTGGTGGTTCGCCATGGCTTCCTTGGCGCCGTGATACATCTGCGCGCCGCGCGCACCGATGCCCGTCAGAACGTCAGTACCGAAAGTGCTCTCAGCGGGCTTGGGGGCCTCGGTCGGCTTGGCTTCTGGCTCGGGCGCCGCGGCTAGCGGGGCGTCCCAGTAGGCGGGCCGGGGCGCTTCCTGCTCGGCGTCGGGACCCGCGACAGACTGCCGGCCCATGGAGGCGGCGTCATCGTGCTGCGGCGCGGGAGCGCCTTCGCCCATCGGGGCATCCCAGTATGCTGGGCGTGCAGGTTGTTGTTCGGCCGGAGCGTCTTCCGCAGCAGCCATAGAGTTCTCCTACTGTGCGGGCGTGTTGTCGCTGTCCTGCGCTGTCGGGGTGTCGCTGTTCTCGCCGTACGGATCCGGGCCTACGTTCGCCGCGGGAACATGCCCCTTGAACACACGCCCGGAAGGCATCTGCAGGGACTCGGTCTTGCTCATGCTCGCAGCGCTGCCGCCACCCTGCCCGCGGTTGACCGCGTTGAAGTAAGGCGCAGGCAAGAACCCGTGCACAGCTTCGAACACGTCCGCTTTGCGCAGGCCAACGTTGGGATTATTCGGATTCTTCGGATCCGGCGGAATCACGCCGTCGGGGTCCTTGACCAAGTCCGCGATCTCCGCGGAGGTAGGCGGAGCCTTGGCGGTCCCCTTGCTAGGTGACGGGCCATACTTTTCGTTATCCCAAGGCACGTACTTTTCGCCCTGCGGAGCATAGACGCGACCCGTGCGCTTGTTGGCCATACCCTGCTTCTGACTGGGCGGCGCAGTGAGGTCCGGCTCCATCTGGTGGGTTTCCGGGTTCATCTTCATCGCCGCGATATTGACGGGGGCCTTAACCCAGTCGCCGCTACCCGGCTTGTTCGCAGCCGCGCGCTCAGACATGGCGCCGCGCAGGTACGCCGAGTCGACGCGCGCCGCGTAGGACGAATCGGACGCGTACTTCTTCGCGTCGACGTTCTGCTCTTCCTTCCACTTCTCGAAGCCGCGCGTGGCCTCGGCAGACTGCCGGCCAACTTCGAACTCGCGCTCCTTCATGCCACGCTCGAATTCCTCGCGGCGCCCCGCCAGCGCGGTCTGCTGACCGAACTCGGCCTGCTGCCGCTGGTTCTCATACCCCTCCTTGAGGTTCATGAGCTTCTCTTCCATCATCTCCTTGAGGTTCTGCGACGCAGCGTCGGCAATGCCCTTGCCGCCGCCCTCGAGCGCGCCGCCAGCTGCGAATGCCAGACTACCCATTAGCCTGCTCCTGTGCCTCTTCCTGCGGCGACTCCGCCGCTTCTTCCTGAGGCGAGCCTTCCGGGGCTCCGCCGCTCTGCTGCGCGCCCTGCGCTAGCATGCCGCCCTGCGGGGCACCCTGCGGTCCCTGCGGGCCGGCAGCCTGCGCTGGCGGGCCTGCGGGGCCAGCGTGGTCCGCGTGCGGGGTGGTGTTGTTCTTCTCGATCGCGCCCATGGCATGCTGATGCGCCGACACGTAGGCCTGCGCGTGCTTGCTCATCTGGCTCTTCGGCATCATGTGCTGTGCGTGGGTGAACTGCTGCTTGGTTACGCCGAACGCGCGCAGCATCCCCTCGTAGACCGCGCCGAACACGGCCGTGCACTCCTGATCGGAGTACTGAATCTGTTTCACCTGCTCGCCAATCTGCATGACGTGAGCCGCGGTGTCGCGGGCAAACGGCAACGCCAGCGGCAAGGGAGCCTTCTGCTTGGTGAAGATCGCCTTGGCGAGCATCACTGACACAGTGACGATCGACTTGATCTTGTCCGGGCCCTGCGCGTACAGCGCGGGCAGCAGGTGCTCGGCCGCGCCCTTCTGGTATAGCGTCTCCACGAGTTCCTTGTCGAGCGACTGGTAGGCTTCCTTCAGGGACGGGCTCAGCGGCACGTTAGCCGTGCTGGCCGACTGCGGCCCGCCCATGGCGCTCTGTGCCCCGGCAGGCCCAGCATTTGCGTCGCTGTCGTCATCGGCGGTATCCTCTCCCGTAGAAATCCCGGCGCCAGGAGCGTTGGGATCCGGAACAGGAGAACCACCTTGAGCATTCTGACCACCCTGCTGGCCGTCTTGGGCTTCTTCGGGCTGGGCGGCGCCGCCGCCAGCTTGGCCATCATCCTGCTGTTCCCCATCATCCCCACCCGCTGGTGCGGCGCTGTCTTGGGATTCACTTGGGGCCTGCTGGTCATTAGCCTCGGGGCCGCTGTCCTGCTCGTCGCCGCCATCGGCGTCGGCTTGGCTGTCAGCCTGCTGAGCTGATGCCTTCGGAGGCGCAGCGTGCTTGACTGGTTTCTTGTGCTTTGCCTTGTCTTCGACGGGCTTTTTATCGTCGGCGGGTTTGTCTTTCTTGCCGGCGTCATTCTTGGCTTTTTCAAGTAGTGCCACGTTAGCCTCCCGGTACGCCGCCGCGCGGCGTTGAACCCATGCCCCACACGGGAACAGGCGAGTTTGCGCTCGGCACTGCGCCCGCACCATTCGAACCCAGCATCTGCTTGAGCGCCTGTGCGCGCTGCAGGTATCCACTCGGCACGGTGATCGGCGACTGCGAAGCCGCGAGCACCTGTTGCCCGGCTGGCCCGCCGAACGACTGGTTGGGCTCGCGCAGGAAGTTTAGCTGCTTGTTCATCGCAGCTTCCTGCATCATGCCCTGACCCAGACCACCGATCGCGCTGCCAGCGCCCTGTATGGCCGACTGGCCCAGTTTGGTATTGGCGAACTTGAGGAGATTGCTGCCGAATCCGCCGCCCGAAGTATCGGTCGCCGCCGCATCGGGATTGCCGTAAGGCATGCCGTGCGCCTGCGCGTACGACGCTCCCTCGAGATCCGGGCTTGGCGGGCCGCTCGACGGCATCGTCGGCGCGTTGGGTCCAGTCGGCGCGGCCAGCGAGTCCGGAGGTGCCGCACCCTGAGGCGGGGTAGTTCCGAAGTTGCCTGTCGGCTGGCCGGTGTTACCAGCCGGGGCCGAGCCGTTGTAGGAGGAGGAGCCCCCTTCACCCATGCCGGGCATGCTCTGCCCTGATGCCTGCGCCACGGCGCCCCGGTCGGCGTTGAGCGCCTGAGTCTGCGCCAGATTGGCCTGCGGGCTGATGTTGTCCGACACTGCTGTAGAGCCAGTCATCTCAGTCATTGGCGCCCCGTTGTACGCGGCGGTAGAAGCGTCAGGAAACGCGGCGGTGTTGACGCCTACGCTGTTGGAGAAGGACACGCCGGTCTTGGCAAGCGATCCGCTGGCGTCCGCCGCGGCTTGATTGGCTTCCACCATGTTTCCGGCGCTGGATGCGCCCGCTTGGCCGGCCGCTTCGCTAGCCTGATCTGCTACGGTATTGCTCAGTTCCGTGCCCGCGGATTGCAGTGCGCTCTGGCCAAACATCGCGTACGCGGTGCTGCCCAAGCTCGCAGCCATCATGAGGCCCTGCCCCACATCCGACTTGAGGAACTTACCCACGCTGCCGCCGATGAGTCCGCTGGACGCCAAGCCCTGCGTGATGAGCAGGCCGCCCGCGAGTGCGCCGGCGCCGGTCGCGATCAGCGCGATGCCGCCTACTACTTCAAGGGCCGGAAGAATTTTGCTGAACAGTCCCACTATGCTCTCCTCACAACTTTGGTCTTACGGGCGTCGGCGCACCCGGTACCGGGGGCGTGGTGCCGCTGGTACTGACGGTGCCTGCGGCCGGGCCTCCGAATACCACGTTCACCGCCTTGAGCGCCGCGTTGAGCGTGTTGATGACCGCGGTAACGGCGACACCGGAGCGAGTCGCGTCGATATCCTTGTTGTTCAGGATAGCGCCCACCCCCGACAGCATCGTCTGCACCATGGCCGCCGTCGACTGCGTGGTGGCGACGTTCTGTGTCACGGCGCCCTGAATCTCGGCCAGCTGCTGCGATCCGACGTTGGAGAGCAACTGCCCCGAGAGGGCGCCTTTGATCTGTGTAATCTGCTGGATCATCGCATTCTGCGCCGCCGCATTGGTCGCGTTCGCCTGCTGCGTCTGCCCGGCATTGAACTGGCTGGTCTGCGTGTTCAGCTGGGCGTTCATCTGCTGATTCTGGTTCTCCTCCCCCGCGTTGAACTCGTTCGCCTGCGTCTCGAGCTGCGAGTTCTGAAGCGCAGCGTTGGTGGCCGCGCCGGCGTTCTGCTCGGCGAGCGGTGCCGCGGCGGCAGTGGCTGCAGCCTCCGACGCACCTGCAGCGATACTGGAGTTGCCGAGTCCGCGGTTCGCCGCCGAGAGCATGCCCTGCTGCCTAGCGAGCTGCATGTACGGGCTGTTCGAAGAGGTGATCGTGTCGAGCTGGCTCGCCGCGTTGGTCGAGTCGTTCGGGTTCATCATCCCGTTGCTGATGCCGGCAACCGGGCCCGTGTCCTGTGCTTTGGCTACCGGAGCCGCACCGACGTCGGACGCTGTAGCGGTAGAGGCTTGGAAAGTGTCGGCTGTGGGCGTCGGGGGCGTAAGGCTATCCAGCGACGGGGTGGCCGGCGCAGCCGGGGTCGTCTGCCGATTTTGATTAGGCGGAGGCGAAGTCGTGGTCGCACCGGAAGCAAGAACACCCATTAGACTGATCCCCCGTGAATGAGAGGCCGCCCGAGCTTACCCCGGACGGCTGGATGCCTATACAGTTGTGGCCTCAAAGCGTGATCTCCCTATCAGTTCAGCAGGTATGTCACGGTTGCGACCTGCAGCATGCCTCTGACCCCGCCCGCGTTGCTGAAAGCAGTCGTCCAGGTGCTACCGTTGTTCTGCAGGAACGTCACCGTGCCGGAGCTGGCGTTGACCCGGATGGCTCCCGGGAGCGAAACCGAGTTGTCCTCTATAACCGACGGGCCAAAGGGAAGGAGCTGCGTGCGGGTCGGCTGGATGGCCGAAGGCAGCCCCGTGGCCGTCCAAGAGGTGACCCCAGTGCTGACCGTGCCGGTGGGTATGAACAGCAGTACGAGGTTGCCCACGCGCGCCCATACGCATACGAGGTTGGGGCCACCGGTGCTGGTCAGGGTGAACGACCCGGTATCGGGCGTCATGTCCACGAGCCCCGAAGCAGTCGGTCCCCACCCCTGAATAGTCGGTGCGGAGATGCCCAGAAGCTTCATTGAGGGGTTGATCTGATTGTTGGCGGCAAGGAACATATTGCCGACCGCGCCAATGGCTAGGTCTGTTACGTTGGTCCCGCTGCCGTCCCAGAACTTCTTCGTGCCGAATACGCCGACGCTAGTGCCTCCGGCGTTCTTTGTGGTCAGGCCCGTGTTGTCGCCGGAGCCGATGATGAACGAGCTGCCAGCGGCGGGCGTGAAGGTGAATATGCCGGTGGTCGTAGCCCACGAGGCGCCCAAGGCCGAGGTCGGGCCCAGCGATCCTGAGCCGTCGCCGTTGACGTTGAAGTACGTTGCAGTGCCCGCGGCGTTCTGCACGTTGATCGCTGAGTCGGCGCTTGTCGTGCCGGCTTTCAGCGAAAGGCCACTAGAGAAGCCAGATGCCTGCGCCGACACCAACTGCATCATGTAGGTGTTCGAAGTGTTCGTGCCGCCTGCAATGCTTACGCCCACGGAGTTGAGCTTGGCATTGACCGTGAGCGCCACGCCAGAGGTTGGCGTGAACGTGTGATTGCCTGTCCACGTCGGCGCGATGGCCTGCGAGAGCGCGGGAGCGCCGTCGCTGCGCATGTACGTCGTCGCCGTGCCGTTGACCACGGAGAGACCTACGTTAGTGCCGGGGTTGGCCGCTACCGCGTTGGACACGGCTACACCATTGACGTACAACCCCTGCGCATTGATGGTGCCGACGCCTTGGCCGCCGCCGGTGGCGCTTCCCGCCACTATGCTGCCTTCGCCGAGGATCTTGAAGTAGTCCGTTGCGGCTGACTGGCTGCTGATTCTTACGGCGAAGTCGCTGGCGTTCGTGCCGGCGTTGACGCGTAGGCCGAGCGACTGGCCTGAGGCGCTGCTGCCCGTCAGAGTGGCAGCGTACTGATTCGCGCCCCCGGTCAGGCTGAGCCCGCCGCTGAAGGTCACGGTGGAGCTGAAGGTTACTGCAGCGCTGAAGGTATGTGCCCCGGTCCACGTCGGCGCGATGCCTTGGTCGATCGCGAACGTCACATCGATCGGCGCGCACGCCGTCGAGACGCCGCCCGCTGCCACCAAGCCTACCTTGTTGGTCGGCGCGGAGGCGGAGATCGTGTTGCTGGTGATGACCTGCGACGTCGGAGCAATCAGCGTCCAAGCGACGAATGTCGAGTTGTAGACAAGCCGCACCCAACTGTTCGCTTTTATCGCACCCCCGGCTAGGGACTGCCCTTGGAAATCGGTCAGCGATATCGTGCTGCCGCCATCGACAGATATAGTCGATGCCCCGGTGTTGGCGTTCATCGCTTTGAACTGCACTACCATGCCATCGGCATATGAGCCGTTCTGGCCGCCCTGCGTCACGACCACATATGCATTCGCCGCACCGCTGTCGGTGCCGTTGGTCGCCAGCAGCGCGAAGCCCTGCTGCACTGACTGGAACTCGGTCGACTCGGCCTCCGCGCGGGCAAGGATGCCGGGGATAAAGGCACCGCTGTATGTGTAATAAGGATTGCTCATCGCTGCAGTCTCCGCGGGTCGTAGTAGATGGTCGCGCCTTGCAGCACGAAGGGATTGTCGACGATGGCCTGATGGAAGATCAGGAAGCTGACGTTCTGCCCGGTGCCGTTAATCACAGCGCGTGCCGAGGAGATCGTCTGCCCGTCCCACAGGAACTGGTTCCAGAAGATGCTGTTCCAGTATCCGCCGCCGCCGAAGACCGTGATTGCCGGGATGTCGTTGGCGGTGATGTTAGTCACCGCACTAGAGGCTGCCTCGGCATTGTATGAGAAGTCCGCTGCGAACTTCAGCGCGACCTGCGCCGACGAGTTCAGCTCCAAGTCCAGACGACGGAAGTATTTTCGCAAGGCCGGCGAACCAACATTGTTGAAGGCCAAGCGAACGTACGAGGTGACGGCGGCACCATCAAAGGATGTGCCACTTCGATCTTGATATACAAAACCGTCTGCATTGTTGAAGGCAAAGTAGCCGACTTCGAGGTCATTTTGATCCTCCGAGTTATACGCGCACAGTATGGGGTGCGGATAGCTTGCGTAGCCGAACTGCGCCGTCACGCCGCTCTCGATCGCAGACCAGGCCTTGTTCTGCTGGCCAAGCCCCGGGACGTACATGATGAGGCAAGTGCCGTCATCGAAGTAGAAGCGCGCTTGGTTGGTGGCGCGCACGATGGTCGCGTCGGTGAAGTGATTGCGCAGCGCCGTCACGATCGGCTGCACCAGCTGCGACACCGTCGAGCCTACGAAGTTACCGTAGGACTGCGTGCGCGACAACGAGGTGATACCGAGGTTGTTGAGGGCGTATACCGTGTCGAGCAGCTGCCCCGAGTACAGGACCATTCCGGCTTTTTCGGCGATCAGCGTCTGTACGAAGTCGGCGTCCGAATTGCCCGCCAGCGAGAAGGTCGCGTGCACCGTCGGCAGCACGAGGTTGGGCCCGAGGGTGCTGATCATGCCGGTGATCTCGTCGCCGGTGCTGAACTCCGCCGCGCCAAGGAAGCCGTCGAACTGCAAGGGAGAGCCCTGCACTGACTGCTGGTAGATGCCGCCCGGGAACGCCAAGAACAGGAAGCCGACGTGCGCCTCAAGCAGGAACGGCCATACGCCGTTGCCCGGCTGTCCCGGCTGCTGCGTGAGCGGCATGAGGATCGGCGCGACGAGCTGGTTGTTGTCAATCTGGAACGCAGGCCCCTTCCCGTTGCACGCGTACGTGTTGTACGTGGCCGAGGTGGCGTAGAAGTTGGAATTCTTGAAGCGGTAGAAGCCATTCGGCGGCAGAGAGAATGCCGTGCCGTTGGACGCCGCCGTGCCCCACACAGTGCCGGTGCCGCCGATGACCGTCTTCAGCAACTCGCCGCTGACGAAGGTCGCCGTGCCGCCCGGGTACGTCGCGGTGCTGAGTATGATGTACCCAACCGTGGTGTCGTGCGGGATGGCGTAGGCCACTGTGCCCGTCGCAGAGCTCGTGGCGCCAACCACCACCTGCCCGGCCGTCGGCAACTGGGCTGCCGGGTTGAGAGTCAGCATGGCCTCGGAGGCCACCGGTATCGAGGGGGCGACGCTGATCTGATACTGCCCAGTCTGCCCCGTGGCCGTGCCAATGGTAGAGATGATCGTGGCCCCGATCGGCGTGAGCCCGGCGGTGTCCGCCAGTGTGGCCCCGACGTAGATCGTGCCGTTGGTCATGGCGGTGACGTTGAGTATCCCGCCAGTGTCCAGCGTCGCGGTGAAGTTCGCGGTCTGAACGCTGTTCAGCAGCCCTTGGTAGTAGACCGATATCCCGTAGCTGATGCCGGCGGTCGACCAGCCGCTCGCGCTCGAGCGCCACAGCAGCGCCGAGGTTGTGCTCGTGCCCCGGATCGCGTAGATGTTCGTGCCGCGCTGCCACGCGCCCAGAATGTTGCCGGTGCCGGGCACCACGTTGATCTGCTGGCGGTAGTAGTTCTGCGCGCCCGCCAGGAACTCATTGGTGTACGAGTATCCGTCGGTGCCGGTGCCGGCGGGCCCGAAGCCCACCGAGGGGGCGACCAGTATCGTCCCGGTGGACGTAGTCGTGCCGACGACGATCTTCTCGCCGGCGGTAAAGGTGCCTGCGACGTTGGTGATGCCAAGCCAGTACTGCGTGGTCGTCCCGGTGACGGTTGCGATCGCGGCGACAACTATGCAGGTGGCTGCCGACGTAATCCCGGTGCCGGCTTGATAGGCATTCGGATTGGTGGTCGTGCTGGTTCCGACGCCGGTGATGCCCGACAGCGAACTCATCGTGACGCCGTAGGCCGTGCCGAGGCTCGGCTTGGCATGCCCGTCGAAGCGTTCGTACCCGTCGATACGGCGGTAGCCGCCGTTGAAGAACGGCTCGTAGTTGACCATCGCCAGCGCGAAGCCGGGGTCAACAGACAACGCGGGCGTTACGACATCAAGTCCACCGTTGAAGGGGTAGTACTTAGACTGCGTGTTGCCCTTGATGAGCGGCCCGCCAGCCATTACCAGCCCCCGTGCCAGTCACCCGGGCCGTCCCAGCTATCGCCGTAATCTGTGGAGATGACGATGTTGTTGCCCTGCTGCCGGCGGCTGTTCTTGCGGTTGGGCAGCTGGTCGTTCTCGAGCGCGGCGAGCAGCCCATTGTTGGTCGGGATGCCGGCGTCGTCCAAGGTGCCGTAAATGTGCAGCTTCGCGGCAGCAGTCTGCTCCGCGGCGCTTTCGAACAGGCCGTACTTCATGCGCGCCCACTCGACGATGATGCGGTTGGCGAAGCGCGCGGGAATGTTGGACACGTCGGTATCGGCCTTGAGGTCGTATGGCACCGAGCGGTACTCGGCGTAGCACTGATACGACTGATCCGGAATGTTGTCGAACCGGAACGTATTGTCCGGCATCACGATCACGCGCCACGGCTGGTTGAAGTCCGTGACGTCGAAGATCTCGTCGCGCACGTCCTGCCACTCGTCTGTCTGCAGCGGCTGCGGAGTCGTCGTATTGCCCGCGGGGTAGATCTGGAAGCTCTTCCAGTCCCACTCTGCGGCGTCCGTCGGGTACGCTGTGGTCGCGCCATTCAGCGTAGTGAAGATGCCGGTTCTGTCCTGCGTGCCGGTGTAGAAGGTCAGCGTCTTGCGCAGCCACTTCCAGTCGACCCAGAGGTTCTGGATCTCCAGCTCCGCGTCGTGGACGTAGTTGACGAGGCGCGCGGCCTCGCCGGTCGCGCCGGCGATCGTCACGGGCGCCACGCCCGCGGCGCCGACCTCACGGAAGAGGTCCTGCACCAGCTGGATGAATGTTCGGGAGGCTACTGGGGTCAATGCCATGGGCTACTCCGAGTGCGCTTCGGCGGCGAGGGCCATCGCGTTCTCGCGCTGAGCCTCGATGACCTTCTGCGGAATCGCGCCCGCCGCGGGATGCCGCGCGAGCTGCTGCAGCTGCGTCCGGAGCTTGGCGTTATTGAAATTGCGTTCCTGCTCTGGCGACAGCACCGCGGGCGTGTCCGTCTCTTCGAGATACGTCCCCGTGTGCAGGAACACGTGGGAGCCTTGAATGTAGACCGTCCGGTGCGGGCCGATATCGGTCACGTAAAACTTGGACCGATCGAATACAGGAGCCGGCGTCATAGACACCGGCTTTGCATCCGCCTCGGCACGCTTCTTCAAGCTCAGCGTGGCCATCGGCCCTCCTGTTTACATCTCTTTCTTGCCGACTCCCTGATCGCCAGGGTTGGTCAGCACAGCTTCTCCGGCGCCGCCCTGTCGCGGGTCCGCATTGCTCTTCAGGTCCTCGCGGCTGGGCAGTCCCATGCCGTGCGACCAGCGAGTCTCCATGGGCCCGTCCATGCCGCGCTCAAGACGCTTCTGATACGTATCCGGACCCCACTCTCCGTGGTTCCCGGCCTGATTGAATCGCGCATCGCGGGGCATCGGCCGACCGCGCTTATCGCCGCGGGGAGCCAGCACCTGCGTGCGCTCGGTGTTCTCGTAACGGGTGTTCATCTTGTCGATGCCGTTGACGCCTTCCATCAGATTCTTGCGACTGTGGAACTCGTCCTCGGTTACGCCAGCGTCCATGTCGCGCTGCTCGTAATCCGTCATCGGGATTCGCATTGCCATTTGAGGCCTCCTACAAGAAATGAGTCCCGGGGGCCGCAGGCGCCCCCGGAACTACTTCCTTGCTTAGAACTCTCCGAGGGAGAACTTCTTGCCCTTGCCCGACACCATCTTGTTGTTCACGCGTCCGACCTTGCGCTCAGGCGCATTGCCGGTGAACGGATCAACAGTGTAGTCGTACTCAGGCTCGACTTCGTCAGGATTGCAAGTCTCACGGACGCTTACGCCGTCCAGAAGACCAGCAGACTCCGTCTCGAAGTGTCCGCCGCCGTAGTTGAGGGTCTCTTCCCCACTCGGGCTCGGCTTGTCGCGCAGGCCTTCGGTCTCGCTGGGCTTGCCAACGATCCCTTTGCCAATCTCGTCGCTACGCGCCGATCCAGAGGCGTGGAGGATCTCAGTACCTTTTGCTCGTGCCATGTTTGCTCTCTCCTCTTAGGCCGCGCTGTCCCAGCAGTAGATACGTGCACCCGGAACTTCCGTGTGCGCGATACCGAATGCCAGTTCCGCGTACCAAGCGATACCACGGCTGCGGCCGTAGTCGGTCGGGATCTTACCGCGGATTTCCTCAGGAATCGCGAAGACCTCGGCCACTGTGTCTGAACCGAAGAAGAACCCGCGGTCAGTATTGGCCAGCGTCGATCCACCGGCATTGGTGCCGACAGGGACGTTGGTCTGCTCGACGAACCGGATGCCCTCATAACGGCCCTTCTCGCCGTTCATGATGACGTGCCAGCCCTCAGGCGTGTACTGATTGATCGCCTCAAGGTTGTTCTTGAGGCCGCGGATCGCGCTCGGGCGGAAGATCGCGATGTAGTTGACACCGTCGAACGCCGGGACGTTGTCCTCGGCCATGCGGTCAGCGATCAACTTCACCTGAGCCGAACTCAGGAAGCTGGACGCCGTCGCAGTCACGGTGCCGTTCGTCACGACAGTGATGCCCGTGCCGCCAGCCGTGGTCGACCCGTTGCCGGTTACCCGGATGGGGGTCTGTACGAACTGGTTGTACGCGGCGAGGTCGAGGACCTTACGCGCGTCGTTCTTCAGCACGCGATGGATGATTTCGGTCACCGGCTGCTCTGACAGATCGTCGAGCTTCTTGGTGAACGGGACGCTGTTGCCGTACTCCGTGATCACGGCCGAAGCCTGGGTGATCGTGAAGTTGGTTTCGGGCATCAGCTGGTTTTCCACCAGCGCGCCGCCCGCGGTTGCCACGTCGCTATATATGTTCCAGTGGAACGTGTCTCCAATACCGAGGCCGAAGGCCTCTTTCGCGTCGCAGAACTGACGGAACCGCACCATGGGCTGCAGCGCCGTACGCAGTTTGCGTGACAGATTCACGGAGAACATGAATCCGCCGAGCGAGTTAGTCGACCATACTTGACCAGCCATTTTCTACTCCTCTGAGCTAGTAGGCCTGACCTCGAGACTTTCTCATTTCCGCCACCACGTCCGACGCGGAGGGGCTACGATCATTCTCTTCAGTCGCTGCCGGTCGCGCCGTGCGCGGAGTCGGCATGGGCCTTAAACTCTCTTTGCGTTGCTGACGATTGCTGGGCGCTCCACCCTGAGTGTTCGGCGCAGCGGTATCCTTTACCGGAGCCCCAATGCTTTTCAGCCACTCACGAGTCTGCTTTCCAGCTTCCAACATGACCTCGCCCGGACTCCACTCTGGATGCTCCGCGGCTATCGCATCGGTCTTGCGGTCAGCGATCGCAAACAGCTCGGGGTCGCTGGCAATATCGCGGTAGCTGGAAGTGAAGGTATCGAACCCACTCTTCAGCGCCCGATTCTGCTCACGCTCTTCAAGCGTTCGTGTCGCTACTTCGGCAGCCCTCTTGGCTACGGCGTCGACGTCTACCGGGGCCGAAGCTTGCCGGAATGCTTTCAACGTCTGCGCCAGCCTAGCGGCTGCTTTGTCCTCAGGCTCTGTTACGAGACTGCGGACGATCTCAACTGCCTCTGCATCGAAGTCCAGAGCGGCCGGCGCTTGCGCGGTGGGCTGCCTGTTCCTCAACTGCGCTTCAGTTGCCTGAAGTGCAGCCGCTCGGGCGTCCAACTGTTTTCGCAGCTCCGCGGCCTGCTGTAAGCGGACATCCGCTGCCAGGTGCTTCTGGAGCTGCTGGCGGGCGCGATCGAGGGGTATCAACTCCTCTTTCCCGTCCACCAGAGTCTTGAACATCGGCTTGCCATCCACCCGGACCACATACTGGCCAAGGGGATCCTCGCCCTTCGTGCTCACTCGTTCCGCGGGGCGCGCTACTGGCGCTGCTGCCTGCGGCTCGATTGGCTCTACATACTCGGTGCCTTCCTCGGGCGCCGGCGCCGGTTCTTCACCGGGGGTGGCGGCCTCGGCCTGCATCCTCTTGTGCAGGAGCCAAGCTGCTGGGTCGACGTCGCTCGAGCGGAGGAACTTCTCGTCGTCCTCTTTCCGCTGGGCCTCGACCCGGGCGTCCATACGAGCAATCAGCTCATCGCGCTCGGTCAGCTTGGGATCACGCACGGGAGCTTTGGGCTTGGCGGCGGCCCCGTCCAGTGCTTCAGTCGCATTCTGTGATGTGTCTTCACTCATTTCCTGTACTCCTCAAGCTGCCCGGCAGCGTTGTCTCCGTCGATGATGGCTTCGGACAGCCAGCCTATGAAGGCCCGCGCGACGGCGGCGCGTTGTCGGATCTGTCGTAACTTGTTGCGGCCCCGGAATAGCGGCCAAGCGTCAGGATCGACCTGAAGCGCGTCGGCCTCGGCCTGCTGAATGTCGAGCTTCGCGCGGTGGTGCAAGTACCGCCCCACGGGGTGGGATCGAAGGAACGTGCGAACGTCCTCCGCAAGAACGGCGGCTCCGAAGAGCTCGCGCTCACGCTCGTCGACGAATTCGATTCCTGCTTCTCGTTCGGCCGCCATCCGGTAGGCCCTCCTGGTTTTCGAGAAAAATCAACGCTTTGTAAACTTATTTCCCTGCGGCCCCATGTTGTAGTGGCCGGTCGAGGGGTGCCGTCTATTGGCCCCCTTGGCGACGCCATGAGACTTCATGGCATCGGTGAAACCTTTGTGCGCCGGCAGCTTGGTCGGGCCGCGCGCGTGGTCCGCGGCAGCGAAGTCCTCGCCCACGGACTTCGGAATCCCGATGGTCGAGTTGCCAGCCGCTGCGGCGCGCATGGCCTTCTGCTGTGCTCGGCTTACGCTTGGCATCAGAACTTCCCTATGCCGGGAGCCGAAACGCCCGGGTCGCCGGCGGAGGTGTTGACCTCGCCGAGCGGAAGCCGCACGCGCATCTGCGCTGCCGGGTGAATGCGAGTCTTCGGGGCCATTGGCTTCGCAATGTGCGGCATCGTCGGCATCTTCATGCTGGGCTTTTTCATCGCTTGCCTACCCGCGGGGAGCGCCCGCCGTTAGAAAGCCCGCGCGCCGCGGTCGCGGCGGGATGCAGACTTTTCTGCACGCCATACGCGGTGCCCGGGTTTCCCGAGTTGGGAAGCGGGAACCCGCCTGGCAGCCCCGGCCCGACCTGTGAGGGGGACGGCATTAGTGCAGAATCGTCGGCTCGATCGGTGCGCCGTAGCTATGGCCACCGGGCGAGCTGGGATGGGTATTAACCGGAGCGGGCTTGGCCGGGACCAACGGGCCCTTGGCGCCGCCGTCCTTGCCGGGCTTGCTGCCCGCCATCCGGTCGACGGTCTCCTGCGCGGTCTCGCCACCAGTGGTGGGGTTGCGCGGCTCTGCTTTTGTGGGATCGTATGGCATGGTGCTTGTTTACTCCGGTAGCTGTATGGGCAGCCAGTGGTTACCTACTGGACTGTGATCAAACTCACTTCTTCGGCGGTCCCTTGCCCGGGGGCGGCTTGGGAGGGTTCATTTTCTTGTCGAGGCGCTCGTGGGCCGCATCTGCCCGGTCCATGTTCACCTCGGCCAGCCGGTTGCCTTCCTTCGCGGCGCCGAGGTCGCGCTGGGTCTTGTCTTTCATCTTCGCGATCTCTTCCTGCGTGGCCGTCTTCATGTGGCCGAGGAAGTCCGAAGTCTCGACCTGCTTCATGCGCCACTGATGGTCGAGGTTCATCGACTGCGTCTCGCGCGAGTGCCGCTGGTCGTTCTCCTTCGCCTTGATCTGCAGCTCCTGCTGCTTGAGAGCGATCTCTGGTGGAGGCGGCGGAGGCGGGGTGGTCTTCATGTGCACCTGCAGCTCCTGATCGTTCATGAAGAAGCGGCTGGCATCCTTGTAGCCAAGCGCTCCGAAAATCTCGTCGGCCAGCTCCGTGCTCTTCACACGGCGGGCCATGTCCGGCAACTGCACGACCTGCGTGACACCGAAGATCAGCTTCTGCACGCGCTTCACCGGGTCGGTGTTGCCAACACCGACGTTGATGTCGGTGGTCAGGTTCTGCTGCAGCAGCTCGTCGGTAACGTCGGACGTGCCGTACTTTTCCCACAACTGGGACTTCTTCGCGGCGACCGCGAGGATGACTTCGTCGGTCTCGTACATCTGCTCGAGCCGCACGAGGTCGCGAAGCACCGGCTGCATCCATGTCTCGAAGAAGATCTTGATGCCGTAATCCTGTACCGCGCCGGCAGCCCCTTGAAGGACGTCCATGCTGCCTGAACGGTCCATCTGCTTTCCGCCCGCCTTGATTGAGGCCTGACCAAAGCCGCCCACCAGGTCGTCGAGGTCTTGGGCCAAGCGATCCTGTTCCTGATACGCAGAGCTGGTGACATCTGGCGTATTGACAACTTGGACGTCCTTCTCGGGATCGTTGGTCATCACGCCGCCGCCGGGGACGTTGCGCATCAGCGCCTCGAGGTCCATCTGGCTGCCGCGGCGGATGAAGTAACGCTTGTTCAGCACCAACCGCACGTTGTCGAGGCGCTGGTTGGCGACGCTGTTGATTTCTTCCTGCAGGTTTGCCATCTGCGCGACGTCGCCGTCAGGATAGTTGCGGTGCGCCTCGATGACGGAGAAGCCCATGCGGAACGGGCGCTCGCCGGCTCGCAGGTGCGGGTATTCCTCGGTCAGCGGCCGGGGCTCCGTCAGCACGAGGTTGGTGCCGAGGGTCCACCAGCAAACATCCACGCCCTTCTCGCGCGCGACATTGAGATGCGCCCAGACCATGGTGAACTCGTCTCCCGCGGGAGTCGTCACCGGGTCTACGCGGTGGCGGCCTTCTCGAGCGCGCCGCACGCGGTTATCAATCTGCTCGCGGGAGGCCGTGAGGACCTGCGCCAGCGAGTACTTGCGCCACGCAGAGCGTCCCGTCTTTGGATCGGTCTGCTCCATCATGGCCAGCACTTCGCCGGCTGTCAGTCCCATGAGGTACTGAATCCAGTTTGCCGACTGCATAGGATTGCGCCAGTCGCAGGTCGGCTCGAAGAGCATGCACTCCGGAGGGATAAGGTCGACCATCGGCATGTCGGCGATGACCGTCTTGTTCTCGGTGCCCATCGGCGTCGCGCCGTCATCGCTCATGATCGGCTGGCCTTGGTCATCGAAAGCCGGCACGACCTCGCTCACAGCCTGGTACTTCCAGTACTGGTGCGATATGCAAACGCCGTAATTCTTAGTGTCTTGGAAGGCCCCCAAAGACGTGATGAACCAGTTCCACGGCACGAGTTCCAGCCGCTTCTGCAGCAGAGCCTTGTTGATCGACGCCGAGATAACTTCCTTCTCGTTGGTGGCGTCGGTCGCCTTTACGTCGAGGTAGTCCTGCGTCGCGAACGCCGCAGCAGCGAGGGCGGCCTCTTGCGCTTTGACGTTCGCACGGGTCTTGGGTCGAAACGTCCGTGCTCGTTTCCAATCACGACGTACGTACGGTGAAGTCGGACCATGCTCGCCTCGGAAGTGATAGAGGTTCCGTTCCCACCCGAGGGTGATGTTGGAATCCATGTAGCTGCGGCCGATCGTGTAGAACTGCGTAGCCTTCTGAATCAGCCACGCATCGCTATGTCCTGCTGGCCCGCCCATGGAGTCGCCGGTGGCGCCGCCGCCAGCCGCGGCGTCGGAGACTGTCATCTCGCTCGTGCCGTTGGTCGGAGGCCGCGCGCTGCCGCTCGAGGCAGGCATGTCGCCCGGCGGCAGGTCGGCGGGGGTGCGCGAGTATCCGTAGCTCGAATCACCAACGGCAGCGGCGCCCGCGGTGCGGGTCTGCCCTATGTCCTCGCGATCGTAGCTTGGCTCAGGCACGGTTGAACTTCTCTACAGTGTGGGCGCGATCGCTGCTGATCACGTCGTCGCGCATGTCTCGCGCGAAAGTCTCCATCGTCATCGGGTCGATGATCCGCCCGCGCGATACGTTGAAGCGCTCGAGGATCTCGGCCGCGGCGTGGCGGCAGCGCGGGATCAGGGAGGCAATCGGGTCTTTCTTCATGTGCAGGCGATAGCCCTCCCGCTTGGAGAGCGAGGGGCAGGATATGACGATCACCTGATTGCGGCAGTCCACGTCGACGTGCCACTGCCGGTTGGGGTAGGTCTTCACGAGGTCCGTGCCGATCTGCTTCGCGATCCAGAACTCGACGCGCATGGTGTCGGCGTCGTAGCTGTCCCCGATGACCGGCGCATTGAAATCCTGAATGTGGTTTGCCGGCTTGCCTTTTTGGCCGGCATAGAACCGATGCTTTTCCACTACTTGCGCTCCTGTTTCGCTTTCTGGTAGTCCTCGGTGGACTGCACCGTCATCAGCTTCCAGCCTCTGCTCTTGGCCATGGCGGCGGCGATAGCCGCCGCACTTTTCAGGTCGTAGGCCGCGACCGACTGCGTCAGCGTAGTCTGAAACTCCGCCGTCCACTCCCCCATGGGGAGAACGCCGCGCACGGACTACAGCCCGTGGGTCTTGGCGTACGCGTCGTACTTGGCCTGCCCGGCCAGCGCCTCTTGGAAGCTGTTGAATCGCTCAACCTCTTCTCCGGTGCGCTTGTTGTACACCGCGTAGACGTTCTCTCCGTAGGTCGGAACGCCGCCCTGCCGGCCCGAGTGGGCCACAATGTGCGTGTCCGTTTTCTGCAATGACTTCACCATATTCTCCTCACCTAATGCGTTGGTTCGACGGAATTTTCATCTTCCGGCTCGACGCTGTTGCGCACTAGGTCACCAAGCTCTTCCGCGAAAGTATGGGCCAGGGCGTCAGCTTCGTCAGGGGACGCCAGTCCCCGCTTCTTCATATCGCGCTTTCTCTCCAAGCGTATACGCTCCCGGTCGTCGAAGTAGTACTCTCGACCGATCAAAGCGAGACGTAACTCACTGTCTTTGGCGGGCAGATCGGACCCCTTGATCCACTCCCGCATCCGGTACCACATCTCGGCGGTCTTGTTGTAGAACTGGGTTTCCATGAAGGCCACGGCGCCGCCGTTGACCTCGATGACCGGGTGGCCCAGCATCTGGAGCCGGTCGACCACCCCGGCCCCGACGCCGATGCCGTCGACGAATACAGCCGCCGCGCCGCCGTAGTCCTTGCCGCAGGCGACGATCTGCGCCGCCAGCTGCATCGTGTTCAGTTCTCGGAACTTCCGGATTTCATGTAGCTTCCGGCCTTGGCGAACGGCAATGCAGGATTTGTCGTCCCCATAACGTGCGACGTCCACACCAAGCACGACAGGCACCAGGCAGTAGGCTTCAAAGGGTACTTCACCGAGCATGGCGAGATCCACTGACTCAGTCGAAATGAACTGCATGGCTCCGAATCGCGGGAATAAGCCAAGAATTCGTACTCTAACAAAGTCCGAGTCGATGCCGTATGCTTTGATCCACTCATCCAGTTCCGCCTTGTTGGTCATCTTGCAGGTGCGGCTGTCGATGTGTCGCGTGCCCCACCGCGCACTGTCATGCTCGAAGCAGTCCTTGAACCGGCCCGTGTTCTTCGTTGGGTTCCCGAAGACGCACCAGAGGGACCGCGGATCCGTCATCGCTCCTTCAGTGACCTCCCAAATCTTGTCCGGTATCGCAGAAGCCTCATCGAATATGATGAGCTTGTAGTACGCGTGCCGTCCAGCGAAGGCTTCGGAGTTGTGCTCAGTATTGGGTTCGGCGGAGGTGAACCACGTCTCAGGGTGGTCAACGTGCCAGAATTTCGTGGCGGACCACTTGAACCAGTGACGGTTGACGAGGCGCTTATACCAGAGCGCCAGCTCTCTCCACGTTTTAGTGGACAGCTGGGACATAGTGTTTGCTGTGACAACACCCGATAGATGCGGGCGAGTCGACATAGCCCACAGCACAAGCCACGCTGTGCAAGCTGTCTTACCGATTCCGTGTCCGCTGGCGGTTGCTTCTCTGACGTTCCCATCCGGATCACCTCGCAGCTTCGCCGCAATCTCGTCGAGAAACTTGATCTGCCACTCGTCGGGCCCGGACTGATCCGCGAGATCGCCGTGGCCCCAGTTGAACGCGTAATAGACGAAGCCGACCGGGTCGTCGTAGAACCGGATCATGTCCTCGGCCAGCTCGGCCTCGGACTGCGACGGATTGAAGCCGCCCTGCGCAGCACGCGCAGGAGCGGTGTCGCCTGACTTCGCTACTGCTGCCATCAGAATCCTACGTGAGGCTCGACGGTCTCTTTGCTGACTTCGATATGCCCGACGATGCGGCCATGCGTGGAGTACGTGCCCGGATCGTTTTCCAGTTCTTCAGCGGCGGCAACGTCTCTGCTCGGATCGAACTCGTGAACGTCGCCGGTGCAGAAGTCGACCATGATTCCGATCTGCCTGCGCGAGATGTCGCTGATCAGATCCTCTGGCGAGAAGAACGAGACATAGTGGGCGTCGGGATTGCACGGATGCGAGTGCACCGATGCGACCATTGTGCTGCCAACAGGATGCGAAGTATTCACCTGCACGCTGTCGCCGGAGTAGTCGGAGCGCGCCGGGCCGTTGATGTACTTGCCGTCGGAGGTTCGCTTCACGATGACGCTCGAGCACTCGTAGACCTGCGAGCACTTGTATAGCCGCTCGGCCGCATGCACCGCGGCTTCCTCGAGCGTGTCGTACGCGGGAAACTTGGACACATCCGGAGTGATGACCTGCCCCATGAGGATGCCTATCGCATCCGGCGTGCTGACGTCGGGCTCTGCGCCAACTGTCGCCACACAGGCCTTAAGCACAAGAATCGTAGCCAAACCAAGCGCCACTCCCCAGCAAACCTCCCACACGGTCTTCATGATTCTTCCCTCCAAACGGTTGAGACTTCCGGATCATCCATCCACTTCGTATCCGGCTCCGGGGACGGCACTGGAGCAAATGAGGCGTCGATGGCATCTTTACGCTCTTGCGCGGTAATAGCAACCTTGCGCTCTTTGGCGCGGATGCGGCCTTCCTGAATTCGGGCAGCGAGGTCGATGTTCACGTTGACGTCGACCTGCTTCTTCTCCTCGCCGAAGACCCGGCGGAACCACGTGGAGGCGAGCTTGTGCCGGCCATCGAAGCGCAGGCGCGATCGCTGCACCGCGGCCATGTTCGGGATCTCCCCGCCCTTCGGTCCCGGCAGCGTGTCGTTGGAGTCGTCGTCGATGATCTCCAGCGACTTCTCCATCTCCAGCATGGCCTTGGTCTTGAGCGAACTCTGATAGCGCTCCTCGAGGTCGGGGTCGTCGCGCAGCAGTCGATAGAAGCTCGCCCTAGGCTCGCGACCGAATACCTCGACGAACGACTCGACCACTTTCTTCCCAGTGGCCACGCGATCGAAGAAATCCTCGAGGTCCATCTCTGAGTACTCGCACCGCAGGCCTGCAAGCTGGGCATCCCGGTAGCGCTTCCGCTCGGAAGGCTGGTTGGTCATGGCCTGAATCTCGGCCCGCTTGATGAGGCACTTGAGCATCGCGTCGGGCACGGACACGCCGGTGGCGATCTCGCCGAGGAACAGCTCCCAGCGGCTGACGATCTTCGCCGGCGCCCGGCTATCGGGCGGGTCGGGGAACCGAGCAGGAATTGTGGGTACGCTCGTCATGTGAGTGCGTAGGTGAAGGAACTCAGGCTAAGGCCCTTCTGCCCGCTGGCCGTGAAGCCGGCGGAGTTATACCCGTTGAACGTGCCGGAGACCGAGTTAACCGCCAGCGTGAAGGTGGTGCTGGCCAGGTCCACGTAGGCCAGTATGTTGGCGCCGTTGTTCTGCATGTTGATTGGTATGAGCTGCCGCTGCGTCGGTACCAGCGCATTCGGCACGCCAGTGATCGTGCAAGTGGCAGCGTTGCTGGTGCCAAGCAGCGAGTTGCAGTAGACGGTGACGAGGTTGCCCATCTTCTTCGCCGTCATCGTGCCGGTGACCGATGGTGTCACTCCGGTCAGCGTCACTCCGAAAGTTATGGTGTCCGGCGTCATGTCCGTGAGCGCGGCGGCGTTGGGGCCGTAGCCCTGAATGCTGTTGGAAGTGACCGTGCCGGCGATAACAAACACCGCCGTCGTCGCCGCCGTGCCGTTGGCCGTACCTGCAGTGGCGACGCACTGCACCGACAGGCTGCCGTTCACCGCGGACACTATGATCCCTGTGCCGGCCTGCCCGTAGATGTAGCTGGTGCCGTTGTAGTAAAGCCCGCCGCCCAGCAGCACGACACCAGCGGTGCCTGTGCCGTATAGCGCTCCAACGCCAGCCAGCTGGATTACCGGGTAGTGCGTGCCCGTGCCCCAGGCATACGCGGTGCCCGTGCCCAAGACCACGGCGCCGTCCTGCGCGGTTATGGCGAACGAGCGGATGTTGTTGATGTTGGCGTTGAAGATATCCGTGCCCGTCGCAGCGTTGACTGTCAGCGCCACGCCGTTAGACACGCTATTGGTGGCGTCGATCTTGACCGCACCGCCGGTGCCCCAAGAGATGCCCTTGTTGCTGGCGGTCTGGGGGCCGGCTTTGCCGGAGCCGTCACCGAATATCTGGAAGAACCGTAGCGAGCTCTGCGAAGCCGGGCCGACATCGATGGCCTGATCCGAGCTGTTGCTCCCGGCGAATATCTCAAGGCCGTACGAGAACCCGGTTACCCCCGTGCCCTGAACCTGCAGCGCGTAGGCGGCACCGATGGCCGCGTTGCCGAAGCTGGTGCAAAGGATCGCGGGCGCCCGCCGGTTAGCTACAACCCGGAGCGCCGCGGTGTCGGTGCCGGTGGTGCCCGTCGGCGCGATTACCACGAAGCCGTCTACGGTCATCGTGCCCATCATGCTCAGCGTCCCGATGACGTTGAGTGTGTTGACGCGCGGTGTGGCCGCGCCGGCAGCGTGGACCTTGTAGCCTATTTCGCCCGTGATGCCGGACATTAGAGGTTCCCACCCTGCGCCGCGACGAAGAGATACCCGGTGCCCCAGATGATCGTACTCAGCAGGCCGACGTTCAGGGTCGACCCCGCGGCGACATAGAGGATTCTGTTGCCGCAGCTATCGAACGGCAGCGCGGTGCCGAAGCCCTGCGTACCCTGCAGCAGGTTAACTGGCGGCACGCTGTACGTGGTCGCCGTGCCGGCGCCGCTGACCGCGGCGTAACCGAGCACCTGTACGAAGGTCCCGCCCGCTCCGCCGGTGGACAGGATGACCGCCATGGTGCAGGTCGCCGTGTCGGTGCACTGCACCGTGATGGCGGTGAGGATCGAGCCGTTCGCCCCCGGAGTGAAGAAGGGCACCATCGTGCCCGTGGCCGTGCCGGCCCCGCCGAACTGGACGAGCCCGGTTCCGTTGCGGATCGCGCAGCCGGTGTTGATGATCGACTGCGGGAATATCGGTGTGCTTGTGACAGGCATTAGATGCCCCCTGCTTGTGAGTAGAAGACGCTATCGAAAGCGAACGCAGCATATCCTGGCACAGAGCCCCACGCAGGGATACCTGCGCTGACGGTCAGGACTTGCGTCGTGCTGGTGCCAATGGCGAGCCGGTTCACCGAGTGCGTGCCGCTGGCGTAGAAGAGGTCCCCCGTGGAGAGCGTGGCCTCGGGCTGCAGGACGGCGTGCTCCTCGGTCTGCACGCCAACGATCAGCTTGCCCCCGAAGCCGCCGGCGGAGACAGTCACGAAGCCGACTTCCTGCGAGATCTTGCCGCTCGCCGGCACCGTGTTCGTGAGCGCCCCGGGCGTCGTCTCCGAGACGAAGAGCCGATCACCGACGCTGAATGCGTTCGTGTTGCCCGACACCAGCCCGTAGACGTGGATGACCCCGAAGCTGCCCGGGTCGATGTTGTACTGCGCATAGCCGACGGCCGGCATGGTCGAGGGATCGTTCGCCTGAGCGTACCCGATGGTCGGCTGGTTGCCGTGGCCCCCGTTGATATAGGCCAGATTGCCCCGGGTGAACGTCGCCGTGCCGGCGTTGTACACCAGCATGTGGTTCTCGTAGCCGATCATGATGCTCGCGCCGAAGGCATCGAATACCGTGAGCTGGCTGATATTCGCCGCCGGCGAGGCGACGCTCGCCAGCTTCAGCGTCCCGTTCGACGGAGCCGAGGGCGTCGTGATGTCCGTGAACTGGATGTCCGTTCCGAAGCTGTGCACCCCCGTCCAGACCGGGGCCATGGCCTGATCGATGGCCGGCGCGCCGTCCGAGCGCATCCCCGCAGTCGAGGTTCCGTTGGTGGCGATCGTCGAGACTTTGTTCGTCGGGTTGGACAGCGTCCCGCCGCCACCCCCGCCGCCAGTGCCGAGGCCCAGCCGGGTAGTAACGGCACGCACCGCCGCGGCAAACGACTCGTTGTTCGGCGAGATGTTCGGGTCCCAGCTGAACCCCGTCTGGGCGAAACTGGTGCCGAGAATATTACCCACGGCCCCTCCTGAGGGCTAGAAGTACGGCGGAACGTGCAGGAACGGATTGTGCTGGGGGTACTCCCACCGGATCCGATAACCGCTGAACTGATACACGGGGTAGGGCACCTCGGGCCCGCTCACCCCGAAGGAGAGCGAGCGCAGGTCGATCGTCCGCTTGCGCGGGCGAGCCGTCGGGACGTTGGTGCCGTAGGGGGCCGTCATCAGAGCACCTTGGCCAGCAAGAGGCCGAGCACCGCTCCGACGGAGAGGGCGACCTTGTTAGCCTTGGCCCATGCCAGCTGCTTCGCTACGAATGCCTTAACCACTGCGCTCACGATGCCTCCTTCTCCTGAAAGTCGGCCGGCGGAGGGGACCGCATTGCACGGAAAGCCGCCCCCGCCGGCCTACGGAACCGCGAACCAGGAGTCCCACTATGGGAATTCGCGCCGCACTGTATGGATACACAGATGGCCGGCAAGCCGCAAGCTCTCGGCGGGGGGAGTGTGATGAGGTTGGCTGGCAAGGCTGGAATCGAACCAGCGACCGGCCGGTTAACAGCCGGCTGCTCTACCGCTGAGCTACTTGCCAGAAGACGCCCCGGTATTCCCGCGCCGGGGTAACGCTGACGGCTATAGACTACGCCGCTGAGTATGGAGCGACCGTGGGGAATCGAACCCCATCTGCACGGTTTGGAAGACCGGCGCGTTGACCCGCAACGACGGGCGCTTAAAAGACTGGGAGGCTTCGGGTCATAGAACCTTCGGGCTGCGCTATCAGCCCTCACTGCTATGTGCCCTCGACGGCGGCCGCTTCCAGCTCGAGCCCGGGCTAACGCGGAGGATCCTAGCCCGCGCCGCCTTGCATTCTCGAGCGCTCGGCGGTTATGCCGGCCTCCAGTCTTGGCGGCAGGATACCTGACGCGCACGCGAGGCGCGATATCTAAAAACGACCGGCATGCCTGAAAACGACAGACCTGAGGCGCGCGTGGGAATAATTTTATAAATTTTAAGGGCTTATGGCTTGCAGGCCCCTGACGCGCGCGGAAATTACGTTCGTCTCAGACGAAGCCAGGCGCGGAGGGGCGCGGCCTAAAGGGGCTGACTCGAGGCAGGCCTCGAGCTCCAGGAAGGACCCATCAGCCGGAAAGCATGCTACCGATAGGCTCTCCCCCTGCAAGCCAGTCACCCTCGGATCGGGGGAGTAAGGGCGGCTGGAGGGCGGCTGAAGGCTTGCAGGCGCGCGCATTAGAGGGTCTGGCGGGCTGGCTTATTTTCTCAACTTGCCCATTTCCGACACACTTGCCGGAAAACGACGACCGTTCGTCGGCTGACGTTGACAGACGCAATTGATATACGATAAAAATGCAATTGTTGTAGTACATCAATTGATAGGAGCACAGACCATGTTGACCAAGTCCCTACATACCGTGACCGCCGCCACTAACGTGGCGCGTCTGTTACTCCAGACAGCCGACAAGGCTGTGACCGGCGATCTAGCCTTGGCGCGTGCCGCTCTTGCCGTGCTTGGCTATTCGGACGTCGCAGTAGACCGCGACGGCGCCGACGATACCGTTGCGCGCATCGTTAAGGCTTGCGCCAAGCTTCTGAGCGAGTCACAAGGCCCGCGTAAGGGCATATACGAAAACGACAAGCACGCTCCGACAGTCGCCGAAATGATGCGCATGACGCCCGCACAAGCGCGCGCTGCTGGCGTGGACTACTGAAAGGAGCGCATCTAATGACTACGCCAGACTATGAGGATTTAGACCGGCACTGTCCGACGTGCACATGCGATGCGGCCACGGCAAGCTTTCCCATCGATACCGCATCGCGTGCGCTGCTGATCGCGTTCGCTGAGTGGAATGACCGTAGTGGTTGCTTCAGCGATGCGGCTGCGACTGCGGAACTTGGCGCGCCGCTCACCGACGTGGAATTGCGCCAGATAGTCACCGCCATGATGGGCGGCTGAGCCGCAACGCGAAAGCGCACGCCCACGGTGCGCTTTGGTTGCCACTCACAAGAGGATAGGACAATGCCACGCACAAGAGAAACAGACGCCACCTACGCCCGCGCCGTCAGCGAAACGCTATCCGACAATTCCGTTGTCTGGAACGTCAAGCTGTACAACAACGACGGCACGCTTGCCGCAACCATTGGCGCAATCGGCGGAGAGACGGTCGCGCGCCGCTTAGCCGCCAGCATCGATAAACACTCAGCTTGGATACAGGGCGAGTAGCAACGCGAAAGCGCACGCCCATGGTGCGCTTTGGTTGCTGTTCACACTGGAGACTGACAATGACTGCACTCTTACTGTTCGCTTGGGGCGTCGTGGTTGCTTGCGCGCTGGCGGTGCGCTCATGAGCGTACGGCTATTGAATGGCAACACTACGGCGCGCGTGCGCTCTTCTGAGGGTTGCGCCGTGCTTGATTGCGGCTGCGCGCATACCGACGTCGCATGGCTGCAGCTGTGCGATGCGCACTGGTTCGAATGGTCCGGCTTGCACGATGCCGCGCGGGCTGGCCACGTGGCCACATTACAGGAGCCGCTGCCGTGACCAACGCATACGCATCCTTTCGGGAGCGCAATGAATTTCTGCGCCGTGCTCGCAACGCACAGTTTTATGCGGCGTATAGCGCCGGCGGGGTGCGTGCCGCGTGGATTGATTGCGCCAGTAAGTACGCAACCGCTGCACGCCGTGCCAATTGGCGCCTTGTGCGCGCACTGAGGGAGTATCGCCCATGATCCTTAAAAAGAAACAGCACACTGCCGAATACGCTGCCGCCCTCCGGATAGTGCGCGCTGCACTGCCCGCGTACGCCAAGCATTCGATTCTGCTGGCGGTTACCGATAGCGTCACACTGTCCGGTCGCTATTGGTCCGGCGGCAGTCGCGCCACGTATACCGGCTTGTCTAAGGAATTCGGCGGCTATGCTGGCGGCCAAGGCTGGCGGCCAGCGCGCCAGTTTCCTGGCCAGGTGGCGCCGCCATTCGGGCCCGGTGGCGATTCTGAGACGGTCACGCTTAGCGACACGTACTGTGTTGTAGAGAGTGGCGTTTTCTGCGGGCGCCCTGCGACCGCGCATCTTTTCATTACTGAAGGAGCCGCACGTGCGGCGGGAGTTATCCTATGAGCAACCTAGAACGCGCGCACGCCATTAACGGCGTGCTTGGCCGCATGTTCGCAAGTCACGTGCGCGATGCGGCTAAGGGTACATTCGGCACTCAGACATGGAAGGCTAGCCGCACCGACGGCGTGACGCGCACCGTTGTAGAACTGCGCTACGATGATAACTGCGGCAATGGCCACAACACATTTTCGGCAACGTGCACCATTTACGAAAACGGGCGCGACGTCGGCGGCGGTGCGGCGCATGACCATATCGCCAAGGTATTTCCGGAACTGGCGCCGCTCTTAAAATGGCACCTTGTCAGCAGCGACGGACCAATGCATTGCGTGGCCAATGCTGTTTACCTTGCCGGCGATCGCGATTGCTGGGGATTGCGTGCCGGTGAAACGCGCCAGATCCGCAACGGTAAAACCAAACAACTATGCTGGCAGCTGTCAGAGCACAGCTTGCCCAAGTACGTGGACAGCGACACGCAACCGCCCGGAACCGCCACGCTGCAGTACGTGCCATGGTTGCGCACGGGCGAGGGCAAAGCCCGCGAGTTAGACGCGGCGCGTAGCGTTGCCGTATGGCCCGAAGCCACCGACGCGGAACTAACCGCGCCAGACTTACGCGAGCGGCTTGAAGCCAGGTTACCAGGATTGCTGCGCGAATTCCGCGCGGCTATCGAGTCTGCCGGATTCCAATACACTGCATAGGAGTGACTACTAATGCTTTTCGCTAACGAAATGGACATAGCAAACTGGCGCGCCCGCACTCGCGGACGTGGCGATAACCTAGAGTCTGCGGTACTGATACTCGCGGGCATCATGGAAGACGCTAACAACCACTCGGACGGCTGGGCCTATTGGCCTAAGCCTTGCCGTGCGGCTGGGCGCCTAATCGAATTGATACACAAGAACACTGGCAACGTCGGCGGGCCCGACTACGGCAAGCTAACTCCTATCCATGCCGCAGACTTGCGGAAGGCTTTGGTACCTGTCCGCGCGTTCTACACTAAACAGCATGCCGCGACGCCAGCATGGCCCGCGATCCCGCCGCACTGCAGCGTTCAAGTTGATATGTTTCGGAGGGCAGTCTAATGCTTAGCAAATACGATCTAGACGTTGACAAGGCAGCGCGCGAACGCGGTTGCAATTGGACGGCGCCTAACGGACCCGGATTCGCTGGCCTATACGCCGGCGACGTTGTGGAATTCGCGCCCGCATGCGGGCGTGACACGCGCACCGCGTCTGTGCTCCCGTTGCTGGTGTTCGCCGACCATGTGCAGGTTCGCTATGGCGCATGCGGCTATACCGTCAACGCCGCAAACTTTGTGCGCCTTGTCCGACGTGGCAAGCGGCACATGCAAGCCGACGCCCGACTAATCGCAGAAGAGAAGGCAGCCCGCTGGGAGTTTCCGCAGCTATACCGGGATGACGCCAATGGCAAAAAGTAACGGCGCAGTTCTATGGCAAGGCGCATCGCTACTCGATGGCGCGCCTATCGTGGTAATAGCGACCGGCTTAGCGGCTAGCAGTAGCAACCGCAAAACGGGCGCCATGGTGCAAACCTATATCCTGCGCGCCGACGTTGATCCCATCGCAGCCTTGCGCACTGGCGCCGACGTCAGCATATGCGGGCAATGTCCGCACCGTGGCACTGTCCAGACACCACTCGAGCCTGGCCAGGCGAGCTCGTATGCGGACGGTCCCCACAAGGCGCGCACGTGCTACGTCAACGTCGGCCAAGGCCCGCTGGGAGTCTGGCGCGCGTGGAAACGGGGACGCTACGCGGAGCGCGGGCAAGGCTGGCAAGCCATAAGCCACCTTGGGCGCGGCAAGCTTGTGCGCTTGGGAACTTACGGGGATCCGGCGGCAGTACCTGACTTTGTATGGCGGGAACTTACCCTCTATGCCAGCGGGCACACTGGCTATACGCACCAATGGCGCCACGCGCCGCAGCTGCGCACCCTGTGCATGGCTTCAGCCGATAGCCTGATCGACGCGCGTGAGGCACAAGCGGCGGGCTGGCGTACATTCCGCGTAGCCATGCCCTGCGATCCCGGCAAGCAAGATAAAGAGATAACTTGCCCAGCGTCCGCAGAGGCGGGAAAGAAGCTTACCTGCGCCACGTGCATGGCGTGCGGTGGCGCCGATGGGCGGCGCGGCTCAATAGTCATCAACGGTCATGGCGGGTTCGCTGTCATGACGCACATAAACTCACGGGGCGTGCGCCCCTACTTTGCGAGGCCAGCATGCTAGTCGCACTGTTCCAAGCCTTGGGCCTCGCCGCCCTATCGATAGCCGTAGGCTTTCCCGTCATGAATTGGATCATCACCAAACTGGAGTAGCCCGCCATGTTCACTCTAATTGTCCTATTATTTAAATGGTTCGCCCTCTGGTGCCTGTTTAGCCTCACCGTGGTCATAGGCGGCGCCAGCTGGATCGTATGGCGCCTCTCGCGTGGCAAGCCGGACGATCGCTTGTGACACTGTCCGTTCCCGCCGCGCACTCAGTGCGCACCGCCCTCAATTTTTCGGCGGTAAAATAGATGTACCCGCTTGCAGGCTATTGATTATGCGAGAGATTCAAGTCAATGACAAATTGACACATTTTGTTGATTTTCCCTTTTTGTACTAGTGTGAGGAAATAGTTCTATAATGTATTCCTAAGAAAAGAACCTGAAATTCAAAATGTCTGTCAATTTTGTCAAGATTGGGCTACTGTCCGGACTCATTTGCTGTACTATCGCACATAGGAGATTAAAATGACTTTCACCGACGAAGACGTGTCCCGCATCCTCAACTACTCCGGTCGCAAGCGTGGCCGCAGGCGCAAGGCACTGTCCGAACGCAAGTACGCAACGTCGATCACGCTCTCCCCGCGCCACTCTGACTACGCGTTGGCGCAGGCTGCCAAGGCCGGTTACACGGAGAACCTGTCGGCGGGTATCGGCGCGTGCATTGAGCGCTGCATCGCTCAGGAGCGGGACGCGCTCGCCGCAATCCAGGCGGCCGCCGAGCGGCGCGACCAGACGACCGTGGAACAGTCACTCGACCGCAAGGACATGGACACATGGTAACCGTGCGCTGCGCGATCTGTGACCTCATACGGGAGCGCACCCCGTCGGGGTGGTGCAAGGAGTGCACCGAGGACTTCCACCGCGTGCTCCGAGCGGCGCGCAAGCCGCGACTGTCCGATCCTGCAAGCCAGCATCCCCAGATGCCCTGCGGCGATCCTGCGTGCTGTGGCGGGCCCAGAGGAGCACCCACTTATGGGATCCACTAAGCGCCAGCTTAGCTCGCCCGACGATAAGCATCTCTACGAGGAGGTGCGCAGGCTGATCCAGCATGCCCGCTTGGCGGCGGACGAGGCTGCGTCGACGGCAGAGTCGATATGCAACCCGTACTGGAAGGGGATGGCCATGCGCGAACTGGAGAACGGCCTATGAGCTTCACTGAATGGGAATTCACCCTGCTCGACCGTGAGTGGGCGCGGCTCGACGACCTACGCCGATACCGCGAAAACCAGGAGCGTGCATGGGCACGCGGAACTGCTACACTTTCACCAATCCGTAACGCCTCAGGAGGGCGCCATGGAAACCAAACTGATACTCGCACAGCTGAAGACACTCAGGACTGAGATTGACGCGCTACTGTCCGGAATCTCTGACCGGATCGAAGAGTTCGACGGGCTGAGCATCAAGCTTGGCAACTGCAAGTACCGCCCCGACGGTTCGTTCACCTTCAAGGTGGAGGGCACGCTCGCGGGCGGCACGAGCCGCGAGGCCAGCGACTACGAGCACCTGCGCGTCGTCGAGGCTATACCCACCGGCAAGCCGGGAGACTCATGGTATTCGCCCGGGATCAAGCTGCCGCCGGTGGGCACGCTACTCATCACCGACTACGGGCAGCGCCGCATGGTGGTCACGGGGGCGCGGCTGCGTGCCAAGTACAACGTCATCGTGACCATCGAGGGCACCGACAAACGCACGTGCTACAAGGCTGCGGACATCGCGCGCATCTGGGCGGCGCAGCAGGAGAAGGCCCATGCCTAAGTCACAACAGCAGCATTTCGTACCCAAGAATGCCAAGCAGGCCGCAATACTCAAGGCGGATATGACGCGAGTGGCGCTGCGCAACCTCGTGCTGGCGGCTGAGACATTCATAGCAGAGTCGGCCGACGACACCTTCGCCCGCACTAAGGCCCTCGATGAGCTACAGAAAGCAACATCCAAAGCACGGGAGTTAATCAAATGAGTAACCCACAGGGTCGCAACGATCCGAGCTACCTGCGCAAGCTCAAGACGCAGACGCGCGAGTTGCTGCGCCGGTGCCACGACGTGCTGGACGACTTTCCGGAGCAGAGCGAGGCCGAGGAGGCCGCATGGCGGGCTGACTCGATCACTGAACTGGCGGCGGCTGTCGCCGAGACTGAGGAGTTGCTACGCAAATGAACAGCAGAGCACAAGCACGCGAGTCATTCGCGCGGATCCTCGCCGAGGCCAAGGACGAACTCAACGCGCAGATCCTCAAGCTGCGCATGGACATGATCCAGTACCCGCACGATGGCAACGTCGAGCCTTTCTATTCCGAATACGAGCGCTGCCCTGCGGAGCATGCGAACTCTGCGCGTCCGAGCAGTGAGTGGTTCGACGACCAGCAAAAGCGCGACGCCTGTCCGCGCTGCAAGGCGATCAGCGAGCGCTACTGGCGCCGGAACTCGTGGAAGAAAGGCCGGGGTGCGACCATCCAGACCCTCAAGTACCGGATCGACACCTACAAACGCGCCCGGCGGAACTACTGGGCAGCAGGAGGCCACACCTCTTGGGGTGCGGACCATTCCTGCTGGAACAAGTGGAAAGGGTTTCCCAATGAGTAAAGAGCCGCGATGATCTACTACAACGAATTCGACCCCAAGGCCGCAGCGTGGCTGCGCGAACTGATATTGGCCGGCCATCTGCCGGCAGGAGACGTCGATGAGCGATCGATCGAAGAGGTCAAACCAGGAGAGCTCAGCGGATACACTCAAGCGCATTTCTTCGCTGGCATCGGAGGGTGGCCTCTTGCTCTCCGGATGGCGGGGTGGCCCGACGACAGACCAGTCTGGACCGGATCTTGTCCGTGCCAGCCCTTCAGCGTTGCCAACAGCCGCCGGCGGGAGAATGATGCCCGAGACCTTTGGCACGTATGGGAGGCGCTCATTCGCGAGTGCAAGCCTCCAGTCGTCTTTGGAGAGCAAGTTGCGAGCCCGCTTGGCCTCAACTGGCTCGACTCTGTATCAACTGACATGGAAGCACAGGGTTACGCCGTTGGGGCTGCGGATCTGTGCGCTGCGAGCGTCGGCGCCCCGCACATCCGCCAGCGGCTCTATTGGGTGGCCCTCGCCGGTGGTGAACGACAGCAAGGGGAGCGACTACAGCTACGGCAACGGGGATCACAACCGTCCGTGTCTGAAGCTGGGCGGGGCAGCGAAGCTGGCCACGTGGGCCACCCCAGCCGCACAGGAAGCGGGCGGCACGCCGGAGCAGTTCCTGAATCGCAAGCGGAACTTGAACGGCGCCTGCGGAGTGAGTCTTACGAGTCTATCGTTGCAAGCCCAGCTGGCGAGTTGGCCAACCCCGACGACGCGCGACCACAAGGATGGAGCCAGCGACGGCTCCGCGCCGATCAACGCGCTACTTGGACGCACTGCTTGGTTGGCTGCCGAGATGGGAAGTGGCGGCCAATTGAACCCGGCACATTCCCGCTGGCTCATGGGGTACCCGGTCGAGTGGGACTCCTGCGGGGCTACGGCAATGCAATCGTTCCTCAGGTCGCGCAAGCCTTCATCGAAAGCGTAATGGAGATCGCAGCATGAACACGATCTGGTATCTGATCATTTTCGGCATGGACTGGAACACATCGCAGGCAATCCCGCAGGCTACGCAAGCGGAGTGCACGGCGCAGGCCCGCTGGGTCAACGAGCGGATGGGCCAAGGCCTCGTAGGCATGGAGCACGCCATCTGCCTGCGAGGGATGCCACGATGAGCACGCTCATCAGGATACTGCTCTCCGGCGCCATAGCCTTCGTGTTCTTCGGCGCGCTTGGCTTGATGTGGAGCGTGCTGCCCACAGGCTGGGCGCTGCTGGCCACGATCAGTTGGGTGTTCATGGCAATCACCGCATTGGTGGAAATGGAGCCATGAGAAAGCTAACTCCCGAACAGCACGAGGCCTACAAAGCCGGCAAGCGGGCATGGCAGATGGCCAACAGAGCACGGCGCGCGGCCAACGCACGCCGATACCGCGCCGAGGCGGCGCTGCAGAAACGTATCTGGCGAATGCTCACGAGCACGCCATGGAGAACTGAATGAAAACCGCACTGATCATCGTCAGCATCGCGCTGGGGATCGCTGTCGTATTGGCGGGCATTCTCATCTACGCTCTCAACAAGGCAGTCGATGTCGCCGCGAACGTCATCATGAGGTTGTGGAAATGAACAAGTTAATCCCGATTGCAGTAACACTCGCCCTCGCCGCTTGCGGTGGGGGAGTCACGCCACCGGCGCCGCACGTTACCGTGCCGCCGCCCGATATCAAGGCGCCGCCGCCACCTCCGGTGGTCGACGACACCGCAGCCGTGCAAGCGCTGCTGGATGCCGGCGGAGTCGTGCAGCTGGACGCGCGCACGTACCACATCTCGCGCACGCTGATGATGTCCCATAGCGGCACGACGCTGCAGGGCCACGGTGCGAGCACGGTACTGTTCTACGAGCCGCCCGCCCCGGGCACTGTCAAGCACTGCCAGAATGATCGCGTCATCACGACGCGCTGCGCGCTCTCGGCCACTATCCCTCTTGAGGTGGCTGGCGCCATCAACGTGGGCGACACCTCGTTCCAGGCCGCCAACTCGAGCGACCTGGCGGGAATTGGCGCCGGCGATTGGCTGCTGATAACGAACTGGGACCCCGGCATTAAGGACGGCACCTTCCACACCTCGTACGCGACCACGGTCGACTGGGTGCAGGTTGCAAACGTCAGCGGCACGACAGTCAACGTCACCGTGCCGTTCCGGCAAGCCTTCAGCACGCCATTCCCGTATACGCCAAGCACCGGCGGCACGATCACGAGCGGCGTGGGCTTTCAGAAGATCTTCGTGACGCAGGATCTTGCGGTGCAGGACTTGAGCATAGTCGTCGATCCCTCTGCCGCCGGCAGCGCAGTGGGCGTCGCGATTCTCAGCACGCTGAATGCGACCGTGCAGCGCATCAGTGTCACGACGCACGGCACTGCCGATCCGCTTTACAGCGAGTACTCAAAGGGCGCGACGTTCGCCAACAACACCACGACCGGCGCGGGGCTGAGCGAGTTTGCGACCAGTGTCGATCTCACTCTCGCCGGCAACACCATGTCGAGCACCAACTCCCCGGCCATCGGCTTGGACTTGGGCACCGCGTTCTTCACCGTCAACGGCAATCGCATCCTCGCGAGCGCGAACGCCGGGATCTACGCGCTCTATAACGTGCACGACGGCGCGATCAGCAACAACGACCTAGCCTACGTGGACACCGTGAACGGCGCCACGCGCGCAATCGGCATACTCCTTGAGGGATGCCCCTACGTCAGCGTCACGGGCAATAGCCTGGCGGGCGGCGCGGGCGATACGGCGAGCGTGGGGATCCTCTTCTCCGCGTACGCTGCCGCGCAGCTGCCCGAGCCCGACACGGGCGATACGGCGAGCGGTAACAGCATTCAGGGCTTCGCCACGCAGCAGGTTGGACCGTGACCCCTATCAGGGTGCGCATCGCGCTGCTGCGCGCGTGGAAGGAATACTCCGATCCCCGGAACTGGGCCCGGTCCCGGTACCGCGTCTGGATCGGTAACTACTGGAGGCGCAGATGATCTGGCTCGTAGTCGGCCTGCTGTTCTTCGGGGCGGATATCAGGTATAAATACCATCATCGGGAGCCGGTTTCGCAGGAGGAGCCGGCCCCGGTCCCACTGTCCGAACACGACACGGCAGGAGACCCAAAATGTTAGCACTGTTGAATTTGATCCCGTTGAAAGACTGGCTGTACGTCGGCGCGATCGTCGCGCTGCTGACAGCCTTCGGCTGTTACACCGTGCACGAGCGCCGCATCGGCGCAGCGCATGAAGTGGCTGCCGTGCAAGCTGCCAGCGAGAAAACCAAGGCCGAGGCCCAAGAGACAATCGACCGGCTCGACAAAGAGTACGGGATCGCTCTCGCCACAATTCAGGAGAAACAGGATGAACAGCTCAAAGCTGCTGCTACCAACGCTGATGACCTTACTCGCAGGTTGCGCAACTACCAAGCCACTCACGGTAGCTGCCCCGTGCTATCAGGTCCCGCCGCCCCCGCATCGGGAGCAGCTCCAGCTGCCGGAAGCGTTGAAAGCGCTGTCGAACAGCTTATCAGCGCAGCCGAGCACGACCTCGTCGTCATCAACGCCGAGCGCGCAGAGCGCGACGCTCTTACTGGTAAGTAGCTCATGGGACCAAAGCACCCTGAAGGCGAACGACGCCGGCTGCCCGACAGCAATCTATATCGCTCCGGGTGGGAACCTAACCAAGTGCCCCTGAGCATGGACGACCTGCCGGACGTCGAGAAGACGTTCGACTTCACCGACGGTTTGTTTGAGGTGTTCTATGGCCAAGCTGGTTAACGCGCCCTGCGCTCCCTGCGGCAAGGACACGCTGTTCGTGAAGCGAGTCTGCACGGAGTGCGGCGGCTCCTTGCCACTGCTGCACCCGGTGCGCCCGCGCCTCAATCTGGCTCAGCGCATACGGCGCTCCAAGGTGAGCACGCTCGTCAACAGAGCGCGGACGCAAGAGAACAGATCGAAGCAAGGGATCTACACCCAGCACCCGTCGGTTGGCGGTAACTTCGGTCGCGGAAGGGAGAAGACTCGTGTCTGAGGTAGCTGTCTGGATCAACAACTACGGCAACGCCAAGCACATTGCGAAGGCGATCGAGTCCGTGCTCAACCAGAGCTACAAAGACTTCACGCTCTACATCTTCGATAACCACAGCCTCGACGGAGCGGATCAGATCGCGCTCAACTACGTGGAGTCGAATCCCGGCAAGGTGGTGTTCGTTGCGATGCCGCAGGGCCTCGCTGGCATTCCCGCCATGAAGTTTGGCTGGGAATACATCTCCTCGCTGCCTGTCGATTACAGCATCACGCTGGGCGGGCACGACTACTGGCCCAACTCCGAGCATCTTGCGACCCTCGTGAGCCGCTTGGACAACGAGCGCAAGGCCGGCAACAAGCCGGCACTCGTCTACACGCACACGGCGCAGGTTAACGAGGACGACCAGTTCGTCGGGCAGTACGCCAACTACCTGCAATCCGCAGGCAACATGCCGCTGCCCTTCGTGCCCCAGTGGATCATCAGCGGCATCGACTGCACGCCGCTATTCGGCCTGTGGAACGAAGAGATCCGCCGGCAGGTGCCAGTGCGCCACATGTGCGCCGGCTGGGATCACATGGTCGTGGCGCACGCTGCGGTCAAGGGCTCGATCCTGTTCGACCCGCGCCCACTGCTCGTGATGCGGGCGCCTGTGCCTGGTTCCAACATGACGGAATACGGCCGCAAGCACTTCAGCCCCGCAGCGCTCCAGTGCAAGGAGCGGGACTTCCTCAACCAGATCGAGTGGCTCAACACCATGATCGAAGAGGCCACTGACGCCGTGGAGGCGCCCGGGCTCCACACGATGCTGCTGACCACGTCCATGTTCGCCATGTACTGCTGCCTGCGCGGCTACAACCTCTCGGTCTTCCCGGGAGGCGTGGAGGCCTTCAATTATCGTGCGCAGGACGCCCTGACCCTGTGTATCGAGGCTGCCAAAGCAATCAAGGAGCTGACCAGATGAAAGCGAAGATCAGGATTGAGCCGACCTCTTATCTCGGCCCGCAGCGCATACGACCGAACAACTGCGTCACTCCCGAGCCCGGCTATATGGAGCGGGTCGGCCGGAACAGCGTTTGCCCCCACGGTTGGATCGTGTGGCCGAACTACTGGGCCACGAATGACGGGGTCGTCCACGGGGCGGAGGGATGCGTCCCCGGCCCCGCCGGTAAGTGAGAGCCTGATCACAGCCTGACCCGGTCGAGCTTCCCCCGCCGCCCCTGTACGCCTATACAGGGGGTCGGCGAGTCCTCTGCAGCCATCCCTGCGGACCCGCATTGGTTCCGTATGTCGGGTGGCGACAACTCATAGAGGACTCATTCAATGGCTAACCAACCGTCAGTCAATTCACCCCTTCTGCTCCCGGGCGGCGGACGATCGTTCGCATACGACGAGCAGTATCCGGATCCGCAGGTTGCCGTATTCGTTCTCGGAGCTCTCGGCTCCGCGACGAACAACGGCGGAAGCCCGAACGCCGCGCTCTGCGGCGGACTCATGGGCAAGCAGGTTCGTTCGATCACCGTGATCCCGCTCGTGGCCCCCACGGCTGCTGACTTCATCGGTCTTACCCTCCAGTCGTACAACGCGCAGGTCTTCGGAACTGCCACCGCGACTGCGGTAACCGTCGGCAACGGGACGAACCTCGGCACCGGCATCAACAAGGTGCAGTTCTGCATCTACACCAACGTCGTCGGGACCCTGACCGGCAGCTACGTTGGACCCACCGGCACGCAGTTCGTTGGCCTCGGAACTCAGGTGGCCTACAACCCCACCGTGATCCCGCTGGTTGGCGGAACCTGCACCGTGATCGTGACGGCTCCTGCCGGCACCAACACGCAGGGCAACTACGTGTTCCCCTCTGGCCCGAACGGTGGTCTCACCGTAGGACCGAACGACGTTCTCGTCGTCTCGCGTGGAACCGATACGCTGGCGCAGTACGCAGTGGAAATCGAGTACACTTGGACCCCGGGCGGATCGTTCAGCCGGTAACACGAATCCAATAAAAACTGTCTTTCTTTTTAAGGGGCCCTTGTGGCCCCTTTTCTTTTGCCCTAAGATGATTGCCCCTCGAGCACCAGGAAGCTTTGATGGCGCGCAACCCAGCGTTTCCGATCGTAAACGTCAATGAGACGGCCAAGACGCGCTGGCGTGCCGTACCCTATACCGCCGGCCGAGGCCTAGACATAGGCTGCGGAGCCCAGCGGCTCTTCGAAACCGAGTTCGTCTGCGGCGTAGATAATGGGCGGGACGGCGAGATGGGCCTCCCAGTCACCCCGAACGTCCAGATCGACGCCGTGGAGCTAGCGGCGTTCTCCGCCGGTCAGTGGGACTACGCCTACTCCTCCTACCTGCTGCAGTACTTCCCGTACAAGCAGGTGCCCGAGGCGCTGCGCAACTGGATGCGCGTGATCAAGACGAACGCCCACGTCGTGCTCTACCTGCCCGACGAGAAGCAGTACCCCAAGTGCGCCGAGCCCGAGCGCGGCATTCCCGCAGCGCCGGATGCGCACCCGCGCCAGCTGTGGAACGTCAACTACGATCGCGTCGTCGAGGCTATGGCCAAGACGGCGTGGAACTGGGATCTCGTGGACTATCAGGTCTGCGACCAGAACGACGAGTACTCCCTCTTCTTCGCATTCAAGAAGCTCAAATGAACTGCCCATACTGCAAATCCGAGATCTCCGCTCTTGAGGCCATCAACAAGGAACTGCTGCGCGTGCTTGAGACCTTCGCCAAGGGGCAGGTCTTCACGCGCGTGCACATAGACGAGGTCGACTTCACGCACAACAAAGCGGAAGTGGTCAAGCACGTGTCGGAGGTCTCCGCAGCCGCGGTCGTACGCATGCTGTTCGCCGAGTGCGAGACGCGCGCGATCCTTCACAGAGAGCTGGCGCGTGCGCGATTCGACGTGCCTCTTTCCATGTGCCTAGAGCCCCGGGAGCCCACGTGAAACGCATCCACTGCCGGGCCTGCAATGCATGCGGGCTCACCGAGGTCCTGAACCTAGGCAGGCAGCCAGCCAGTAACGCGTTACTGGACAACCCCATCAGCATAGGTCGTCGGGAGTATCCGCTGCGGCTCGTGCTGTGCCGCCACTGCAATCTGCTGCAGCTTGACTACGACGTGCCGCACGATGAGCTGTTCGGCTCGGACTATCCGTTCTTCTCAGGCAGTGTTCCTGGCACGGTCAGAAACGCGGTGAAGTACGCCTGCGACATGATCTCGCGATTGGCTCTCGACAATGAAAGCACCGTGGTCGAGATCGGGGGCAACGACGGAACGCTGCTGAAGGAGTTCAGCGACCAGCGCGTGATCAACGTCGAGATGTCGGCGAGCGCTGCTTACGCCTCCGAGGCTGCCAGCATATTCACGATGCGGACTCCATGGGGCCGGCACTTCGGGGAGCTGCCCCGCGAGCGCGCCGATCTGATCATCGCCAACAACGTCATGGCTCATTCGCCTGACCCACGCGGCTTCATCGACTGCGTCAAGCGCAACCTTGGGGACTTCGGCACGTTCACCGCGCAGTTCCCGTGGGCGCTGCACATGATCGAGCAGTGCCAGTTCGACACGATCTACCACGAGCACTACAGCTACTTCACGCTGCGGGCGCTGATGCCGCTGTTCGCCGAGCACGGGCTCACCATCTACGACGTGGAGGAGCTGCCGATCCATGGCGGCTCGCTGCAGATCATGGTGGCCCACACCGGGGCGATGATCCCGAGCATTCGCATCGCGGACTTCCTCGCGCGCGAGCGCGAAGCCGGGCTCGACAAGCT